>Ga0315314_1003634_pt1 | contig 11951 bp, 11 predicted proteins | sample TDP9_MG_FD_203631 | JGI IMG/M metagenome (GOLD analysis project Ga0315314, IMG submission 203631) | Freshwater sediment microbial communities from Lake Towuti, South Sulawesi, Indonesia - TDP9 | ecosystem: Environmental > Aquatic > Freshwater > Lake > Sediment | place: Indonesia: South Sulawesi...
AGGTTCTTCCGAGGACATTACTGTCACAGGCGGCGACCACGACATATCCCTTCTCTTTGAAGATCCTAAGATAGACCTGATCCATCGATCCTTTCACTTTGCTATCCCGGGAGGATCGAAGATCTCGCCCCGCATGCCTCGCAGTCTAGAAACTGGAACCTTGCCTTCTTAACCATCTTCGTGTCAGGTCTGCCGCATATGCCACAGATTACGTATCGTTTGACATATATATCCAGGAGACGTCCGACGGATTCTCGACCAAACCTTCCTTTGAATATTGCACGCGAGCCATCGAACGTGGCGGCGGTAGCGAGTTCTCTTGTCAGAAATTTCAAGATATGGTGCGGATCTCGGTTCAGATAGTCACAGATCTCCTTGAAGTTTCCTATCCAAGTCCTTGTCTTTGCATTCATAACTTGCGGCCTTGGCAGCTCGAAACGTTCTCCGCTATGCTTCTTCTTCGGAATCTTCTCTAGAACTCTGTCAAGTAGAACTTGGTAGTCCTTACTCATCCTCTTGAGACCCGCTCTGGTACGTTAGAATGATACTTGGCCTATTAAACGCCTTTTCAGAAAGCTGAGAGAGATGATCCTAGATTCCGCGCTAACTCATGGAGAACAGGTGTCGGCTTTGGCGATGCGTATCCCTCTGGTCTTGGAGCAAAATCATAATCTTCCATGAGGATACCTCAAATGGTCCGGAGGCGAGGTTGCTGCGATATGTGGGTTCTCGATCTCCTGTAATGGGATGTCACTCGGAAGGCCACGAAAGCTTAATCAACAAGGGAACTACCTTAAGGGGCAAGTCCGCGGAGGGATTGATTCTAAACCGATCTTCAAGCGATTCACATGACTCGGCTCCTACGAGAGTTGTGGTTACGTGCGCTCTTCCGTACGCGAACGGAGAAATACATCTTGGTCATGTGACATCCACTTATCTCCCTGCTGACATCTTCGTCAGGTTCTGTAGGCTGAATGGGGTCGAGGCAGCCTTCGTCTGTGCAACAGATGATTTCGGAACACCGATACTGATTGCTGCGGAGCAAGATAAGAAGCCGCCTGCCCAGTTTGTCGAGTACTGGAACCAGCGCGACCTGCAGGACTTCGGAGATCTGTCAATCAATTTCGACATATTTGACAGAACGAGTTCAAAGGAGAACATAGAGCTGACTCAACACTTCTTCAGACGCCTTTATGAGAAGGGGCACATCTACGAACAGGAGATTCTTCAGCCTTACTGTCCTCGCTGCCAGAAGTTTCTACCTGATCGGTATGTGAAAGGCACATGTCCGTACTGTGAAGCGGTCGAGCAATACTCAGACAGTTGCGAAAGATGTGGGAAAGCCTTTCAGCCAGGTGAAATCAAAGACCCTCATTGCGCAATCTGCGGCTCTAAACCAGAGAAGAGAGCGAGTGAGCACTTCTTCCTGAGGCTGTCTGAGTTCACCGAACCGTTGAGGAAGTGGCTCCTGGAAAATGACAACCTACAGCCTGAGGTCAAGAACTATGTACTCAACTGGATTAAGGAGGGCCTTCAAGACTGGGACATAACTAGGGATATTGAATGGGGCGTTCCGGTACCGCTCGATAGGGCAAAGGGAAAGGTGCTGTACGGTTGGTTCGACAACCATCTCTGCTACGTTTCAAGCACTTTGAAACTCACGGAGAGTAGAGGGATCGATGGTAAAGCGTTCTGGAATAGTTCAACAATCTTTCACTTCATTGGCAAGGACATAGTATATCATCACTACCTCTTTCTTCCCGCTATGAGAATAGGCGTCGGTGAATACAAGCTACCTGAATTCATCCCAACAAGAGGTCACCTGTTGCTTCAGGGAGGCAAATTCTCAAAGAGTCGGGGATGGTATGTCGGGCTGAGAGAATTTCTCGACAGCTTCCCGGCAGACTACTTGCGGTACTATCTTGCTGCAATCACTCCTTACAGCCAATCGGATGTGAATTTCGGCTGGAGAGACTTCCAAGGAAGGGTAAACAACGAGCTTGTTGCCAACTTGGGCAACTTTGTGCATAGAACGCTCACCTTCATATGGTCGAGGTTCAAAGGCGAGATCCCGCGGCCAGATCGATTCGATGACCTAGACAAGGAGTTTCAAACTAGAATCGAAGCTCTGAGCGGACAGGTCGGGAAAGAACTATCAAGAATCGAGCTCGACAGAGCACTCAAGAGGATCCTCGAATTCTCAGACTACTGTAATCAATACTTCCAGAGAAAACAGCCTTGGACGAATGTGGAGAAGGCAACTACCTGCCTATACCTAAGCGCAAACGCAGTCAGGTCTCTTGCCATTCTAATCGAGCCATTCATTCCCAACTCCGCAGAGGCTCTCTGGGAACTGCTGAATCTGAAGGGATCTGCATATGAGCAGGACTGGGATTCGATTTCCTCTCTTCAGATCTCCCCTGGTCACTCAATCAGGAAACCCGAAGTCCTGTTCAGAAGAATAGAGGATTCAGAGATAGAGAAACAGATAGAGAGACTTGGGCCATTGAAGTCATGATTTCTGCGCCCTCAACTTGGAGTTAGACGAAGATGTTGCTCAAGATTGATCTACACGTTCACACCAAGCGCTCACAGGACGCGTTCACGGATCCAGACATCATACCTCAAATCGTCAAGGAGCGCGGACTTGACGGTGTCGCCATCACAGAGCACGATATGCCTTCGTCTTATCGGTCTGAAGAGATCTTGATTGTTCCCGGGATTGAGGTGAGTTCAAGGGATGGCCATATCATTGCTCTAGGCACACGTGATGCTGCCCCGAAAGGTCTATCAGCGGACCACACAATCGAGCTACTTCGTGGCAGGAACTGCGTCATAGTGATTCCACATCCATATGACATCTCAAGTCCAAGCGTAGACCCATTTCGTCTTGGGAACAGTGTTGATGGGATAGAGACGGTTAACTCGGCGATGATTCCGTTCTGGCTCGCAAAGAGAAAATCCGAGAAGGCAGCCAAGGCTCTGGGAGTTTCAATGGTGGCTGGGAGCGACTCTCACATTCCATCAACTATAGGTGACGCCTACACTTCGCTCGATGTTTCGTCGCCCTCAGTTGAAGGTATTCTGGAATCAATTCGTTTGGGCAGAGCAACTCCTTGCGGTTCTTCAACAAGCATTAGGAATAGAATCTTGGGGCTACGTATGGCTCTGGCTAGATCCCTTTAGAAGCCCTCAGTAGGTAAGGTCGAGATCTATTTTCAGCTGCTGTTCTAGTTCCCATTCCTCTTCCATTTGATGCATCTGGATCGGGATCTCTCTGTAGGCCGAAAGGAGCTGAGGTGACTTCACACCAGTTAGCATCAAGGTGACACGGAGGCGGTCATCAAGAGAGCGGTCCGTACTTGCGCCGAATATGACGCTGGGCAATGGGACAAGTTCCCCTGAGACGAGTTCTGCAACTTTCGAGGCCTGGGCGCGGGTGAGACTGTAATCGCCCCTAATATGGAGATACGCGCCCGTGAAGCCATCGTGGCTTATGTGAAGCAGCGGGCAATTTAACGCATTTCTGACTGCTTCCTCCGGTCGATCGGAAGTGTTCGCTTCGCCTGTTCCCAGAATTGCAAATCCGCTTCTCCGAATGATTCCTGCAAACTCCTTGAATTCTATGTTGATGAGGCTACGGGTTGATAGTGTTTCCACTATTCCTCCTATGAGCTGACTCAATAGGTCGCTGGCAACGGAATCGATGTTTGTTCCGTAAGTGTCTGTGGGAGGTCTTTCAAGTCTGTTGCTGTCTACGACAACGAGTGCGTCACACGCATCTTTCATTTCTCTGAGAGTATGAACGGCCGAGTACAGCCTTGATCTTTCGCGCCGATGTGGCATCGTCACTGCCCCGATAACTAAGGCTCCTCCTGCCTTCGCTGTCTGAGCTAGAGCCAGAGAAGCAGGAGATCCCATTTCTTGTTCCAAAGCCGCGGTTATGAACACCAAGTCATTACCGATCATTGAGGGGGATATCTCCGGAAGGGACATCAGCGTGTTCTCTGTTGCCGACTCGAATTGATTTGAGATTCCGAAACCTCCCATGCCTACTCTTCTAGTAAGGGCTCTGTGAGCAAGAATTGTTCCGAGCTGTAATCTCTCCTCACTGATTGATATGCATCGGGCTTCGATGGGTCCGTTCTCAACGAGGCCTTCCGTGACTTTGTCGCCCAGGTCACCTAAGCCCAAGACAAGTATTCGAGGCAGGGTGCTGTCCAATGGTGTCCCCATGGAACTGGTTCGTGAAAGAGCGTTTGGGCTCAATGTGCTCTCTGGTCCTCAAGCGAAGTTCGGCTTGTCTTGGCTTGGCGCTAGAACAATCCGATAGCGAGTCTTTATAGGAGATCGTAGTCCAAGCGTATACTGATCGTAACATTGAATCCTTGCTGCTGACAGATGTCATTTTGAACGTCTCGGAAAACTTGACAAGGACCTGCGAATTCAAGAAGGCTGATCTCACATGTTTTCAAGTAACACTTGCCAAATTTCTCACATGAGTGGCCCTGAGCGTTCCGGTCATCCGCCGCCTACCGGAGGCATCAATGCAACCACACAGCCATCGGTGAGCTTTGCGTTCAATCCCCCTATGCTATTCATGCTGGTCCCGTCAATCAGAAAGAGTAGGTGACCTTTGGGTGACCCTGTCGCTTCCTCCATCACATAGTTCTTGAACGCAGATCCATGTATTTCCACTAGGTGATTCAAGAGGTCGCTCATTGTAGAATCTTTTCGTAGTTCGATTTGCTCTTCTCGCTTCCCTGTGATTTCTCTAAGTGTTGCGAAATACTTGACGTTTATCTTCAATTCGTTTCCTCCCCGTGCTACTATTGCAGGTTTTCGCCTTCACTTTGGAGAGACATTTGACTGAGACTCTTCTAGATTCTCGGGTTTGTCTTTTCCAAATTAATAAACGTGTATGTGAGACAGAGGGCCGGCTGGCTTGATCTAGGAAGTTGCCTGTCTATTCCGGTACATCCTCCAAGTCAAGCACATCGTTTTTGGGTGGGAGGCAGCTACGTCATCGACTCTTCCAACAGTGGTGTTCTGAGGCGCTTCTCTGACAAGGGTTGGTTGCTGATAGGCCTCTTCAGCAATCTTCGTGAGTATGTCTGCATATCGATCAAGTGCTTCAATGCTTTCGGTCTCTGTCGGCTCTATCATCATGGCTTCTCTCACAATCAATGGGAAATACATTGTCGGAGCATGCATGCCGAAGTCAAGCAGCCTCTTCGAGATATCTAGCGCACGTATTCCTGTCTCAGCGGTAATCTTCTCGGTGCTCAGAACAATCTCATGCTTTCTTTCCTTCTTTGAGTCGAAGGGCATCTGATAGCGTCCCGATGCGAGCACCTTCCTCGCCAAGTAGTTTGCGTTTAGTACAGATATTTCAGCGATTTCCTCCAATCCATCTGCTCCAAGCAAAAGAACGTATGCATATGCTCTCACAAGGACTGAGATATTCCCGTGGAACGCTCTCAGTCTTCCTATGGATTCAGGCCTATTGTAGTCTAGGTAGTAGTTTTGTCCGTCAAACTCGATAGTTGGTATCGGGAGAAACCTTGCGAGCTCTTGAGTCACGCCCACTGGACCGGCGCCTGGTCCTCCCCCTCCGTGTGGAGTTCCGAAGGTCTTGTGGATGTTTATGTGGGTGATATCGAAGCCCATCTCCCGAGGTCTGGCTTTACCCAGTATGGCGTTGAGGTTCGCGCCATCATAGTACAGGAGTCCACCCGCATCGTGGACGATCTCCGCAACTTCAAGAATTCTCTTCTCAAATATGCCAAGTGTGTTCGGATTCGTTATCATCATGCCCGCTGTCTTGCTACTCACGGCCTTCTTCAATGCTTCAACATCGATGCAGCCTTCAATGTCCGAAGGAACCACAACGACGTTGAAGCCTGCCATGGCTGCACTTGCAGGATTCGTGCCGTGCGAACTGTCAGGAACGATCATTTCCGTTCTCCTGTCGAGTTCGTTTCGTTCTCTGTGGGCAGCTCTGATGATGAGTGCTCCGCACAGTTCGCCGTGGGCGCCGGCAGAAGGCTGGAGCGAAACCTTGGACATTCCAGTTATTTCTGCAAGGAATTGTGAGAGTTCGTACAGCATCCTCAAGATTCCTTGAGTATGTGACGTATTCTGACTGGGGTGCAGGTTCTTCAATCTGGGTGATGCTGCGAGGATTTCACATATCTTCGGGTTATACTTCATGGTGCAGCTTCCCAGAGGGTATGTCCCAAGGTCCACTCCATAGTTCTCTTGAGAAAGCCTAGTGAAATGCCTCACGACCTCCACTTCGGATACTTCAGGCAAGTTGGGCCGAGTTTTTCGTAGGAGGTCTTCTGTCAAGTTTTTCATGGCATAGGTCAATGCAGAGCGTTCCTCTTCAGTCAGTGTCGGAGCAATTTGACCTATCTTGCCCTTTTTCGAGAGTTCAAAGATAAGCGGCTCATGCCAACTCGCTTGCTTGAAAGTCAACTCTGTAGAACCTCCGAGATCGCGGTGCAAAGCTTGTCTATATCTTCCTTGGAATGGATCTCAGTGACGCTGAAGACCGCAGTCTCGCCCAGTTCAGGAATACTTTCCGTTACCGGCGCACCAATTTGTATGCCCTTCGTGAGCAGACTGCCTTCCAGATCTCGAACTTTCCTTCCGCTTTCGTTGAAGCTTACTGTGAACTCCTTGAAGTGTTGCGCTTCCATGAGAGGAACTTTGATCCGCCTGATTCTGTTCAGCTCATTGATGGCGTACTGTGTTTTCGAAAGAATTGCCATACCAAGCTCTCTCATGCCAGAGGCTCCCATGAGGGAGAGATATACGGTAGCCGTTAGAGCGCAAAGTGCGTGGTTGGTACAGATATTCGAGGTAGCTCTCTCTCGCCTTATGTGCTGCTCCCTAGTCTGAAGCGCCATGCAGTAAGCTCTATGCTTCCCATCCTTCGTAGTGGTCAAACCTATGATTCTTCCAGGCATCTGTCTGAGGAGTTCCTCTCCCTTGCATGTGAATACCCCTAGAAGTGGCCCGCCATAGTTCATCGCGTTTCCTAAGCATTGTCCTTCGCCTATTGCTATATCTGCTCCGTATTCTCCGGGGGGCTTCAATATCCCAAGTGATATCAGGTCAACTCCGGCCACAAATAGCGCTCCATTTGAATGTACTATTTCTGCGACATCACGAGCCCTTGTCTGCAGACAGCCAAGGTATGACGGATTCTCAAGGTATACTGCTGCACACTTGCTTGTGATTTTCGATTCCAAGTCGTTGAGGTCTATCTGACCTGTTGTGTTGTCATTCTTGACTTCGACCACCTTGATGCCTGCAGGCTCCGCGTAGGTTTCCAAGGTTGCTCGTCTGTCAGGATGCATATGGCGAGGGATCAGAAACTCGTTCTCTTGTGTGACTCTAGATGCCATTCGAGCTGCTTCACCCAAGGCAGAGGCCCAATCGTAGAGAGACGAGTTTGCGTAGTCCATCGCGGTGAGTTCGCAAATCATGCTCTGATATTCAAAGAGCGCTTGGAGCATGCCTTGGCTGACTTCAGGCTGATAGGGCGTATAGGAAGTAACGAATTCGGCCCTCGACGAAATATCTGAAACTGCCGCCGGGACATAGTGGTTCCAGCATCCTCCACCTAGAAAGCTTACTATCTCTGATCCTTTGCTATTGCTTGAGAGCAGAGACTCGATGTGCCTCCTGACCTCTAGTTCGGATGTTCGTATTGGCAGATCGAGTCTTTTCTTCAGTCTGACCTGTTTAGGTATGTCTGAATAGAGTTCTTCGATACTGCGTATTCCAATCGCCTTCATGAGCTGAGCCTTCGCGTCGTCTGTCGAGGAAGGAATGTACGGGTGAGTAGCCTCAGATTCCAATTCCCTTCACTTTCTAGCTAGTTGAGGATCCGAGGTCGCCTTATGATTTTCGCATAAGATCAGATTCTCTCATAGTCCTGTTTCTTTCTTCGATACTCTTCGACGGTCATTTTCTGACGAGCCGGAATACCGATGACAACCGAACCGGGTGCGACACTTCGTGTGACTATAGCTCCAGCAGCTACGACTGCCTCTTCTCCAACCGTAATGCCCGCTACGAGGACCGCGTTCGCCCCTATGACTGCACCTCGCTTGACTGTCACCCCAATCAGTTTTCTGCTCTCTGGATATCGGTCGTTGGTGACTGTAACGCAAGGAGCTAAGAAGACATCGTCCCCAATGTTGGTCATTGGAGGCAGGTAGACTCTCGACTGGACGCTGACACGACTGCCAATTACGACCTTTCCGTCAATGATTGTTGAAGATCCTACTTGGACTCGGTCACCGATGGTGGTGTTCTCTCTGATAAGCACGTTGTGTCCTGTTTCCAGATTTGTTCCTGCCGATACTCCTTCATAGATCACTGTGCCCGGCCTGATCGTCGAATTGTTTCCAAGCTTTACTCCGGCACTTATGCTGTCATAGGTGTTCAGATCGAAGTCCTTTCCTTTTGACCAGTCCAGCTTCTGTTTCAGAGAGGAGCGGCATGGGTATCCGAGGATGACTCCTCTTCCGAGGATCGAACCGTCCCCGATGGAGGTCGGCCCTAGGACGATGTTCTCTCCTTCAAGAAGCACTCGACGGAAAGACGCTTTTCTCGAAACGAACATATCTGAATCGAGAATGATCTATTGGCGTCAACCATTCTTATGCGTTAAGGCAATCTACTAGTTTAGGAGTTGTCAGTGCTCTAGGCAAAACATGCTGCGAGCTGGCCCTACTTCTCGAAGTAGAATGTTTCGACGCAGTCGCGATCTCCCCGAATTCTGGAGGAGGCATTTTTATGAGCTAGTTTCCTTCGGATCGCAGCTTGAAGGGCGCCATGGAACCATGCCCTTTTGCAATACTGGCAAAGTTCCGGGCTGCCTGCCTTAATGACATGGGACCCTGTCTTCCTTTTGATGGCCTCCAATGACGGGCAGTATGTGCCTGCACGGCTTCGCAGAATAAGCGTGTCGCTTTCCAACAGGATTTCTGGGATCCTTGTTCTGTCTTTCTCATCGCTGATTATGGCGCAGCACTGCCTATAAACCGAGTTCATGTCGTTTCCAGTGATTCCATACTTCCTCTTGATCGATAGCCCATGACGATTGCCCTTTCGGAACCACTCCATTCTATGTCTTTCCAGTCCTTCAATGCCTTCTTCCTTGGCGATCTTGGCTTGCTGGTCCACTTCGTCGACCATTTCTTGAATTTCTCTCTCCCTCTTCTCTGCTAAACGATCGATTCTACCAGTTTTCATTAGAGACATGATCTCCCACCTGTTTACGTATCCCGAAAGATCAGGCTGTTCTCTGTGATAAGATCTGCCACGCAGCCAAATTCTTGGCTTATCGAGGTCAATGTGTCAGCAAAGGCTGTGGATATCTCGTCTATGAATCAAGGGATGATTAGAGAGATTCTTAAATATGCCATGGGCGTCATAGCGCCTGACGGTGCCCGGAGTGGACTTGAACATATTGCGCAGGCATCCTCGCCGCCTGTTCGAGCGAGACGAAGAGCTTATAGAGAATTGGAATGCGAGGCTGCTTAGGAGCCGACCAATCGAGTAGGAAGGCGTCGGTGTCTACGAGGTAGTTCAAGGCCCTAAAGAGTGATCGAGCTTGCGAAAGATCGTTGGGATCGCTATCCTATCGATGATTTTGGCAATGTCGATCGTATCGGTGTCCTCTGCTCCGGTTACGATTGCGGTCTTAGGTGTGAAGCGGCATATCACTATCGGCGAGTGGGGCGCTGTAGTCTTCAACGATACCTTCACTATTCTGAATAACGGTACCTCTTCCGTTGACGAGTTTCTGTACGCTGTGCCAAGATCAAATGCTGAAGGGTTACGTTTCATAGTGGCTAAGTCATCGTCAGGCTCGCTGAAGGTGGAACGAGACGTCGACAAGGAATCTCCTTTCTACTGGATGAGGATTCATCTCAAGGACCCTCTTCCTCAGGGAAAAAACCTGACTGTAAATGTCGCTTCAATCCACTCAGACATGGTTAGTTTTCTGAAAGTTGAGGGAACGGAGGGAACTGAAGAGCTCTACCGAGTCTCATTCTCTGCTTATCCTATATTGAAGACTCGAGCCAGATCCTGCAACGTTACAGTCTATGTTTCTTGGGACGCTAAGTTCCAACTTCCGTACAATGCATCTTTTATCGCAAGCAAGATCGAAGGGAAACCGGTATTGGTTGCTTCTCGCAAACCCCTTGACCCGCTGACTGACGAGCGATACTCGTTCAACTTCAGCTCAACTACTCAGCACCTAGTGACTTGCGATTGGGCGAGGCGCGAAATATCGATTTCACCCGGAGGCGGGATTTCGGTTTCAGAGCGTTACCGCCTGAATAACCTTGCCTCGTCAGTCTCTTCGATTCGAATGATCCTTCCGAAGGAAACAGTGGAGGTCATGGCGTATGACGATGCAGGTCCGCTGTGGACCGATCGGAAGAAGACCTTTGATGTCACAATTGCGCCTAGGTTCAGGACGGTTCGGGAGAATGAGAGTTTCACGTTCGGGTTAGAGTATAAGCTGTCAGCCAAACAGAGTCTCAAGCAGTTGCAATGGTGGGGCCTCTACAACCTTACGTTGAAGCTGATGACTGATTCTCCTTGGGTGATCGAGAAAGCAGAGGTCAAAATAGTTCTTCCAAGAGGCGTTTCTGTTGAGTCAAACAGTATCGTGCCTACGAATACGACGGAGAGTTCAGCGTATGAGACTGTGCTTTCTTACTTCTTTGAGCCGGCCACGCCACTGCACGACATGAAGCTGGATTTGAGATACAGGTTTCTTCCGTTTTGGTCAGGCCTAATCCCCTTGATGTGGGTTCTCCTGATCCAAGTGATCATCACTGGAGTTGTGGCGGTATCTAGGTTGAGGAAGCCTGCACAGCCTCTTGTAGTTGCTCCGGTTGATCGCATCATGGAATTCGTTGAGCTACATGACGAGAAGACAGCTTTGAGCCTTGAGTTGGATAAGATGGAGCAAGACATGGCGCGAGGCGCGATCTCACGGCATGAGTACCGAAGAAGAAGTCGTGAGATCGACCGGAGGATCGAAGAGATGCGGAAGGAGCTGCAACTTGTCAAGACGGCTCTGTCTGCCGCGTCGGCGAGATACGGGGAAATGATCAGAAGGATTGAGCGGGCTGAAGCGGAGATTGACGCGGCAAAGGCCAGTATGGCTCAGCTACGCACTCAATATAGGACGGGAAAAATGGCGCGCCATGTGTATGATGGCATGGTTTCCGATGTTACGAAGCGTCAGGACAGGGCTAGGGAGACTATGAACTCAATAATCATCACGCTGCGCGAGGAAGCTCGATAATCCAGATTTCTATTTGCTGGCTTGCAGAAAGTTCCTTATTTTCTCTCAACGATGTACGGTCGGCTGGTTGAGTCTATTGGGAAGGATCAATGTTGATTCAAAGAAATGTGACGGATGCGGAGCCTGCGCCAGCGCCTGTCCAGTCGGGGTATACGAACTTAGGGAGAGTAAATCCTTCGTTGTGAATGAGGATGGGTGTCTTGTGTGTAAGGCATGCGAGACTCAATGCCCTAAAGGCGCCATAGTGATTTCGGAGTAGATCTAGGGCGTGTATCGGAGGGGGTGCTTGGCTCTCTCTTTGTTCTGAAGGAGTTCCTCTATGCTGGGCCTGTTTTCGATAGCCTTTCTCAGAGCATGTCTCATCGCTTTGTAGTTGTTTATGTATACTCTCTTTCGGTCCACGGCTGCCGGATGAATGAATACGTTCGCAACTATTAGCAGGTCGTCGACAGCAGCTTTCGGTATGAAGCCCTCCTCCACTGTATCCAAGACGGCTTTTGCCACGGCTGTCTGAGCTGGCCCGTAGACTAGGCTTGCGTGGCGCATCCCCTTCACGGTCACAGTTGGCACGATGAGTGTGACGGGCTTCACTGTCAGGTTCGGC
>Ga0315314_1003635_pt1 | contig 11946 bp, 13 predicted proteins | sample TDP9_MG_FD_203631 | JGI IMG/M metagenome (GOLD analysis project Ga0315314, IMG submission 203631) | Freshwater sediment microbial communities from Lake Towuti, South Sulawesi, Indonesia - TDP9 | ecosystem: Environmental > Aquatic > Freshwater > Lake > Sediment | place: Indonesia: South Sulawesi...
CTTTTGAGGCTTCCCACTCTTTTGAATAGCCGTTTGTCTTTCCCGACTTATACCATCCTTCAATTTCTGACAAGCATTCCTCCTCAGAATATGAAAGCATCCAAAAAAACAGGATTAGGTCTGTTTCAGCATCATGGCGTGTCCCATAGTCACTTAGCCCCTTTTCCCAAAGCCAATTGCACCGAAGAGTGAAAGCGGATGCTGAATGGATTTTATCTTCGTAATGCTTAGAATAGGGCTGTGTATACATCGGCTGTCTTTTAAACGCGGTAGTGCAACCGCTCTCTCCACTTGGTTGATGTCCAGTAAGCTCCTCCAAAGCAGCAGCGAACGCTTTTAGGTCAATGGGCGAAAGTTTTAGGAATCTTTGGATTGAATCTGACTTTGATATACTCTCATAAATAGCTTTTTGGTATCTTAAAGTAAAACTGTCTGAGGAGATAATTTGTTGGTCTCCTGCAAACGGCAAGCGTCTGGCTTTATTCCGCTTTGGATAAATCTCTACTAAACCGGGTTTTCCGACTTCTTCGGGGTCTTCCAACGCATAAGAAAGAATGGTAGAAATACAACGCGCCATTTCATACGTATTGATTGGCTCACACCTTCCCACTATGCTTAAATTACCACTTTCTTTTCGCTCAAGAACTATAACATCATAAACACCAACATCGTTGTGATGCAGGAAATGAGTAATCTGATGCATCCTTAAATACATCGCATATTTATCTGGATTGCCGTCAAGGTCAATTTCAAAGTACGTGGTTATCTTTCCCGCGCGCAATCCAATGGCATCTGGATAAAAATGAGAAATGTGCTTGGCAATTTCTAAGAAACTTACAGGGAAAAACCGCTTCTTTGTTTTTTCCTTATCTATCCATCGAAACATCATGCGCCAACCGCTCCCGTCATCGTAGATGTAGCAGTAGCGGTTTTGTGCGACCACGGAAAGATATTCTTTAAACAACCAATCGCTCACTTCTATCGTTTGTAATATATGATGGTATTTAGCCATAAAATTACCTACTTTCAAATGCCGTCAGAGATTTGCTAATTTACTGACTCTGGCGGCATTTTTTTTACCCTCCGCTAGCGTGCGATGCTCGGTGCGATGCGTCGTAGACGACGCCTTCTACACACGACGCCTTCCGCTAAATTTCCCTTGACGGCGAAGCTTGCCTATGATATAATAGCTTCGCCTCAACCGCCCCTTAATAGACGTGAGGGCACGTCACTGCCCGTTAATATTTCGGCTCGGTGGTTTGGGGCAATTTTTTTTACCCCTCCAGACGCGGTAGTGCAACCGCTCTTTCCACTAAAGGTTTTTAAATCTTCGTTTAGCTTTTTTATTCGGCTTTAGATTGCTTTGGCGATGTAATCTTCCAAACTTTTTGTGTTGATTCTCCAATCTGAAGTTTTTCCTGACTTCCCAATCTTTATGCCCTTCAATCTTCCATCTCTCAGCATGTTGCAGATAGTAGCAACACTAACATCAAGCATCTCAGCCGCTTTTGTTGTTGTGACAAACCTAATTCTCATTTAGAATTCACCTTTTGCGATACTCGGTATTTTGTAAATAATTGATATATTATAAAATATTTGCATGGAATTGGCAAGGAAAAAATGTTGGGCGCTTAAACGCGGAAGGTTTGACGGCAAAGCCGCAAACCCCAGCGGCGCGATGCCTCGAAGGAAATCTGCGATTCTCCCTATCGTGCTCGGTGCGATGCGTTCGGGAAACGACGCCTTCTTCAGCGTGACCAGTAGAAGGCGTCGTGGAACGCATCGCACCCAGCCTTCCGCTAAGAAACCCTTTCATTACCTAAAAACCCCAATCCTCCTCAATACTCCGAAACCAGCCAAGAGGATTCCTAATCTTTTCTGGGTCGTAAATAGTTTTCAGGATCTCCAGTAAAAACTGTGCCTTTAGCCGTTCTCCAAAATTTACCCTTTTAGGACAATCCTAATTGGCATTTGGTTCCCGCTTCACTGAGAACTGCGCCGACGTGAGTCGGAGTCTTACATTCTCTCCGCGGGCGTGACTTCCGACGGAACTCGCCGTAGTGAAAGTTAAACAACTAAACGCTGAAGATTGATTGCTGCGTTTCTATCACGGTCGTGTGTGACGCCACAATCGCAAGTCCATGTTCTATCGTCAAGAGTCAGATTTGACTTAATTGCACCGCATGCTGAACACAATTTCGATGAAGGAAAGAATCTATCCGCTACGAGTAAAGAAATACCATTCCATGCGGTTTTATAGGTTACTTGCCTCCGAAACTCTTTTTGTTTTTTTCATAGTCGATTATGAAAAAAACAAGACACTCAAAAAAACCAACATCTGAGATAGCGCGTGCCAGCTTATGATTTTTAAGCAGATTTTCTACTGACAAATCTTCGATAACTACCACAGACGGCTTTTGTTCTACTGGTTTGTTTTTCGCCGTCCTGAGCTTGCGAAGGATCAAACTCGTTGCCTTGTGGATTGCGTCAGAGCGAATATTGGCAATACGGTAATGTAAGAAAGCTATTTTTCGCCTCGACTTCTCTCGGTTTTTCCCTCCTTTCTTACGCCGAGACAATTCTCGCTGTGCTCGTCGAAGGGATTGTAATTTTTTATGAAGTGCTTTGGGATTTTCAAATTCTCGTAAATCTGAACAAACTGCCATCGTTTTGACGCCCAAGTCTACACCCAATGGCTCACCACAGGCGGGTTTGTGATCCTTCGCAGGTTCAGGACAGATAACCATGGCCGCTGAAACTTCTTTTCTTTCTTGTTCTACCTGAACACTGACAAACCAGCGCCCAGCTCTTTCGGAGACAGTCGCAGATAGAATCTTAATGCCGTCGGTGGGGAGATATAATTCTTTCAGACGCAACCATCCAAGGCGTGGGAGCTTTATTCGGGAAGGAAAGACGCGAATAGAGCCAGTGATGCGGAAACTGCCCAACCCACGACGACGAGATTTGAACTTCGGAAACCCGACTTTCCCTGTAAACTTCCCGGCTTTTTTAAGTTTCACACGGCGGAAGAAATTTAAGAACGCTTTGTCCAAATTTCGCAGGGATTCTTGAGGGGCACACTTGGACACCTCATACATCCAGGGGAAATCTGTCTTTTTTAGCGCGTTCAATTCTCGGTGCAAGTCTATTGCAGTTGGTGTTTTTTGCCCTGCTTGGTATGCTTCAATTTTGCGCGCAAGTCCCCAATTGTAGGTGAAACGAGCAGTTCCAGCGTGTTTGGCACAAAGAGTGCGTTGTTTGTTGTTCAAATCTAATTCGGTTTTGTAAGCACGTAAGACAATCACTTTGGTCCTCCTTCAGCGGCTTTGAGCGCCCTTTTGGCGCGATTTGCCGCACCGCGCTTGCCGTATAAACGAGCACAAAATGAAGTCATCACATCAGTCATATCTTGCACGATGTCATCTACATATTCAGTTTCATTCATCACCACTACATGGCGTTTTGATGCTTCCATAGCAGCAACAATGAGTTCAACGCCAAAACGCGCCAGTCTATCACGGTGTTCTACTACAATTACAGTGATAGCAGGGTCAGCAAGCAATTTGAGAAGTTTTTTACGGTGCCCGTTGAGTCCTGAACCAATTTCGATAACTTCTTCCGCCACCGGCAATCCTTTCGCGGCGGCAAACAATCTCAAACGTTCCATTTGGCGTTCGGCATCAGACTTCTGGTCGTGTGAAGACACGCGGGCATACAACGCGGCTCGCGTCGGCAAAGAGTCACTTGGCTCGTAAACAAGAATAGTGCCAGTTTTGAGTTGGGTAGCCGGAATAGGCAATTGTCCCGTTTTGAACAAACGCCAAGCTGCTTTATAAGTTAATCCGTTCTTTTTTGCCCATGCTGATAGTTTCATGCTATATATTATAGCATAAAAAAGAATAAAAAGCAAGAAATTTTTTAGCTGGTGTCAACCCACGATTGTTTTAGCTCTTGCATCAAAGTCGCGTCGAAGGGAATCGCTTCATCCCAGAGTTCCTCAAACCATCGCACCAACTCAGCATGATTTTGATTGCCGTGTACCACAACATTTAATTCTGTGTTATGAGAAATGCCAGATAGCGTCAGATTCGACGAACCAACGATAGCGATGCCTTCTTCTTCGCGGGGAACGGGATTGCCGTTTGAGTCATAGACCGTTCCGTAATCGAATATGTAGGCTTTGGCGTGCAGACGCCCTTTCGTATAGACACGCACCTTCAACCGTTTCTCCTCAATGAGTCGCAACACCGTGCGCACCGTAGCTTCGTCTTCATCTGTTTGGTCCATCAGGCTCATAGCGTCACGCAAATTCTCAGCAGTATCTTGGGCAGACTGCTGCATTGCCACTCTTTTTTGGTAAAGCCAATCCTCCGCCGCTTCCTGAAGCAAATCAAGCCGTTTGTATCCTTCAGCCAGTGTTTCCAACGTCTCGCGGTTGGTAGTGTTGCCGATGAGCAGACGGATTTCCGTTAGCTTTTCCAACTGCTCACGGATTGGCTTCAAACCTGAAAGGAACAGATACCCTACTGCAAAATGAGCTCGCTCAGTAGACGATAAGATGAGCCAGATATGTTCTAAAAGTTGTTCTTTGCGATTGTCGATGATGTCGTGGCCCACTATGATTTCCCTCCGATGGTTCATCACCCCGTTGAATATTGAACTACCTTTGATTCTGAAGGATGTTGTTTGTGCTCTAGTCCAAGGGGTGGACAAAGATGATTGAAGGAGTTATCTGTATGTTCCAAGCGCATGTCGCGCGGTGTCTCTAACGCTATAATGGCGTCCCCTACTTTTTCGCACATTTTGCAGGTGCAAGCCGTCGCACCCTCTTGCAAAATGTCATCAAGATTATTGGCGATGCTCTTAAAACCACGATTGGCTTTGTTGTTGGGCAAAGGAGCGGCATTTTCTACGTAGGAATGAATCTGCTCACCATGACGGTTTAGGAGAAAATCATCCACGCGGCAGCGACTACGGCATCGTTGGACATCATTGAAAGCATCTACGAATTTGCGGAAGCCTTCTGCCATATCCTCTAAATCCACATTGAAAATTACTTCGGCACGGGCACAACGTGTAGCGTTGATACCAGTATCCTTGAACTTGCCGCGTAATTTAATTTCCAGACGTTTGAGGTAGCGTCCCAAAGCATCTAACGCTTTCTGCTTATCTCTGGGGTTTTCCAACTCGAAGCGATGGCTATCAAACAGAGCCCCTGCTAATTGGAGAATTGCTTTAAGTTCGCTTCCCTTAAAGCGATTGCTCCAAAGTCTTAGCGCATCGCCAATAGTTGGAACGGTGTCCAGGTGGAGAATAAAGTAGAAAGCAATCGCGTTACTTAGGTAACTACGCTTAAATTCCATCTGCACGTATTGGTTGATGTAACAAAGGTTATCGCCAAAGAAATCGGCAAAATAAGCCTTGTATTGGCGTGTGCCAACCAGCATAGGGCGGACTACCGACGTATCAAGGAAATGTTTCTCCTCGCGCGTGGCAACTGGCTTTTCCATCTGGTATTCATTCCTCCTCACCTATCTCACCACCAAAAGGTGTGGTGTCGAAGCCGATGTCTTCAAGCGAAAGAATCGCCTGTTCGACGGCATTTTCTGTAATCTTTCTTCTGCGCAGTAGTTTTTTCAGAATGGAAGCGGCTTCTCTAAGTTGATGCGCCTTTAAATTAAACCAATTGTTATTTGCTGCCATAGCATCATAAAGCGCCATCAGCACTTCCACGAATGGGTCAGTCGGTGATAAATCACGCATCGTGCGCATTTTTGAAAAAAGGCTGTCTACATACACGGCGGCAATAGGTTCGCCACAGTTTTGTTCTACTTGCTGAAGTTCTCGGAGAATTTGCTTAGCGAAGTGTGTTCGCAAGACTTTCTGCATTGTTTCGTCAACCGCTGGCAATTTTTTCGGAATTTCCACAGTTGCAGGTTCAGGAACAATATCAATCCCGAGATGCTTTAGCGCTAAAATTGCCTTTGCTTTGCGGATGGTTTGTTGTTGCCCTTCGGAAACCAGTGCGTCCAGTTCCTTTTCCTCTTCGGATATTATCGTGCCGTCTTGATTCTTCCAGAGCAAATGGCTCATACGCTGTTGTTTCTTAGGTGGCGCCATCTCTGTGGCAATAAAAGTTAATTTTTTTATTGCTTCTTTTAGACTTGCTTTAGTTCCCACAAGCTCTTTAATTAAGGCGCGCGCTTCTTCTGGGATGGGTAACTCTGTCTCAACTGATGTTGCCTTCCGAAGGGCTACTTCTACCTCGTCTCCATATTTCAATCCCATTTGTTCAAAGATAGTTTGCGGGATTGAAATATATCCATCAGAAAGAACCTTTCCAATGTAATGAATGCTTGGGATTTCTTCCAATGCCATTTGCTGTCTCCTCACTTAGTTTAGAAACTCTGTCTTGTATGGTGTTATTTCTTTTAATCATCGGTATGGGACGCTGTGCTTGTATCTTTGAGATTGCAGAGTCCTTTTAGAAAGTCAACCACTTCCTTATCAATCTTATCACGAGTAACTACCGACACAAGTTCCTCCAGACGAAGATTTACGCCCCAACGCTCTTGGAGAATCTGCACCAATTGCCCGAAAAGCTTCTTCCCCGGATAGCAACGCAGTTTTGCGTCCCTATCCTGTCCGAGTTCTACCAAAAAATTGGTTGCTTCAGCCGCACCAACCTCAAAAGGATTCCCCGCTATCTCGAAGTCGCGGTAGGCTGTTTGAGCCTTCGTAATAAACGGACCGCGTATCTCAGGCTCTATTTTGCGGATAGCGTCGCTAAGAGCATCCTCAATTGAAGCAATATCTACATTTGGGGGAGGTATCTTTTTCTTGATAGCGTCCAGGATTAGTTGCGGTTCCATAAGGTAATTCTCAATTGAATATCGGCGCCAAATATGGAAATATGGTATTGAAAAATTTCACTTAAAATTTACGTTATTATCTAATTTTATTGAAAAATATCTTGACATTGGAGGTTTTTTTATGTTATAATATAAACATGAAACTTAGTCAATATGCCAAAAAACTTGGGCTTACTTATAAAGGCGCATGGAACCTTTATAAAAAAGGAAAAATCAAAGGCTTCCAACTCCCTACTGGAACAATAATTATCCCAGAGGAAGAAGAGAAAAAGAAAGAAGAAAAAGTCGTAATTTACTGTCGTGTTTCTTCTTCCGAAAATAAATCTAACCTGGATAGCCAAGCAGAAAGATTAATCTCATATTGCTATGCTAAAGGTTATAAAGTTTCGAGGATAGTAAAAGAAGTGGGGAGCGGAGTCAATGATCGCCGTCAAAAATTTCTTTCTATCCTTTCTGATCCAACAATTACAAGAATTGTCGCAGAGCATCGTGATAGATTAACACGGTTTGGTTTTAACTTCTTAAAAGTGTTGACAGATCGTTTAGAAGTAGAAGTGGAAATAGTTAATGAAGCCCAAAACGACAAAGAAGAATTAATGCAAGATTTAATTTCGATAATTACTTCCTTCTGTGCTCGATATTATGGGCTTAGAAGCAGAAGGAAAACTGAAAAGATAATAGAAGCTCTTAAATTAGCAGACGTAACAGGGTTTTGTTCCCTTATTAGTTAATGGCAGACCACTGAAGTCAATTAACCAATATTACAACAAGAAGAAGGCGCATTTGCAAAGTTGCTTAAAACGCGGTAGTGCAACCGCTCTCTTCCACAAAGAAAAGAAGACTTCTAACCAAATCGAGAAATTGACCACGAAAAGAAATTGGAAAATCAACCACTTCTTACACGTCGCAAGCTGCTTTTTAATCAATCACCTTGTTTCTGAAGGAATCGGTCATATAGTCATCGGTAAAAACTCCTCTTGGAAGCAAGAAATTAACATTGGTGATAAGAACAACCAAAACTTCGTTTTAGTTCCCCATGCGCGTTTTATTGACATGCTTCGATATAAAGCCCAATTAGTCGGCATCCAGGTGACTCTAACAGAAGAAAGTTACACCAGTAAATGCTCCTTTCTTGATATGGAGCCGATTGAAAAACGTTCTATCTACGCAGGAAAACGCATTTCAAGAGGAATGTTTCGGTCAACTTCTGGTAAACTGATAAATGCTGATGTCAATGGCTCATATAACATCCTAAGAAAGGTAGCTCCAAACGCATTTAGCAATGGAGTAGAGGGTGTTGTAGTTCACCCATTAAGGTTTTCCCTTAAAAACGAACCTGTGGAATAAAATTCCATAGGAGTAGGAACTATAAGTATCGAATTTGATGTTTTAATTTATAAAAATTTCTTGCCAAACATAGTTATTTATGTTATAATTATAGCAAAAGGTTACCCGTAGTATAACATCTGGTCGTATGTTTCGAGATGCCTCTGAGTTATCCATGCTCACAGGTGGCTAGAACTGCATGTCATTTCATGGTATGCCTTAAGGTAAGGGAATTTCCCGACAGTCAATCAGCCCAGTTAACACCTGTAATCTAAATACCGAACGTTTCGGTAATAAATGTCCATAAAACAGGTAACTATCTTCTTCAATGCCAAGTTGTCTGTTTGTTCGCTCCTGCAAGTCATCAAGGACAGTGAGCATCCCCACAAGGAACGAACCTGAACCGCAAGCTGGGTCAAGCACTGTGATATCATGTAGCAGGCTATTGAGTTCTTTCCAAAAGTCATTTCTTGACAAGGCTTCATCGGCAGCCTGTTTTTCGTCAGGCTCATAGGCGAATATAGCTTCGTAGAGAATTGGCTTATGCTGTTCGCCCAAATGGTTGGTAAGACAATCCACAAGAGCGAGACGGCACATCAGGTCAATTTCGATGCGCGGTGTGTAAAAGATGCCCGCCGTGCCACGTCTATCTTCCTCTTCGATACCCTCAGAGGTGAGGTTGACAAGGCTCTCATAAACCTTTCCTATCATCTCTGGATCTACCGCTACCTCCTGGTCGAAAGGACTATCTTCGCGGATGGTGAAGTTGTAACGTTCTAAAAATCCTGGTGTTAGTCCGTTGAAACGGTCAAATAGCATTTCAAAGACAACATCGGGGACGGTGAACGAATCTTTATCATCCAACTCATTGGGAGTGAACAGTCCACCGTTAAGATAGGGAGCTAAAGCGATATCTTCACGTATTTCAGGTGGAAAATGCCGCCGGTCAACGCGTCCCGCTTGGAATTTGTTATTGAACGCTTCAAAGAACAGAGGAGAGAGCCAATTTGAAAAGAAGGTATCTTTTGGTTGCCTGCTTTCCTTGTAGGCTTCCCAGAAATCACAGATGAAATCGGGATTATCACCAAGCCATCGTTTTCGCTGAATGAAATACAGGAACATCAGGCGGTTGAGCAATTGTAAGGAATAGTCATGCGCCCATTGAGCGCTGTTAGTTTGCTTGCTCAATAGATTTTGCACATTGGCGAACAAGTGTCGGTAATCGTCAAAGAAGGCTTTGGTTACCGCTTCGACATCGAATGCTTCATCGTGGCGTTGCTGAATTGTCAGTGGAGAAGGCGATATGAAAGCGACATCCAACATCGCAATGCGTTCAGCCGCGGTTCTCAGTCGTTCATAAGGTCCAACGGCAATTCGACGGAATAGCCGGCGTCGCCGCCTTATAGGTTCTTCCGCTTCCACAGCCCCTTCCTTTACGTTTACGAAGTGCCAGTTTTCTTGCTTGGCGTCGGAAAAGACGAAAAGCGCGTAAGGGTGTTGTTGTAGCAAGTGGTTCACAACCGCGCGCTCTAAAGTAAGGCCCAGTCGGTCAGAAGACAGGCGGCAATAAAGGATTTGGAAGTCTTTTTTTTCCGCAAAAAGTAAAGGGTCTTCGGCAAGGGCATCATCCGCTGCTTTTGGAAAATCACGTCTCGGCAAAGGTTGGTTTAAGCGGTCATAATTAAGTTGTTGCCAGAAAAGTTCCTTGAGGGATTCGCTACCTTTCCAATTGGAAAGGATTTGAAATACCGATTGTTGGAGCATGTTATCCATTTTACTATCTCCATTTATTCCTATGCTACACTTTCCACATCAGCTCTGCAAGAACCAATGAATTGAGGAGCCTTACCTTTCATTATTTCCTCCCTAATCTTACAGTTCAAAACATTCCTCGTTTTATTTCAACCAAAATTATTGCAGCAGAAGTACCTGATGTTAACAACATTCTGGGCGCTACCCGTATACCACTTCTCGGGTAGGCTTCCTATTAATCATTACATACAGGATTATATTGACTTATTAGAGTAGACTCAACCTTTTTTCTATCTTCAGCAGTAGAGTTGGGCATCAAATGAATACCAATATAGAGATTGCTTTCTGAACCAGCTTCTCTAATCCAGCAATCATATTTGTGATGTGAGCGATAAAACCCCCGCTCAGATAAATTACTCGATTCACCAAAATAAAGAATGCGATAAGTATTGGGCTTATTCTTGGAATCAGGCTTCATCATAATCGCGTAAACAGCCGCACGATATGGTGGATCCCAATTTGTGATGGGATACGGTCCGTCAAATTTTACGTTACCCCATGTAATACTCATGATATTCCTCCTTTTATTAATTTCTCGTCAAAAATTTCGCCTAACGTTTCGCTTGTTTGCGAAGTGCAGTATTGGATTCAGCTTTTACTTTTTCGACTTTTTTCTCACCCCCAGCTCTTTGGTTCAAAAAAGTGTTGGATGATTATTTTTGAGACCTAAATTGTCTATTCTAATCTTAACGGATTGCTTAGAGACATCGAATATTTTGGCTAATTCATAAACCAGTTGAGTATACAAGAAGTCGTCAAGACTTTCATTGTGGACTCCATAGTTATCCAGGGTTTCTCTGTATTTCTTACTGAACATCATCCTCGGCATTAGAAGCGAAGCCGCAAAGTAATCCGCCTGCCATTCCTCGTTGCCTTTTCCATTGCTTCTGCAGATAATGGAAGGTTTTATTTCCATATCGAAGAGGAGTATTTGTTTTTCATCCGTTTTCAAGTAATCTTTATGCAACGCCCAATGTCCTATCTCGTGAGCGCAGGTGAATGTGAATCTCACATCGTTAGCTTGCTTGTTTATAACAACTAACTTCTCCTTGATACATAAACAGCCTAAAATGTCGTCGTCAAGGTCTTCATAACAAAGTTGATAATTCAATAACTGTTCCACAATATTGTCCACTGGGATTGGCGGAGATTTTATGGGTTTAATCTCTTGAGAATATTGCTTTATCAGTGTTTCAGCTCTTTCAGAGATATCTTTTTCGGGCATCCAGGGGTTTTTCAGATTAGCTGTTCTTCTCATCTTTCTCCCCCTTACTTTTCGCAATTGCAATGAGTTCTTCCCAGTCGTTGTCTGAGAGATTACTTTTCCTCGCTGTCCGCATAAATTCGGGAACCATGCGAATGTATGTTTTATTTTTCTTAAAAGTGTCGTGTAATTCGGACGGTGTTTTATCGGCAAGTGCTAATAGTTCGTTACTGTCGACATTTAACAACTCAGCCATCTTGATGATTATTTCAGCTTTTGGTGGGTCTCGTCTATCTCTTTCAATATCACTTATGTATGGCGCTGATACATTCAGCAATTCAGCAAATTTTCTAAGACTGTAGTTCGTATTATTCAGCCTATATTCTCGAATTGTCTGTCCAAAAGACTTTTGAGCCATTTAAAACCTCCTTTAAACATTAATCTGTTAGCATATAGTATACACTAAAATCATAATTATGTCAAACAAATTTTCACTTTCTTCGGGGTAATTAGAAAAAGGTGAATTAGAAGCTGCATGCTGCTGGGGTTGGCATTCCATGTATTGCGCAAAGCAGTTCGCCTTTTTCTCCTTTGAGTAAAAATCCCCCTCAAACCCGCGCCACGACTGGGTTTGGGCGACTTGCCCGCACGCTAGGCGTGCATTGCTTACGCAATGTTCCTGGCTTGTGCCCCTCACATTCCGTTATTCTTCCGACAACTATCTATTCTCCT
>Ga0315314_1003636_pt1 | contig 11942 bp, 10 predicted proteins | sample TDP9_MG_FD_203631 | JGI IMG/M metagenome (GOLD analysis project Ga0315314, IMG submission 203631) | Freshwater sediment microbial communities from Lake Towuti, South Sulawesi, Indonesia - TDP9 | ecosystem: Environmental > Aquatic > Freshwater > Lake > Sediment | place: Indonesia: South Sulawesi...
GTCCCAGGCAACGCGGGCACGCATCGGCCCCTACACGCCCCGCCCGGGCGAGATCCTCCCGGGCACGACCGTGAAGGTGAAACCGAAAGCGCTGGAAGTCCAGCTCGGCCGCTACCGTGGGGAGATCCCTCTCGAGAGCATGCAGTGGACCAAGGTGACGAATCTTGCTCAGACCTTCCGAGAAGGCGACCCCGTCCTGGTACAGGTGGTGTCTGTAGACGAGCGACGAAAGACCGTGGAGCTCACCCTGGAGCAGGATCCCGAGATCGAGGGTGCCCTGGTGGCCATCGATCCCAAGACGGGGGCCATCAAGACCATGATCGGGGGCTACGACTTCGACCGCAGCAAGTTCAATCGCGCCGTACAGGCGCGACGGCAGCCCGGATCCGCCTTCAAGCCCTTCGTCTACGCCACCGCCTTCGACCGCGGCCTCACGCCCTCCACGATTATTGAAGACTCCCCTATCACCTTCTATACCCGCGTGGGCGGCCAACTCGTGGAGTGGACTCCGGATAACTACGACCGGAAGTTCCGCGGGCCCATGACCTTGCGTCGGGCATTGGAACAGTCCATCAACGTCGTCACGGTCAAGCTGTTGCAGCAGGTCGGGGTGGACCCGGTGATTCGGATGGCGCACCAGATGGGGATTGAAAACGATCTGCGGCGCGAGGTGGCGCTGGCGCTGGGCGTCTCCGAGGTGACCCTCCTCGAAATGGTCTCGGCCTATGGCGTCCTCGCAAACGGTGGCGTCCGGGCCGATCCCCTCAGCATTCGCAAGGTGACCGACAGCCAGGGCCGCGTCCTGGAAGCCCACGCGACCGAACCCCAGGAGGTGATGCGTCCGGAGACAGCCTATGTTCTGGTCAACGTGATGAAGGGAGTCGTCGAGCGGGGTACCGCCGCGCGGGCGAAGGTGCTGCAGCGTCCCCTCGCGGGAAAGACCGGAACCACTTCGGAAGCCACTGACGTATGGTTCATAGGTTTCACCCCCAGCTTGGTTGCCGGCGTGTGGCTCGGCTTTGACGTGAAGAAATCGCTGGGTCCGGCCGAGACGGGCGGCCGCCTGGCCCTGCCGCTCTGGATCGCCTTCATGCAGAAGGCGCTGGTAGATCTCCCGCCCGAGGACTTCCCCGTTCCCGAGAATGTGGTCGCCGTTCCGGTCAACCACATGAGCGGCCAACCGGCCCGCGGGGAGGAGAAAGACACCATCCTGGAATTCTTCATCCGGGGCACAGAACCCAACCCGTTGGGGGCAAAGGCACCATCCCCGGGCAGCCCGCCACGCACCTCCGAAGCCTCCCCTCCCTCGGTAGGCTCCCAGCCTCCTGTAGCGCCTGTCGCAGGGGTCGCCACGAGCGGACCCGCAGCTTCTCCTGTTCTGCTCCAGCCCCGCGACCGGTAGGCCCAAGTCCGGTCAGGCCACGCAGGCCAAAGAATGGGATGAACCGACCAACACACAGAAGGCTCTAACGGACTCTCCGTAGAAACTCCAGGACCGGTGGGTTAAAGAGATCGGGTCGCTCCAGCGGTGCCATGTGAGGTGCGCCGGGGACAACATAGAAGACTGATCCAGGTATCCGGTCCGCCATCGCCTGTGCCCGCGACACCGCAACGCTCGCGTCGGCCTCACCCGCTATCACCAGCGTCGGCACCCTGATTTCCCGAAGCCGTGGCTCGGTGTCCAACTCGGATATCGCCTGCCAAGTGGCCATCCAACCCTCCACATCGTCCGCAAGGAGTCGCTCACGGCAACGTGCAACGATGTCGGAACCCATGAAGCCGGGCGTAAACCACCGCGCGATAGTGCTCTCGACAAGGCTCGCCATCCCACCGCGCTTCGCCGCCTCACCGCGCTCGACCATGACGCGGCGTGCCTCCGGGGAGAGAGTGCTGTTCGTATCGGCCAGAACCAGGGAGCACACATCGCCCGGATGTTCTATGGCCAGCACTTGCGCTACCATGCCGCCAAGAGAGAGGCCAACTCCGTGGGCTGGGACAAGCTGAAGCTGGTGAAGCAGCAAGTGAACGTCGGCAGCGAATCCGCCGAGAGTGTACGGTGGAGGAGGTGCATCGGAGCGGCCGTGACCCCGGAGATCCACCCGCAGGACCCGAAACCTGGGCACGAAAGCCTCGACCTGTGAGTCCCAACAGGTCAAGTCGAGCCCAACAGGATGCAGCAGTAACACAGTCGGACCTTCGCCTTCGATCTCATAGTAGAGACGCACACCGCTGACACGGGCATAAGGCATATGTCCTCCTGCATGAAGAAGCTTGACGCCACTCAAAGCACAGTCATACTCGGCCGTTGTGTCGGACGCTGAACCTGAGATCGAAGATGCCAGACTGGGCCGGGTAGGTTTAGCCAGTTTCGATCGTGCACACGGAGTCGGTTGAGCGCAGGATCATGTACGCATCATTCCCCCTGATCACATCCCACTCCTGGACTGGCGGCGAGAGGCAGCTCCTGGGCTACTTGTTTGACTTCATTGAAAATATCAGTGCACTCAGCTCCAATGAGTGTGCCTGGAGGAAAAACTCCTCACCACAGGACCCGGTGTGGCCCACTGAAATGTCACGCAACACCGTAGAGCTGCCGGTCACTTGCAGCACCTTATTCGAGGATCCCTGCACGGCGGTAACTCTCGTACTCCTCTTCCGGCATCCCCAGAATGCCCAAAAACACATGTTCGTTGTGTTCCCCCAGGGCCGGCGCCTTGAAGAGGTTACCCTTCCAGTCGGTGCCGTCTCTCCATGGCACGCTGGTGGTTATCTGCTCCCTCTCATCGCTAAGGGGAAGCCTGCGGAAGAGGCCGCGCAACTCCATGTGCGGATCTTCCACCACCTGCTTCAGGTTGTAGCACGGTCCGGCTGGTACCCCCGCTGATTGGAGCTTATGGAAAAGCTCCATCACAGGCATCCGCGATGTCCATTCAGCCAGCAGGCGGTCGATCCGCTCCCGGTTGCGTCGTCTGCCTGCGAGCGTGAGCAGCCCTTCCTCGTGGCGCCAGGAGGGATCTCCGAGCACCCTGCAGAGTCCTTCCCACTCCGATTGAGATTCAACCGATATGGCGATCCAGGAGTCATCCTCTTTGCACGGATAGACTCCATGCGGAACGGCGTGGGAATAGCCGGACGATTGGCCAGCCATAGGAAGCCGTCCCGTGGCGGCGAATTCGAGAAAGACATCTCCCATGACGGCGATGGTGCTCTCTAGCATCGATAAGTCCACGTAGAGTCCTTTGCCGGTGCGGGAGCGATGCAGCAGGGCCGCCTGGATGATGAGGGCTTCCCACAATCCTGTGAGGGGATCCGTCCAGGCAGGAGCGATACCCATCCCCTCCATGCGAGGGTTCGGCTCAGTGAAAAGCGAGGTCCACCCGCTCAATCCCTGGAGGAGAGTGCCGTAGGCCAGGTAGTCCCTGCCAGGGCCAGTACGTCCTAGCCCAGAGGAGGAAACGTATATCACATCCTCGCTCATCGCCTTCAGGGCGTCGTAGCCGAGACCGAGGCGGTCCATGACCCCGGTGGAAAAGTTCTCTACCACCACATCGCTTGCAGCTATCAGTCTCTTGACGAGGGCCTTCCCCTGATCTGTTGAGAGGTTGATCGTGCAGCTCTTCTTTGAGTTGTTAAGCACCGAGAACCAGCCGCCCCGGTCCTTGTACTGGGGCCGGGTGGAGGACTCGATCTTGATGACCTCCGCGCCCATCAACCCCAGGAGCTTGGTGCAGTAAGGCCCAGCCACCACCCAACTGAAGTCAACCACCCTCACCCCTTCCAAGGCATTCTGATACATTTGTCAGATCACCCCCATTTGCCAAAGATCCTTGATCTCTTCTGAAGAGATCCCCAACTCCTTGACGACCTCCAGGGTGTGCTGCCCCGGCAACGGTGCTCGTCTGGAAGCCATTACTTCAAGGTCACCGGTCTTCATCGGCAGACCCGGGTACCTCAGGCCTTTTATCACCGGGTGATCGATCTCGGTCCAGAAACCCCTGTGCTTCAGTTGCTCCAGCTCGGGCAACTCGCTCATGAGGCTGACCGGAAAGCAAGGGACCTTCTTCTCCTGCGCCGCCTGGAAGACCTCGGCCTTCTTGTGGAGCCTCGTCCACGCTGCCGAGCGCTCGTAGATCTCCCAGGTGTTCTGCTCCCTCAGCTTGGGAGTAGAAAACTCCGGCCGGCTCGCCAACTCTTGCTCCCCGATCACCTCGCTCCACTGCCTGAACTGGTGGTTTTCTCGGGGTGAGATCAGCACCCACCCGTCGGAGCAGGGGAGACACCAGACCAGGCCGCCGGCTACCGTTATCCCGGTGCCGGGCAGCCGCTTGCGATCAGTGGCCAGCCTGCCATCGGACAGATGGGCTGTTTGCTCGAAGAGGAGGTGGGCAAAGGCTTCCCATTCGGACACGCCCACCGTCACCCCCTGTCCCTTCCTCTTGGCCGCGACCAGCCCCCACAGGGTGGCGATTGCTGCGGTGAGGCCCGCCACCAGCCCCACCTGGTAGCCGGGATTCAGTTTCGGGGGGGTGCTCGCGGGATCGTCCACGGGGCAGGCGAGGTGGAAGGAAAGGCCGCTCATCGCGAAGAGGATCAGGTCGTTCGCCCGGTAGGTCGCATAGGGTCCATCCGTTCCGAACGGGCTTATGGTGGCCGCGGTGAGGCTCGGGTTGACCGCCTTCAAGCCCGCCGCGTCCAGGCGGCTGCCCGGCCCCCGCACCAGCGCGTCCACGCCCCGGACCAACTCCCGAAAAATTGCTCTGCCCCGCTCCTCTTCCAGGTTCAGGGTGATGCTCCGCTTGTTGGCGCTAAGCCAGTTGTGCAAGACGCTCCGCCCAGTCCCCGGGACATCCTGGTAGTAGGGGGGGAGCCGCCGGAGAGGGCTTCCCCCTGGCGGCTCGACGATCAGGACATCAGCTCCCAGGTCAGCCAGGACCTTCCCGCAGAAGGCGACGGCCACGGTGTCGCCCACCTCCAGTACCTTGAGCCCGGTCAACAACCTCAGTCCCATTCCTCACGCTCCCGGGGCTGGCCTTTTGTTAGGGCGCTGGCCGTCCCTACGGTCGCTTTCTCGCCATTCTGGTTTTCCAGCCAGACCTCGCACATGACCCGAACCCCCGTCCCTTCGGGTCGAATCTCCCGGACGATCGCCTTCGCGGTAATCACGTCTCCTGCGCGAACCGGCTTTATGAAGGATACGGCGATGTCGCCGCCCCTGAGGTAGTCCTCGCCGAAATTGTTGGTCATCATCTGGTTCAGGTAGGCCACCAGTTGGCCTCCCTGCACCAGGGCCCCGCCGAGCCCCTTCTGCTTGCCGGCATCTTCCTCGGCATGAATCCCCGTCTCCCCTGAGTAACGCCGCATCGTCTCGAAAGAGATCTGCTTCTCCACCTCGGCCAACTGGGAGCCAACCTCAAGCCTGTTCGCCACTCTTGCTTACTCCTTCCTGTTGTCCTCAGCAGTCTTCCGGCGGAAGTAACCGGAAAGAAGCGGGGGTAGGCCCAGAAGGCGCTCCCCCCGCTGTTTGTGTCTCCGTGGTTCCGTCCAGCACGCCTAGCTCTTGATGGTAACCTCCTCGGTGAGCACGAGCTGGGTGCGACGGTCCCTCAGTACCTCCTTGCCCATCTCGTCCTTGAAGATGGCTTCGAAGACAACGAAGAGCCTTCCGCGCTTCTCATACTTATCTAGCACGCAGCCCGTCGCCCGATAGGTCATCCCCGTTCGGACAGGCTCCAGGTAGGTGTAGGCCTGCTTCGCCCGAATGTTGGGCATCCGCTCGAACATCGGCAGCCACAGACCATCCATGGCGAACTTGGGCAGAAGCTCCGGATGGGCTATGCGCCGCCCGAACGCATCTTTCTCCATGAAGAGGGGGTTGTCGTCCCCCACCGCCGCCGCGTAGGCATCGACCATCGCCTCGGTGATAGTGATGGCGACCTCACCCACCACATCGCCAATCTGTAGCGCCTCCGCTACCGCGCGTCCATTAGGCACCTTGCCTCCTTCTGGCAGTCAGCCGGTTACGATCTCGCAGGCTTCCTACTGCTGCTGAGGGGGAGCTTCGGCCTTCTGCACAGCTGGAACCCGTTTACTCCTCAGCCAGAGAAGCAGCGCCGTGACAAGACCAAGAACAACCCCGGCGAGGCGGGTTTCGGTTTCAGGCACGACGATCAGCATGCCTCCGACGGCCAGGAGGATGCGCTGGAGTATGTTCAGCGGGTGGTTCCAGTACCCCACGATAGCGCTGGCGGCCAGCAGGGTCCCTGCCGAGCCGATGACCAGAGCCTCGAATGCAGGGCCAAGGCCCTGCCTGCCGAGCATCTCCGGATTGTAAACGAACACGTAGGGCACGGTGAAACCAATGAAGGCGCACTTGAGGCCCTCCCAGGCCGTTTCCCACAGGCCGGCTTCCGCGAATACCGCCGAGGAGTAGACCGGACCGAAGACCGGCGGGGTGAGGCCGGAGAAGCATGCGTAGTAGAAGATGAACAGGTGAATGAGAACCGGTGGCAGCCCGAACGGCGAAAACAGAGGTAGCACGACCGCTGCCGTTATCAGATATGAGGGTACCGTCGGCAATGGCCCACCCAGGAAGCACGCAATGACCATGGCCGCGATCAGCAGCGGAAGCAGGGAGGTGATGCCAAGGCTGGTAACCAGTTGGCTCAGCTTGAGCGGCAGGCCGGTGATGCCCAGAGTGCCGACCATGATCTGAGCCCCGGCTACCAGCGCGCCGAGTGTCGCGACTGTGCTGCCTCCTTCCACCATTCCGGCCACGATGTCCGAGCCTGAACTCTTGAAGTTGCCTGCGACCGTCTTGACGCTGAAGCTTCTCCCGATCGGAACCGCCATAGCAAAGAAGATGGCTACGTTCAGGACCACCGCCCAGAAGGCAGCGTACCTGGGCGTGAACATCATAATGATCAGAGTGACAAGGACAATCACTGGCACCAGGAGCAAGAGCAGCTCTTTCCAGTAGGTTTGGAAACTGGGGATATCCGAGGCGGAAAGGCGCCCGAGCTTTCTCTTTTTCGCCTCAAAGTACACTACCATCATCATCCCGATGTAGAAGAGGGCTGCCGGGAAGGCCGCCATCTTGGCGATCTGGAGGTAGGGGATCCCGAGGATCTCGGCCATGATGAAAGCACCTGCGCCCATGACCGGGGGCGTTATCTGGCCCCCACTGGAGGCCGCAGACTCCACTCCGCCGGCAAAGGCGCTGGGATAGCCACGCTTCTTCATCATGGGTATGGTGAAGGCGCCTATCGTCGCAGCGTTTGCCACCGCGCTGCCATTCACCATACCCATCATGGCACTCGCCACCACTGCCACCTGGGCACCGCCGCCCGTGAGCCGCCCGGCCAGCATCATCGCCAAGTTCAGAAAGGCTTTGGCCGCCCCAGTTCGCAGCATGATCGTGCCGAAGATAATATAGATGGCGATGACGTTGGCCGAGGTACCGGTGATCTGCCCATAGATACCTAGCGGGTTCACCAGTAGGATCGCCGCCACCTCATTGGGGGAGTAGCCACGGTGGGAAAGCAGGCCGGGCATCCAAGGCCCCAGGATGGTGTAGGCTATGAAACCCAAGATCATCCAGGTGAAGGTCCACCCAACCACCCTCCGAGAAGCGTTGAGCACAAGGAACGTCATGACGTACCCAAGGATCACGTCGGTGGTGCTGGGTGTCGCGAATCCTATGTTCAAGACGAGCCGCTCTACGCTTGTAACCAGGTACACTGTGATACCAATGGCAGCCACGATCTCAAGCAGGTCAAACAGGTAGACCGCCAGGCGCTGCGGTCTCTCCTTTTCCATCCTCATCCTGTGTGCCATGGTGCACAGGATGGTGGCGAAGCAGACATGCACCGACCGCTGAACCAGGGCAATGTATGGCCCGGCACCGGCGGTGTAGATCTGAAACGCAGCGAACAGAAATGCGATCACCCCGAAGGCCAGGCCCCAGGGTTTTCTCTTCTCGCGCCTTAGCTCATCTGCCCGCACCTCGAGCACAGTATCGTCAGACCTGACCGACATTGGCCTTAGCCCTCCACCTCACGCATACGGACGCAACCAACAACGGCGCCTCTCATCCTCGTCGAGCATGCCCCAGTGCGAAGGCAGGATCGATCCCGGGGCACGCTCGACGATTCTGTGCTCCCTCTCGAGGTGCATGCGGCCTGTCGGCTGAACCGAGGGGAAGCAAGTCACTTCTTGGCTTCCGGCGGCACGGCCCGATCGGGAATCTTCAGCCCAAGCTCTTGGTAGTACTTCATCGCCCCCACGTGCAGCGGGATAAAGCTCCCCTCAACGGTGCCTTCTGGCGTTGACCCACAAACGCCGGGGTACTGTTTGCAGATGGTCTTGAAGTTTTTCCAGAAGGACTTCGTGATCTCGTAGACTGCGTCGGGGTGCATATCCTTATGGGCAGCGATTGCCGCGGTCGCCAAAGAGGCAAAGGTGTTGAAGGGATCTTTCTGCCCGGGGTAAAGGTTCGCTCGCACCTGGAACTTGCTGAATTCGGGCCACTTAGCGCAAATTCGTGCTATCTCCTCATCGGTCAGGCTAATGAAGGTCAACGGTCTCGCCGCATTGCCTTCGACCATGGCGCTCGTCGGTTCTCCACCGGTGCCTCGATAAGAGAAGCCGACGATCTGACGGTCCGCGTAAGCGTCGGCAGCATCCCCCAACGTGGCATGGTGATAGACTGGCTTTATCCCGAACATGTCCATGACTTGAACGGTGATGTGGGTGCTCCCGCCACCAGCCGGCCCGGGATTCCACCTCTTCCCGTCCAGATCCTTCAGACTCTTGATGTTGGCGTCCCTGGCGACGGCGAACTGCCAAACGGCAGGAGCAAACGGGAATATCTGCCGCAGATCATGTTTGTCGCCGAACGCCCGCTTGACTAGGGCGTAGTCGTAGTGTGCCAGTTCTGCCCTTTTATTCATAAGGTGATGCATGTTCTCTTCGGTGCCAGCCGTCTCTAGCACGGTGACTTTCAATCCGGTGTCGCGGCTTATAAGGCTCCAGGCGATGGCGCCAAAGATAAACTGTCCTGCGGACGATGGCCATCCGGCAAAGTGGTACTCCGCAGTCTGCCAGGCAGGCTTTGGCGCAGCAACTCCGGCGGCGGCGACCTGAGCCAGCACAAAGCTTCCTACGACCGCAACGCAGATTGACAACACAAGAAGCAACCGAAACCACTTTTCCATTCTCATTTTCAGCCCTCCTCTCTAGTCGATGGAGTCCATTCTGTTTGGTCAGTCTTTACGTTCACCGGTATGTCCTGCCTACGCCGCGGGGGCACCGGGGCCCGGTCGCCTGAACTTCTGCAGGCTCCCCGCCTTCATGACCTTGCCTCGCAGCTCGTGGTCAAAGATGGACTCAGCCTGATTCGCACACTCGATCAACTTGTCGAGGTCGACCCCCGTCTCTATGCCCATCTCCTGACACATGAATACCGTGTCCTCAGTGCAGATGTTGCCCGCGGCGGCCTTGTGCCCGCCGAACGGACAGCCGCCCAGGCCGCCGACGGAGGCATCGAAGTCCGCCACCCCCATCTGGAGCGCGGCGAGCACGTTGGCGAGGCCCGGCCCTCTGGTATCGTGGAGGTGTAGCCGTATGTGCAGGTCTGGCCATCTACTTTTTAGCTTGCCCACCAGCGTCTGAACCTGCTGCGGGTTGCCCCATCCCATGGTGTCGGCCAGGGTAAGATACTTCAGGGCATAACCGCGCTCCTTGAGCACCTTCTCGATATCTGCCGCCAGTCCGACCACCTTGTCGGGCGGGACCTCACCCTCGTAGTTGCAGCCGAAAGCTGCGGAGATACTGCCCCCGACCACCGGAACCCCCAATTCCTCGTACTTCTGAATCCACTCGCCCAGTCCGGCCAACGTCTCTTGGATTGTCTTGTTGGTGTTTTTCTGGGAGAAGGTGTCGCTGGCGATTACCGGAAGCAACCCCTCCAGCTCGTATCTGGCAATGGCTGCCGCCCTCTCCAGCCCTTTGATGTTCAGATACAGCGCGGTGTACTGAACACCCGCCACCTTTCTGAAGCCCTTGGACACCTCATCTGCATCAGCCATCTGAGGCACCCACTTTGGACTGACGAAGGAGGTCACCTCTATGCACGGGAGTCCCGTTTGCGAAAGAGCATCTACCAATTCAATCTTCTTCTCTGTGGGTATGAAGGTCTTCTCAAACTGAACGCCTTCTCTCGGTCCAACTTCATTGATCCTTACCTTCTTGGGATAGTCCCACATTCGCATCACCTCTCTCGCACTTATACCATGCCCTCACTGCACCGGGAACGGGTACGGAACCGGTGGCCCCCCTCTCATGGGAAGGATCACCACAGCCGCACCCTTGGTGGACTCTACGCCCCTGGAGTTCCTGAGCCCGACATCCAGCTCGACGTAGCCTGAGCCGCCCTTCTCATACTTTTTTGTGACTTTCCCCCATGCCGTGATGATATCCCCAGGGATATCCATGTCCCGGTACTGGAAGCCGACCTTCCAGGCCCAGCCGCCGAGACCGGCCCAGTCCTTCAGCAACTGCATCAACACGTGCTGCTTCCAGGATCCGTTTACCAGGACATCCGGAAGTTTATCGTGCTCCACGGCGTAAGCCCGATCGTAGTGGATCCGGTGCCAGTTCTCCATGCAAGCCGACCAACGCATGATGTGCGCATTCGTCATCGGCCCCTTGATGAGCTTGGGAATCTCCTGCCCAATCTCCACGTCGTCGAAGAACACCTGCTGATGAGTCACCTCCGCCGCCCCTTTCTGTCAGCACCCTCCATTACCGGAGAATGTGAGTCTGCAGCGACTTCAAGAGAGTCTCGCCCTTTTGGTTACCGTAGATGGTCTCTACCAGGATGAAAACCAGGGTGCCAGATCTGCCTTCCTTCTGATAGATGTCTACGTATTTGCTCTTTGCGCGAATACGATCTCCTGGGCGAGCCAATTGGTACACTTCTACTTGATTGCCACCATTAAGCAACCGTGGCAAGGGAATAGGAATGGGTGGCAATCCCAGACCGAAGTCTCTTGTTACGCCATCGAAGTCAGGATCACCAGAGACTCGATCCAGAGGGTCCGGGGTGCCTGGGGGCCTTCTATGGGCGTGCAGCGGGAAGAGTGGCGGCGCTACGACCCCGCCGTATTTTGTCCCGGCCGCAACCTTATCATCCCAGTAAGTTGCGTCGTTATCCATGACCGCCTGATGGAACCGTCGGATGGCCCCTCGCTCAACGTCGTCGCATGCTTCAGCCCAGTCAGTCTGGTATCCGATTAACTTCTTTACTTCATCGGTGACATAGTTCACGGAGCTCATTTTGCCCCACCCTCTCCTTTCTAACCGCCGCTTCGTTCATCGCTCTGCAACCCGGTGAGTCGGTTCACCCTTTGTACGTCCTCGCTCAACAGGCTGACGGTTGAGGGCAACCGGGTTTTGGTGCGAACCACTGATTCAAAGGGGGGGCTTCTCGTGACAGTGAGAAAGCTGGCGATCCGAGAACGTATATGGCGGATGGCGGGGTATAGCGCAATCATCTCCTTCGCCTCCATGGAGGGTCCCATGACTGCGACATTCGGAGGTCGCTCTGTTAAGGACGGGCTGGCGAACGAGCCCGGAAGAAGCCCCTGCTAACTGGACGTTTTCCCATCGCCGACCGCGGCCTCTTAACTGCGGGTTGGCGCTTGGACGCCGAGTTTCTTCATGATACGTTGCGCGTGCTGAATAACCAGGTGAGCCAGCGCGGCTACCATGCTTACATCAAAGCGCGGCTCTGGTATAGAAAGCACGAGGTCGCTCGTGACCCGGCCGTTGGGATACCAGATTGGTGCAGCAATGCCAACGGCGCCTATATTACGCTCTCCACGGGAAAAAGCGTATCCACGCGCTCGGATGCGGGCGAGTTCGTCCTCCAGCATAGACACTAT
>Ga0315314_1003637_pt1 | contig 11941 bp, 18 predicted proteins | sample TDP9_MG_FD_203631 | JGI IMG/M metagenome (GOLD analysis project Ga0315314, IMG submission 203631) | Freshwater sediment microbial communities from Lake Towuti, South Sulawesi, Indonesia - TDP9 | ecosystem: Environmental > Aquatic > Freshwater > Lake > Sediment | place: Indonesia: South Sulawesi...
TGGACGCAGCTTACTAAGTTTGAAACCAAAAGGCATTTAAAACAAGTTTTTCACACCACGTTCTCAAGATGAGGCGTTCTTTAAGGCTTGAAGCGACTCTTTCACAACGATTTGTCTCGCTACCAAAAACGCGGAAACTTCGACGAGCACCTAATAACACTCAATTCGCAGGTTTACGGCGACCCGTACATTTACGAGGATGCTTACATCGTTTATCATGACGCTTTGAGCAAGACGCTTTGGCTCACCTTGTTTGAACTCAAAAGCAAAGACATGGTTTACGCTGATAAGATTGAATGCGTCAAAGCTGCGATCGCCAAGTTCAAACCAGCAAAGATGCTAACATCTTCAGCGGAGAAACTTGATTCAAAAATAGAAGAATACATATGCCAAAACATGTTCTACGACAGAGACTACCAGATCAAACTAGAAGATTTTGATGAGCAGCTTCGAGGAGGCTCCTATGCCGACCTGCGTTACCGCGTGAACAATGCCGCAAGACGTGGATACAAATTGAAAACAGGCAGAGATCTGACGCCTGCCCACAGCTATGTTTGCGCACTTCACATCTCGAAAAGGGAGTACAACCTTTGGGACTATCAGCTCTTTCTGAGACTCGGCAATTATGTTCGGAACTGCCGACAGGTGAAGCTTTTCAACGTATTGCTGAACGACGTGCTCATTGGATTCGATGTCGTCGACTTTCTTGGCAACGTTATCGCGACGCCCGTTGGATTCTGTCTTGATTATCCTTCCTTAGCAGATTTCTTAATGCATGAAGAAATCCTCTACGCCAAGCAACAAGGATTTGAATGGCTCGATATTGGATGGGCGTGCAACCAAGGATTGGAGGAATTCAAGAAGAAATGGAAGGCGGTTTCCAGATTTAATGTCTGCCTGCAAGAGTACAGATGCACGTGATTAGTCCAGAGACAGATCTAAAAGGCAGACTAAATAAATAAAAAACAAGCTAGGTGCAATTTAGTCGGATCCTAGACATCTCGTCAGCTACGTTAGTGGCGGGTTACATTGTTTCAGTGTCGGTTTCTGTTTCTTCTTCGCTTGTGGTTTCTTCTGTTGGCGTTTCTGCGGTTTCGCTTTCGGCAGTTGGTTCACCTTTGCCTACAACTTCAGCTTCGCAGAATCTCTGGCTGATCCTTGTCACGCGGATTTTGACTTTGTCGCCTGGTTTAGTGTTGGGCACGAAGACCACGAGACCTTTGATTCTCGCTATGCCTTCGCCTCTTCTGCTGGATTCTTGGATTTCAACATCGTATTCTTTGCCTATTTCAACGGGTTTGGGTGGGAATCTCGAGCCGAAGCCTCTTCCTCCTTCTCTTCTTCCATAACCTCCTCCGTAGCCTCCTCTTCTTTCTCTTCTTTCATACTCCATCTTTCTCACCTCACGTTCAGTTTACATGTTTCCTTGACTTGGACTTTTGTGTGCCATTGTCTATGGGTTGACGCTGAGTTTGCCGTACCTGCCCACGTTGAGTTGGATTTCGCCTCTGAATGATGTGACGTAGCCTTGTTCTATTCTGATTTTGTCGTTGACGTTGACTTGTTCGATTTGGTCGTTCCACAGGGTTAGTTTGATGTTGCCTGTGCCGTCGCTGATTGTAGCGTTGGCTACTCGGTGCACTACGTCTTTGTATCTGGATAGGACTTCACGTGGGCCTGTTTTGTCTAGGACTGTGGCTTCGACGTCTACTCGTTTCATTCCGTCTTTGAGGTCTCCTATTTTCAAAATTTCTCCTCCCTACATTCTGTTGATGGTTTTCCGCGATCTTCCTGTCTTTGGTTGGTGCCTTGGAGAGGTCGTTCTGCGCAGTGCGATCGTTTGTAAGTCTCGTTTCTGATACTAGGCTCTCGTTTTGGCTTAGGAAGGTTTTCGGCATTTCTCGGTTTCGTCCTCGTCGCGGAAGTGAGCCTGCCACTGGGAACGTTCAAGCTTCGTCGGCAAAAGCCGCGTTTTATGCTTGGCTCCTTATGGACTAGCTACGTTTGAAGGAAAACGCTGGAGCCTCATATAAGGTTTGTTGTGATCGGGCTATGGAGCAGGGTGGATGAGGGTTAGTATGAGTGCAGAAAAAATTTTTTGCGGTGAAAGTTCCACTTTTCAGTTTGTGTTTTTGCCGCTGTTGTGGTTTCTGCATGGTGGTTCGGGCTCTGTTTACTTTTAGTTTGTGGTGCGCTTCTGCATAGTTTGTGGTGCGGTTCAATGTTGGTTGGCGTGACGTTTGCGTATGTTGAGTGGCTCTGTGGCTGAAAGACTGTGTGCAAGAAGAAGGTGACATACCCTTAAGCCCGTCTTCTACCATTGCCGCGGATTGTGTGCGTGATGTAGTTGACTTGCACTATTGTTTCATCATCACATATGGGGTGGGTGTGGCTAAAGCTGTTTCGAAGTGGCTTTCTTGATTCTTTCAGCCCACTCCTCATTATCGTCTATACTTAGGACAATTCTCTTGTAAGTCTCATTTTCTAGTTCAAGCACTAAGACACCTTTTTCTGTCACATACCAAAATTCCCTTCCCCTAGGCGTATAGTAAGTGCCCGCCTTGATCACCCCCGGCAAATACGTTCCAGGAGCTCTAATCTCTCTCCAACCCGTCCTATGAGCCTCAGTTCCAACTTTTACAATATTCTCCAAAGGGATTTCAAACCCGCCTCTGATGGCTAAGACTTTCTCCAAGCTTCCGAGGTCTATTCTTAACTTTCCATCAGAAATCTCTAATTTCAATTCGTTCTCCCGAGCATTACCATGTTTGCGATTCTCGCGCGTACTAACTTGAAGTCAGATGTAGAAGCTCTACTTGTATCTTTCACGTCTCTTCTTGCGCTTCCGCTTTTCCCTGCGCATGCGCTTTCTTTTTGATTTGCCCTTCGTTTCAAGCAAGCCCCTGAACGTCATGATGAGCTTTACGCAGAATAACTGTATGTTTACTTTTAAGCGTTACTCGATGGTTGCGTGGCGACTTCTCAAGTCGTTTTCGTCTTTCTTCATGCGGTACATGAGTTCAACGACTAAGCTGTCCAGAAACACCATGCAATTGTTCTCGAACACGCTTCCCAACGGGCTGAGGGGTTCGCGTTCACCTAGAATCTGGCGGGCAAGATAATCCTCCTCACGCGGCCAACCCATCTTGGTTCGCCCCTTGACAAGAACCAGCTGATCTGCCATCTGCCCAAGCTGAGACTCTTTGTACGATGTTATCGCCACGATTCTTGCACCGATTTCTTTAGCTGCAGCCGCGGCGCTCACAACCAGCTTCGTCATACCTGTGCCCGAAATGGCTATGACCAAGTCGTCTTTCCCAGCCGCCGGCGTTATGGTTTCGCCTAGAAAGTAAACGTTGAAGCTTAAGTTCATGAGGCGCAGCGCAAAGGCGCGTCCGACGAACCCGCTACGACCCATGCCTACTATGAAAATCTTCTTTTCTTTGGCCTCTAGCAGCAACTGAATCATGCTTTCAACTTGGCTTTCATCCATTTCATCTATGGCTTTCTTGGCGCCTGAGAGAATCTCCTCTGCCGCTGCTCGCAACCATTTCACCCAGACTCGCCTCGCGAAGCGAATACTCGTTTCAGGTATGTAAAAATCTTGTGGTCGCCTCAAGAAATGTCTAGAGTAACATGTTTCTGCTGCTTCGCAGTCGGCTTGTACTCCGCGTTGAGCAACGCTGCGATTTTCTCGGCTTTGGCTCTACCTACACCTTTAACCATGCACAGCTCAGCGGTAGAGGCGGAGAAAATTCTTCGCGGAGATCCAAAACGCAACAACAGGCGCTCGGCAAGTTTAGGTCCAACGGCTGGCAGATACGCCACGAGCGACAACTGTATCCTTCTTTCATCAACCGTCCTCGGCTTCTTCTGAACCCACGGTCCCTTTGGAGCTCCAGTCAGTCCTGACCGCTTAGCCATCGTGACAAGCAAGTCTGCAGTTTGTCTTGCATTGGCGGTGAAGAAAACGGTCATGCCGAACTGAAAGGCAAGCGTAGCCAAAGCGCCCCAGTACGCTCTGGGTTTGGCACTGTCACCGATAAGTAGCGGCAAATCACCTTCAGCCACGAAGACAGGATGGACATAAAACTGTCTCAATCGCCGCGCTTGGTCAAACAATCTGCCCGAGTACAATGATTTAGCGAAGTCTCGTCCAGCTTTTCTTTCCACAGCACAGTCGGCAGAAACGATGTAGTCGCCGACCTGCAACACGCGGTAATCAACCTGCAACCCCAACGCTTTAAGAATACTGGGCACACCTGACTCTCTTTCTCTTTCGTCCACGATCACACGAGTCTGAAACGTCATCGTTGATACGCAACCGAACAAAGTGATATGACTACACGCTCAAAAGTTTTCACTGTTGCTCAGAACGGAAGCGGAGGCAGAAACGTGCTGAATTGTGGAATTTGAACAAAATAGCGCACGTATATGCCCAGAGCAAGCAGGATGATCGCCAAGAGCAAAAGAACAAAGTCGCCCAACTTGATCTTCAGCACGTACAGGTTTGTGCGTTTTGGGCTCGATCCCCATGCTCGGGATTCCATGGCTTCGGCTAACTCCAAGCTTCGCCTTATGGCGCTGACGATGAGCGGAATCAGAATCGGAATGTAATTGCGGACACGTTTGAGGAAGTTGCCGCGTTCAAGTTCCAGACCTCTTGCTTTCTGAGCGTCCATGATGGTCTGGGCTTCTTCAGCCAACACGGGCACGAATCGCACGGCTGTAGTGAAAGCGAATGTGAACTCGTATGGAATATGGCTCTGTTCTAAGGCTAAGCTCAGATGATCAGGCGATGTGGTCAAAAAGAATATGGAAAACGATTCAACGAGCACAAGAAACCTCAATGTCAGAGCCAAAGAATACTCCAGAAGAGTCGTTGTTGTGGGATAAGATCGGTACAAGTAGCCGAACACAAAGTTGAAGACAAAAATGAACGAAGCCAAGAACACGGCTCCCCGCAAAGACCGCAGCCACTCCCTCCTGACTCCAGCTATCAGTACGAAAGGCAACGGCAGGAAAAACAGCACCAAAAGCGGCAGCAACTCAGTGAAAAATATGGTTACGACAAACATTGCTATGACAAACAGAAACTTGATTCGAGGGTCACGGTTGTGAACCGGCGAGGTTACATGGCGGAAGCGGAAGCCCTCGAACACACTCATCTTCGATGCTCCTGGAAATATTCAACAAGGATTTTCTTGGCTTCAGAAACATCGATCACGTCGGAAGGCAAACCCAAGAACGTCAAGCCGTGAAAAATCTGCGCTATCTGAGGCGGCACAATCGAAGCCTCTAAAGCCAGCGTCGTGTTGGTCAAGATTCTTTTCGCCTCGCCGTCGGCTATGATCTTGCCATCCTTCATTAAGACAACCCTAGGGTTGCATTCAGCCACAAACTCAACATCATGAGTGACTATGACCACAGTCTTGCCCTGCTCGTTAAGCTGGACAATAAACTGGCGCAATTTCTCTTTCTGCCTGTGATCTTGACCAATCGTGGGTTCGTCAAGTATGACCACCTTAGGGTCCCACGCCAGAACCGAAGCAAGGGCGACGCGTTTCCGTTCACCGCCGCTAAGCATGAACGGCGAGGTTTTTCGATAGTCAGTTAAATCAAGAAGATTAAGCGCCCATGTGACGCGTTTCTCAACTGTTGCTTGGTCAAAGCCGAAGTTGCGCAGAGCGAAGGCTATTTCCTCCTCAACGGTCTCGCTGAACAACTGATGGTCTGGGTTCTGGAAAACAAATCCAACGGTTCGAGCAAGTTTGGCGACGCTTACGTGTCGAGTGCTGACTTCGTCAACTAGGACTTCGCCTGTTGCTGGTTTGAGCAGCCCGTTGAAGTTCTTGACCAGCGTGGTTTTTCCAGCGCCGTTTTGTCCCATTATGGCGACGAACTCGCCGTCTTTGATGGAAAGCGAGACGCCTTTCAAGGCTTCTACGCCAGTTGGATATGTAAAACGGATGTCTTTGACCTCTATCATCGCCACAGAACTTCCTTCAGACGCTGCGTTGCTTCGTCTGAGCTTATTGGAATGCCTTTGAGATCGATACCGTTCTCTTCAAGTAGGCGCCAGAGCCGAACAGATTTTGGAATGCCAACACCCAGCAACCAAGCTTGCTCTGAGTTGAAGATTTCTCGCGGTTCGCCGTCTAATGCAATTCTGCCTTCATCCATGATTATAACGTGGTTAGCGTATCGTGCAGCCAAATCAAGCCGATGTTCAACCAGTATGACGGTGATTCCCAGCTTCCTGTTAAGTTCGCTAATCACTTCGAAGATTTTCTGAGCGCCAAGCGGGTCGAGAAAGGAAGTAGGCTCGTCGAAAACTATGATTTCAGGCTGCATGGCTAACACGCTGGCAATCGCGACGCGCTGCTGCTGACCGCCTGAGAGTTCGTGTGGCGCTCTTTCCCTTAGGTCTTCAATGCCCGTCATATCCAGAGCCCAGTCAACGCGCTCCAGCATCTGTCCCCGCGGCATGCCTAGGTTTTCGAGTCCAAAAGCCACGTCCTTTTCAACAGACAAAGCGAAAAGCTGGTTTTCAGGGTTTTGAAACACGAGTCCCACGCGTCTTGCCATCTCGCCTATCGTGTGTTCATTAACGTTCAAGTCAGCAACTCGTAAGTTGCCCTTCAATTCGCCAGAGTAGAAGTGTGGAATCAAACCGTTGAAGCAGCGGCACAAAGTGGTCTTGCCGCAACCGCTTGGACCCGTTAGAATGGCAAACTCGCCTTTCTCAACGGCTAAGCTGACATCTCGCAGGGATGGTTTGCCTGCACTGGGGTATGTGTACGTTAAGCCCTTGGTTTCGACGACTGACAATGCGTGTGTCGCCCTACTTCGCAGAGCAATGGGTGATTAACTTAAGAGTAGCTACTCATTCCAGAGTCGAACTTGCTTTCTTTGACGGTTTTTTCTGGACAGAGACAAGAAATCTTAGAAGCATATTTCGTAGGATATCAAGGTGGTTGGGGAGTTCGCTTTGGCTGGCAAGATAATGATTGGAAATGTCTGCTTTATTCGAAAAGACGGAAAGGTGCTGATGCTGCTTCGAAGTAAAGAGCCGATGAAAGGCAAATGGACAGGTATTGGTGGAAAAACTGAGTTTGATGAAGAGCCTTTGGAATCCTGCGTTAGAGAAGTTAAGGAAGAAACGGGACTTGAAATCGAGCCTGAACTAGTAGGGGTAATAACTACCATAAACAAGAGAAACAACTCGAAATGGCTTCTTTTCGTGTACACCGCCGACGATTATAGGGGAGAATTAAGGCACGGTAGCGAAGGTATCTTGCAATGATAAACGAAGACAAACTCTACGAAAGAGAACTAGCGTTTGTTGGAATAGCGTTTCCATATATACTTAACAAGAAAAGAAGAGGCTTGACCACAGGAAAAATAGTGCACGACGGCAATAAGGTTCTAAGCTGCATACTCAGAGAAGGAAAAAGAGTTGCGTTGCAGTCTCCCTGCAACACAGAACGAGTATGTTAACCATGCGTCAACTTTTCCTTGAAAAGCTTGGCGCAGCGTTTGAGGCTGACTTCAACATCGCCGAAACCGTTAACTCCGGCTGAAAGAGCGTGTCCTCCTCCCATACCCTGAACGTATTCACCCAACGGTTTAGCAACATCCTTGCCCAAGTGAACACCAGTTTTCTTGTGGAAATCTTGGATGGCACGCATGCTTATCTGAATTTTTTCACCTTTTCCTCCAGCTACAACAGCCACATCTGCACCTAGACTTATCAGTGCACGAGCAGCTGAAGCCTGAAAAGCGCTGACGCTCGAAAACGCGATCAGCCATTCATTGATCTTGATCAATTTAACACGTTTTGACGCCTTCAGTCTCGCTATGCGTTCTGAAAGATCCATGGGCAGCGAAAGCAAGGATAGGGTTTCTTCAGCCTTCACTCCAGCCGCAACTAGGTCGGCAACAACCTTGAACGTGGTTGAACTCGCCAGTATAAAATGCCGTGTGTCGAAGGCTATGCCAAGAAAAATGGCTTTAGCCTCAACAGGAGTCAAATCCGTCTGAGCCTCTTTGTAGAGTCGATACACTATCTCGCTCGTCGATGACGCCTTCTCGTCTGCAACGCTCAATGTAGCGAGGCTTTCAGTCTGCGGGTGACTCGCATGATGATCAATAACGATCAAAGGAGCCTTCGAAGCCTTAACTTGTTCACCCCATTCGCCTAATTGCTGAGTCGTGTTAGTGTCAAGCAAGACTATGATGTCAGCTTCTTTGATATGAGGTTGCATCGTCAGCCTTGCGGGCACGAAATTCAGAAGGTGTTTTGAAAGTCGACTTGGACCCTGAGCTGCGGCGATTTCAACGTTGATGCTCGGTCGTAAGCGTTGTAGCAGCTGAGCCAAGCTGAAGGCGGCGCAAACGGCGTCGGGGTCAGCGTTTATGTGGCATAATAGCACGACCAGCTTTGCCTGACGCTCGTCGATGAGTTGGATTATTTCGTGGATTTGCATGAGAGTTCACGCAGATATTGCTTTATGGCCTGAAATGCTTTCTCAGTGGCTTCTTTGGCTAGTTTATCTGCGTCAACGTCATTCATCAACGGTGACAAGGCGACCTCCACTTCAACATTCACTGTGACAGGTTTTGTTCCTTCAGTGTCCACTGTTATGTCAAGGGTCGTGATTCGGCGTTCCGTAACCCTTGATAGAATGTGATTTCGAGCGGCTTGTTCACCTATTTCACAAAGTTTTTCCAGTTGCTTGGACGTTAATTCATGTATGCCTATATCTTCCAACAGGTGCTTCTCCCTAAGCCTAGGGTTCAGGCGGCTGAGGAGAAACTGGGCTTAGGTCTTTCTGTAGTCTTGCCTGTAAATCCTTGGCTTGAGTGCGGAGTCTTTCCTCTTGCTTTCCTAACACTGTGACTCTGGTGTTCAGCAGCTCTTTGCGCTCGGTCAGTTCGGTTGACACCTTGGCTTTTTCTGCTTTCACCAACAACGAACCGATGGATTTGTAGATGATGGCATTTTCATCCAGATTAGCCAACTCGCTCAAGGCTTGGTCGGTTTCCGTTAACTCCAACTCAAGTTGCTGCTTCTGGGTCAAAACAGACTGCAAGGTCTGCTGAAGCTGCTGAAGCCTGAGTAAACGCTCCTGAACCTGCGGCGGAAGCTTCGAGATTTCATCGCTCATACCACAACATTCCTGTAATAAATGGTGCAATTACGCTCAGCAATAAGAGTTCGAATTAATTAAGTGTTTTTAATTAATCATTCAAGGCTCCGCTATTATCAGAATGGCTGCCGGATACTTGATTCCTTTCTTTCCGATTTCCCCAGAAAAATCAGTCAACTTCGTCACCAATATTGTCTTGGCTCTTTTGCTAATGCTTACTTTGTTTATTTCCTGAATAAGGTCACGTATTTCTATGTCGAGGGCGTTCCTAGGCATCCAAACGTTTCTTTCAATGACATCAATGCTTGTTCTGAAACCCAGCTTTTCAAGCATCGATCTTATTTCCTCAGGTGCAAAGAATGTCACGTGCAGGCTTTTTCCAAGAGCCTTGTAGACTCTGCGATAGAGAGCAAACCGCCTAAAGAAAAAAAATTCTTCTTTGCTTCTGGGTTTTGGATGGTAATCAACCGTGATTATCCTTCCATCCTTCTTCAATGTCCCTTTTATCTGAGAGAAGATTTCAGCAAGCGCAGACGGAACATTGATGCTGGAAACAAAATGGTAAGATGCAGCTACATCCAGAGCATTCTCACGAACTGGAATCCACCTCAAGTCCGACCTAATCACATGCATGCAATCGGATACGGATTCCTTTTTGGACAATTCATGCGCTTTGCCAACATATTCTGATGAGATGTCTATTGCTATTACAGAACCACTTCTACCGATTCTACGCGCAATCCATAACGCAAAGAATCCATCTCCAGTGCCTGCATCAAGGACTTTGGACTCCTCCGTGATCTTAGCGATATCAACAAATCGTTTTCTATCTTCCATCAATCCTTCTTCAGGCTCCACAAGCCCAATGATCAGGGAACATGAAATCAGTGTGTTGCCAAAGAGTCTATGACATCCTTGGTTAAACGTATCCAATGCAGGTAAGAGTTTAATGCGGCTCTCAGAGCAGATGTGTCTTTCGCTTCAAGAACCAGAATCATCGTCAAGGTTTTTTCATCACTCTGAACCGTCACTTTGGAGCGGCTTGTGACAGGGCTATGGGTCTCAGGTTCCAGAGCCTTGAAAATGGCTGACAACTGTTTTTTCGTCGGGAATTTCAGGCGAATCGTAGCGGTTGCATTCATCGATCGTCTACCACTCCACTCTGGAAATCAACATGCGAGGACCTACCTCAAAATGGCATGGTTCAGCAATAAAAGTCATCACTATCATTCCTGACGTGTCATGCGAGACACTCAAGGTTGTAGACTTTGACCCAAACGCTTCCTTCTGTCTCAGAACAGGAACGCCCAGAAAGTCTGAAAGTGTGTGGGCTAACCTGAATAGATTTCTGGATTCTTTAGACTCTTCAACGCTAATTGAAACGACGGGCTTTACGCGGGCAACACCAAGATTTCTTTGCAGCTTTATGTCCACAGCATGGATGACAACCCGAGTCTGAACCAAACCTGATTTGCCGGTTCGAAAAAACCTCAATACGCCCGATCCCCCTTGCGATCGCTCGACGACTGCAACTCGGTCTGCATTGCTTTCTAGGGCTTTCTCAGCGATTTCATCGTTGCTCATTTTTCCACGGTTTGCATAGGCTGTGTTCGGTATTATTCGAGCCAAGTCGTGACAGAATGTTCGGATTCGTGGTGTCGGATTGCGAGACGTGGTGAACAATATTTTTCTAGGGAGAACCATGACCATAGCATCATACGAACTTGTTCTTAACCTTGAAGACTTCCAAGCAGTTCACTCAAGCTCAGAAACTAACTTCAGAACCCTTCGTTCAATCTCATCCCTAATCTCTCGAACCTTCTCGACTGGTTGACCTTTCGGGTCTTCTAAACCCCAGTCAACAACATTCTTGAGCAGTGGAGTTGGACAGTACTTCTCGACGCTGCAGCCCATCGTGACTATTCTGTCAGCTTCCTCCGTCATCTTAGTGGAAAGCAGTTTAGGTTTGTTCATGGATATGTCGATGCCTCTCTCCTTCATGACTTCAACCACCACGGGATTGACTCTGTCAGCCAACATGATTCCAGCGCTCAAAGCTGCAACTTTGCCTTTTCCATGATAGTTTGCAAACGCCTCTGCCATCTGGCTTCTGCCAGCATTCTCAACGCAAACAAAAAGAACTTTCTTCATGCTCAATACAACTCCATCAAGGTATTACGGTGTTATTGTAAATCCTCGGTTTCATGTGTTACCTTTTTTGGTCTTTGCGAGGGAACCTTAGCTTTGTTCTTAGGGCAACTTTCGAGAAAGTAACTAGGATAGGCACTTCGAGAAGTGGTCCAACTACTGTCGCTAAGGCTGCACCGTGAGTTAATCCAAACACTGTTATGGCAACGGTTATGGCAATTTCGAAGTGGCTGCTTGAACCAATAAGTGTGCTGGTTACTGCCATGTCATATTCCCAGTTAGTGAGCCATGTTATTGCAAAGAGCCACGAGACCATTATGAAATAATGTGCAATTAACGGTATAGCGATCAAGCCAACTATAAGTGGCTGTCGCAGAATGGTCTCCCCTTTGTAAGAAAACAAAACTATCAACGTGCCCAGTAAAGCGACAATTGATAGCTTATGCATTATTGCAAGATACTTGTTTTCGTACCATTCTCTGCTTCGACGGTTAGTTAACTCACGCCTCAAAAAGAGACCCAAACCCACTGGTAGCCCCACAAAAAAAAGCACATCTATGGCTATCAAATAGACGGGAACCTGAATGCCACTTACACCCAAATAGAAGGCGGCAGAAGGCGAGTAGAGAATAATAATTGAT
>Ga0315314_1003638_pt1 | contig 11940 bp, 17 predicted proteins | sample TDP9_MG_FD_203631 | JGI IMG/M metagenome (GOLD analysis project Ga0315314, IMG submission 203631) | Freshwater sediment microbial communities from Lake Towuti, South Sulawesi, Indonesia - TDP9 | ecosystem: Environmental > Aquatic > Freshwater > Lake > Sediment | place: Indonesia: South Sulawesi...
TCTTATGCCGGCTGTGCCAAAGAGCTTGGGACTCTGAGATCTCTGTAATTTCATCACCTTGGATCGAACATTATCCGGGCTTGTTGCTGATTCATACCTCAATGGCCGGCTTCCTACTCAAGCTTCTTTTATAGGGGACTCGTATATCCTAAACCATCCAAATCGGGAGGTGACACCGACATGGGAGAATACGCTAAGGTTCCGAAAGCGGCGCTCGAATTCGCGAAGCTTCCAAAGATCAAGGCTTGGCTCGCAACCGTCCAGCGCGAACGAACCCAACAGACCTACGCCTACGAATTGATGCGGCTCCTGTCTGACTTAAAGAGAACTCCGGAAGAGCTCTTGGAGACTTTGGAGACAAAACCGAAAGAGACGTCCATCGAAGTCAAGACGGCTCTCGGCTCGATGCCGTCGAAAGTTGTCGCCGCGGTGCGACGGGCTGCCGTGAAATCGTTCGCGGAATTCTACAACTGCGACTTGCGACTTAACGGGCTCAAGATCCGTCCTGCGAGATCACGGCGGAAGCCCTACCTGTCTTGGGACGATGCGGAACGAATCATCATCGAAAGCAAGGAGCCGTACCGCTCGGTCTTCCGTTTCATGCTCTGGGGCGGAATCGGCTGCGACGAATTCGCGGAGATCCAGGCGAAGCCCGACCTACATGCGGCGATCGAGCGGCAGCGAGGGGACGCGGAGAAGCAGTACATCCGCATCGACCTCAGACCGCGGAAGACAACACTCGACACGTACTTCATACTCGTCCCGAAGCAATTCGTACCACGGTTCCCCGTCTTGACTCTGGAGTACGGCAACCGGGGCGGACAACCGATCGGAAGCAACGACCTCGAAACCACGTGGCAGCGAGCGAGCAAACGCGCCGGCCTGCGACAGATCGGCATGGGGCCGCATACGCTGAGGAGCGCGTTCCGAAGCCAATGCGCGCGCGCCAAGGTCGAACTGGCCGTCGCCGAATTCCAGATGGGCCACGGAGCAGGCGACAAGTACGGATACTCTAGAGAAGTCGAGGACGAGCAGTATGTGGCGGGTGAGCTGGCGAAGATATGGAAGAGAACTGCGACCGTCACAGAGGAGGCCCTAGCAAGCCGAGACCGCGACATTGCGGACCTGAGACAGGAGGTTGCGGCTCTACGCGAGTTGTACCTCAAAGAGTACATGAAGACGGCGAAGCCGTGAGGCGCCGCTTTCGGCCACAGTGAAACTAGATAAGGGGCGGTGAAAGCGGCGCATGCGCTCGCTATCGCCTAGGAATAGGCTACTTCTGCTCGGAATGGCCCGAAATGAGGCGTTACGAGCGATAGTGTTATCGTGCAAGGCGGCGCTTGTTTGGCGGTTTCGTCATAAACCCTCCAATAAATCGAATAAGCCGCGGTATATGTCGAACGAGAAGACAGGGACGGCTTCCCGCGTCCGAGCGGCAGTGGAAGGAGTGAATGAAGTGCCACACTAGGGAGGGGCCCCTGATCCCCAGAGACGTTGTATTACTGTATTTCGTCAATACAGCCTCATCCTATCTCTAACCCTGTTCCTTAATGAGCATGGAATTAGCGCCGAAAAATTAGCGCAAACAGGGGTCCGGACAGTTGACCCATTGATAGGCAAACCCGCCGGATAGCGGTTTTCAGCCAAAAATCGGCGTTAAATCGGATCGGGGTGTATGTACGTAATACAGTAATACAGGCTTAGGAGTCAACCCGTACCCTATCTAGGTGTGACACTTGTGTCACTTGTGGCACTCTGCCGTAAGAGCTCCTGTTCGAGGGCTTGCCGTTTGGCCTGCAGCCCCTGGATCTCCTGCTTGAAGCCCTCGACGATCGTCCTCGGCTTTCGCTCCTCTGCGATGAGTCTAGCATGCGTCTCCCTGATCTTGGGCAGCGCCTCGGATGCGTCATGTTTCGCTTTCTCCACGACCGCTTCAGGCGACCATTCCCTCCAATACGGCCATGTTGAATATGTTGGATCCGCGGCCCGTTTTGGCAGATACCAAAGGCCCTCCTTCTCCAGCGCGGCCACCTCGCCGCGGACCAGTTTCTCGTAATGCTCTATCGCATACTCTACCTCAAGGCCTGCCTGGTGATTCTTCTCAAGTTCAGCCCACGCTTCCACATACGACGGGTTCTCTCTGAGAACCCTTATCTGCTCCTCTACGTCGGCGATCTGCTGCGTCAGCAGGATCACGCGGTTATCTGTTGACGTCGCGGAGTCCCTAACACGTGCCTCATTGATTACCTTGCGCACCCAAGCGTTCGCGTTTGGAAGCGACTGCAGGAACCGGACTTGATCGCTCGTCAAACGCAACGAGTAAGGTTTCAGAGTTTCACGTTGCGGCTTCTCATCGTCCACCTCGGCCAACTCTATTCACCCGTCGATGAGGCTCCGTTATGAGCTCGGCCAGCTGCGCGACCTGCCCCATTCCGAAGTAGATGTCCAAGTCGAGGAAGTCGCCGAGCGCATTCCATTCATCCGCTAGTGGCGCGCGCAGATGGAGGGCGACCTGCGCTCGTTCTGGAAGATACTTCGCGGTGAACCAGACACGCGGATCATCGTCTCGGGTCTTGAGCGCGACTTCGCTCCTCGGGAACCTCACGATCGCATAGTCAAGTTTCAGGCGACGCTCCGCGTAACGCGAGAAATGGTCCCTAGCGTATCGCTTCCGCTCGTAGCCGTCTAGTGTTCTCTGCGCCGCCTGCGCCAAGTCTCACCGCGCCCTCACCGTTGCCTAGCCTCCGCTCATTTGCCGCTGAGTGATCATGCGTCGCTCAACGGTCCTCGCGACCGTTGCCCCGTCAACCTCAACGTTGACGACGTTCTGCAGGTTTACGTCGGACGGCCGCCCGACCACCTCGCCTTCATGCACGACCGCTAAACCCGACTTTGCGATCCTGAGAAAATCGCCGGGCAGGGTTTGGAGGGAACCATACACGGCAGGCCACATACTCGCGGGCGCGGTTCCCATCTGAATCGCATGGCGTACTTCCTCCATCGTCGCAGGTCCGCCCGCGGTCGAGCGGCCGAACATTCTCTCAAACCCGAGCGCGGCCAACCGCGTGCCGTACTCCTCCATCTGCGCCGCCGTGAGGCCGCCCGCCTGGCTTGCGGCCTTCTGAAGCATCCATGTCGCGTACTCGGTCTCCTTCGCCCAACCTGCGGCCTGCCTGCGGACTTCCTCAGCAGAAACCCTCACTGGGCCGGTTATGGTGGCTTGAGCTCTTGCCCCTATAGCCGCAGCCTGCGCCTGTAGAGCCTTCGCGTTCGCAACAGCCGCCTGAGCCGAACCGATCATCGAGTTGAACGCCCCTGATATCGAAGCGGCTAGCCCCTGCATGGAGGTTGAACCGCTCGCCCTGATAGCCTCAAAGGTCCTCTCAAACAAGTCCCGCAGAACGGTGAGAGCGGCCTGTGTTATCTGCTCCATGAGGTCAAGCATCTCAGGCCAGATCGAGCCGCCGACAAGCTGCGTCATCAACTGAGCAGCGGCCGCCTGGATCTGAGCCATCACCTCTTGTACTCGCACAACGATCGAACCTAGAATAGAATTGGCGTTACTTTGCATCCGACCGAGGCTCGCGGTCAGTAACCCCTCCATCACCGACCAAGCCGTACTCCATGCGCCTTGAAGGGCGGTCAACTGTACGGTGAAGAGGTCGCTGACCTGTTTCCACCATGCGGTCACATTCGCCAGGATCGTTTGAGTCGTCGTCGTGAATTTAGTCTCTACCGTTTGCCAGCATAGATCCCACGCCGCCTTCAACGCGTCCGTAAGCGTCGTCCATGCCGCCGTCAATGCCTCACCGAACGGAGTCATAATCTCATTCAAGATTCGGTCAGCCATCATCTGGAAGCGATCGGCTGAGTGTTGGGTTTCGGTGACGGCGATATTCCAGAAGGTCGTTAGACGCTCTTGCCAGAGGGTGTTGATTTGGTCGCCAAGTCCCGTTACGGCTGGGATGACCATATGATTGAAGAAACTCTCAAAACGCAGGCCTGTGGAAACTAGCCATTGCCAAGCCGTTAGATAGAATGTTTTCAGGAACGTAATCCAAGCGTGTATGAGGGCTCCAAATGCTCCTTCACTGTTACTGATCCACATATCGAGTACCCGAAGTACCTCATCTCCTCCTGCGGTAGTGGTTTTCTCCATTGTGTATGATATTGCGCCCATCGTGCCGAAGTATCCGGCTATAGTATTGAAAAAAGACTTGAAGGCAGCCGCGGTCTGATCCAAAGCCTCCTTCGGCGCGTCAGTCATTAGTTGCCAAGCTTTCTGCCAGTTCACGTAGAGGCTCTGCATGTTGCCGCTGAAGGTCGCTTGGAGGCCTTGCCAAAGCTCGGTGAGGCCGCTCGGAAGCGTTGATGTGAATGCGTCGAAGTCCGCTTTCAACGTCGTCCATAGTTGAGTCCAAGCGGGGCCGATTGAGTCTGACAGGGATTTGAAGGAGTCCGTCAGCTTCGCGGTGAATCCTTGGATCATCTCAAGTATCGTCACGCCGCTGGATGATGTGAATGTGGCAGCGTCCGTCCAGAATTTGGACCAGAGTTGCGCCACCGTGGAAAGGCCTGCCGTAAAATAGTTCACGATGTTCGTCATCATCGTCTGTACGAAGGCTTGGATCTCACCGCCGTGGTTCGAAATCAACGCGAACGCCTGCGTCCAGAGGTCGCTCCACACTGATCCGCCCACGAACCATTCGTAGAAGCCCGCGATCTCGTCGGTCATGTCACTCATGTACCCTGCTAGAGTGTCGGCGGCGTTTCCAAGGTGTCGATCTACACTAGCGGCCGCTTGTCGGAGCACCGAATCGAAATCTCTGAAGATGCTGAGGTTAGGCGCCGCGAGGATGAAGGATAATGAGATGTCGGCGAAGCGGTCCTCGATCTTCGCGAGAGATTTGGCGAGGGACGCGGTGACGCGGGTCATGCCTTTGATAGTTTGTTTCCTCATGTCAGCGAGACCTTCAGGCCAAAGCGAGCCGCCGACAAGCCAATTCCAGAACTCCGTCGCCGCCCCAGTGATCGTGTCGAAGGCGCCTGTGAATGTGTTCGTGACGGCTGACATAGCGGTCTGAGTTGGCGCTACAGTTCCCCAGGTTGCCTGTGTCACGGCTTGCTGAATCTGCCCGAAACCGGCCTGCGTCGCCGTGACGAGTTGATTCACGTTCGCTCGCCAGTAGGGCAGCAGCCAATTCCAGAAATCACTGATCGCCGCCCGCATCGGTCCAATACTTGACGAAATTACTGACGTGAGCTCCGACCAGTCACGTGTGACTCCGCCGATCAGGTCTTGAATGGAGCGGATGAGTCCGCGTAGAATATCCGTCGCGCTCGTCACAATGCCTTGGACGGCGAGGAATCCAGCCTGAAAGCCAGCTGTCAAGATGGAGGCCAGTAAATTTACGCCGCCTTGGAAGATCGTGTTGAGGACGGTGAACATTCCGCGGATGATGCCCGCGATAACATCTCCGGCGCTTGTCGCGATAGACTGAACTTTCTGCCAGAGATCACTCCACAAGGAGCCGCCGACCAGCCAGTTATAGAAGCCTTGGAAGGTGTCCTTGAGCCAGCTGATGAAGGCTCCAACCGCGTCTTTGAGTTCGGTGAGAATAGGAGCGATGAAGTCAGCCGCAGCCTTGAACGCTTCCGCGAACTGTTTGATGTAGGGCGCGACTTCCTTGATGATGAGGGCGACCGCCTTGATATTCAGAGCGACAAGTCCCAGAACGTCTTTGAGGAGGTTGCCGGATCCTTCGCCTTCGCTGAAGATGCTCCAGATCTCACCGAGCGCTTCGCCTATCGGCGCCAACGCGTCCCAGATATCCTTGAATGCGGCCCAAAGCTCTTGAAGCGCAGGCCCGAGAATCTCAACCGCGGCCTTTCCGAGGTCGTCAAACCATTTCATGAGTCCCTGAAAGGCGCCGCCGAGCGCGTCGGCTACGGCTTGAACCTCGGGCATCTTACCGACCTCCGTCAGCCAGGCGCCGACCGCGTCAACGCCTTTTCCAAGCGCGTCAACGACGGGGATCATGGCCTCCGTCATGCCGGCGAGCGCGGGCAGGACGATGCCGCCGATCTTCTCGCCGAGATCGCTTGTTGCGTTTTTCAGGCGCTCTTGAATCCCGGCGTATGTCTTCGCCTGCTCTTGGGCGGCGCCGCCGAACTGCTCATTCAACGCGGACATGACGGCGGGAAAATCTGCGGCTGCGAGCTTCGACATGTCGATCGAGACGCCTAACTCGCCCATGATTTGACTGAAGGCTTCCGCGTCCAGTTTGCCAGATTGGAAAGCACCGATGAGTTCTTCCGCGATGTCTTTAGCGCCGCGCATCTGCCCCTCCGTCGTCGTGAGTGAGACGCCCGCCGCCTCAAGCGTACTTGAGAAGCCCTGAAGGCTGTCGCCGCTCGTTTTGATTCCGTCACTCAATATCGCGACGGCGTCTTTCAACGCTGCAGTTGCATCCTTCGATGTCTGCACGTCAATTCCGTAGCGTTGAAGGATCGCAGTGTTGCCCATGAATGCTTTACCGACGATGTTGGCAGCACTCTCCAGATCGATGTGTTTCGCGGCCGCCAGATCGACAGCGGTGCCAGCGGCCTTCATGGCCTCATCGTAGGTCATGCCGAAAGTGAGCAGCCGCTCGATCATGCCCGCGATCGCTTCATCCGAGTATACGGTGGTCTTCTGCAGCTGGCTCATGTAGTCTTGAGTCTGCTTTGAAACGGAGTCCCAAGAAGTACCCGACCGCTCAACGGCGGCGGAAAGGTTCTTGATCGCTTGTTCTGCTTGTGATGCTTCACCGATAGCCCAGTCTAGCGCCTTCGCGGTTTCCCCAATCGCGGCGGTCACGGCGCCGACGACGCCGGCACCGGCGAAACCTTGCATGATGTTGCCAACGCTGCCCATCGTTCCGCCCATGCTTTGAAAGGCTGAACCGAGCAGAGAAGTCGATGCCTTAACTTTCTCCATGACACTCGAACATTCATCAATTGCTTTCAGAGCAATTACGACTGACCCGACTTGTTGACTCAATTCACATTCACGATCCTATCCGTATGTTCTCCTCGTCTTCTGGTCAGGCTTCGCTTGTGGAAGATTCGAGATCGCGACTACTTGCGTGAAGATTTCCGCGACTTGTTCGAGGCCGCTGAAGTTTGACCTGATCTTTTCGACGGACCACTGCTCCCCGTTTGGGAAACTCAAGCCGAGCGCAATACATTTCTCTATGGCGCGGATGGCTGCGAGTGAAGCCGGCTTAAACTGCAACTCCTCGAAGCTCTTGATACCTAGTTCATCGAGTACGTTCATGAAATCGAACGCGTTGAGGCCGTGGATCGGCAACACATGCTCACTCCCATCATTGAATTTGACTTTGACGCTACTGGTCTTCTCAAGCATCGCCTTCATCGACCTCACTCAGCACAAGATCAAGCGCCTGCTCAACGGGAAGCGCCGCAAGTCTTTCCAAGCCGACAACGGTGCAGAGCTCTAGGAAGCCGTCGATTGTGAGCGGGCGGGGATTCGATTCAGCCCTGCGCCTTGCGTACTCAGTTTGAAGTTGAAACATCAAATCGCTTGAGATCTCGATACTCAACGTGGCCTCGCTCGTTTGCGGCGCAACCAGAACCGTCTCCCTCGCTCGTTCTGGAATCACAAGAGACTCAGACAACCAGAAAGCCTCCTACGCTATGGGGCGCCCTCTGCCTCGGAACGTTCGGAGCCTTGTTCTCGCTCGCTTTCACGGCGAACTCGTGAATCTGCTTCAATCGAGCGATCTGCCCATCCAAATCGCTCTTGTGGGCATCTCTCGTTCTCTCTAGACTCGCAATTATCTCTCCGAGAATTCTCAGGCCGGGCTCTTCGATAGTCGCAGACTCAGCGGACGATACAGGAGGAGGAAGCGGAGCCATGCGGTCGCCGCCCCGCCGACCCGGACCAAACTGCGTCCCCTCTGGCCCGTGAGGGTTCGTCAATGATTCCTGATGAGCATGACGACGCTTAGGCGGCTTCGCTGCTCGCCTTGCGCCAGATGATTTCCTTCTTCTCGCATGACCCTCTGTCGTCACGGTGTCCTCCTCGGCAGTCCGAGTCTGAAGCGGATCTGGTCTTCGAGACTATCATGACTCTGAGCGGCCTGCTTCTCACCCGTTAGTGTCTTCCGCGGTAGGCCGAGCCGCATCCGAATCGAATCTTCATCTATGAACTGGTAAGCGTGAGAGGGCAGCGGATCATGTGAGGCCGACGCAAAACGGGCGATGACGCCAGCGGCTCCATCATGCATGTCGGTCTTGCGCGGCAAACGCATCCGGCTGCGCACTAGGTCTTCCGCGCTCGGCTCCCAATTCTCCTCGGACCTGATCCTCGCCCGCAGACGTGAGAGGTCACATTCGACCGAGCGAAGCTTCTCCGCAAACCACACGCTATAGTCATCAGTCGCGGCGGCTGCGCCTCCGTAGGTTGAATTTCTTCTAGGCAATCCGAGGCGGTTGCGGATTTCATTCTCGATTGTCATGAGGAAGACTCCTCCGTTGTGACGACGACTGAAAACTCGGCCGGATCTACCGTGGTAATTTGGCCGTCGATCAAGACCGCCTTCGATTGACATTCGGGCACGTACCCGTCAGAATACTTTCCGGTCAGACTGTACGTTTTCGGCCTCGGCTTCGCGGCCTGCTCCTTCACAGCTTTGGCACCTACACTCTCTTCTCTTGGATGCAACACTCCGCGGATTTTAGAAACGAATTTCATGAGAGCAAGGCAGAATGAGAACGCGCTTCTCATTCCTGTCGCCTCCTCGCTAAGCCTAGTCGGCTCCGCACCGCGTCTTCACGGGCCCGCGCTTGGGCCTGCTCCTCCCCTTCCATCTGCTGCCGGAGCCGGTCAAGGTCGGCCGCGACCCGGTCTATTTTTCTAAGAAAGTCTTCCGGGGCAGAACCTCTGAAGTTGAGGCACCGTTTTATGATCGTGTCGAAGGTGTCGTTTTTTCCGCCGAGGCTTTCTAGATAACGGTACAACTCACCGCTGATGCGGATCGTTCTGCTTTCCTGATCCTCCATCGTCCGTCAGCCTCACATGGTTCACTGCGTAACATTTATACCCTTCTCGGTACTAGTACCGTTTCGGGGTCAGACCCTGAAAGGGACAAAAATTCGCGACGCCATACTAGCCGCCTTGAAAATCATGGAAGCGACCACCCAGAAGAATGCCCCGACGCATACACAACTCTTCGATAGAGTCGTGGACGACTTGAAAGAGGGAGGCCTCGTAGAAACGAGGCCGAGCAAGCGTGATTTCCAGAGAGCCTTGGATGAGCTTGTCGAATTGGGGCTGGTCGACAGGATTCAAGACCCCAAAGACAGACGAAAGACCAGGATTCTGCTCAAGGAGCTGCCTAGACCAGCAAGCCCGCCAATGGAGGCGGGACACTTCTCTATCTGGTTGAGCGCTCTATTCGATTTCGTGTTGTTCAGGCTAGCCCATGACTTGGCAAACTCCACTCGCATGCGATCGCGAGAAGAGGCTGAGGCCAAGATGCGTCAAATGCTCGAATCATATTACATTCCGTTCCTCGTTGCTGCCGCTCGACGTTGCCAGAAGGAGCGCGATAGAGGACGAAAAGCAATCATAAGATACGTTGAAGAATTGGCGAAGCAGGGCAAGCTCCTAGAGTCGGAAAGCGTCATCCAGTCGATCAAGACCGACGACCGAGACACAGTTAAGCTTCGCTAGCGCGCTCGCGCCTGCGCCGGAGAGTAAGCGCCGCGATGAAGAGGGCGGCTGCTGCGCGGCGTGACAAGCGTGAACGAATTATCCAGACTCGTTTCGCATCGTCTGAAAGCGTGAACCCCACTGGATAAGATCGGTCATGTGATTTATGTCAAATCGATATGCCTGAGCGTTTCCCAGTTTCCGTGTCGGCAACACAAACCCTATCTTCTGCAAGTGAGCGAGGTAGGTCTTGACGGTCTTGTATGTAAGATCCGTACCGTCGGCTATTGTCGAAACTGTGAACTCTAATTTGCCGAGTAGGAGGCTCTGATCAAGGATTCGGCCCATGGCATCTCCTCTAAGTAGGGCCGCGAAGGGGCCCGCATTCACGTATTCCGAGGAACTTAGTCGCCCCATACTCACACACACCCAAAGCGACAAACATTGTTGTTGCTGTAATCATCGTCATCATGATGATGTGGGAAGACTATATATAGTATTCCCTAGACATAGGAATAGATTACAATGCCCCAAGAAGCCGCCTCGCGACTCAAACTTGCGAAAGGCTTCCTCATGCACAAGATGTACCGTCTAGGTTACACTGACGACCACACCTCGGTTGACAACCCGCCGAAGAGTTGCCCTCCGGAACTGAGGGAGTGGGTGTCCGACGCCGTGAAAGAGTTGAAGAGAGAACACCTGCTAGTTGAGAAGCCAGCATCGTATGGCATGCAAGTCTTTGCGGTGCGCAACCCAAGTGGATACGCCCATGCCAATGTATACGCAAAGTATGCCGGTCTTCCTCTGCTCGAATATGGCAGGCGTCCAAGAACGAAAGTTGAACCTCTGCCCGAGGACGAGCTTCGCAGGCTAGCGAAAAGAAAGCGACCTTAGCGCTTTCGCGAGAACCAAACAACAAGAAAAAAGAGGGAGCGGCCGCGGCGCGGGACCATCGCTTTGAGGACGACGACGCTTTCCCCGCGGGTCCTCACGTCGGCGTTTGTGGTCGTGGTTTTGCTTTTCGCCATGTGATTTGGACTCGCTCAAGCTGCGAGGGCGTGATGTTCGCGACTACGTCGGCCGGGAACCAGATCACCAGCTCGTGGGGATCGGGCAGTTTTCTTGCCATGCGCTCACCTCCTCACAACACGTCATCGACAAGTTGCCAACATGACGGGCATCTTGGCCGCAAATCCAATTCCGCATACACGACAAAATCCGCGGGCAAGTAGGTTCGGCATCTTCCGCAGAAGACCCATTCGCGGGAGGCCTGGATCGGCGGCGCCGTCAAGTCTCCTCAGATCTCTCCGTCGAGCTCCGCGCGGCCCGACAACTCGCGGTCAAGCGCGGCGTCGCCGAGAGGCCGGGTGAGATACACCTGAGGTGTATCTAGGCCGAGCGCCTCGTCCAACGGCGCCATGCCGCGTCGCTGTTCCTCACCGTGGTGGACCGCGTGGCATTGGCAGACGCAGCGAATCTTCTTCGCTCGCTTGCAGCGAGCATTTCCACAACGACACTTCTTCGCGGCGCTCGTCTCCACTTTCGGAAGCGCGAGTTCGCACGCGAACAGTTTCGTCCAAACGACTTCGGTCATTCCCTATTCGCCTGTGATTGTTATGGTCACATGCTCGGTATAAACCACGTGATTGTAACGATAACACTCTATATACGATAGGCTAATATGACTCATGTGACCGTAACGGTAACAGCAAGGGTGAGGTACAGGTACATGTTCCATAGGATACTGACGCCGTTCGAGCGGAAGCGGATACAGGCATTCCTAGACAACGGCCGCGGCAACAGCGACAAAGACGCGAACATCCGCCAGCTCGCCCACCTAGCAGACGCGCATCTGCAGACAATCCATGACGACTATCAGCTGCTGCTCAAATTCGTCGCCAAGTACAGAACCAAGAAGGCTCGATAGGAGAGGTCGTTTCGGATGCCGTCTAGGCCAAGCGGGCTTTGTGAACTCAAAGGCTGTAGGCGAGAGGGGAAGCATGTGATCAACATGTATGTGCCGGTGACGAGAGATTTGGCGCGGAGGTACATCTTCCAAGTATGCGAGAACCATAGCAAGAAATTTGCTGGAAAGGTCATTCGATGTGAACAATTGAAGAAGTCAACAATTCGGACACTTGACAGGGGCCTTGCCCCAACAGAGTTCCTAGAGGAGAAGATGACGCTTGGCCCTATCATGCCTGGCTATTGGTGTCAACACT
>Ga0315314_1003639_pt1 | contig 11939 bp, 11 predicted proteins | sample TDP9_MG_FD_203631 | JGI IMG/M metagenome (GOLD analysis project Ga0315314, IMG submission 203631) | Freshwater sediment microbial communities from Lake Towuti, South Sulawesi, Indonesia - TDP9 | ecosystem: Environmental > Aquatic > Freshwater > Lake > Sediment | place: Indonesia: South Sulawesi...
GACTAGGAGAGCAAATGACCGAGTCAGAGTATTCAGTAACGCGGTTGTGATAATATGGAAGGAAAATTGAGGGCAGGTACAGCCAAGGTTGACATCACTCCTGCTGTGGGAACCGAGCTCTGTGGGCATTTCAGATCTGATCTCAAGTCGAACGGAATACACAGCAATCTGTATGCAAGGGTATTGTTGCTAGACGACAGCAGAAGCAAGGCAGTTCTCGTGGCATGCGACCTTCTAGGTGTATCTTCAACTCTTGTTGCCTCAACTAGGGAAAGGATTACAGAGCTAACGGGAATTGACGGCAGAAATGTCATGATCAGCTGCACTCATACGCATTCCGGGCCAGGAAGCATGTCCTTAAGAGTCGTGGGCAAGCCTGATGAAGCATACCAAGATCAGCTGGAAAAAAAGATCGCGGGAGCAGTTTACTTAGCTTCAAACAACATGAAAGAATCAAGCATAGGTCTCGGTGTAGGAACCGGAGAGCTAGCTGCAAATAGAAGAGTGGAATGGCCAGACGGCAGCGTCCGATTCGACTGGCTGGATCCGAATGTCCCTCCTGAGAAACCGATCGACAAGGAGCTCAAGGTACTGACCGTCAAGGACGTGAACATGAAACCTACAGCCGTCCTCATCAATTTTGCATGCCACCCGGTAACCATGGGCGGCAAAGCCTTCAATCTAATCTCGTCAGACTTTCCAGGCGTCGCAACAACATTGATAGAAAAAGTCAAGGGCGAAGAAACGACAGCCTTCTTTTTCAACGGCGCATACGCGGATACTCATCCCAGAAAGGATCTTGTGCCCGGATACAATTACAGTTCGCAGATAAAGGGAGACGAACTGACGAAAACACTGGGAACCCTTCTCGAGGCAGCTGCCCTGAAGCTTTCTGAGACAACACTTACCAATCCAAATGTCACGATTGAGATGTCTTCTGAGTTCGTTAGGGCGCCACTTGAGAAGCTGCCCACAGAGGAAGAGATCAGAGACAGGATGCCGAAGGATCGGCAGATATACGAGGAGCTCACGAAGGCGAAAGCCCCTTCACGTGATTGGTGGTGGCTCAAGCAAGGCTTAGACTGGTATGAATATCTTCTTGATGCGTATGAGAAAGGAAAACATTTTGCGACCTTTGAAGATTTGGAGGTACAAGCGATTAGGATCGGGGACATATACATGGTTGGTCTTCCAGGAGAAGTGTTCAGCCAAATAGGGCTCCGGATCAAGAGTCGGGCGCGTGAATTGGGTGCGGGCAAAGTTCTAGTTTCCGCTTTGACAAATGGGAATCCAGGGTACATTCCGGCAGAAGAAGACTATGCCATAGCGCCAATAGGAAAACGAGGTTATGAGATGGAAGGGTCTTACATGCTTTACGGACGGCCTCTAGTTGGACCGGGAACAGCGACCCTGATGATCGACACTACGTTAAGACTGATCAGATCCCTTCAACGGAACGAGCAGGCATGAATTAGGCTGGATTTTCTCTCTTTTATATCAGACATGGATATGGCTCAAAGCTGTCACATTTGTTTGAACCTAGTCCGGTGCCCCAAACTTTTCCTTGAGGCGATTCAATGGCTATTCAAGTTTTGGGCCTCTAGATCATCGCGACGTGATATGCTTTGGAAGCGTGGACGCGATATTCTTTTTGCCAGTCATGTTTCCAGTTTTATCCATGAAGGCTCAAACTTCTCCGGATGTGTGTCCAGTTCGCCTCTTCCTTTATTCCTGTGATTCTCCTTTATGGTCTTCCATAAAGAGGCAACCAGCCATCGCTTTGCGGGACTATCCCCTGCTAGAAGAGCGTACACTTTCTGTGTAGTCTCAGCGCCTTCTAGCCACTCATCCTTCGTTTGAGATAGTGGCTTGTGACCGAGCCAAGAATTTAAAGCATGGTAGTAGTTGGTAATGTTCTTCTCGATATGCCGTCGGCCCTCTCCGGTTTCTGAGAGGGCTCGCCACTCATTCGCACCAACACTGGCTATCTGAATATCTGTGCGGCGAAAGAAGGCGTGATGGCATAAGTTCTGCATTCCTATCCGTCTGAGGATGGGATTGTCCTCGCGCTTTACGCCGGTTTCCGCTTCGATGCACTGATCTATTATCTTTCCCATCTCTTCGGCTTCTTTTCCGGAGAACTTAACCATACTCAGCTCTGTCTGTGGATAGGCCTCACCGCTCAGCCGCATCTTTATCCGCTCTACGTAGAGACGTTTCAGTTTGGTGGGCTCCCCTAGCCAACTGTATATTTTCTCTGCTAGTTCACCTTGCTCTGGCATCTCAGATTTCAGACAAGTTAGGTCGCCCCTGGCAGACCACCAATTTAATATACCTATATACGCCCTCGCAAGGCGTTGACGAGGCGACCGATTGGGGTCATATCCAGTGGACGCCTCGCGGTAGCGGTCCCAAATTTCAGGACGCGACACGACACCTATGCGCCTTCGCAGCAACGTGCAGATGCTCGACCAAGGGGGTTCACAGGAGACATGTTCAGCCTCAGGTCGTCCCTGACTAATGCCCTGTAAAATGATATCAATGTTCTCAGGGAAGCTGTACCAACATCGCTCGAAACAGCTTATTTGGATCCTAAGGAGTCGCGTGTCCTCGTCCAGATCGCCTAGCACTTTCTGCATCTGGTTGATGTAGCGAATCTCGTCATCCCACTGCTCCGGCTCACGTTTCCGCACGGATATATCCCACAGGCCGAAGCTGAGGAAATCGCCTTCATCCTCTGTCCAAGGCAGCTCGAAGCCTCCTTCGAAGGGGAGAAAGATATCCTTTCGAAGTAGCTCAAACCCTATGGGAACATTCCTGTAGTCGGCTAGTACCGTCATTTCAACTTCACCATTCTTCCGGCGCGCTTAATCTGCGTTGCACCCGAGGCGCTCACACCTTTCTGGTTGAGCCTTCAATTCCAGCGACAACATCAGGCAAGTCTCGGACGTATTCTGGAACAGATTCGGCGGGTATAACCTTCAGGGCGTATTGGCACCACAACTTGGTAGACTTTAGCAGCGAGGCGACTAACCAACGACGTAGGGGTGTGGGATCACCTTTCCGAGAAACACCACGTAGTGCATGGATCGTTGCGCCTGCCAATTCGGGCTTATTTGCCCTCAACCACTGCTCATCCTTCCCAAGGAGGTAAGCTTGCCATCCCCAAAGATATCCTATGGTTTTTTCTAGGCGTGCAGGATCATCCTTCGGAATGAACCGCAGTTGGCTGTTGCATATGCCCTGTCTGTCCGCAAGCTGGGAAAGATCGCCACCGATAATGCGAATGTACAGGTCGAGGCGGTCTATGATTTTGAAGCCGCACCTGTTCTGCAGCAAGCCATCAAAACCCTCGCCTTCAAAAATGAGCTTCAGGATGTCGTTCTTGTCAGCACGAGTACGCCACTGCTCTGAGAGTGCTTTGGCGTGATCATGCGATTGGAAGAAATAGGCTCGAACAAGGTCGACGTAGCAATGGGCTGCCTCCGTTTTCTCCAATGTTGGTTCTCCGAGCCAGTCAAATACTTGCTTTGCCAGCACGTTCTTGGGAGGAACCAGTCGATCGACCCATTTTTGAACCGCAGCTGCCCTTTGCTCGGCTGCGTCGACAATCCTGCCGGGCACGTCACCGCACCAGCCAGCCTTCGATGGTCGGAACTCCTCTGCTCCTATCTCCCAGATCACATGGTCGAGTCCATCTAGCCAACGGTGTGTGCACATTTCGAAGCCGTCCCGATTGGGCATCGCACCTCTGATCTGAAGTGCCCATTCGGGGAACTCGTCGATTTCGTCCATCATCGCGTTGACGGCCTTCACTTCCTCATCCCAGACACGCTCTCTGCCAGGCCACGTGTATACGAGCGGCGCAACCCACCATTCTTCGTCAACAAGTCCACGAATGAATTGCATCTTCCTATCTTTGATATAGTTATCAATCGCTTGCCTACATATTTCCGACCAGTTGACTTCAGGCATCTTTTCCATTCTTCTCTCCAGCTCGTCAGTAATTGAGATAGTCAAATTCTTCGTCAAAATCCTCACTCCGTACTCTTACATATTACTGTGTGTACACAGTTCACACGAAATCGTTAATAAGCCTTTAGAGTCAAGTGCGCCCCTCCTCTTAACTTTCATCAGCGCTGTGCCCATTTGAGTCCTAAATAGAACCCTAAGAAGCCCATTGTAATCAAGATTCATAATCCTCTCCGGAATGCTCGAGCAGGTGTCCCCATCAAAATTCCGCATATCAGTTCAAGATTGAAACCATTCGCCAGCATGGGATCCAGTCCGATTCGAAGCATAGAACTTCTGAAGAGGAGTGTTCAAAAGCTCTAGTATTACTAGGCATGCAATGCGTCGGCTTATGTGAGTGACAAAAGGAAGATTGCATCTATAGAGCAATGCATTTGATTCCGAGCCACTTTGAGAAGTCTTCCAGTTGGTCGCGAATGTCCCCGTAGACTACTGCAAAATGGTTCTCAACTCCGTCTTCGAAGAGGGTTTCCGTGATCCCCTTCACTTGGCAGTAGAATTTTATCGTCATTGATGTGCCGCGGAGGGTCTCATCGCCCTCGAGAGCTTTGCCTCCTAAAGCGTACATGTAATACTCGTCTTCTCGTTCGCTGATTCGAGCACAAGTGACTGGACCCGTTTTGCATGCGAATTCTCTTGTCAAGCCCATCGGAGTCTCTTGGGCGAGTATCGAGTGCTGTTCATATCTGACTTTTCGTGGACCTTCAGCCATGCATATCGGCGCGTTTCCGCAATGCCAGACAACTCCAGTATTTGATTTTTCATCCATAGATATCAGATCTACGAAGAAAACGGGATTGGCCGTCAAGTAATATTCGACAAGCATGGTCAAAGCTCCTATCATGTCTCCTTCACAGGCAGTCATGATGCCAGTATCGGTCGTTCTACCTATTGCAGAGCAGGGCGCAAGTTTGAACAGTTCGTTAAATTCGGGAAAACACTTCACAGCAAAGGCACCTATCTCATATTTCTCGGCAAGTTTCTGTAAGGAAAGACCTATGGAGGCTGTCTTCTGGAAGTCTTCCTCGAAAACGTTTCGGGCGATTATTCCCTCTTTTTTGATCTTGTCAACTTCTTTCACTACAGTTTCCTTGGTGAGCCGTTCGGCTTCAGCGAAAAGTTCGGCAAGGTCGATATGCTGAACCCTTACGCCGAATGTCCTACGGAGAAGCATCTCACCGAATGAGACGTGATGGAATCCTGGAGATTGATAACCAACCAGCCCAAGTTTGCTTTCGGTTAATGCGGAGATGCAACCCAGCACCTTTATCGATCTTTCTAGGTTTCTCTTGAATCCCTCGTCTTCTGGGAACCCGTGCAGATGCTTATACTTTATGTTATGGCGCCTTAGCGTGCCCGTAATTATCATCGCGCCGCAGAATGAATTGGCTACTAGGCTCGTCTCGTGCATCGTAGGCTCAGGAGTAGACCACACTAGGATGGGAGCTCCGGACTTCTGTCCTATGGCGCTTGCCAGGATTCCGCTGTCAGCGTTGATGCATTGCATCAAGACCAGATCCACGGCTTCTTTGTGGAAAACGGCTGCTGCTCTCTGAGCGTCTTCTTCGGTCGTAATTGTTCCGTCCGGTTCTATTAGTCTAGTTCCGTCGAGACTGCGCAGAAGGGCCAACGATCTCTGGTGTATCTCTTTCGCCCATTTCTGATCGAAGTAGGGCTGCTTCAAAGGAGCATACCCAACTCTTATGTCTCTCAATTTATTCACCAACTTCAGTATCCGACATGAAATGAAACCTAATGTGCCCTATTTCCATATTTAATCTTTCATTCAGGGTTGACAAATTTGTCGAGGAAATCGTTCCTAGAATCCGCGCCCTCATAGACGATCATAACAGCCTCAGGGCCGAATTTGAGAAATTGCGTTCAGAATGGTACTTCAACAATCTCGGGACTGATTCCCATCCGCCGGAAGCAGGACATTTGGAAACAAACCGTGTCAAAGAGTACATATTTTCAAAACTGAAAGAAAGTCTCTGATTCTTCCTCAAGACGCGCCTTCTTGGCACATCCAAGTTGGGCTTCGAGCATGCGGGATTCTGTTCTAGGCAATTCTGGCAACTTGACGGCGCAGAATGACATGTCACAGGAAAAAGTCGCGGTCAGATTCAACCAAGCACCTAGGGGAGGGGGCTAGGTCATGAGCCTATAGCCATAGGCTAATAGAAATCGTGAACAAAAACCTTAATTCAAAGCCGAATTCTAGTTCTACATGTGCCCGTGGCCTAACCAGGACAGGGAATCGGCCTCCTAAGCTTGTCAATGTAGACGAGCGGTTTTAGGGAATCTGTTGGCGCGCGGGTTAGGACTGTGAGGCTAATCTTATGAAAGCCACGTGGAAGCGGAGGTACGAAGATCTTCATCTTTTGATCGGATAGAATGCCACATATTTATGAACGTAGCGATAATGAATTGTTTGATAAGGGAATGAATGTGAAGCCAGAGGAAATAACAAATAGAGTATTGGAGAAGCTTGAGAACGTCAAACTAGAGTATTCGCGAATGGATCAAATTGGTCGTTTCACTTTATCCTTTAGGGTTTGTCCTCCTTTTTCACATAGAATTCGTATTATAGAGGATGGGAAGGTATTGCACTACGTATCTTCCGAGGGACAATACAAGGGGGAGTATGATTGGACTCCTAGACTTGTTGAGTTTGAGCTTCTGGTGTACTATTTCATATTTTTGAGAAGTCTTTGCCAAGTTGATAACTATCCGTCTAAGGAGACTATGGAGAAATTACTCAAAGCTATCCAAGGCAGAATCGGCGAGGTGAACACAATTGAGGTTTGCAGAATTCTTTATGGAGAGCTATGGGAGGATTTCTTGGCAGTATTGAAGACTTATACAGAAAGCTTATGCAAAACGCAGGAGATGGCCAAAAAGCCCAACAAACTTCCTAGACGCTTAGCAAATAGAATACTGTCGGTCCTAGAAGCCCTCTGCCGAAGGCTATTTTTCCTTTTCAACACCAGACTTCATCATGCACAATCCCATCTTATCAATGTTCTCCTCATAAGAGACACATATAAGGAAAGGAACTTGTATTTCTTTTGAATAGAACCTAGGCAGCTTGTTTTATTTGCTATACGACAGTACTACTGCTTTTCTGTTTGTTATCTCTGCGAGCATTTAGCCTAGGTTTTTGTTGACCATCTAACCGCTCATGATCATTCGCAAAATAGCACCTCATTCGTAAGAAAATAGCAAAAGATCTTTAACTATCTTCTCGTTTTTGTTTTTGATGTTTTCGTTGGTTTTGTCTCTTCCACGTCAATGAAGCCATCTTCCCAGTCCTTTGGTTTCTCTTCTAATTCGTCTCGCTTGGGAATGACCACTAGTTTGACGAGTTCTACTATTTTTCTCACTGGAGTCTCAATTTCCGGAGGAATCTTGACGTTGAGATCCATGGATTTAGTCACATCTCTCTTTGGTGCTGGCTCTAACATTTCCTTCTCAAGGCATTCCCAAAGATTCTGTGGGCCAACAACAGCTAAAACAGCATCTATCTCGATCCGCCTCTCCTCAACTTCAGCTTGAAGGTGTGCAGGGAGATCTTTTACATGCTTCTTAGGTGCTTTCCCCGGGCCGAATCTCGAGCACAGTCACAGAATGGCGAATAAAGACATAATCAAACGGCATTGCCAGTGAAGCTAGTTTCTTCTGGCCGATCTGAACATTGTTGGGCGAGTCGAAATCATTCGCTGAAGTCACATCTTGAGCGTTCAGTTCGTAAATCTTTCCCTTCCTTAGCGTTTTGAATCCCTGCAAGTTTACGGTACACTCGATATCTTGGTCTTTGTGACGGTTAATGACGGCCAGATAGAGTTTCTCATTTTTCTCGTCAAAGGTAGCCAAGCAGTCCAGATAGGGTACTCGTTCTATCTTTTTGGGTGCTCCGAAAAGCCCACCAGTCGCGCTAATTTCGGCGTCGTAGGCATCAACCTCCGTTTCAGAGCGTAGCACAACGTCCCCAGTATGATGTCTGTAAAGTTTGAAGACCAGATACTGGGGGTTCACGTATAAAGTCCCTTCGTTAGTGGTTATTGGTCCGGATGGACCGCTGTTTACGAGGTTGCAGAGGCATGCCATTCCGATATTGTTGAACGGGTTGGCCAGGACATGGAACATTCCTGCTGTAAAGAGTCCATCCTGCAAAGTTAACTTCTGGTAACCAGCAATTATAGTAGACTTCGGAGGTGATGCCTCTGAGTGCCACACGTTCCATTCATCAACAGCGATCTTGATCTTTTCCCTTTCTTGCCGCACAAACGGGATCATTCTTTGCTTTGGCGCCACAGCATCGATTAGATTGGTTATCTGTTTGAAGGTCCTTTCCGCCTCGAGAGGACACGCCACCAGATTGTAGTAGTCATCAATTAAGTAATACTTATGGACCGAGATGTAATCGATATAGTCGCCTGCATTCTTCAACAATGGATAATTCCATCCTTCACTTTCAGAACCGACCGCAATGATCTTTATGGTCGGGTCGACCATTCTCATCAATTTCGCATATTCAAAGACAGTTCGAGCATGCTTTTCGGCGTTCATGTGGCCTACTTCCCAATCGCCGTATAGTTCGTTCCCGATTCCCCAGTATTTCACGTCGAATGGTTCGGGATGTCCGTTCTCCGCTCTCATCAAGGAAAATCTGGTTCTCGCCTTGTGGTTGCTGGTTCCAGCCCTGCTAGAGGCCTCTTCTGGCGATTTGAGAAGAAAAGCAAAAGAAGATCTGACGCCCGAGTTGCAGTATTCGACCCAGTTGGCGGCTTCTTCTGGCGTGCCAGTGCCCACATTTGTGTTTATGTAGGGATCTGCACCCACTTGCCTACAGAAATCCATGAATTCATGGGTTCCGAACTCGTTAGTCTCCTCTACGTCCTTGCTGTAGTAAGCGGAAAGAAGCGTCTGAGGCCTCTTTTCCCTTGGTCCTATGCCGTCGAACCAGTGGTAGACATCTGCAGGACATCCTCCCGGCCACCTTATTATGGTCGGGCTCATCTCTCTGGTTGCCTGCAGAACGTCTTTCCTCAACCCTCGAAGGTTCGGAGTCGAAGAATCCTCACCGACCCAGACACCGCCATAGATGACGTGTCTCCCCGGCTCTCCCCAGTTCTCGAGCATCGTCCCAAAGATATGAAAGTTTACCTTTCCCAGCACATCCTTCGCGTTGACACTGATTTGTGCGTCCAAGATTCTTCCTCTTCCTTATGCTTTCGATGACAATAGATACTGTTGAAGCCTTGTGGCTACGTTCGCTATTCTCGACGTTTCCATCCGCATCTGTTAATTCCGAGATGATCTGTACCTTTCGAATCACTTCACTACTTGTAATGCAGCCTCATTTCCTCATGGCCAGGCAGTGCGAATATGTCCTCCATGAGGTTCTTGGCTTGTTCTTCAGATTTTGTCCAAGGATCCATCATTATCAGCTCGAGCAACCTTTCCTTGTTTCCAGTCTCATACGCTTCAAGTTCAACCTCGACCGGTGCGACTCTGTCTCTGAGGATGTAACCGATCAAGGCCTTAGGCAAACCGTCAGTCTTGATTCCTTGGATGCCTCTCTTGCTCACAAGGGAGGGAACCTCAACCTCGAAGTTTTGAGGCACACCCGGGACCAAATCGCCACTATTCATTATGTTGACTATGAACACTTTCGGTATGTCACAAGCTAAGGACTCAACTAGGGAGACTATGCTTTCGCCTGACTTCTTCGGCGGGAAGATGCTCGTGACCTTGGTGGATGGATCCTCAGCGACCTTAATTAACTCTGCAACCCTATCTTTACGAGGAGGCTCAAGCACACCTTTCCACCATCTCTTGGGATCTTCTTTCCACTTTTTCTCGGTCTGGTCATCAGTATGGTACCACCATGGCCATGTTCCTCCACCAACTGTGCATGTGTCACCGATTGGAAAGACGCCGAATCTCTTGTAGAGATCTACAGCCTTGGGCCCTAAGCCGCTGCTGGGAGGGATTGTCTCCCAGTATTCGGGAGCCTTTTTCTCGATCCACTCATCCAAAAGTGGATAGGCGTTTTCACCTTTGTGGTAGAAGTGTGTCAACCAGACAAAGTGATTCACGCCCGGTATCTGAAAAGTGATATTCTCTCTCTTGAGCCCAAGAACGTCGGCTAAGTGATAGACTCCACCGAATCCGTGGCACAAGCCAACGAATTTGACCTTTGGATATTTGCGTCCCAAGTATGTAGTACCAGCCAATACAGGATTTGCGAGTTTGAGGTACCAAGCGTCTGGGCATAGGTCGAGAATATCGTTGATTATCGCTTCGAAGAGTCTGAACTGGTAGAAGTTTATCCAGAAGCCTTCATCGTGCATGATGTGGTAGCTGCCGCCGAATCTGTAGCCGTGTTTGAACCCTGTCAACCATCCTGCTCTGTACCCGCTGTAACCAACAACCAGCGCTGTGTTTATAACGAAGTCAGCATCCTTCAGCGATTCCCTCCGATCCGTGGTCTTCTCAAGCTTCAGTTTGATCTTCATCTCGTCAGCGTATCTTCTGCAAAGCGAATGTACAGCGTCAAGTCTTTCCATGTTTATGTCCATGAAGCTGATCGTGCTACCCTCAAGGTTCGGCGTGAGGCATATGTCCTTAACAAGCGCTAAAGAGAAGGTAGCGCTACCAGCACCGATAATGCTGATTTTGACGTCGGTCATATTGAATCACGGTTAACTAGTCGTCTGGGACTCCTTATTAGTCTTTTGCAGGGACAAGATCGCAGCAAATCTAGTGCTGGAGCGTGACTTAGGGGCATATATAAGACTTGTGAAAGTCTTATATATCGAGTCTTTCCCTAGTTCACTGCATTACTCGAGGAAGGCAGGCACATGGTTCTAGAAGCATCTCTGTTGAAAGAGCTCTACAGAAGAATGCTCTTGATCCGCAAATTTGAGTATCGGGTCAAGGACCTGTTTGCCGAGGGGAAGATTCCGGGGTTCGTTCATCTGTACGCTGGCGAAGAGGCCGTGGCTGTCGGAGTGTGCACTAACCTTCGAAGAGACGATTACGTGACGAGCACGCATCGCGGGCATGGACACTGTATTGCCAAAGGAGCAGATGTCAAACGTATGATGGCGGAACTCTTCGGGAAAGGGACAGGCTACTGTAAGGGCAAGGGCGGATCAATGCACATTGCAGACTTCAGCGTAGGCATGCTGGGTGCTAACGGTATGGTAGGTGCCGGATTGCCATTGGCGACGGGCGCAGGCCTTTCCATCAAAATGAGGGAAACCGATCAGGTCGCTGTATGCTTCTTCGGTGACGGCGCAGTCGACCAAGGCACTTTCCACGAATCGCTTAATCTTGCGTCGCTTTGGAAGCTTCCGGTTATATTCGTGTGTGAGAACAACTCTTACTTCGAATCTACGCATATTTCAAGACACCTTTCAGCCAGAACCGTCGCTGACTTCGCAGATGCCTATCGCATGCCCAGTCTCACAATCGACGGAAACGATGTGGTCGCCATCTATGAGGCCATAATCGAAGCCATCAAGAGAGCGAGGAAGGGACAAGGACCTACACTGGTGGAATGCATAACATACAGGTGGGAAGGGCATGAAGAAGGGGAACCTTGGACCACCTACAGAACCGTAGAAGAAGTTGAAGAGTGGAAGAAAAGGGATCCCATCAAGAAGCATGCCAGTCTCCTCTTGGAAAAACGTGTCTCTACCGAGGACGAGATCAGAAAGATTGAGGAGCAAGTCGATGCGGAAATCCGAGAAGCGGTCAAATTCGCTGAAGAAAGCCCATGGCCGAAACCTGAAGAAGCCTTGGAGGATGTTTTCGTCAGCCCATATTACTAGAGGAGACATGAGCGATGGAAGAAAAGATGAGAAAAATAACCTTCAGAGAAGCTATACGTGAGGCCA
>Ga0315314_1003640_pt1 | contig 11938 bp, 11 predicted proteins | sample TDP9_MG_FD_203631 | JGI IMG/M metagenome (GOLD analysis project Ga0315314, IMG submission 203631) | Freshwater sediment microbial communities from Lake Towuti, South Sulawesi, Indonesia - TDP9 | ecosystem: Environmental > Aquatic > Freshwater > Lake > Sediment | place: Indonesia: South Sulawesi...
AAGACAAACCCGACGCGATTGATCTTCCACCAATCAAAGGACACGTCAAATTCGAAAACGTTTCATTCAGCTACGGACAAGAACCAGTACTGAAAAACGTAACCTTCGACGCCCAACCAGGAGAAACCATAGCACTGCTAGGAACAACAGGCTCAGGAAAAAGCTCGGTAATCAGCCTAATCCCCAGATTCTACGACATCACTGGCGGAAAACTAACAATCGACGGCTTCGACGTCAGAGACGTGAAAATAGCCTCCTTAAGAGAACACGTAGGCATCGTACACCAAGAAACCTTCCTCTTTTCAAATTCACTGAAAGAAAACATCGCCTACGGAAGAACCGATGCCTGCACCGAGGACATCGTGAACGCTGCAAAAGCAGCCGAAGCACACGACTTCATCTCCTCACTTCCCGAAGGCTACGACACCATAATAGGCGAAAGAGGCTCCACCCTGTCCGGAGGACAAAGACAAAGAATCGCCATAGCAAGAGCACTCCTAAAGAACCCAAAAATCCTCATCCTCGACGACTCCACATCCAGCGTCGACATCGAAACAGAATACCAGATCCAAAAAGCGTTGCAGGCAGTCCTCAAGAACCGCACAACCTTCGTCATTACCCAGCGCCTTTCAACCATAAAAAACGCAGACAAAATCGTAGTCTTAGACGACGGACAAATCATGGAAATCGGAACCCACGACGAACTCATCAACAAAAACGGCTTGTACAAGCGCATCTACGACACTCAACTCGCAGCTCAAGCCAAACCAGAAAGCCAAGACCAAACTGCTGAGCATCATGTAATGAAGCGAGAAAAACGTCTGAGAGGAGGCACGCACTGATGGGCTTCCATCACGCATTTCTAATCGACGAAGAAGAAACGAAAAGAACAGTGCCAGACCGCGTTCTGATAAAAAGACTTCTGAAATATATGGCGCGTTACAGGCTGAATTTCGGTGTAATCATCGGTCTTCTTCTAGTTTCTGCAGCTCTTGGATTGGCAGGTCCATACATCTTACACATAGCCATAGACCAGATCATTCCCAACAGAGACCTGTCTGCTCTGTACTGGATTTCTGTCTTGTACGCTGGCATCTACGTTATGGTGTGGGCTGTTAGCTCCCTTCAAACGTATCTGCGCTTCTGGCTTGGACAAAGACTCATCTTCGACTTGAGGATGGACATGTTCTCCAATCTTCAGAAGCTTTCAATGAGCTTCTACGATAAACGCCACGTCGGCAGGATTATGTCCCGCGTGACAAATGATGTTGAAACCCTAAACGAATTCTTGACATCTGGAGTTGAAGCAGCAATAGGCGACGTATTCATACTAGTCGGCATCGTGATCATCATGCTTATTCTAAACGTGTGGCTAGCGTTGGTGACTTTAACAGTGATACCCATACTCCTCGCGGGCACGATTCTCCTTGGCGGAAGAGTGAGAGAAGCCTACAGATTGACTAGAAAAAAGATTTCAGGCGTCACAGCTAACCTTGCTGAGAGCATTTCTGGGATGAGAGTGGTTCAATCCTTCTCAAGGGAGATGGCTAACGCTCAACAATTCGACCGAGTGAACATAGAAAACCTTCAAGCCAACATTCAGGCGGCGAGGGTGTCTGCGCTTTTCTTTCCATTAGTCGACGTATTAGGCACGCTTGGCACCTGTCTAGTCCTCTGGTATGGCGGAACCTCAATAATGAACACTGCTCTTGAAGTCGGCGTGTTGGCTGCATTCCTGGCTTATGTCACGCGGTTTTTCATTCCCATCCGAGAGATCAGCATGCTTTACAACAACGTGCAATCAGCCCTAGCTGCCACTGAAAGAATAACCGAGATACTTGACGCCACATCTGACGTTAAAGAAGCGCCTGACGCGGTGAAACTGCCAAAAATAAAGGGAGAGATTAAATTCAGCAACATGTCCTTTGGATATGAACCCGACAATTCTGTACTCAAAAACATAAACTTAGAAATCAAAGAGAACGAGCGAGTGGCGCTGGTGGGTCCAACAGGCGCCGGTAAGACCTCACTTGCCAGTTTGGTTGCGAGATTCTATGACGTGCAGCAAGGAAGCATAACTGTTGACGGTTACGATGTTCGCAAGGTTTCTCTTGAATCGTTAAGAAGCCAGATGGGCATTGTTCTTCAGGATCCGTTCTTGTTCAGCGGCACCATTCGAGAGAACATAGCTTACGGCAAACCTGACGCTAAGGAAGAGGACATTGTTGAAGCTACTAAGGCTGTGGGCGCGCACGAGTTCATCATGAGATTTGCGCAGGATTACGATACGTTGGTTGGTGAAAGAGGTATCAGGCTTTCTATGGGGCAGAGGCAGCTCATCTCTTTTGCGCGGGCTTTGTTGGCTGATCCTCGCATTCTGATTTTGGACGAGGCTACTTCCAGCGTGGACGCTTACACAGAGCTGCTCATCCAGAACGCGATGAAGAAACTGCTTGAGCACAGAACCACGTTGATTATCGCTCATCGGTTGTCCACTGTGAGAAGCGCTGATAAGATCGTGGTGATTGATGAAGGCAGAATCGTGGACACTGGCAGTCACGAGGAGCTTATGGGCAGAGAGGGATTGTACCGTAAGCTCTATGAGATGCAGTTGAAACCTATTGAAGCCGCATAACTCGGGAGCTTTGGGACACTGTATGCCTAGCATTGAACAGAATCTTGAAAGCCTATGCAAACTGGCAAAAGAGTCAGGAGCGACAAACAGTGTGTCCTTTGACGCTCGAAAAGTTGTTGTCGACGAAAGAGTCCGATTGAAGTGCTCTGTGCCCCTCTGCGACGATTACGGTCTGAACCTGATGTGCCCGCCCAATGTCATAAGCATAAAGGAATTCCGAGAAATCCTAGCCAAGTACAAGCATGCAATTCTGGTTCAGATAGAAGTTCCCATGCCAGCAAAAATGAAGAAGGAATTTCAGAAGGCAGATGACATTGCAGCCTTGTACAAGAGAGAAGGATTCCTTGAAAGCTACAGAGAAACCTTCACCCCGGCAAAGATGAAGCTGCATCGTATCGTCCACAAGGTAGAAGCCGGGGCGTTCGCCCTCGGTTACCGCTTTGCCGCAGGGTTCATCGCTGGGTCATGCAAGCTGTGCGTTGATTGTGCAGGTGCGGATGCAGGTTCGCCGAAGGTCTGTAGGCATCCGTTTCGAGCGAGACCTTCAATGGAGGCTATGGGCATTGACACAATTCAAACAGCGGCGAACGCAGGCTTGCCCTTCGAGATCCCTGCAAGAACTAAGACAGTTTGGAATGGGCTTGTTCTCGTAACATAGCAGCATGAGATTATGCTGAATGAAAATGCTCATGCCTTTAGGTTAGTGTTCAGGAACTTGAGTGTTCTGTCCCAAGCGTCTTTTGCTGCTTCAGGCTGATAGCGTTCTCTTGTGTCGTTGAAGAACGCGTGTGGAGCACCTGGATAAACTTTGATATCATACTTTTTTCCGTATTTTGTGAGGGTTTGTTTCAAGAGGTTTATGTCTGCTTCTGTTATGCCCATGTCAGCTCCGCCGTAGCTGCCAAGGATTGGACACTGAATGTTCTTGATGAGGTCTATCGGCGTGGGGTTTCTGCCATAGAACACGACCGCGGCTGCGAGTTCGGTGTTGCGGCAGGCTAGTTGGAGTGAGAGGCCTCCGCCCATGCAGAAGCCCATGCTGCCTATTCGCTTGGGATTCACGTATTCGACGGATTTGAGATAGCTGAACGCGCCGTTTAGGTCGCCTAGAGTTTTTTCTTCGGTTAGTGTTTGGCGGATTTCTCGTCCTTCTTCCATTTTTGTGACGATTTTTCGGTCGAAAAGGTCGATGGCTAGGGCGACGTAGCCTTCACGCGCCAGTCGGGTTGCGACATCTTTGATGTGGTCGACGAGACCCCATATTTCGTGAATGACCATTACTGCGGGATACTTGCCAGATTGTTTCGGTTTGGCTAAGAAACCTTGTGTCTTTCTCTGAGGGTTTCCGCCTGGGAACTCAACCATAAAGCTGATTGCGTCCATCGAACTTCACTAGTTGCACATTCATGTTTGCTAAGGTTTAAAATCCTTGTTGCTCGATCAGTCCTTAATCGTTGCGTGTGCGCTGGTCGGAAGGAGCCTTGACCGAAACTGCCGAGCTTCAAGCGGAAGTTGATTTGGCGATCAAAGATGTGAAGGAAAAGTACAGGAAAGCTATTGAGACAGTGGCGATCCTGAAAAGGAAGATAGATGATCTGGAACGGGGAACAATCGGAGAAGGTTGTGCCGAGGCTGATGCGAACATCGAGGAATTGGATTCGACGGTAGAAAAGCTTGATGAATTCATCGACTCTGTAATCTTGAGCAGTGCAAGGGTCAAGGCTAAATGTGACGAGCTGGAGCATGAATGCAGATCGCTAGAATCTGAAGCCGTCAGCCTCGGAGAACTGAAAACCTTATGTCAGGAATACGAGCACCTAGCGAAAGATCTGCTGTGTTACTCGCTGGGCCGCTTCGAACCGAGTCATCGCAGTTGAAGAGGCGCTCGCTCTTGCTTGAATGCACATGAGGTATTTTCCGATGGAAAATGTTTTAGGCAATTAACGCGCTTTAGCATTCATCGATGTGAATACAATGGCTAAATGTCCAAAATGCAAGAAGGAACTCGGCAAACCCAAGAAAACTTGGAAGATGGCTGGCAGGAAAGACAAGAGTGGGAAAAGAACCGAGCTTACGATAGGGCTTTTTGAATGCTGCGGCAAAACCTTCAGATCAGTGCTTAGCAAGCGCAAGATCTAGACTGGCAACGAGTCGAAGCACTGATCCCCTTCTTTTTCCAAGTGCCCGGTCGAGTGAGCAATTTTTATTAGACCATCTTTGCATGGAGTTTGGTGTTCAGCAGGGTTTCATCATTGGCAAAGCTCCGTGAACAGAGGATTCGGGCGAGAAAGGCGAGAGCCTTTAAGCGCAGAATGATAGCTTTAGTGGCGATTGTTGTGGTTGTGACTTCGTTGGTGTTTGTTTACTATTTCGGCGCCAAGCCGAGTTCGGCTCCCCAGCCCAATTCGGCTGGATCAACTAGGGTTCTTCTTAAGACGACGATGGGTGACATCACTATCCAGTTGTATGAGAATATGCCTATCACTACGGGTAATTTCAAGAATCTCGTCGAACGCGGAGTCTATGACGGCACCATCTTTCATAGGGTAGTTCATGATTTCGTGATTCAAGGCGGAGACGCCACTGCAAAGGGAATTGACGTCGCAGCAATTCGTGATGAGCTGCCAAACAGACATAGCAATATTAGAGGGTCAGTAGCGATGGCGAAGACAAGTGAGCCGAATTCCGCTACAAGCCAGTTTTACATTAACTTGAAAGACAATTCGGCTAATTTGGATAGCAATTACTCTGTTTTTGGAACTGTGATTTCGGGAATGAGTGTTGTTGATGCGATAGGCAACGTGGCGACAGATAGCAGCGATAAGCCCCTGCAAGACGTAACAATAACACAAGCCACATTTGTCGAGTGAGCCTACAGATTTCATAAGTTCTTCCCAGTTTGCCCCGTCGTCTGGTTGCACCTTTGAAGCCACATGCTATTTGAATGTGGAAAACTAGATAGGGTTCGAGAAAAGCAAAATACAGAACAGCCTCTAACAGGTTGCAGAGAACTGATGTGTATGTCTGGTGCAGAAACTCTTATTCCATTCTTGAAAGAACCGGAGAAGATTGACCATCCTACGATAATTGTTGATACCCGAGAAGCAAGCAGCGCACCTAAGATTGTCAAAGGATTGACTGAGCTGGGCGTTGAAATCAAGTTTGAAGCCTTGCAGAAAGGTGACTACATACTCTCAGATCAAGTTGCCGTCGAACGCAAAACAGTGCAGGACTTCGTGTACACGTTAACGCGGCGCTTTCTGTTTGAGCAGCTCTTTAAGCTGAAAGAAGTTTATTTGAAACCTTTCATCCTGGTTGAAGGTTACTTGCCCATCGTTTTCAGGTTCAGCAAGATCCAACCTGCGTCTGTGTGGGGTGCCATGTTCGCCCTGGCTAAGCAGGGAATAAACATGATTCACACAAACAGCTACAAAGAGACTATCGACTTCCTTTATGTCGCTGCTAAGCAGGAGCAGATTGTGGAGAAGAGAGCGCCGGTTATTCACCCGATTAAGCCGACTGAGACTCTTCAAGACCAGCAGGTGTTCTTCTTAGCCAGTCTGCCCATTATAGGACGCGAAAAAGCTATTTCGCTTCTGGAGTCGTATCAGACACCCTTGAACGCCCTGTTGAATGTAGAGAACTGGAAGAAAGAAGCCTACGGACTCGGACCAGTCATAACCGAGAAGGTAAAACAGGTTCTCAACACGCCGTTCACTCAAAGAAAGACAGGATGAAGAATTCGCTGGAGTGGTTGTCAGGTACAAGAATTGCTGGCAGCGTTCTAGTTTCGTTTGTCGCGTTTGATGAGAATCTTGCAGGGAGTGCAGTAGCTGGGTCGGGCTTCCCTCGACTCGTCTCAATTCGCTGCGGTTATGATGGAACGACGTAGAGTGCGATGCTGCCCGCAAGATCTCCGTTGACCATGAGATCGAAGAACGCGTATCCAGTGCTTGTTGGCTTGAGGTTGATGATGTCGCTTCCTGTTCCGTAGGAGGTAAGCGTAACCGTGTACGAATCGGTGGTCAAAGCGCTAATCGTTGTAGTGTCGATCCCGCTGTTGCGAACCAATGCTAATGAAACGGTTACAAAAACCGGGTACGATTTCATGTTTGACAAGGTGATCGTTAAGGAACTGTCGATTCCAGCTTTGGCGAAGGCGACTGATGGATAAGTCACGGTGATGTCGTCCACTCTAACTGTTCTTGTCGCTTCTTTGGATGTTGAAACAACGGCGTAATTTGAAGCCCCGGGACTCCACATAAGGTAGCCCACGCCGACTCCGATAAGTAAGCCTGCGACGACGAAGACAACTAAGGGCATCCAACGTGTAATCTGTTGCATCTGCTGTTGCACAAAGTCACCTCCACTCATTTCTGAAAGTAAACACGTTACCAGTGCTTTGAAAAGTGTTGTGAAATACTGCTCCTAAGCCAGAATCTTGATTAGAGCTTACAGTGTGGCGCCGCATCTACCTATTCAGAGTAGCAGTTCAACGAGGCTCCTTCATCTTTGCTGCATAGCAAACTCTTATCAACTCAGCTCTATGAAAGGAAGGCGAAAGGTGAAGGAGCACTTGTCCTCGTTCGATGTTGAAAAGCTGGCTAAACTCGCCACAGAATACTGTCTTCCTGTTCGTAAGGGAAAGAAGATAGGTATCATGGGTAACGCGGTGGCCACACCGCTCATACAACAATTATACAAGCATGTCCTATTGAGAGGAGGACATCCTATAATGGAAGCAGAAGTGGACGGATTAGCTGAGCTGCTCTACGCACATGGAAGCGAAGAGCAAATCACTTTTGTATCGCCATTCGACAAATTTTTCATGACCGAAATCGAGGGCATCATCAATGTTTTCGCAGAAACAAACGTGAAAAGGCTTTCAGGTGTACCGCCGGAGAAAATCAGGAAGAGAAGGGCATCCCAGAGAGAAATAATTGATCTCTACGCAAAACATGTGAAAATCGGCGGCTTGTCAATAATCCCCTACCCAACAGAAGCGTTTGCCCAAGAAGCTGAAATGTCTCTATTCGAGTATGAGGACTTCGTGGCCAAAGCTTGCTTCTTAGACAAGCCGGATCCAGTTAAGGAATGGACAAATCTCTCGAAAAGACAGGAAAAGACCGTTCAAATTCTCAACAAAGCTGAAAACATGCGTTTCGTAGGCGAAGACACTGATTTAAAGCTAAGCGTCAAAGGACGAACTTGGATTAACTGCGATGGACACATAAACATGCCCGACGGTGAAATCTTCACCGGACCGATCGAGAACTCCGCTAGTGGGCAGATCAGGTTCACTTATCCAGGCATTTACGCTGGACGAGAAATCCAAGACATAACATTAACCTTCAAGAATGGAAAAGTGGTGAAAGCCAAATCTGAGAAAGGTGAAGAACTACTCAAGCAATTGCTGAAAGCTGATGACGGTGCAAAAAAAATAGGAGAAATCTCAATTGGCACGAACGTTGGCATCAACAGATTCACTAAGAACATGCTCTTCGACGAGAAAATGGGTCATTGCATGCACATGGCTTTAGGCAGATCCATTGCGATGTCAGGAGGAAAGAACCAGTCGAGCATTCATTGGGACATTCTCAAAGATATGAAGAAAGGTGAAATATACGCCGACAAGAGACTCATCTATGAGAAAGGTCACTTCGTAATTTAGCTCCAGTTCTCTCAAGCCTCTTCTGCCTTCTTTCATAATGTCGCTTTGAATTCCCGAAATCTGCACAACGCGATTTCTTAGCTGAAAAGGTCACTGAGTTGCCTTGTTGATTGTGAGCATGTGGTCAGCTAGTTGGGAGAACGTCAAGGAGCGGTATTGCGCTTTGTCGTTTAAGTCGACTAGGAAACTTGTTATTTGCTCCAAGTCGATGTATGGAAACTGTTTGATTTCTTTTAGGCGTTCTTGGAAAGCCGAATAGCTTTCGTGAAATGATATAATCACTGCGTCGTATCCGAAGCCCATTCCTCGCACAGCCATCACAGTGTCGAATCCTGTTTTACGTGCCATCTTTTGTGCTTCTTGGAAAAGTGTGGTAACGTCTTGCTTCGCGTATTCGCTTGCTCGCCTAACAAAAGTCAGCGCCATTAGATTGTATCCGAGTTTGGTGAAATTGGGTATGAATGTGTATTCCTTGATGTATCCTTCTTTTTCCAACCTGTTTCTGATTCTTGAAACTGTTGGTTGAGATATTCCAAGCTGTCTAGCAAGTTTTCTGTCGCTTATGCGGGAGTTCTTCATGAGTTCTGATAGAATTTTCAGTTCAACTTCTCTGATTCTCTTAGCCATTAGTATTCCTTCTCTCTCTTAAGCGGCTTCAACCGCGAATATTGACACATGAATTAGATGAACCAGAATAAAGCCGTTGCTGTCGTTACAGGTTAGGCAGTGGAGAAACGGAGTCAGTCCCTTTGGAGCTCAGGAAGGATTTTTTCGTAGAAAGAAAGCGATTCAGGGTTGACTAAGGCGTCTTTGTTTGTGACTGGCCTGCCATGAATGATGTTGGCTACTGAGCTTTCTACCTTCTTCATGTTGAACGTGTAGGGGATGTCAGGCGCCTCAATGATTAGCGCTGGAACATGCCTAGGCGAAGCTTGCTCTCTCAAAGCCACTCGAATCTTGTTCTTCAAGTCTTCAGTCAGCGAATAGCCTTGGGTTAGCTTGACGAATAGGATGACGCGTTCGTCGCCTTTCCAAGCTTGTCCCACCGCCATGCTGTCAGCTACCTCAGGAAACTTCTCCACGACGTTGTAGATTTCAGACGGTCCAATGCGCACGCCCGAAGGCTTCAAAGTGAAATCAGACCGACCCAAGAAGGTTATTCCACCAGAGTCACTGTGAATCAGAATCCAGTCGCCATGTCGCCAGACTCCAGGTAACATGTTGAAGTAAGCCTCCTTGTACCTCTTGCCATCCGGGTCATTCCAGAAGTAAACGGGCATGGAAGGAGCAGGCGCCTCACAGACAAGCTCGGCTTGCTGGTCGACCACAGGCTTGCCCTTTTCATCATAGGCTCTTACTTTCATGGCTAAGCCTGGACTCTGCAGCTCACCAGCATAAACGGGTTGAATCGGAGTGCCGATAGCGAAGCAACCGTTGATGTCAGTGCCGCCCGCAATAGAATTGAAGTGTAAATCCTTTTTGATCTCACGATAAACATATTCGAAGCCTTCTGACGACAGAGGAGAACCCGTCTGACTGATCTCTTTCAGCGAAGACAGGTCAAACTCGTTACCCGGTCTGGCACCTACGCTTCTCAGGTAATTGATGTAGCTGGCACTGCAACCAAAGATACTGATTTTTTCATCTTGTGTCATTCGCCACATGGCAGTCCAGTCAGGATAATTGGGGTTGCCGTCATACAAGACAACCGTGGCACCTACAGCTAATGAGCCGAGTAGCCAATTCCACATCATCCAACTAGGCGAGGTGATATAGAAAACGCGGTCTTCACGCTTCACATCTGTATGTAGTAGTAGCTCTTTCAGATGGTTGAGGAGCACGCCACAGCCCTGAACCATGCACTTCGGCTTGCCCGTGGTGCCCGAAGAAAACATGATGTAGACTGGATGATTGAAATCCATCTGCTCAAACCTAAGCTCATCAGGTCTGTCTTGAGAAATGAAATCGGTGTAAAGCACAGATTTGGGAACACTGCCTATGTCAGGCTTTTCACTTATGTACGGAACGACGACAATCTTTTCCAGCGAAGGCAATTCGCCTGCGATTTTCTCAACATTGGGCAGACAGTCGAACGCCTTTCCCTTGTACGGATAGCCATCGACCGTGAACAATACTTCAGGCTCAATCTGGCTTAGGCGATCAAGAACAGCGACGGGTCCAAGCTCACTACCGCAAGACGACCATATGGCACCAATACTCGTAGAAGCCAACATGGCTATGGCGGTTTCCATCAAATTAGGCATGTAAGCAGCCACACGATCATCAAGCTTAACGCCCATCTTCCGCAGCGACTCAGCTAGCCCAGCTACAACACGATACAACTCGGCATATGTTATCCTGGCTGTCTTCTGCGTCTCTCCCCTGAAAATAAAAGCTAAATGATCATCCCTGTAGCGTAGCAAGTTTTCAGCAAAATTCAACCGACTGCCAACAAACCATCGGGCACCGGGAAACCGACTCAAATCATCAACGACACGATCATACCTACGCGAAGCCTTAATGTCTGCGAAATCCCACATCGCCGCCCAAAAATCCGAGATACGTTCAACAGACCACTTGTACAACCCATTATAAGAACTGATCTTGAGCCTATGCCTCTTTTTCACAAGGTCGATGAATCTGGTCACGTTAGCCTTTTCAACACGTTCTTTCGAAGGCACCCAAAGCGGCTTCCTCATTCCGGACACACTCAACTCCATGGCAATTTATGCAGAACACGAACATAAAACCCTTAACATGCACCAAAGGAAGTAGTAGTCAGCGTACACGGGGCGCTTACTACTACTTCTGAGCTTACTCGACTTCCAACATCCAAGAAGTTGTTGTTGTGACCAAGTAACTGCTGATGGAACAACAACTTCACAGTCGACGCAGCATTCTAGTTAGTCAACTACGCCTTGAGCGACACGAACAGAGCCATTCTTTCCAATCCTCAACTGCTTTTCCCCTCTGAACGTAGATATCCTTGCATTCTCAATCTGAACCATGTCACCCACGGACACTTGTTTTATCTGTTCGTTCCACAAGCACAACTTGATCTTCCCAGTTTCATCCGATATCAACGCATTGGCTACACTGGCGTGATTACCAAACCGCGTAACTACAAACGTAGGCTTCGTGATATCCACAACCTCAGCTTTCAGGTTCACCCCTTTCATTCCAACCCGCAAATCTCTGATTGGAAGCAACTCAGACCCTCTGCCCCTCCCGATCTCATGTCTGCAAAGCGCACTTAGGCTCTCGACATCCTTGATTGGATTACCCTGCCTTAGCAAGAACTCCTCAAGAACGGGAAACTGAGCAACAACCTTAGGACCCATCGTAATCAAAAGAACCACTCTGTTCTTCTGCTTATCTCGACACTCTATAGAAAGGTTGCCACAAGTTGACGTGCGATTTTCCCCAGCCGTAACCAACGCGTTGAAAAACACATCAGCATCAACATCATACTTGGCAGAGAGAAAGGCGAGATATTCAGCGGGTGACGTCTTGCTTCGCAACGCTATCCTACCCTTTTTCGCCAGAGCAGTTTCCATCACTTGAATCCTCATTTCGCGTACTTCGACGGATGCCTCTTGAACCTCTTCTTGCAGGTCACGCTGCAAAAATAA
>Ga0315314_1003641_pt1 | contig 11935 bp, 9 predicted proteins | sample TDP9_MG_FD_203631 | JGI IMG/M metagenome (GOLD analysis project Ga0315314, IMG submission 203631) | Freshwater sediment microbial communities from Lake Towuti, South Sulawesi, Indonesia - TDP9 | ecosystem: Environmental > Aquatic > Freshwater > Lake > Sediment | place: Indonesia: South Sulawesi...
GTGTGGTTTCGCGTTGGTCTCCATTGTGTCTGGGGTATGTTGACAGGGCTGTGCGGGAAAAGAAATTTCAGGAGAAGAAGGTGCCGATTCCCTTTAGCCTTCTTCTACTATGTAGGCTGTAATGGTGTTCTGTGGGTGAAAAACTGTGTGAAAGAAGAAGAAAGATAGAGGAAATCAACGCTTTCTTCTTCCATGTTGCTACTGCGGTGCGAGGCGTGACCGTCGGCGCGTGTTAGTGTTGACGTTGTCTTAGAAACACTAACATTCAATGTTGCTGGAGCGTGTCGTTTGGAAGCAGTCTCTGTTTCAGATGTTATTAACTTCCACTTAGAACAGGTAATAACACCGAGCAAGGGTTGTTAAGTAGTCGTAGCCTGCGCCGCATGTTTGATGGACTACTACTTCTTTTGCTCTACTTCTTGTTGCATTTGTTCTGGTGTTTTTGTTTGCATCTGCGCGGTTGTAGACTGAGGCGTGACCGTTAGGACTGTGCTGTTGCTGGCTGGTTTGTAGCCATATTGAATCGTGGTACATTCACTATATTGTTGCCCATTCAGGAGTCAAAATGGTTCTAGGAGCAATAGACCTCATCTTTGTCGATGGCAAACCAGCTTTGAACCTTAATGAAACTGACCCAGACAACGAATTGTGTGCGGTGGTGTTATGACAGCAAAAGTTGGTCACGTCTACGGCAGATGCGGAGTCTGTGGAAGAGAGTATCATGCTCGGCGTCCAGCTGACTCTGTGCTGTGTGACTGTCACAAGTATTGTCAGTTGCGTGATCCGCCTTGGACTGTGCCTATGACGCTTTTCACTCCCGACAATGCTAATCCTATAACCTATCGTAATGAGGACAGGTTTGGCGTGAAGGCTCAAGCCTTGGAGAAGGCTGAGTGGAATCTTGAAACGCTTTTCGTCTGCTACAATCACACGCCACCATACTACAGTAGCCTGAAGCCAGTGGAAGTGAAACTAACATGAAAGACCAGGAAAGAGATGTTCTCCGCAGAACCATTCTTGAACTCGTTAAGAAAGGTCATGTGCACTACACGGATATTGAGAAGAAAGCGGTTGCAACATGCCTGCGCTTCGCAACAACAAACACTGTAAGAAAGCAATTCTACCATTACCTGCTTCCAAACGGTTATGTAGAACGCGTCAGCCGCGGAGTCTACAAAATCACACAAAAAGGAGAGAAGCTATCAGAAATCTTGACCTAACACGTTCCTGGCATTAGGATGAAAGAAATGGGTCGGTGTGCTGAATGTCATCCTTCCAATAGTTATACCGATGTCTAAGAAAGTGATCGATAGACTCGAAATCAGGAGTAGTCTGACGGCATACAAGACCGTAGATCGTGAGAGTTGACAACATGTTAAATTTCTGCTGCATTCGAATTCTTTCCTCTTTAAACTCTTCCACTGGCACAGGTGTGGATGCTTCACTCTCCGGTTCTTTCATCAACGTTTGAACCAGCTTCTTTTCGACTTGAATATCACCTCGTGCATCCGGGTTTTGCTCGACACGGTAATTTAGAGCAATAGCATACATTGAAGACAAGATGTGCCAATCAAGCCATCCGTCGGACCGCAACCGCGTGAGGGTATTCTGGAATTCCGGGCTTTTTAATAAATGTTTCAGGGTGTGTCTAATAGGGATTAATGATCTTGAATAGCGATTCCTAAGATATTCATTAGCTTTGTCTTTGCTGTATCCTGGACCAGGCCCGCCAATCCATGCAAGCTCTCTGTGTTGTTTCAAATCGAAACTCCCTATTGAGTTAGGAGGGGTCTTTGCAGCTCTGGCTGATCTATCGAAGGTCTCTTTGGGAACAAAATCACGGTATAGAACCTCGTATGGTCTGGAGACAAATGTTTTCATTGAGATGCCGTTCTTAAAGCAGTTCCGAATAACATCGTAGAAACGCTCACGCGGCAGTAGGGATATGTCGGCTAAAACAAGAGTCCCGACTGTAAGGGTGTCAATGTTCATACGCTCAAATTCCGCACGGTCACCTTTTCCAGAATACATGGGTAAGGTGACCTTCCACCTTCGTTCCTTATTAGATGGGATGGATTCGCCTTTCGGTTTAGCCAAGTTCTCCACTGAGATTTCTATATTGACTTGTGTTTTCAGAAGACAAAGATCCACACCCGACAGGTCCGCCAATAGTATTTGCAAGACAGCTATCAACTGTTCAGCTGCGAAAGTTGTGGCATAATCGTTTTTCCAGCTTATATTCCAAGTGATACCAAATTCGGACCAACTTGCATTTCGAACTGCTCCCAAGTCATTGAAAGGACGTCCTCCAAGTTCCTGATTCAGCTTTGCCCAGATCTCAGGAATACTCCTCTTCTCCCAAATCTTGTTTGATTCTGGAAGTATTCTATCCAACCATTCGTCCAGCTTCCATTCATGGACACGTCCCTTGACAAACTCGAATAACTGAGCATCGAGCCTTTTTGTTATGGCCATTAGTGTGGCTATATGAAATAGCGCTCTCTCGAATTCATCAGCAGCTTTGTCAGGATGCTTTGAGAACGCTGCATAAGTTCTGAGCCCGATTTCCGCTAAATCCAGAAATCCACACCAAACACCCTGAGAATAATCGCAATCTTCCGCAGCGATTAGTGCTTTTGGAATCAGAGGTTTCAGATCAGTATTCAGGGAGTTTGCGGCAATATGTGCCGCTGCCAGTGCATAGTATTTTGCAGCGTATGAAAGATTAAGTTCACGGTACAATTGCGATATCAGGAGAGTAGATACCAATGAAGCGCGGATTGTCTCTTCAGCGAACCATTTCACTTTTGCCTGATGCAATTGATTCAGAGCCTTTATGATTTTTCCTTCCTTGTACAACTCAATTGCTCTGTCTCTACATTTCTCCGCCGTCTTGAAATCGCCGTATCTCCTTGACAGCAACAAGTCCGTTTGTTGTGTCAACTGGTCAAATCCCTCGGTCTCCCCAATGAACCGGGTGTACTTAGTGAGACGGTCGGCAAATCTCTCTAGTGGAAACAACGGTGCATCTCTGGCGACATGTATCAATTGAGTCCAATATTCGACTGCGCCTTTAAGGTCAGGGACTTTCGGTTGACGAGGATCTATTGATAGGCATAGATATCCTCTAAGCTCTAGATACAGGCATCTTAGACCAGGCATATTCGCAACTGCTTCAAGTCTCTCACTAACTTTTATCAGAAGCTGATCTTGCCAAGAACCCAGTTCATCCTTTGTTAATTGGACCTTGTTCTGAGGAAAAGCGCCAATGCAATAGTTAAGAAGCGCTAAGGCATCCTCAGTGTCAGTAGCGTCCTGCAATTCAGGAATCGTGCTGAAGTACTCCCTTATATGATCTTCCTGACCGAGAAGTGTCCCAAGACCACGTAGAGAAGCAACCGCAACTTCATAGATTGCCTTTCGCCTCAGTTGTGGCAGTGATACGTCGTCAATGAATTTTCCAAGGAGACCCAACCAAAATGGCAAGTCCTGTCGGGCTTCTGCAGAAAACGTTGCGTAACGGGTTGCAGCTCTAACCTCGCTGAAGTCGGCGAAATTGACACTAATTATCTTCCCAGATTTCCATGCCACAAGAGATGCAGTGTACCATGTCTTTTCATCTGCCGCTCTTGGATAGATTTCACTCGGTATGTTGAGGTATTGCTGAGCAATCCAAAAAACTTCCCTATCGGCGAGCAACTCTGATATCGAGTTCCCATCTTGTACCTCAAGATTGATGGCATATCTGTTTTTTGCCCAATCTTTTAGGGCGTGTCTGGTCGAAACAGGTACGTTTGACGTGCAGAAATAATGGACCGCCTCAACTGGTGAGCCCGATTTCATTATAGTGTCCACATCTGATTTTATCTTGGATGAGATACCACGCCTCTGTATGGAGCAGGCAAAAGCTATGGGTTTTTGTGATATCTTACCAACAAAAGTTGAATCTGCAATCGATGTTGAACGCAAATAGGTTACGAATGTTTCAAAATCTCGACCTTGGTCGCCTCCAGCTGCAACTGGTCCTGTTGCTGGTAAGATGTTGGCGCATATTCTTGCTCGAGTCAAGTGACGGCAGAGATGCTCAAAATCATGCTGAGCATTTCTAGTCGATAGTTGGTCAAGTTGGAATCGAATTTGAGCGATTACTTGATCGATATTCTGCATGCAATTCTCCGCAACTTATCGTAGATGCTGCTTTAACACTTTGGTCATTATCTAAACTAGAGAGAGTGAATAATTTATACAATTCCCTAAGACCGTTCTTACTTTCGGACACTGTTCTTTCAACACGGTTTTTTTCGCCAAAATAGGCTAAATCCTGCTTCTTTCTCGTTTCTGTTTGGGGTCAGAGTCAGCTTTGGCAAGCGTAGCTGTTGATGATGTACGTGACGTGATTAATGTTAGCTCTGCTGAAGTTCCTGACGATAAGGTTTTGAAGATGGTTAAGCGGGCTGAGGTTACGCTTGAGCTTGAAACAAGCAGAGAAATCGACTACAATAGTTGCACGGATGCTGAGAAGGAGTTCATCACGGTTCTGGCTGCCATTTACGCTATTTGCTATCTTACTGGCGGTTCAGCTGTTGGGTTAAGCTTCTCGGTTGGAGGCCAAAACGTAAGCGTTCTCGGTAAGGCTCCCCCGCTTGATGTTTTGCAGGCTGAATTGAACCGCATGCTCGATAAGATGCGCGGAACCACCATGAGGAGAATATAGCATGACGGTTCCTGACGCATATTACCAGTTCATCATTGATTATGCACCATACGTTTACGTCAGTCCACCCAACACTCCAGACCCCACATGGGGCAGAGCTGCTTTCGCTGCAGCTTTCGCAATCGATTTTCTCTATCAAGCCTACTATGACTCTGAATTCGCTAACAAGCAAAGAGAAATCTACAATAAAATTGTCAGCTTAGCTGACTGGATTCTAACTCAGCAAAATACTGATCCAGCAAAGAAGGCTTACGGTGGATTCAAAAGCAACGAAACAAGCACCTACTACTACAGCGTTGACGCAGCCAGAGTCATTCCCAGCTTAATCAAAGCATACAAACTAACAGGCACAGTCGCATACTTGAACGCCGCTAAACTGGCTGGAGCCACCTTTCTCTACAGCATGCAGCATCCGCCCACACCCACAATTCACGACAAATACTACGGCGGCTTCGCCAGAGCTGTCACAGACACAGACGTATGGCTGCCCGAAATGGACATTGAAAACCTCTACGGACTCATCGGGCTCAAAATGCTAGCCACAGAGGACCCGGCAAACGCCACGTTATACAACACGATGATGACAGAAGCGGCTAGTTTTCTGCGTGACGGATTTGAAAACCTATGGCTTGAATATCGACCTCCGCCAACTTAAGACGGGTCATGGCACAGAGTCGGCTTATCTGAGAACGAGATTTACGATGATCCCGTCGCCTACGCCTTGTTAGGGCTCTACGACTATGAGGGTTGGAGCCTAACGGTTCAGAGAGTCTACAACTTCATTAACACCATAAGAGCCAGCGCACAGTACCCAGCCTACAACCCAGCTATCTGTTGGGCGGGTTACATTGACGTTCTCAACCGTTTTCCAGCCTGCGACTACTACGACGCGGTCACATCTGGAATCTTGTGGAAGATACGCAAAAACCATGACAAATCAAGCCTCGAATTCAGCATGAAAACAATCGACAAACATCAGAGCGAATTCATGTTCTGGGCCGTCAAGCATGCCGACTGCAGCTACATCGAAAACAGGTAAGTTATGGCAACAGTCGCTTGGCTCTCACAGCTCTACCTAAACTACGAGGAACCCATAACCCGCTTCACTCAAATTCTGCGGTCTAAAGGCGGCTTCAACAAAACACATAAAAGACCAGCAGAATACCTCTTTCGAAAGGTTTTTCTTTTCTTTTGCATTGGCTTGGTAGCTATGTGGCGGCTAGGCTTCTTCCTCCACGAAATGGCGTTTGCGCATTTTGTGGCGAGTTCTGCGAGAAAGAAATTTCAGAAGGAGAAGGCAGTATACTCCTTATACCTTCTTCTACTGGTGTTGGGGGCTGTGCTTGACCCTCTCCTCCTGATGTTTGGCAATGATGCGTGGAAATTCCTCTGATGTTCAGTTTGAATTGGATGCTGCAGCAAAAGTCATAAGAAAGTCAATGTTGAATATTTTATTGTAAGATTAATGTGAAGGAGTGTTCTTGGCGTCTCTTGAGCGTGGTCGCGTTTCGAGTCCTCGTCCTATCGCTGTGAAAGAGGTTCCACTGGTCGATAGAACTGAAGAAATGAATCTTCTGAAGGAAGCTGTCTACAGAGCTGTTCATGGTGAGGGTGGTCTCGTTTTCGTTCACGGCGAAGCTGGGATCGGCAAGACAAGATTGCTCAGAGAGCTAGGTGCCTATGCACAATCACGAGGAGTGCAGGTTCTTTACGGCAGATGCCCGGCACTGTTCAGAATGGACGGTGTTCCTCCCTACATTCTTTGGAAGGAAGTTATCAAAGACTATCTTGAAACATGCACTTCTGAGCAACTGTACAGAGTCATTGGTTTCTATCCTGCTGAAGTTGCGAAACTGGTTCCCGAGCTTAGCCAGAAGCTTAGAGTAATTCCCCAGTCCTTTTCGATAAGTCCAGAGCAGGAGCAGAACAGGCTCTTTGAAGCTGTGTCGCAGTTCATTACCAACATCTCCCAAGAGACCCCGTTGCTGGTAGTTCTTGACGATTTACAGTGGACTGATCCATCTTCACTTCTGCTGTTACACTATCTGGCTCGTGGCGCGCAGAAAGCATCACTGCTTCTCTTGGGAGCTTACCGCAGCACCGACATTGACGATAAGCATCCTCTGACTACGGTCTTAGCTGAATTGAACAGGGAACGATTGCCTCAGGAAATCCAATTGAAGCGAATGTCCTTCAGCGATGTTTCGGAGATGATCAAGAACATCTTGGAGCAGGAGGATGTTCCAGAAGAGTTCTGCAAATTGGTCTATGACAAGACGAGGGGCAATCCGTTCTTTGCTGAGGAAGTAGTGAAGTCTCTGAAGGAAGAGGAAGTCATCTATCTGAAAGAGGGCAGGTGGACGTTCAAAGAGGTTTCAGCGATCGAGTTCCCGAAGAGTGTCAGGAATATTGTGAAGGCGAGATTCAGTAGGCTGGACGATGAATGCCAGAGTGTTTTGACGTTGGCCTCCTTTGTTGGAAACGATTTCACTTTGGAAGCGATGTCTATGCTTACGGGTATTGAAGAGGATAAGCTTCTTGAGATAATGGATAGGCTGATCAAGACAGGATTTGTCAAGCACACAGTCATCCGAGGACAAGGCATTTGCTCCTTTGCCGATATCATTATGAGAGATGTCGTGTATGAAGAAGTTGGCCCTTTCAAGCGCAAGAAACTTCATGGCGTTGTTGGGAAAATTTTGGAGAAGGTGCATGCTGACAAGGTTGATGAACATCTTGGAGAATTAGCGTTACACTTTCTTGAGAGCGGAGATAAAGACAAGGCTCTTGACTATTTCTTGAAAGCGGGAGAGAAGGCTGCGGGCATATATGCTAATACTGAGGCTGCTTCCTATTTCCAATCTGCCCTTAGGCTTCTTGACGAGAAGGAAGGTGAGTATCGGGAAAAAGCGCGTATTCTTGAGATGCTGGGAGACATCAAGAAGATTGTCGGGGAATATGACGTCTCCATGAAGCTTCGGAACGAAGCAATGTTACTCTGGAAGCAACTTGATGAAAAAGAAAAGGTTGCCAGACTGCATCGCAAGATGGCAATGACTCTCTGGCGTGACGTAGGCAACACAGAAAATGCTCTGGAGAATTTTGAGGAGGCTTTAAGGATTTTGGAGACCGAACCTGAAGGCGTTGAGTTGGCGGCCCTTTATGCTGCAAGAGCCACTATGTCATATTTTACTGAAGATGTAACGAAGACTCGTTCATGGGCTGAGAAGGCTCTTGAACTTGGCAAAAAGCTGAACACTTTCGAAGTTATCGCAGGCTCGTATATCGACTTGGGACTCGTGTTCGGCGCTGCAGGAGACAGAAAAAAAGCCGTTGAATGCATGGAAAGAGCCCTAAAAATAGCGCTTGACAACGGCTACGTAGACATAGCGCTGCGTGCTTACAACGATCTCGCAGTACAGCTTCCAGCAGAAGAAAATGAACGAAGACTAGATTGTTTTGAGAAAGGATTGGAACTGGCAAAAGAAGCAGGGATTATTCAGGAAATATCTTGGTTTGAAGGTCAGTTGGCAGCAATGTATTTCAGCATGGGAAATATGGAAAAGGCAGTTACTTTGGTGGAGGAATATGACACATTGAGCAGGAGGATAGGTAATTTGTTTAATCTCAGCGTTTCCACGGCTTATCTTGGATTCGGCTATCATGTGTCAGGAGAATGGAACAAAGGCGAACAGTACCTAAAAGATTCGTTAAGCATATCCCAGAAAACAAACAACATTCAATCAATCTCGTTGAGCTATTCGTGGCTTGGATGGTGCTGCTATGATAGAGGTGAGTACACCAAGGCTAAAGAGTACTTTGAGAAAATGCTTGAAGTCGATGAAAAAATCAAAGCGAAAGCTTACGTAATGTTTGATTATCAATGGATTGCCATGAATTATATTGAACTTGGCGAAATCGACAGGGCGAGAACCCTGCTCGACCGCCTGCACAAGTTTGCCCACGAGAAACAAGACAAACGACTCATCGCTTATGAAGACGCGGCAAGGGCGATGCTGCTTCGGGCAGAGAAGAAATGGAACGAATCCATCGCACTCTTCGAAAAAAGCCTCCAAGAATACGAAGCCTTGGGCGCAAGACGATGGAACGTCTACCGGCTCGTCAAGTACATCCTCTACGAGTATGCGCGTGCGTATTTGGAGAGAGACCAACCGGGCGACAAAGAGAAAGCAGACAACCTGCTCAACCAGGCCCTAGAAATTTATCAAAAACTAGGCGCTAAGAAAGACATTGAAAAAGTGGAAGCAAGAATAGCTTTCCTAGAAACAGGCAAAGAAGTTTCGAAGCCCAAGCCCATAGAAGTTGTCTCCACAGGATACGCAGAACTTGACAAGCTGCTGTACGGTGGGATATCTTCAAACTGCGCTGTGGTAGTGACATCACCCTCATGCAACGAGAGGGATTTGCTGGTTAACAGTTTTCTTGAGACTGGAGCAAAGAAAGGTGAAGTCACATTCTTCGTGACAATCGACCCCAGTGCGGGGAAGCCTCTCGCAGAAGAGTTCCATTCAAACTTCTACCTCTTCGTCTGCAACCCCGAGGCAGACGCAATCATCAAAGATTCGCCTAACGTATTCAAGATGAAGGGAGTGGAAAACCTCACCACCATCAGCATCGCCTTGACCTCAGCAATCCGGCAACTGGCCCCTTCGCTGAAAGGACCCAGAAGAATCTGCTTAGGTCCTGTCTCGGATGTTCTGCTGTATCATCACGCAGTTGAGACTCGAAGATGGCTGACTGCGCTCATGACAAAGCTGAAATCAGAAGGTTTCACAACGCTGGCAGTGATGGACACACAGATGCACCCTTCAGAGGAACTCCACGCAGTTCTAGGACTGTTTGATGGGGAAATTCAAATAGGCGAAAGAGAAACTGGGGAAGGCTCAGAGAAGTTCCTGAAGATCAAGAGGATGAGCAACCAGAAATACCTGGAGAACGAGCTTCCTCTAAGAAAGGAAAGGCTCATGAGCTGAGAAAAACCGCCTTTCGAAAGGTTTTTCTTTTCTTTCGTATTGGCTTGGTAGCCATGTGGCGGCTAGGCTTCTTCCTCCACGAAATGGCGTTTGCCCTACTGTCGATTTTCCTGCCACTCTACGTCATCAGCAACGCCGTGAAAGGCTCACTCACCGAAGTTGGAATCATGGTTTCCCTGGCAACTTTTCTTGCGATTCCATTCTCATACTTCTGGGGCTACGCCTGCGACAAAACTGGACATTTCAAACCGTTCATTCTCCTGTCCTTCTCGTCGCTAGCGGTTCTGCTGTACTTGTTCTCGGCGACAACCAACATAGCATTATTAGTGGGATTATACGCGCTCATAGCCATATTCCACGTGGCACACGAAACACCCAAAAACGTCTTAATAGCCGAATGGCATTCACGCGAAGAATGGGAAAGAAGCTTCGCATCATACGAACTACTCACCGAAATAGGAGCCCTAATCGGACTCACCCTTGGATTCTTCCTGTCTTTATCAGGCTTCAGCGGCTCCCTGATTCTCCTCCTATGCAGCGCCCTCAACATCATCGCCTTCATATCGGCAGCCGTCTTCGTCGTTGACCCACCTCTCATTCTGGAACGAGGACTAGCAGGCATGGAGAGAACACTCGATTTTGCACAAAGAGGCATAGCCCTAATGCTAAAAACAGCCGAAGGACAACAAGTAACAGAACGATTCAAGAGCGAAAGCGCCTCAGCCTACTACATAGGGCTCATCCTGTTCTGGCTGGCCACAAGCATACTGTTCACGCCGTTGCCAGTTTTTTTCCAACAAAACCTCGCCCTAACCTCCACCATCGTGTTCGCCGTCTACGTCGTCAACGCCGTTGGAGGATGCGCTGGCTACCTGCTCGCCAGAAACAGAACCCAGACAGAACTAAGCCGCGAAAAACAAACAGTCACCAGAATTGCCCTCATCAGGGGCTCACTGGCGCTTGTGATGACAATTGCAGCAGTGTATACTTCAATGCTCTCAAGCCTATTAGCAGTAACCGCTTTGGTCCTCATGGGATTCGCGTATGCAGTATTCTTGATAAGCACACTTTCCATTTCCATGGAAGTCTTACCGGCGGGAAAAGCAGGCTTGTTCAACGTCTTAGTAAGCGTCGGCGGAGCAATCGGATGCCTAATCGGACCCTTGATAGCAAGCAATTATGGCTTTCTCTACGTTTTCCTGACATCGGGCGCAGTCTTCATCCTAAGCCATCTTGCCTTCCGAATCTTCGCACAATAAACCAGCCCGGTTACTTTCGTCCGACGTATAGGAAGTGTTCTCCCATACCAAGCAAAATCGGATCAGTACAAGTTTCTAGAATCAAGTCTACCCACTTCGCCCATTTCTCCTTATCCCTATAAAGCCTATTAGTTGGTCCCTGAAGATGGCACGACAAACCTTCACAGGTTGCCATTTCCAGCGTTTTAACTCCATTTCTCTCAAAAAGCTCTCTCAAATCTCTAGGATGCCAAAAGAGAGCGTCGGGAAAGCCTCGAACTCCCTTGTGACGGTCGATATGCCATCTGTGCACACCACTAGTGAATAACTCCTCGTGTGACGGCTCAGTGAGTTCGTATTGAAGACGCTGCAGCACCTCTCTGAAGACACCGTAAAGCCCAATCACACCAATGAACAAAGGCGCACCCTTCTTCGCAACCCTCACGATTTCACTTGCAGCCTTCTCTCTATCACGGTTTTCAATCAAATGTGAAAAAGGACCTAAGCAGAGTACAGCGTCAAACTCCTCATCCCTGAACATGGTCAAGTCTATGATTGTGCCTTCAATAACTCGTCCAACTCTATCGCTCACATGCGCTCTTGCTATTTTCCTCGTAGCCACATCAAGACATTTTGGCGACAAATCAAACAGAACAACATCATAGCCCTTCTTCGCCAATTCAATTGTATAGCGACCGGGTCCACCGCCAGCATCAAGCACAAGACCAGATGGAGGAAGATATCTTTCAAGAAAATGCATGGTCACGATGAATTCTAAACGATGGTACGCGTCGTGCGTCAGCCTCTTCCATTCTCTTTCCGCGATGTCATCGTAAAATCGCTTAACGATGCTCATAGAACCAGAGGCTCAACTAATCTGCATTGTTTCAGGTTATTTCTTTCTCGCCTGCTTCAGTATGGTCTTGAGCTGGTCTTCTTCAATAGCGCCCAACTCGTAAAGCTTTGTTGCAGCTTCACGCGCCGTCAAC
>Ga0315314_1003642_pt1 | contig 11928 bp, 8 predicted proteins | sample TDP9_MG_FD_203631 | JGI IMG/M metagenome (GOLD analysis project Ga0315314, IMG submission 203631) | Freshwater sediment microbial communities from Lake Towuti, South Sulawesi, Indonesia - TDP9 | ecosystem: Environmental > Aquatic > Freshwater > Lake > Sediment | place: Indonesia: South Sulawesi...
CATGTCCTTCTTCATCCGTGTAATAGAAGGGATAGGAAGTTCCGCTTCACCGAAAAATCTCTTCCAGAGAACAATAAAATCCTCTTTAAACTTGATGTCCATAAACAACTCCTCTGGTTGCTTCAATAACGCAACTCAGGACTAAAAAAGCTTTCTGTTGGGAGCCATACGAAACGGCTTAGGGTGAATTAACTCCTAATTCTCAGAAAATTCCTTGCGTACCTATTGGCATCCTTTTCTTCTTTAGCGCGCGCTATTAAAACTATAAACGCAGGTTCAAGACAAGTTTGATGTGTTTAGGAGGTGAAATTATGGTTAAAGTAGCAACTGGGAAAGGCTTCGAGTTAGAATTGCCTGAATCCTATTTGACCATGGAAGAGGATGCTGAAAAAACGATTACGGAGCTAGTTGCAGATAAGCCAAAGGCAAGGAAAATGTGGGAAATATTGAAAGACGATCCCGAGGCGAATGCCGACTGGGACATGGCGAATTTTATTGCGGTGTCAAAGCTGGGATACAATGATCATGGCGACGTACACATTAAGATCGTGGCGGCAAATGCATTAAAAATGCTAAAAATCCTCCTTGAAAACGGGGTCTCAACCAGTGTGATCAAGGAAAGAGCTGGGGACGAAGACGATGTGCATTTAATAGTTCTCGCTGGAGCCCTGCTTCACGACATTGGAAATCAAGTCCATAGGGAAAACCACAATGTGGCCAGCGTATACCTCGCCATTCCTTTGTTGAACAGATTACTGCCAAAAATTTACAAGGATGAAGAGGTAATGTATGAAATGCGGGGACATATCCTACATTGCATCTACTCCCATGAATTCGAGATCAAGGATTTGACAGAGGAGGCTGCTCTCGTAGGGATAGCTGATGGAACCGACATGACAAAGGGACGTGGGAGGCTGGCCTTTGATAAGGGAAACGTCAACATTCACACGGTTTCAGCCCTAAGCATTGAAAAAGTGGAAATCACGAGGGGAACAGAGAGGCCCGTGAGAATCCTCATAGACATGAATAACAGCGCGGGAGTATTCCAGATCCAAGAAACTCTAGCAATGAAGATCAGCGGAGGACCGCTTGAAGATTATTTTGAGGTCGTTGCAGTTGCTAAACCAGACGAACCGCAAACTGACCAAAGAATAATCCATCAAATAGTCATTAGCGGGAAAAAACTACAAGCGAAATGAGACGGTTAAAAGCCTAACCCAAAGGTTAAGTGTGGTAACTATGGACAAACGAAAGTTCTGGTGGTTTACTTAAAGGACGCTCAATAGTCGACTTTATGGATAGAACCTTGCCGCAAAGCCTGCACACAGAAACTAAAACGTCTTCCTGGTGGCGGATGTCGAAAACCTTAAACTGGACAGGATCATGCGAGCACATAACCTTTCCCTTCCACTAAAGCTCAGTAAATGTAAACTTGTCTAAACCACCTACAAAAAACATTGTGAACACGAAATACGGATTACAAATCTAAGTTTTAGAAGGACCCCCACGCCACAACAGAAAACACGGCAAAGTTAAACAAACTTATACAGAAGCAGCAGCATCTCTGCCTAATTTTGCATCTCTAATAGCGGAGATCGGTATGAAAGGAAAACATCTTTAGCGCTGTTCCTTTCGACGTTCAGCTCTACTTTTATTCCAATTGCCAAGGCGTACACCATAATGTTGGTAGTTCCCACTGTGGAGGCCCATTATTATGGGTTCTTGAATTCCCATAAGAAGCTTGTTAAGACCCCGAAATATTCCAGAGCAATATGACCATCATCGAAGCCACCCAATTTGCAACAAGATGAAAAACTGAAACCAGAAATTTGAATCCAAGAGGGAAAACAAATTTGATATTAACATGTAAAAGCCCATAAATTATTTTAAGTGTTTAAGTGCACTCTAATGGTTCGGTGATTGCCTTGACAAAAGTTCGAACACCAATCATCCTCGTGAACTTCAAAACATACTCTGAGGCTACTGGAAAGAAGGCCATTGAACTCGCCAAGGCTGCGGAAAAAGTGAGTTTAAAAACCGAGGTTTGCATAGGCTTAGCCCCACAATTTGCAGACATAGCGCCAATCGCTCGCTCAGTCTCTCTTCCAGTTTTTGCCCAACACATCGACCCCATAAAGCCCGGAAGCTTCACGGGCCACATCCTACCAGAAGCAGTAAAGGAAGCTGGAGCCGTCGGAACCCTCATCAACCACTCTGAAAGGCGATTAAAACTAGCCGACATCGACGCAGCTATCGTTAGGGCACGCGAAGCCAACTTGGTTTCAGTGGTTTGCACAAACAACGCCGCAGTGAGCGCAGCAACAGCCGCCCTAAAACCAGACATGATCGCCGTGGAGCCCCCTGAACTAATCGGATCAGGCATCCCTGTGTCTAAGGCTCAACCTGAGGTTGTTACAGGCACAGTCGACCTTGTCAGACGAGTGAATCGTGATGTGGTAATCCTTTGTGGAGCGGGCATAACTAAGGGAGAGGACGTAGCAGCCGCCTTAACCCTAGGCACGCAAGGGGTTTTGGTGGCGAGCGGCATTGTGAAGGCTAAAAATCCTTACGAGGCGTTGTTGGAGTTCGCTGAGGCTATAAGGCAATAATAAAGGCTTGACGGCTTTAGGAGTTTCCAATAATTGAAGGCTGAGGTCGAATGCGGCGTCTGTCTACTTCAGCGTGGCTACTCGGAAATTAAAGAGGCAACAAACGACCCAGCCCTCCAGCTTAAGGCTCTGTCCATCGTGCTCCGTCTCTTAGCTGAGAATTTTAATCCAAAAGCAGTTCCCGCCTACCTAGGCACAAGGCGAGATAGGCTAATAAAAGAGACCACGGGCAATCCAGACCCCTATGCGAAAAAGAAAGGAATGAGCAATGAGAAGGCATTAGAAATTCTTCCCTTCGCCAAAAACTTGGTTTCCCAAGAAAAGTCCGCTGAGACTCGGTTCAGGAAGGCTTGCCTAAGCGCCATTGTTGGAAACATCATAGAATTTGACATCCCAAGCCACACTTTCGAGTTTGAGGAAATCGGAAGACTGATTCAGCAAGCTGAACATGACTTAGCCATTGATGAAATTCCCAAAATATTTCGCAGAGCCAGAAAAGCGAAAAACATTTTGTATCTAACTGACAACGCCGGGGAAATAGCCTTCGACACCCTATTGGTTAAGGAACTTGAAAAATTGGGACCGCGTGTGGTGGTGGCAGTTAAGGAAAAACCGATATTCAATGATGCAACTATGAAAGACTCAGAGTTCGTGGGAATGCACGAAGTTGCAAGCGACGTAATAACACTAGGAACAGACACCATCGGCTTAATCCTCGAAGAATGTTCTAAAGAGTTCCTAAGCCTCTATAAGACATCAGACTTGGTGGTGGCGAAGGGCATGGGATACGCCGAAACCCTCACTGAGCTTAACCTAAAGGTTCCACATTCACTATTAGTGAGAACAAAGTGTCAACCCGTAGCCAATTTATTCCATGTGAGCAAGGAAAAGAATGTGGCTAAGTTAATGTTTTAGGGCTGGACAAAGCCAAAGCCGCCAACAGGTAACATGCCCAGAGGCTCACTTATAGACCCCCTATAATTTTTTAACATGCCAAACAACATTATTGTTGCAAACATACAACACGTTTATTCCTTTGTTGCTTCTGGGGGTCAAGGGTCTTTTAGATCAATTGTCCTTTTCTTCCAGTCTATAGTTAAACGCAGATAATGAAGAATATCTCGGCCAAGCAGAACTTCTTCTACGTCGTCTCTTATGTCCACCGCTGTGACGATCTCCATCCTCTTTATTATAAAAATTGCGGCATACAACATTCTCACTTCAGGCTTTCCGCCGATAGCCGTGGTTTCAGCGAGGGTGACAGGGTGTCTCTGTAGCCCTAGCTTTTTGCCGATTTCTGTTGTTACAATTGTTCCATCGCTTCCAGTGTCTATGTAACTCTTAACGGTCACGTTTTTCGTCTTCGGCAAGTTGTGGATGTTAGCTAAGCACCAAGGGAACGGGGGATAGTAGGCTTCATCTATTCCTGTAAACCCTGCGTTCAACCCTCTGTTCCTCGCCGACCTTGGTTACGTAAAAAACTTCTCCGCCAGTGACTTCATGGGCCCTCTTAACCACTTCACCGAACTCATCGCCTTCAACTACCACTTCGCCACTACATATTGCAACCCATTTACCCTTAGACTTCTCCAAAAGCTCTGGTCTTATTTTTCCATAAGCCTTTTTTTCTTTAAGCAACTTCTCCATGGACATACCAACACTTGACATATAACAAGGCAACGAACATTATAAAGATTCGCCGAGAAAATCTAAACTGTTCTTCGTGAATTAAGGGATGACCATTGTCTTGGACTGAGTTGGAGAAATCACCGTTAAGATATGATGGAAAAATGGGGTTTGAAGGTTTTATGTGAATTTTTCTTGCTCCATTTTTTGGAGTATATTGTAACTGACATGGCAGCAACCGTTACTAACATAGTTAAGAAAATCCATGGAGCCAGCAAGGCAGGCTTATCCACTGGAATTACGACACCACCGACAGGTATAGGCGCTAGAGTTATCCATGTTTCTGTTGAGATAACCTTATATGGTTCAGTGGGAATGTCACTGATCCGGACATTCTCTGCTAAAATTATCGGTGTATCGAAGATGGAAACTTCGAGAGTGTAGGTGTCTGTAGGAAGTGCACCGGGCTCTGGTATTACAGTTATTGTGTAGTTTCCTATCTTCCTGTCAGGAATTCTAACTTGATCATCAAGATCTCCGTCGCCATCTAGGTCGATTTCGCTATAAATTGCTCCCGGAATTTCATTAAGTTGCTTGCTAATTGTAAGACTGTCAGGATCTCTAATGGCTATATCTACCGGGCTTTTTGTTTTTATGGTAATTCCTCGGTTTTTAAAATATCCAATAATTCCATTGGCAATTCCTTGGGCTGCATCTTCTCGCCAAATATCCGTATTCATCAATTCGAGCATATTTTGATACGTTGTGCCTTTATAAATCACTTGCTTAGAATAATCATAAAATTCCATTTCAAGTAAAACTGCGGGGCATACAGTCACGCCTCTCAGGATCGGTATCCCGCTTGGCCACGGGCTTTCTTTTTCTTTCCAAATGGCGTGATCTCCTTTTCGCAGTTTACTTCCTATGGATCCACAAAGGCCATTTACGCTGCGGACTGCTAAATCATGCTCGTTTGTTGCTTGCTCTCTGGAATCCGTATCGTCATAAATCCAAACCTCACTTCCCCTAGCCGTTCCTATAGGTTTACCTTCTTTATCAAATCCTTGTAGGGCATTACAATGAAGTGAAACGAAGATATCAGGTTTTAAAGTGTTAGTGAAAGCAGCACGGGCTGTGGGGTCGTCGCTTGGATCGGTTAAAGCAACCTCTATACCTTTTGCCTCAAGTTTTAACTTTACTTTATCTACAACTCCCTTATTTATTGCATACTCAAGATTTTTTGGAAATGCATCTGTTGGGGCATGCCCCGGATCAATACAGACTTTTAGTGGTGCTATTTCGAGACTTACTGGTTCAGGATACCAATGACCACACCAGCTACAGTATACATCTGCTTCAGCAATGACTGTGCTTCCTGTTGCTAATGTAACACCCGAAAAGACAAAATCTCTGGTAAGGATGACGTCTAAAGGCCAGTTTGTTGGATTACAGACTAACTTTTGAGTGCCTAGGATAGTTCCAGTGCTATCCTTTATACGAACTGCTATATACCTTCCGTCAGCCACACCGCCACACCAATATTGATATGGATAATAAGGCGGAGGATAACCATGTGTGAATTCTGGACAACCAGGATTACTAGCATCATTTGGGTTGCAAGCAGGACAATACCGAACCTGTAATTTTACCGTAACCTCATTTGGGCCAGTTCGTGTAACTGAGATTATTTTGTAATCATAGACTGTCCCGTGATCTTCTTCAGATTCAGCCTTTATTTGTGGTGTAAATATTGAGAATGTTGAAAGGAGTAGCAGAGAGAGTATCGCTAACGTTAATATTTTCTTCAATTTTCCTTTCTCCTTTCATTTTGGCATAAACAATGAGATGTTCTCCTCTAAGTTATTAGATATAAATAAAATTTAAAACTTATGGAACTAAATCACAACCATTAACATTGTTTCGGAAAATGCGGCGAGTTCTTTCTTGTTGTCTTGCGTCTGTTCAATGCGAGGATTTTTACGTAGTATTTATATTAAATGTTAAACGATGAAGATGAAGCCTGATTTGCCTAAAATTCACATGGGAGCAAGGAATCTTTCAGACTTCGAAAAGGCCATCCAGACGGAGTGGATTGAAACTAACGGCCTCGGAGGATACGCCTCCTCAACCGTTTTAGGAATTAACACGCGGAAATATCATGGGCTTCTGGTCGCCGCTTTTAATCCGCCAGTGGACCGCAGAGTTCTCCTCACAAAACTTGACGAAACCCTCACTATTAATGACAAAGCATACCAGATCGGGGCAAACGAGTTTAAACATCGCATTCAACCCAGAGGCTATCAGTTTCTCTCAGAATTTTCGCTAAGCCCCATGCCAACATTCAAATACAGCGTAAAGGGCGTTCAGCTCCAAAAAACCATATTCATGCCACACAAAAGAAACGCAACGGTCGCAAGCTACGAGGTCTCTAACCCTCACAAAGACAGCATGTCGATCCGAATTTCACCTTTAGTTAATTCTAGGCACTTCCACGCCGTCACCAACAGAGACCATATTGATTGGCGCTTCCTCCAAAAACCCCTTGATCAAGGAGTTACCATTCAACCGTCCGTTCCAATGTCAACGTTAATCCTTTACGCTACCGACGGACGCTATTTTGCAAGTGAAGACACATGGATTAGGGAAATGCATTTTCGGGTGGACGACTCCCGAGGAGAAAGTAGCCTAGACGACGCGTACCAGCCTGGATTCTTCGAGGTCAGTCTCAGTCCCATGGAAACAAAGAGATTTCACGTTCTTGCAACTGCGGGTAAAAACGAAAACGAAGCCCATAGCGTTTTCTCGTCGATTTACAAAGGGAAAATCAGCGATATTGAGGCTTTATACGATCTGGAATTGAAGCGACGCATGGGCTTGCTGGACGAATTCCAAAAGAGGTACCTCGACGTGGAGATGGAAGATTGGCTGAAATGGGTTCTTTTGGCGGCTGACTCCTTCATCGTGGATCGAGAGTCAACTAAGACGAAGTCCGTAATTGCTGGATACCATTGGTTTGAAGACTGGGGAAGGGACTCCCTAATATCTTTGCCAGGACTAACTTTGGTGACTGGAAAATTTGAAGACGCCAAGCAGATTTTGTTAACATTCAAGCACTACTGCCAAAGAGGCATAATTCCAAATCGGTTTCCAGACTCCGCTGAAGATAAGCCTATTTACAACACGGTGGACGCCACCCTCTGGTATTTCAACGCGGTTCTTCAATACCTCAAATATACCAACGACTTCGATTTCGTCCAAAAAGAATTGTGGGACACACTAAAGTCCATAATTGAACATCACGTCAAAGGAACCTTATACGATATAGGCATGGATAACGACGGATTAATTGCGCACGGTCCACAGCTAACTTGGATGGACGCAAAAGTGGGAGAATGGATTGTCACCCCTAGAGACGGAAAAGCCGTGGAAATCCAAGCATTGTGGTTTAACGCCTTAAAAACCATGGAAATGCTTGCAACACGCTTCAACCAGAAAGGAGAGGCGGAAAAATATTATCGCATGGCTGAAAGGGCGAGGAAAAGTTTTGTAGAGAAATTTTGGAACCCGCGAAAAGAGTGCCTATTCGACGTAGTCCGTGGACAACAAGGAGATCCATCGTTGAGACCAAACCAAGTGATAGCAGTTGCACTACATTTTCCTATGCTGGACAGGGCAAGAGAGGAGAAGGTTGTCGAGATGGTTTGGAGAAAACTCTGGGGCACGTACGGGCTGAAAACCTTGTCCGAAGATGATCCGCATTATGTTAGAAGGTATTTAGGGGATAGGCTTCACCGCGACAGCGCATATCACAACGGAACAGTTTGGGCTTGGCTCCTAGGACCCTTCACAACCGCCTTCTTAAAGGTTAAGAATCATGAGGAAAAATGGCGGATTTTCGCCTTTGAAAACTTCCTGAAGCCACTCTTCCAAAAAGAAGTCTTCCAAGCCGGGCTTGGAACCATAAGTGAAATATTTGACGCTGACCTCCCTCACTCGTCTCAAGGATGCATTTCCCAGGCTTGGAGCGTGGCAGAGCCCCTAAGAGCATACATTGAAGACGTTCTATTGAAAAGACCCTCTATGAACTATAATCCGGCTCACAGGAACATCATCCTTCACTAGAAATTGTAGCAAAGACATTTTACCGAATTTTAATTCGATCTCTTTGCTGGCTTCCTTATCTTTACAAGATAAATTACTATTGCCGCCACGATCCCTGCGGCTACTAAAACGCCCATAATCCACCATGGGAATGGAGCAGGAACCACTGTAACGGTAATGGAGTCTGTGGCGATGTTGCCCGCTTCGTCCTCCACCGTCAGCGTAACATTAAAAGTTCCCGATTTAACATAGGTGTGGCTGAGTGTAGGGCCTGGAACCGTGGTGACGTTTCCGTCGCCGAAGTCCCACTTGTAGCTGACAATGCCCACATTGTCAGTGGACCCACTGCCATTAAAAGTCACGGTCGTTCCTACCCTAACCGTTTGGTCAGAACCCGCGTCAGCCACTGGTGGGGTTATATCAAGAACCATTATTAGCACGAAGTCAGTTGCCCAGTTGCCCGCCGCATCAGAAACGTTTAATGTGACAAGGAAGAAGCCGGGGTTAGTGAAGTTATAGATGGGACTTACGCCAGTCAGGGTCCGCGGCGTCACATCTCTAAATGTCCAGGTATAGTTTACGATGCCCACATTGTCCCTTGAGCCCGAGCCGTCGAAGATCACAACCGTGTCCTCGTCGACGGTCTGATAAGGACCAGCGTCCGCTACTGGAGGCGTCACGTCGCGGACAGTAATCGTGACGGTGTCTGTGTCCCAGTTTCCCGCCGCGTCGGATACGTTTAATGTGACAATGAAGACGCCGGGGTTGGTGAAGTTGTAGGTGGGGTTTATGTCAGTCAAGGTCTGTAGTGTTACGTCCGTAAATGTCCAGATGTAATTTATGATGCCAACATCGTCGTATGAGTTTGAGCCGTCGAAGGTTACTAATGTGTCCTCATTAACTATTTGATTGGGACCAGCGTCAGCAAAAGGAGGAGTTGCATCCTTTACCCTATACGCGTAAATGGCCGTCCCTTTAAAGTTCCCGCTATTATCCCAAGCGTAAACCATGTAGGTGACATAGGTTTCACTGGCTTGGACTGGGATTTGACCAGTATAGTTATTTGTTCCACTGACTTGGGACATGATTACATTGGTAAAGGTTTTGTTGTCGGTGCTATACCTTAACAGTACCAAGTTAACGCGCACATTATCCGTTACATTTATTGCGGTAACGCTAACAGTTTCATCGGAATCCACTTCGCTGGCAGCAGGGCTTTGAACAATACCACCAATTGTGGGGGGTGTCTCATCTAGTACCGTCACTATTCTCCATGTGGTGTCTGAAGTCAGGTTTTGTGCGATGAGTTCGGGGTCATCTTCGCATGTGACGGTTAAGGTTACGTTGTATTCTCCAGGCTCGGGGTAGATGTGTGTGATGACTGGGTAAATGGTCGTAGTGACGTTTGTGTCACCGAAGTTCCATGTGTAGTTGGCGATGAGCACCACATAACTGCCATTCCAGCCGGGCGCCGAAAGCGTGGCATTAAATGTCACTTCCCTGTCCTCAGGCGGAGGCTTCGGCTCATATGCAAAATAGGCCGTGGGACCACGAGGCACTCCAGCAGGCAGAACCGTTACCCTTTTCGATGTAGTGTTCCACAATCCTTGCGTATCAGTTACATTCAGGGTCACGGTATAGTTACCCTCTGCCGTGAACTTGTGGGTTGTGGTGGGGCCGGTGGTGATGACAATGGAGGTGCCATCGCTAAAGTTCCATGCGTAGCTTACGATGGACGTGAAGTGGGTGCCGTTAAATCCGGGCTGGGAGGCTGAGGCGTCAAAGGTTACTGTTTCGTTCGGTAGCGGGGAAAGAGGCACGTAGGTAAAGTCAGCCGTAGGGCCGTAGGGTGGTATTTGACCCCATGGGTTCATAAGCGGATAGTTATCGATGTTATCTGCATCAATTACGTAGGGGGTGTCTCCGATGCCGTCGCCGCCAGTCTCACTCTGATATGGGCCACTGTAGAGGTCTTTTCCCTCGTAGTCGCTCCAATAATTTCCTCCAGAGGGATAGCCGTTGTCCCACACGTTTATTATCGAACGAGAAACGCTTCTATAAGTCAGGTTTATATTATCGAGGAAGTTATTGTGGTAAAGGGTGTTATTACAAAACGCGCAGCTAACTCCATAATAATTGTTTATTACTGTATTACCAGTAAAAATGTTGTCGCTGGAAAACGTGAATTCAATGCCGCTCCAATAATTGTTGGCTAAAATGCTACTGTTGATAACGTTATTACCGGAGGGTGACAAGAAACGTTGCTTCTCCTCGTCCCACACTTGTTCGTCAACAATGCAAATTCCAACAGAATTGTGCGATGCATTCACGTTCATTATAGTAGAGTTAGTTGTATACGCGAATAAGACTCCTTGCCCATTGTTTGTTAGGGTCTGGTCCCTTAAGGTGATGTTTTTTGAGTTTATGACAGCTACGTACCCCGCTCCGGGTGGAACTTGCTTATTAGCTTGATTTATCCAGTAGTACATCGGTTTTCCATTAACTGTGTTTGAGGAGTCTATGTCTTGGGTATATTGTCCTAGAGCAAAGGCGCTGATGTCAAAGCTGTATCTGTTGCCGTTCATTTTGTTATTTCTGAGGGTGTTGCCTGCAGAATACCATATGCTTATGCCGTAGGCGTTGTTTGAAATCGTGTTGCCACTAAAAACGTTATTGTTGGATTCAATTTGGTATATGCCGCGTTCTTTATTGTTTGAAACACTGTTGTTGCTAACAACGTTGTTGCCAGAGCGGTATAGGTAAATGCCCCACTGGTTATGGTTTGAAACCGTGTTGTTATTGACAAAGTTGTTGTTGGAAAAACGTATATAGATGCCACGATCGCCATTGCTCAAAACTCTATTGTCGCAAACGCTGTTATTGTTGGAGAACTCTAAGAAGATGCCAAAGCCTATGTTGTTTGTTATGATGTTGCCGCTGATGGTGATGTTGGTGGAGGAGGTTATGTTAATGCCATATATACCCATTTTTATCGTGAAACCGCTGATGTATACGCGGCTTACGCTGAAACATTTGATAACATATCTCCCAGAAGATCCGTTGATAATAGTAGTGCTAGGGTTTTCGCCAATAAGTGTCAAGGACTTGTCTATAGTCACTCGCTCATTGTATATTCCTGCCCTTACGAAAATGGTTTCTCCAGAAGTTGCATTACCCACAGCCCATTGTATTTTTGTGTAGTTGTCTGGAACCCAAATGGTTTTGGAACTTGCAATCTCAGAATTAATCTGATTGTTTAAAACGTTAGCTTCGCCAAAGCTTGTCACGGGAACCACACTGAACTGTGTCCCAATCTTAACCGACAACATGAAAATTGAAATAAAAGTCAACAAAACTACTTTCTTGTTCTTCATATTAATCAAACATTAATTCGTTTATCGTCGATTTGACTTTTACGGTACATGAAACAGTTACTTTATCCCATTGCTACCGACAACCCCGAAACACTCTATTACATTAAAGGTGGGTTTTTTCTTCTGCTTGAACGACTTCCTTCATGCTTGCAGCGGCGTCTTCAGGGGTCATTGTGTTGATGAACATTCCGGCGCTTTTCTCGAAGCCTGCCCATATT
>Ga0315314_1003643_pt1 | contig 11927 bp, 13 predicted proteins | sample TDP9_MG_FD_203631 | JGI IMG/M metagenome (GOLD analysis project Ga0315314, IMG submission 203631) | Freshwater sediment microbial communities from Lake Towuti, South Sulawesi, Indonesia - TDP9 | ecosystem: Environmental > Aquatic > Freshwater > Lake > Sediment | place: Indonesia: South Sulawesi...
TAACGGACAATGCAGGCGGCATCATAGAGATGTCCAAGCAGCCTGAGGACATAAGGCGCAGGACGGACAGGCTGGATGCGTGCGGAAACACGACAAAGGCGCTCACCAAGGGGTATGCCATGGGCAGCGCTGCGCTAGCAGCGTTCCTCTTGTTCGGCGCCTATTTCGAGCGTGTGGCAGCGAAGAAGTATGACGGAAACCTCTCGCTCGCGTTCCACGTGGACCTTGCCCAGCCCGAAGTGTTCGCTGGCGGGCTGTTGGGCGCCATGTTGGTGTTCTTGTTCGCATCCCTTGCCATCAGAGCCGTTGGCGCGGCCGCCCATAAGATGATCAATGAGGTCAGGAGGCAGTTCAAGGCAGATCCCGGCATCATGGCAAAGACATCGAAGCCCGACTATGCGACATGCGTGGACATAGCGACGAAGGGCGCCCTGAGAGCCATGGTGCTCCCGGCTCTGCTGCCGGTGCTCGTTCCGGTGAGCTTTGGCGTGCTCATGAACCTGGCAGGCTACGACGCTCCGCAAGCAGTTGGCGCGCTCCTGATGATTGGCACGATTGCTGGAATCATGGTCGCGAACATGTTCAACAACGGCGGAGGGGCTTGGGACAACGGCAAGAAGTACATCGAAGCGGGCAACTTCGGCGGCAAGCGCACCCCAGCCCATGCAGCAGCGGTTGTGGGCGACACGGTCGGAGACCCGCTCAAGGACACTGCTGGGCCTTCGATACATGTGCTTGTGAAGCTTCTCTCGACAGTAACGCTTGTGTTCGTCGGCCTGTTCATCGCGCTCTGAGGCCCCTGGACCATCGGCAAACCATAAATATGACCACGGGCATCGAGAGGCCCGCGAGCCCTTCACATTTAGAGGACTGACCAGATGTACGTGATAGCGTCCAAGGAAGATGTTGTCAGGATACCCCCGAACCTGCTGGGAGAGGACTTTCAGAAGCTGGCTATGAGGCTGACTCAGGATACCTTCCAGAACAAGGTCGAGGGAGACGGCAGCTACACAGTGCTGGTCAAGAACATCGAGCCGCTGGGCGGAGGCCGTATAATCCACGGTGATGGAGCAGTCTATCAGAAGGTCAAGTTCGAGGCCTTGATGTTTCGGCCAATGCTTCATGAGATCATCGAGGGCACTGTGTGCGAGATCCTCAAGTTCGGCGCGTTCGTCAGGTTCGGCCCCCTCGATGGCCTGTTGCACATCAGCCAGATAATGGATGACCGCATAGACATCGACCTGGACGGGCACAGGCTGATAGGAAAGGACACGAAACGTGAGCTGAGGCTGGGCGACAGCATCCGGGCGAGAATCGTCTCCTTGAGCATCAACGAGCGAAGCCCGCGTGAAAGCAAGATCGGGCTCACGATGCGGCAGCCTGGCCTGGGCAAGCTCGAGTGGATCGAGGAGGAGCGGAAGAAGCGGGAGGAGAAGGAGAAGAGATGAAGATAGAGAAAGCGTGCAAGAAGTGCAACTTCGTCACCGAGGAGGACAAGTGCCCGCTTTGCGGAGGCGAGACCTCGAAGGAATGGCAGGGATATGTCGTGATCCTCGACCACGCGAAGTCAGAGATCGCGAGGAGAATGGGCATACATGTCAACGGGAAGTTCGCCCTCAGAGTTCGATGAGTCCTTTCCGAAGAAGGACCTTGAGCTCCCGGAAGAGCTGAGGAGCGAGCTGGCAAGGCCGATCGGAGACCTGGTTTCGGCATGGGCCCTTCCGAGGCGGCTCAAGGGAAGCGCCCGGGTGATAGCCGTGGGGGACGTCGTCACAATCACGCTCCTTCAAATGAACCTTGAGCCCGATGTGGCCGTCTTCGACTACAAGACACAACGTTCCGAAGACTACAAGGCCAAGGAACGCATCGCGAAGATGCATGGCAGGATCGTGAAGGTCGAGAACCCCGCGGGGAAGATCACCCGAGCGCTCTGGCACGCGGTCAAGGAAGCCGTCAACGCGAACGACAAGGTCAAGGTAGAGGTTCTGGGAGAAGAAGACCTCGCATCCCTCGTCGCAATTGCGACCGCGCCCGAGGGAGCAAAGGTCATCTACGGGCTGCCGAGGAAAGGCCTCATGGTCGTGCCAGTGAACCGCGACACGAGGGCTCTTGCGGCTGCGGCAATCAAACGAATGGTAAGGTGAGACGGTGGAGATCGAGATAGTCTCGAAGAAAGAGAACGAGCTGCTGGAAAGGACAGAGGTCACTTTCAAGGCATCTCATCCGAAGGAGGGCACGCCCCAGAGGGATGCCGTCAGGGAGAAGCTATCGTCCATACTGAAAGCGCCCAAGGAGCGCGTGATCATCGATGCCATGGACTCCGAGTTCGGAAAAATGGAGACGGTGGGCTACGCGAAGGTCTATAAGACCAAGGAAGCGGCGATGAAGTTCGAACGAGAGCATGTGCTCGTCAGGAACAAGCTCAAGGAGAAGGTCAAGGTCGAGAAGAAGGCCGTGGCCCCTGCGCCTCGCAAGCCAGAGGCAAAGGCCGTTCCAGCTGCGGCGAAGCCGAGCGAGAAGCCCGCTGAGAAACCTGGGGAGAAGCGCGCGGAGAAGCCAGCGGAGAAACCTGCCGAAAAGCATCCCGAGAAGAAGGCTTGAAACAGCTAGGACGGTGACTCAAGATGGCGGACAAGGAACCGAAGGCCAAGACGCTGAGAATTGCGAAAAAGGATTATTACAGAGTCGAAGGTGGCAAGCTGACGAGGACCAAGAAACACTGTCCCAAGTGTGGACCTGGCGTTTTCATGGCCGAGCACGAGAACAGGATTTCGTGCGGCAAGTGCGGCTACACCGAGTTCAAGAAGAAGTGAAGTCCCCGAGTGCAATCGGCTCATCATGATGTGCCCAAGTACACTTTATCCTTAAACGCGCATGTGGCAAGCTACGAAGTGGCCTTTTCCGATGTCCACGAGCTGAGGTTCTTTCGTCTTGCACAGGTTCGACATCAATGCGCATCTCGGATGGAATCTGCACCCTTTGGGCGGATCTATCGGGCTCGGCACCTCGCCCTCGATGCCTTTCCTGTCCTTCCTAAGCTTCGGGTCAGGGATGGGAATGGAGGCTATTAGCGCCTGAGCGTAAGGGTGCTGCGGATTCCTCAGGAGCTCCCATGTTGGCGCGAGCTCGATTATCTTTCCGAGGTACATCACCGCTATTCGATCGCTCATGTGCGCAACGACCGACAGGTCGTGTGATATGAATAGATATGTTAGCCCCATTCTGTCCTGCAATCGCTCCAGAAGGTTCAGGACCTGAGCTTGAACGGAGACGTCAAGGGCCGAGGTGGGCTCGTCCAGAACCACGAAATCCGGCTCCAGAGCGAGGGCCCTGGCGAGTGCGATCCGCTGCTTCTGCCCCCCGCTGAACTCATGGGGGAGCCTGGACAGGTGGTCATGTGACAGGCCCACCTGCTCGATGAGCTGGTGGACCTTCTCCCGCTTCGCGAACCTTACGTTCTTCGAGATCGAAGGTGGGGGACCGTGTATGGCGAAGCCCTCTCCGACTATCCTCTCTACCGTCATCCTCGGGTCAAGACTGGAATAGGGATCCTGGAACACGATCTGCAGCTTCTTCCTAAGACCTCTCAGCCGGGAGGGATGCATGTCTGTGATGTCCATCCCGTTGAAGATGATCTTGCCACCAGTCGGCTGGACAAGCCTGAGCACTGCGCGTCCGAAAGTCGTCTTCCCACAGCCTGATTCGCCCACGAGCCCAAGAGTCTCCCCCCTCCGGATTGACAAGGTCACACCGTCAACTGCATGCACGTGGCCGACAGTCTTGCCGAAGACCCCCTTTTTGAGGGGGAAGAGCTTCTGGAGATTCACTGTCTGGACCAGATCCGAAGCGGGCCGGTTTCCCGAAGGCCTAGGCATCAATGCGCTTCTCACCTCCCCCTGGATAGAGATGACACGCCACGAGGTGTCCCGGCGAGACCTCGACCATGGTTGGCCTGACTATTCTGCAAATATCCGTCGCGAGGGCACATCTGTCGACGAACGAGCAGCCCTTAAAAGGTATCATCAGGTTCGGCACTGTGCCCTTGATGACCGAGAGCTCTCCCTTGCTCTCCTCGAGCTTGGGAAATGCGGTCAGCAATCCCTTGGTGTAAGGATGCAGGGGCTTCCCGAACAGCTCGAAGGTCTCAGCGTCTTCGACGATCCTCCCCGCATACATTATGCAGACCCTGTCACAGGTCTCCGCCACAACGCCAAGATTATGCGTGATGAGCATCATCGAGCTCCCAACACCTCTTACAAGGTCTTTGAGAAGCTTGAGGACTTGGGCTTGTATTGTGACGTCGAGGGCGGTTGTGGGCTCGTCTGCGATCAACAGAGTCGGAGAGCAGGACAGAGCAAGGGCGATCATGACACGCTGCTTCATCCCCCCGCTCAGCTCGTGCGGATACTGCTTCGCAACGCTCTCAGGTGCCGCGATTCTGACGAGCCTCAGCACATCCAGCACCTTCTTGCGCAAGACGGTCTCATCATAGACGTTCTGGTGGAGAGAAATGACCTCTTCCAGCTGAAAGCCGACCGTGAACACGGGGTCAAGAGCTGTGGACGGGTCCTGGAATATCATCGATATCTGTTTCCCCCTGATCGCCCGCATCTGCTCGTTCGAGAGTCTCGTGAGCTCGATGCCCTTGAACCTGATCGAGCCAGCGGTGATCTTGCCAGGATGCGGAACCAGCCTGAGCACGGAGAAGGCGGCCATGCTCTTGCCGCAGCCAGTCTCACCAACGATGCCCACTGATTCGTTTTCGAACACTGTGAGGTCCACCCCATCAAGCGCGGTGACTGTCCCTTCGTGAAGAAAGAACTGTGTCCGCAGGCCTCTGATCTCGAGGACGGGCTTTTTCCCCGACGTCATCTTCTCAGCCCCTTCATCCGCGGATCGAGCACATCCCGCAGTCCATCTCCAAACAGATTGAATCCGAGAATCGTGAGCAACAAGATCACGCCCGGAAACGTCGCGATCCAAGAAGCTTCCTCAAGGTATGGCATCCCGCGGTACAACATGTACCCCCAGCTAGGAGTGGGCGGCTGTGTGCCCACCCCGAGGAAGCTCAGGCTGCTCTCGATCGTGATCGCGTCGGCGACCCCAATTGATGCCCAAACGATGAGAGGAGCGAGACAGTTCGGCAGGACGTGCGTGAACATTATTCTGACGTTCCTAGCGCCAAGGGCTCTGCTCGCTTCGACGAACAGCCTCTCCCTTACGGTGAGCGCCTGACCGCGCATGAGCCTCGCAAACCCGGCCCAATAGGAGATAGAGATTGCCAGTATCACATTCGTGAGACTCGGACCGAGGGCTGCCGCAAATGCGAGCGCGAGCAGAAAAGCGGGAAAGGTCCAAAAAAGGTCTATGGTACCTGCGATGAGGTAGTCCACTTTGCCACCGAAGTAGCCTGCAGTCAGCCCCAACATGACTCCGATCATCAATGAGACGAAGACCGCCATAGTGGCGACCGTCAGTGATACTCTTGAGCCCCAGATTACTCGGCTGAAAACATCACGGCCCAGCTCATCGGTGCCGAACCAATGATCCGAGGATGGGGGCAGGATCTTTTCCTCGGGGTCCAGTTGGCTTGGGGTCGGGTCCGCAAGCGGGAGAATCGGAGCGAGAACGGCCAGCATGACCATGACAATGATAATGGCTAAGCCTGTGGCAAACATGGCATTTCTTGCGCTTCTCTGGGCGATGTCCAGGAATGACTGTTTGAACCCACCTGCCATCTTCCAGCCAATCAGTCTGTCGCTCAGTACTTTGCGAAACCTCATCCGAGCCTCACCCTCGGGTCAACGAACGCGTAGAGAACATCCGCCAGCAAGTTGCCGAGCACGACGAAAAAGGCCAGGACAAGTATGCATCCCTGGACGGTCGGGAAATCGTGGTTGGTAATGGATGTTGTTATGAGCATGCCTATCCCAGGCCAGGAGAATACGGTCTCGACGACCACAGCTCCTGCGACGAACCAGCCTATGTCAAGACCGATCACCGTGATTACTGGGAGGATGGCATTCTTCAGCGCATGCCTGAAGATCACCTCCCTTTCTGGGAGGCCCCTCGATCGCAGCTGAGTGATGTAATCCTGTCTCGCGACTTCCAGCATGCTCGATCTCATCATCCGCGTCGTTAGGGCAGCGTTCCCCAATCCCAGGGTCAACGCGGGGAGGATAATGCTGCTGAAGCCGCCTACCGTTCCTTCCGCCGGCAGGAAGCCAAGATAGACCGAAAGGAGCAGCATGAGCAGGATGCCCAGCCAGAATGAGGGCATGGCATATGCGACAAGCGTGAAAACCATCACGCTTCTGTCTCTCAGCGAATTCTGTTTCCGTGCGGATAACACACCTAATGGGATGCCTATGGAGTAGGATATGGTCAGACCTATCGCCATGAGCTCCAACGTCCTAGGCAGTCTCTGCAGGAGCAGGGTGCTAACATCCATATGGAGAGTAGCGCGCCCGACCGATTGCCCAAGATCGCCCTGCACAAGCCGCGAGAGGAACTTCCAATACTGGACAATGAATGGTTCGTCAAATCCGTACTTCTCGCGGAGCTTCTGCAGGTCCTCCTGGGAAGCGTGAGGAGGAGCGATGGCTACGATAGGGTCACCGGGGGTGAGATAGAGCATCAAGAAAACGATGAATGTAGCTAGTATTATGACCGGGATGGCCAACAGAATCTTCCTGATGACGTACGACGCTAAATCCGCCATGGGCGACCTCCCGTCATGGTCCCCCGTACCCTGACATGACTGCTTGTGCTCCGTGTGCTCCTGTTGACCTCAATCGATGAGATGAAATTGGAAAGGGTTTGCTGGGTTTTGCACTACTTCTCGATATCGACATCCACAATGTCTATGACCTGCTCCTGTCCTAGCGGGTGAACATACCACCCCGTCACATAGTTGTGTATCGCAAAGATCTGGTGCCAGAATATGATCGGAATCCGAGGTCCCTGCGTAAGCAACCTGATGTGTCCTGCTGTGGCGTTGTCCGAGAATTGCTCCTCGGTCTCCGCATAGGTCCAGTTGGTGACGTAGCCGTCGAAGACATCGTCCATGTACCAGGCGAGGCCCGAACCGCCTGCCGCCCAGGTGCCGAAGTGCCAGTCGAGTATCTCTGCCCTCGGCCACGAATACCAGAACAGGATGGCATCGTGGAGCCCCTCACTGGCCCTGCCTCTGAGATCTGTCTCTGCATACTGAGTCAGCGTGACGTGCACTCCGGCGGCTTCGAATTGTGTGAGCAGTATCTCCGACATCGCGACGTCCTCTCCCTTGTTCGTAGTCCAGAGGCGTAGCTCCAACTCGTCGCCAGTGGAGTTCTCGAGCCACCCGTCGTCATCAGTGTCCTCCCAACCTGCTGCCAAGAACAGATCACTTGCCTTATCGGGGTCGTAGCTGTAGTTGTAGATCGCGGGCACCTTCGTGGACTCCGGCATGATTGGGGAGAGAATGTTCACTCCCTCCTCTCCAATCCCGTGCCAAACGGTCTGGAGTATCTGGGTTCTGTTGATGGCAAAACCAAATGCCCTTCTCAGGTCAGGGTTTGTCCACGGTGTCTTGTTGCAGTTGAAATCCACATGGCCGGTTCCCTGCCCGGGCCCCGTTATGACCGTCAGATCGGGGTCGTCCATGTATGTTTCTACCTTTGCAGGTGGCACTTGCTGGAGGATGTCAATCGCTCCGCTCTCGAACCCTGCAAACCTCGCTGCCTGGTCCGGGATTATCCTGTATATGATCTTGTCTATCTTGGCGGGTCCCTTGTTCGTGTACCATTCTGCCCCCCAGTCGTAGTCCGGGTTCTTGACGAGGGTCACGTGGTCGCCACCAATCCACTCCTCAAGCATGAACGGACCCGTACCAATGACCTTATGTCCAACAGTACCATAGAACTCAAGACCTTCCTCATCCAGCGCATCCGGCCCCATCATAGAGCCATATAGGTGCGACAGGTTGAACACAAGAGCGACATCGGCCCAGGTCAGGTTAAGGGTCATGTGATAGTCGTCCTTGCACCAGATGCCCGCATCCGGCCAGCCCGTCTTATTCTGGCAGCCGAAGATGCACCAGAACTCGTACTGGACCCAGCTGTCCTCCTGTGCGTAGTAGTCTATGACCCTTCTCACCGCGTCCGAATTGAACGCCAGCCCGTCATGGAACTTCACGCCCTGCTTGAGCGTGATGTCGAATGTTGCATTGTATGGATACCCCGTCCCCCTTGTATTGTTGAGCCACCAATGCTCAGCAAGCCCGGCGACGTAATCACCGCTCTTGTCTCTGGCAATCAGTGTCTCGTAGATCATGCCTGGCGGACCATACATCGCGCTCGTCTTCGCAGGGTCCATGGTCTCCACGTCGGAGCTCATCGCAATTACGAGAACCTTCTCCTCCTTTGCCTTGAACAATCCAGCTGCCCACGCCCCGGCAATTGCCGCAATTATGAGTATTACCACAATCACAATCGCGAGCATTGCCTTGCTCTTTGGTCTAGCAGGCGCACCGGCCGGCTGGATTGTCTCAGCCTTCTGTTCTTCCGAAGCACTTCCCACTTTCTCCCTCCTATCGAACGTGAAGCAGGGCTCAACACAGAGCCAGCAATTAACATCTGCTGCCCCCCTGAACCCGCTTGATGGTTCTGTCGTCGTAGATTGCCCTATTCTGTATTTATAACGTTCCTTCGCTAGAGCGCTCTTCGAAGGCCTAGCTCCTGACGCGGTTAGGTGTCGGCATTGCCTTTTGGAATCTCGGCATCGTCCAGGCGACAGGTGATAGATTAATCTTGAGAACAGGCTAGGCAGTCAGTGCACTCAAGCAGCACAGAATCCTGTCCTCAAACCCCGCCAGTCTGTTCACCTTCAATCATCCTGCCCGCGTCCCCGGAGGCACAGGCTTCTCTGGCACGGCCAGCACCGGGGTGATTCCATCCGAATAGCCAATATCGAAGAGCATTCCCTCTGAGGTTCTGCCCATCATCGTCTTTGGCTCTAGATTGACAACGAACAGTGCCTGTTTCCCTTCTATCTCCTTCGGATTGGTGCGTTCCTTCTTCATGCTAACAAGTATGCTTCGCATTCGGTCCCCAAAATTGACCGTGAGCTCGACAAGTCTGTCGGAACCTTCAACGTTCTCCACGAGTTTGATCGTGCCGACTCGCACATCTATTCTCTCAAGCAGGCTCAGTTGAACAGTTGCCTTGACTGGCGCGACTTCGAATTCGTTCATCTTTCTCCTCTCGCACGCGACATGAACGCCCAAAACCTTGAAGAACCCTTCCATAATCCGGTTCCTTGAGGATTTACCTCAGGCAATGGGCGGTATTTGATGGAACCATGGTTTATGCTTTCCATGACAGTCGCTCTCTTCTGGGGCTCGAGTGGAATTTTCGCGAAGTACAGTACCCACAAAATTGGCGTCGCAGGAGTCGCGTTGTTGATAGCTATTGTCGAGGGGATAATGTACTCCATCGCGTTCTATTTCCTCCGAGACGAGCATGTCTCGATCAGCGTTGCTGACGGTGTCCTCGCAACCAGCTCATGCATCATCGGCATCTCAGGGTATCTCTGTTACTTTGAATCGATCGTCGATGGCCAAGTCGCCATCGCGGGAACCATCTCAGCTGCGTACCCAGCGCTCACGGTCATAGGCGCCGTCATACTCCTTTCGGAGTCTCTGACATCCGTTCAGACGGTTGGCGTGGTTGCCATAATCGTTTGCGTGATCGCCCTATCCTATGAACCTGACCCGAACGCGAAGCATGCGATGCCCAGGCGCGCCCTGTTCTTCTCCTTCATGGCATTCGGCCTCTGGGGTGTATGGAGCCTTACCTGCAAGAGGGCAGTCGACGAGGTTGGGGCAGGAAACTTGTTTGGGTTCTACATAATCTCCTCCCTGACGGCGCCTGTTCTTTACGCCTGGGTCAGGAAGATACGCCCTGCCGGGATGAGACAGGACGGTCCGACGAGAATCGCGTGGGCATTCGGCGCAATCGCGCTTGCACTCAACGTGCTCGGGGCATTCGCGTTCACATATGCTCTTGAGGCGGGCACCGCATCGCTGGTGGTTCCAATCTCGAGCGCATATCCTCTGGTCACGATCGTTCTAGCGGTCGCCATTCTGAAGGAGAGGCTCGACCTGCTCCATATCCTCGCGCTGTGTGGTGTTGTGGCGGGCCTGGTCATCATCGGGATCACCGTGTAGCCCTGTCGGGCAAACACAGATATATGGACTAGCCTTTCTAACGGCCCGGGCCTGTAGTGTAGCCTGGATATCACTGAGGCCTCCGGTGCGCACGATTGCGTGGAGAGAGCCTCAAACTCGGGTTCGAAAGGGTCGAAGACAGCCCCGAAACTCCCGACAGGCCCGCTATCCATTCCCATCACCCTATTATACTGGACCATTGTTTCACACACGATGCATCTGAGCGCCCCGGAAGAACGGATCCTGGCCGGTGAGGAGGGTCCGGGCAGACAGAAGGCAATGGAGCTCCTCGTAGCGCTGGGCGACATCTACGGAGCAAAAAGGCTGATTCCGATTTCTTCGGCCCAAATCTCGGGCGCCTCCTTCAAGACCATTGGCGATGCTGGCATACTGTTTCTCGAGGACTTCTCGAAGACGGCGAAGGTGTCTGTCCACGCCTCCCTGAATCCCCTTGGCCTTGACCTGAGACACTGGAGATCTATGGGCGTGGATGCCAGCTTCCATGAGAAACAGAGCAGAATCGTCAGGGCCTACTCGACGCTCGGCGTCGAGCCTTCGTACACCTGCACGCCCTATCTTGCGGGCAATCGGCCACGCAGAGGCGAGCACATCGCCTGGGCCGAGTCATCTGCGACCGTGTTCGCCAATTCCTGCCTCGGCGCGATGACGAACCGCGAGGGGGGTCCGTCAGCTCTGGCAGCTGCCATCATAGGCAAGACTGCAGAATACGGTCTCCATCTAGATGAGAACCGAAGGCCCAGGGTGCGGATAGACATTGAGTCAATCCCGGAAGGTCTGGGGCCGCTGGCCGGCTATGTTGTAGGCCGTATCGCAGGAAAGCGGGTGCCGTACATATGTGGCCCACATCTGACCGCTGACGAGCACAAGTCGTTCGGCGCTGCTATGGCAGCAACCGGAGCCGTATCGATGTATGCGTATTCCGAGCCAGGGCGCAAGGACAGAGTCAACAAATTGGAGATCGAGGAAGAGATCTCGTTGCCTGCATCGGAGTTGAGAGAGTGTTCTGAAAGCCTCGCAGGAGACTCCGAGTGGGACCTTGTTGCCATTGGCTGCCCGCACTGTTCCTCCGCCGAGCTGAGAGGAATGGCCAGGTACCTGAAGAAACGAAAGCCCGCAAGGAAGCCCGATGTGTGGTTCTGCACGTCCAGGAAGGCATATGCTAGATGCCCCAGCGAAGTCGCAATCCTCAAACGCTTTGGCAGGGTCCTCTGCGACACGTGCATGGTCGTGGCCCCGATTGAGAAGAAGTATCGCAGCACAGCGTCGGACTCAGGGAAGGCTATGGTCTATTTGCCCACTCTCGGAGGACAGCGTGCATCCTTCAGGGCCACCAATATGCTTCTCGAGGCGATTTCACGATAATTAAAGGGCGAAGGATCAAAGGAGGAAGGGCGTCTGGCAAGGCGCTCGTGTGCTCATGCCCTGTATCGTTTCTCGGCGGCGTAGATCTTGCAAATGGCAAGATCCTCGACTCTGATTGCGAGTCACGGGGCCTAAGCGTCGCCGACAAGGTCTTCTGCTTCCCCTTTGGAAAGGGCAGCACCGTGGGCTCCTATGCCATGTATCAGCTCAGGCTGAACAAGATGGCCCCGTGCGCGATAGTCAATGGCTCCGCCGAGCCAATCATAGCGACGGGGGCGATAATCGCCGATATACCCATGATCGATGGCGTGAACGTGTCGCTCGTGCGCACCGGCGA
>Ga0315314_1003644_pt1 | contig 11926 bp, 14 predicted proteins | sample TDP9_MG_FD_203631 | JGI IMG/M metagenome (GOLD analysis project Ga0315314, IMG submission 203631) | Freshwater sediment microbial communities from Lake Towuti, South Sulawesi, Indonesia - TDP9 | ecosystem: Environmental > Aquatic > Freshwater > Lake > Sediment | place: Indonesia: South Sulawesi...
AACTTCAATTGGCTTAACTTCTTGGGGACATCGCTCATAACATATATAGCAAGTTAAGCAGTACCAGAGGAATCTATTGTTAATATCAATCTTGTTTTCTTTTTTACGTTTGACAATCTTTCGTACATTATATTCTGGAACCAGCCTGGTAACTGGACACCCACCACTGCATGTTCCACATTGATAACAAAGATAGAGATTATTCATATCACGATTCTCATTTATCCCATTGAGAGAACCTTTACCCATTTCGGATCCCTTAATTAGATATAAAAAATCATAATTATCCTAATATTAAGACTTTCGTTCGGCTGTCCATCGGCGCTAAGTTCATATTTTCGTTTTCTGAACAGCTTAGCCCCTTACATGTCGGTGACGTATTCAAAGCCGCTTCTATTAATTGGTAAGCCTCTTTGACGTCTTTAGCCACAGCTGAGGCAAATTCTTCCTCCCCGAAAGCTATTAGCTTAACTTTATCACTCAGGATTTATGCCCTTTACACCTCAGTATGGTGATTATTTCTCTATCGAAATCTATGTCTCTTAAGTTAACCTTGTGTAGCTCTATCGGGCTTGCACCCGTCTCCATTAGGAGCCGAAAGATTGTAGCATATTTATGGCTTGCTGAAGCAATGTTTTTCTCTATGGCTTCCTTCGTGGGAATTCTGAAAAATTTGTTGATTGGTTTATATTTGGGCTTATCCCACGTTAATCCGTGATGTTTTACGTAATAATTGTAGGTCTTAACTAGCAGTGTTTATAGCATTGGCACAGGCTTTTTGGCAATAAAGAGGCTAACAGCTTCGGGATCATCCAAATCCGCGTTTTTAGCAAGGCACAAATTTACTGGCAAACATCAAGCCTAACACTCCGAATTCTCAACAAAATTTCCGGAACATTTTCCACCTGTGCGCGCACGTTTACGCCTAATGGTCGTACGAGTTACTGAGACGCTGTCTGTATCCTTCGATGCACCCTCGCTTTATTTGCTTTGCCAATCGAGCGATCTCCGGCAATGTTTCTTCGGGTTTCTTTAGATTTTTCTCGTAAATCTCTGCATAAGCACTTCCAGCTATGGCGCCGTCTGCTCCAGCTGAAACCACAGCTGCTGCGTGTTCTCTCTTCGAGATACCGAAGCCAGCCAGCACGGGTACATCTGTATGTCTTCTAACCCTGTTGACCAGCTGTAGGGCGGAATCTGTCAAACCTTCTCTTGCCCCAGTCACTCCTTCAACGCCTATAACATAGAGAAAACCGGAGGCGATGTCGGCAATTTTTTTTAACCTGTCTTTAGTTGTTGTTGGAGCTACTTGAAGTATTACGTGCATGCCCCATTTCTTTCCTTCTAGAAGGATGTCTGCTTCTTCAACTGGGAGGTCGGGAACGATTATTGCCTGAGCACCTGCCTTTTTTATTTCACTCAAGAAAGCCTCAACTCCAGTGACATAGGGGATGTTGTAGTAGGTCGTCACTACTAATGGGACTTCCAAGCCACTCCTTCTCAAATTTTTTATCCCCTGAATACACTTGGCTGGAGTCATGCCTTTTTCCAGGGCCCTTTCACAAGCAGCTTGAAAAGTTGGCCCATCCGCAGTTGGATCCGAGAAGGGAATTCCAAACTCTATAAAATCTGCACCGTTTTCAACCAAGGTTTTAATCAGTTTCAGGGAAAACTCCTCGTTTGGGTCTCCGTAATAAACGTGGGGCATATGAGCACCTTCTCTTCGCTCTTTCAACTCCCAGAATTTTTCCTCAAGATCCATAAAAATACCTCATGATGACTTCAAGATCCTTGTCACCTCTTCCGGAATAGCTTAAAACGATGACCTCATCTTTGTCAAATTCTTCTTTGTGATTCAGCACGTAAGCTATGATATGCGCAGTTTCAAGTGCGGGTATCAATCCTTCTGTTCTACACGTGACTTTCACGGCTTCGAAGACTTCTTTGTCGAAAACATAACAAGCCTTGACTCTCCCGGTTTCGCATAAGTAGGATATTTCGGGGCCTCTCCCAGGATAGTTTAAACCAGCGGCTCTAGTCTTAGAAGGTTTTATTTGTCCATGTTCATCCTGCAGAACTTGCATCAAGGCGCCATGGAGAATCCCAGGCTTACCTAATTGAAAGGCAGCAGCGCTGTTATCGGCGCTTAAGCTTTCCCCTCCGCCTTCAACGAAGTAAAGTTTGATGTTCTTGTTATCGATAAAAGGTCTGAAGGCTCCTAAAGCGTTGCTTCCACCGCTCCCACAAGCTAATATAGCATCGGGTAGTCTCCTCTCCTTTTCAAGTATCTGCTCTTTGATTTCCGTACCGATTACGCTCTGAAAAGTTGCTACAATTTCTGGAAATGGGTGGGGCCCAACCGTTGATCCCATAAGATAATGAGTAGTTCGTGAAGAGGCGGTCCATTCCCTTAAAGTGTCAGAAACTGCATCTTTTAGGACCCCTTCCCCGGACTTGACAGGGGTTACTCTTGCTCCAAGCAGCTTCATCCTTTTCACGTTGCTTGCTTGCCTTTTCATGTCTTTTACCCCCATGAAAACCTCTGTTTCTAACCCACAGACGTTGCCAGCCATCACGGTGGCAAGTCCGTGTTGCCCCGCAGCAGTTTCCGTGATCAAACGAGACTTTCCCATCTTTTTGGTCAAGAGAGCTTGCCCTAAAGCGTTGTTGAGTTTATGCGAGCCTCCACAAAGGAGGTCTTCCCTTTTTAGATAAACTTTGCATCCGACAAGGTTACTGAAGTTCTTCGCGTAATAAAGCGGGGTTGGTCTTCCACCGTAGTCCCTTAGTAAACCTTTAAACTCTTCTTGAAATTCATGGGTCGGATAATACCTGTCAAAAGCGCCCTCCAACTCTATGAGAACTGGCATCAAAAGTTCGTTTACATACTGCCCGCCATACTTTCCGAACCTTCCTTTTTTCAACGCTAATACCCCTTGCGCGCTTTTTCACGAATATTGCTGTCAACTGGACATGGGCTTAATAGTCCTGTATCCCGACCTCTTTTGCATTTTTTATAAACTCATACACTTTCTTTGGATCTTTAACAGCTGGACGTGATTCAACACCGCTGGCAACATCAACGGCGTAAGGTTGAACAGTAAGAATGGCTTCTTTAACGTTTTCAGGTTTCAACCCTCCTGCGAGAATTAGCGGCGTGGGTGTTATAATTTGTTTAATTTGTTTACTTAGCTCCCAGTCATGAACCATGCCGGTTCCACCATATTGCCCGCTGGTAAAGGAGTCTAGGAGGATGGCGTCAAAATCTTTCGAATCCTCCCTCACTCTCTCAGCCGCATTACCTGTTTTCACGTAAACAGTTTTTATTAAACGAGCGCCACGTGTCTTCTCGCGAATAACCGAGGCCTTAAATGGCTTTTCTCCATGAATTTGGATGGCTATCAGCCTTAACCTGTCATAAATTTTGACAAGCGAGTCGATGCTATCAGGAACCGTAACCACCACGCTGTCAACAAAGACTGGCACCTGCTTCACTAACCTCTCAGCCCTTTCCAACGTTAAATTTCTTGGCGACGAGGGAACGCCTACGATGAAACCGACGGCGTCTGCTCCAGCTGCCACGGCAACAGCTAAATCTTCTTCTCGAGTTATTCCGCAGATTTTTACCCTAACTTTTCTCATAGAGCCATCACAAACTCCTTAACCTTTTTTTCAATGTTGCCAGCCATCATAATTTCTGACCCAATCAGGAAGGCGTGAGCACCACATTTATGAAGAAAACAAAGATCGGCAGGCGTTCTAACTCCACTTTCGCTTACAACAATTTTCCCTTGGGCATCATTTTTTTCTAAAATTCTTTTCGTTACTCCAAGATCCACTTTTAATGTTCCAAGGTCTCGATTATTGATCCCGATCAGATCGGCATCAGTATTGATAGCGGACCGGAACTCATCTTCGTTACGGGTTTCTAACAAAACTTCAAGATTCTTCGACTGCGCCTGCGCAATCATCTCGTGAACAGCATATTCGCAGCATTTCCTCTCGAAAAGGGCTTCTATCAGAAGAACAGCGTTGGCGCCGATTTTAGAGGCGGTCTCCAATTGTGTAGGACTGATGATTATGTCTTTCATAAGAATTGGAAGTTTCACTGCCCTCCGAACTTTGGGGATGAAACTTAGGGAGCCTTTAAAATGTTTTGGCTCGGTTAGAACCGATATTCCCACGGCTCCACCTTTTTCCATGGCTCTTGCAACTTTTTCTGGGTTAAAGTTTTCTCTAATGACGCCTAGGGAGGGTGAGGCGGCTTTAATCTCCGTGATGATTGGGATATGTTTGCTTTCAAGGATTGCCTTTTTCAAGCTGCCAGAAGAAGTTGAGATCCGTGTTGAAATTTCATAATAACCTTCATTGATCGTTTCCTTCGCATCCCGCGCCAGCACATCTAGGAAATCAACCATACTTCAACTCCAACTCCTCAAGCTTTGATAGGTTTCCGTTAGAGGCCTTAACTAACGCTTTCAGCTTTTTGTAGGCAGCACCGCTGTTAATTGATTCGCGGGCTAGTTCCATCCCATAACTAAAATCTTCAGCTTTTCCGCCCACAATAACCCCTGCAACTCCGTTGACTAGCACTATTTCCATTTTGGGATCGTTATTATCGCAGCAACCGTTCAGAATTTTGAAAGTGATCCCAGCACTTTCATCTGAGGTTGTTCCTTTAACGCCCTCCGGTCTAGCTAGTTTGACGCCGAAATCTTTTGGAACTGTTTCTATGGTTGTAACTTCGTTTTCTCTTAACCATGAGATGACCGTTTTTCCGATTGTAGAAATCTCATCTAACCCGTCTAGGCCATGGACAACCATTGCTTCCTCGCAGCCGAGATTCTTTAAGGCGTGGGCCAAGGGCTCTGTTAATTTGCGATCGTAAACGCCAAGAAGTTGAGCGCTGGCGCCTGCTGGGTTCGTCAGGGGGCCAAGAACGTTGAAGACTGTTCTGATACCTATCTCTCTTCTGGGGCCAATGGCGAACTTCATGGCTGGATGGAAGACTGGAGCAAACATGAAACCTATACCCACTTGCTCAACTGCTTTCTCAACGGCCTCAAGTTCCATGTTAAGGTTAAGGCCAAGTCTCTCCAAGACGTCGGCGCTGCCACTCTTGCTGGTAACCGATCGGTTTCCATGTTTGGCTACAGCTATTCCAGCGCCGGCAACAACAAAAGCTGCTGTGGTGCTGACATTGAAGGTTTTTATTTTGTCTCCACCAGTTCCGCAAGTGTCAACAAGCCGTCCGTTTACGCGGGGGTGAATTCGTCGACAATGGTCTTTCATAACTCCAGTGAAGGCTGTAATCTCGTCGACTGTCTCTCCCTTCATCCTCAATGCTGTCAAGAAGGCGGCTATTTGAGCGTTTGTTGCTTGGCCAGACATGATTTCTTTCATGATTCGTCGCGATTCTTCGTAGGTTAAGTCGGTTCCATCAATCAGTTTTTGTATGCCTTCTTTGATCATTTTTCGTCACCTTCTTCGAGGAAGTTCTTTATAATTGGTTTTCCATCCTCGCACAGTATAGATTCAGGATGAAACTGTACTCCTTGAATTGGATAGGTAACGTGGCGGACGCCCATGATTTCTCCATCGTCAATGGACTCGGCGGTTATTTTGAGGCATGAGGGAATGGAACTCTTATCTCCAACGAGCGAGTGATACCGTGTTGCTGTGAAAGGATTTTTGACGCCCTTGAAGACGCCTTTTCCATCATGTTTTATTAAACTAGTTTTTCCGTGCATCAGTCTCTTTGCTGGCACGATTTTTCCGCCGAAGGTGTGGATTATCCCCTGGTGTCCGAGGCAAACCCCCAATGTAGGAATTTTAGGGCTCATGTGTCGTAGGATTGCCGTGCAGGCGCCGAAGTATCGTGTTTCTTCGGGTGTGCCGGGGCCGGGAGAAATGACGATTCTGTCGGGTTTAAGTTTCATTGCCTGTTTCAAACTTATTTGGTCGTTTCTGTAGACAATGGCTTCTCCTCCGAGTTCTCCGATGTATTGAACTAGGTTGTAGACGAAGGAGTCATAATTGTCGACAACCAGAACTTTCAAACCGTTTCATCTCCTGAAGCTTCCAGGGCCTTCATCAAGGCCTCTGCTTTATGCTCGGTTTCAAACCATTCCCTTTCTGGAACAGAATCTGCTACTATGCCAGCCCCCACTTGAATGTAGGCTTTGTCTTTATTGACAACGAGAGTTCTAATGGTGATGGCGAAATCTGCGTTACCGTTGTAGGAGAAGTAGCCCACAGCCCCTGCGTATGGTCCTCTTCTTGTCGGCTCAAGTTCTTCAATAATTTCCATTGCTCTAACCTTGGGGGCCCCTGAAACCGTGCCAGCTGGAAAAACAGCTCTTAAAGCGCCGTAGCAGTCACAATCATCTCTAAGGTTGCCTACCACTCGCGAAACGATATGTTGCACGTGACTGTACCGATGAACCGTCATAAATTCCGGAACACGAACGCTCCCAAACTTCGAAACCTTTCCAATATCGTTTCTAGCCAAATCTACAAGCATTACATGCTCGGCGCGTTCCTTTGGATCTAACAGTAGTTCCTTGGCTAATTGTCTGTTCTCGCTAGGCTTTTCCGCGCAAGGTCTTGTACCAGCTATTGGAAAAGTCTCAACAATTCTATTGTCAACTCTTACGAGCATTTCAGGGCTAGATCCAACGATTTGTCGATCGCCCGCTTTCAGAAAATACATGTACGGTGATGGATTTATCTTTCGAAGGGAGCGATAAAAATCTATCAGGTCACCTCTAATATGGAATTCGTAACGTTTGGAAAGAACAACTTGAAAGATGTCGCCAGATGCCACGTATTCTTTCGCGTTTTCTATGGCTTTCTCAAAGTATTCTTTTGTAATGTTCACTTTTGGTTGCTTGTAAGATAAAGTTTCGAAATCATTGGGTTCTTTCATTAGTCTACTCACTTCAGCGAGACGGTTTTCGTTTAAATAGTAATAGAATGCTTGCTTCTTCCTATGGTCAAATACAATACCGTCATCAAAAACTCCCACCTCAATATCAGGGAAGTTTAAGTCATCGACAGCCGTGTTAGGAAGTCTTTCCCAGTAATGGGCTGCATCATAAGAAATATGCCCAACAGCTCCGCCGACAAATCTAAGTTCTTTATGAGGAAATAATCGACCTTTAACGATTTTCTTAATTACGTGCAACGGATCGCTAACTTTCTCTCTGTTTTCTTCACCAGTTCTTTCGTTACGGGTTATGACTTCTCCGTTTTTTATTTTGATGGTTAAACCGGGGTTAAATCCTATAAACGAATATTGTGATAGTTTCCTCGGGCCTTCAACTGACTCAAGGATGTAGGCATTCTCATGGTATTTGTAAAATTTTGAGAAAATTTCAAGAGGCGACTGTGCGAAGGGAAGTTTTCTAAGCCTTAGCTGGTGAGTGGTTTCAAATGGCATCCGTGTAACCAACGGCTCATAGCCAAACACTATACCCCATGTTGCAACGCCTCCTAAAGGCTCTGAAACCTACCTCAACGTAATATTTAAAGCTTTTGCGTACAAAAATGTACGTGGATCGATTCCTCCAGACAATGCGCACGCTTCATAGATTTCCTTAAACTCTTATTATTTTCTTTTAGATCATTTCTACGAAAATCTTGAGTGATAGCATGGGAGAGATTCAAACTCTCAAAGTATCTTGAACACATTTTACCAGTAAATTTCGTGCGAGAATCCCATCCCCGCACCAGAATATCAGGCTTATTTTGACCTATTTTAGCTAAAAAAGGCTCAATTTGAGTTTTTGGGAGTGGGGGCTAGAGTTTAGACACTAGTTTACTGGTAAAATGCTTGAGTTCTGTAACCGGAATAGGTTCAAACACTGGTTTAAATTATCGGGGCGTGCACCAGCCGGGGCGCTTTTGTCTAATGTATACTTCGTTAATTTTACTTGTTTCCTACGTTAGTATCAGAGTGATTTCTATCGTTGAAACCATCCTTGCTCTGCCTTCGCCTTCTCTTGGTGGCATTTCTTCGGTTCCTATGGTGATTTTGCCTATGCTCAGGTCTTTCATAAATCTATGTCTGGTTATCTCGACGGCGTCAACTGCAGTAGTTATTGCTTGTCCCCTCGCCTTCAAAGTAACTTCTTTAGCGTTGGAACCGCTGAAACTTGTTATAATCCCCAACACATAATTCATCGGAGGCTTTCTACCCACGTATATGACGTTTGGTTCTCTAGACAAAATTCAACTTCCTCTTGTCAGTGTTGAAAAAGATAATAGGTGGGCCTCACTTATAAACACCACTAACATTCTCTAATAACTAAAATACACAAACTTTTTGCGTTAGACTAATATACTTAGCAATGTACTTAGTTGTAGCAGTTGGGATTCTTGAGAGAAAGAGTCAGATCAGCGTTATATGCGTCTTACTTTTTCTCTTATTTCTTCTGACTGACAAATCCTTGGGGGTGAACCAGAACGAGTTACGGAAGTGGAAAAAGATATGGTACAGGACCGAGCTTCAGGTCACGTGGTTTCAACGCGCAAGCGCCTGTCGAAGTTGGAAAAGAATACGAAGCGGACATTGTGGAGATGAGCCACCGGGGTGACGCAGGTGTGGCAAAGATTCAAGGTTTCGTCATTTTCGTTTCAGGAGCCAAGCAGGGTGAACACGTGAAATTTAGAGTTACGATGGTTGGACGCAGATTTGCAAATGCCGAAAAAGTCTAGTCTTATTTTGACTACGATGAAAATCTTAACGGTTACTATTGTGTTCTCATGGTTTGGAATGGGGAAAATTGGGTAAAAGAAAGGTCATCAGCGAAGAAGAGATTGAAAATATGGTGTTGCCCGCTGCAAATGATGTACTGGGCATAGCTGTTCGAATGCTGGGTTTTGACAGAATCTTGGTGAAATGTCAAGACGGTAAAGAGCGATTGTGCAGAATTCGAGGCAAGTTGAAGAGACGAGTATGGATCAGAGAGGGAGACATTGTTTTGGTTTCTCCTTGGGACTTTCAGTCTGACAAACGAGGCGACATTTTCTGGCGGTACAGGAAGAATCAGGTTGAATGGCTGAGAAGCCATGGTTACCTTACAATGTGAAAGGAAGAGGTAAAGTCAATGGTGAATAGGACTTGGTTGAATGCGAACTAAAATTTTGACCGGGCGAGGATGGACCTTCCGAGGTCGTCCTCGGGGTAGATTTCACTCGTACGCTGACACCAAACTTCTTGAGTATCTTACAGAGATTTCTGTTAGACATGGAATTGATCCAAACGAATTCTTCGGTAAGTTTGTGGAAGCTTGGGAGAATCGGGAATCTACCTGTAAGAAACTGACGATTGAATGTCGCAGAAGAACGAGAGATTTTGCGATTTTTCTTGTAACTTCAGATTACAAGGTGGTTGCTCAGTTTCCAATACCGGGATATCTTCTCAGGGAGACTGATCCGCTTAAAGAGTTCGGATACGTCTTGGAACATTTAAGGCGTGTCTTGGTGAAAGAAAGAGAAGAGTCTAGGGCAACTTGCCTGCGAATTAAGGATTTGAAAGCGGGAATGAAGCGGGTCAACTTGAAAGCGAGGATTTTGGAAATTTCAGAACCCAAGTTGGCATTAACCAGGTTTAACGATTATGTTATGTTTGCAAATGCGTTTCTCTCAGACGGCACTGGTACCATCAAATTAACCCTGTGGAACAGTCGGATAAAAATGGTTTCGATTAACGATGTTATTCAAATTGAAAACGCCGATGTCATCGTGTTCAAAGGAGAAACTCAGTTGAGAATGGGAAAAAGCGGCAGGTTAAGAGTTCTTGATAAAAATGACTTGTCGGCTAAACATGGGTTAGAACAGGGTTTAGAAAGTTTCAACCGTACGGCGAAATGAAGATAGTACCATCGAACGAGGAAGCACAAACAAAGTTTTTCTTCTGTTGTCTTCAGCGTCTTCCTCTGTGTCTTGCGTTTCTCGTTGCTCTCTCTTCTCTTTTTCTCCAGTCTCTCTTTCTCTGGGTTTCTATTATATCTCTAGTATAGGCGTAGTGTTTGGAGCCGGAACTATCTCCTATGTATTGGCTCATTTTTTCGTAGAAGCTTTCATAATCCACCTCTTCTTTTGAGAGTAATGCTATGATTTCGTTCAGTTTCGTTTTGGTTTCTTGCGAGGAGGTTTTGTCCCATGCCTGAGAATAGGCGAGATAAGCCGCGTGAAATTTAAAGTCGGATGGTCTGTCGATCATCAGTTTTGGTACTGTTACTTTTGCTTCTTTGGGTTGTGGTCCTGATTCCTGTGTCATATTTGTCTGTTCTCTGTGTTAGAAATACTAGTATGATGAGCAACACTATAAATGTTTCACTTTCTTTCGCTATCAATTTTTTCCAAGAGTTTGTTAAGGATTTTTCCCTTCATTCTCAATTCTTGTTCTGAAATTGTCTGTCCCCATTGGACAAAATTCATCAACCATGGCACCCTCATTTACCAGATAAAACTCCATCGTCGTTTTTTCACAGCATTTTCCGCAATTATGAACAACGCATTAGAAGCAGACTTCTTACATGCCATAATAAAAGACAGCCGAGTTATAGTTGTTTTGGTAGCCCGGGATAGGTTCAAATATCGGTTTAAATCATCGGGGTTAAGACACAATCCTCTGTCCTTTCTGGAAAATTCTCTCAAAATGAGCCTAAAAAGGATTTTGAATCTATAATTATGGGATAATAGAAAATGGAAATGTAGCAGAATGCTCTATCCGATTTTTGTTGTTTGTTGCTCTCTTTTCTTCATTTCGTTGTAGAGATACTCAAAGCTTTGATAGACTGTCGGTTGGTTCAGTTCCTTTCTTCGCCCCTCTACTAAAGGCTTCACCTTTTTCCATACTATTGTCGCTTCTGCATGAAAAAGTTCATCAACTAATCCAATGTCAACAAGCTTTCTACGCAAAAGAACACCTACGCCATCAAAGAACTTGGAGACCTGCCAAAGTGGAAGTATAGGCTTTGAAGGCATTCTATACTTTTTCATAAAGTCGTCGTAATCTGCAAATTCAAATCCATATGCAGTTTCAAAATACGCTTCTTGAAGTTCCTTGCCACTGAAAGCCGAATACAACCTAACAACCAAGTCTGTCTGTCTCATCTTCGCTTGATGCCTGATTTGGAAAGCATAGTAAATGACACCCGCCACAACACTAGCAGAGGCGATAGCTATGGAAATCGTCTGTACATCAACCATCCTTAACATTTCTCCTCTCTTTTATTTTCTTCATTTCATTGCAAAGATATTCGACAGAGTCCGATTCGAGCCCACGTTCTTTAAGGAGGGGTTCAAATATAGGCTTCAATTTTTCTTCCCATATCATTACGGCCGTGCCCCCAGTTATATCATTGATAATGTCGGCATCTATGAGTTTTCTCCGTAAAAGCATGCCAAGTGCTCCGTAAACAAGACTTACTTGGTTTATCTCTGCGACGGTGCCGTACTTTTTAAGGTAGTCGTCACCGCTTTTGATTTCTCTAAAATAGATTTTCTCAAAAGCTTCACAGAACTCCTTGCTACCAACAAGTGAATACAGTCTAATTATGAGGTCTGTTTGTCTTGCTTTAGTTTGATGGCGAATCTGAAGACTGTAATAAATGACTCCAGCCACAACACTTGCAGACGCTAACATAATGGAAACTGTCTGTATGTCAACCATTCTTAGCACCCAAAAGAGAAGATTAAGCGAAGTGCGTATTAAAAGCTAACAGCGTTGTATGCAGTTCAGGTTCAAACAGCGCACAGTTTACGCCCGTTTCCCAATAGAAAATCTTATGGTAGCCCGGGATACGTGACTTATCTCGTCTAAATTTCTCAATTCGAATCAACCAACATGACAGGTCTGACCAGAGGAAAAATATGGGTTTAAATAATCAGGGTTCAAATCCCATCCCCTACACCA
>Ga0315314_1003645_pt1 | contig 11924 bp, 11 predicted proteins | sample TDP9_MG_FD_203631 | JGI IMG/M metagenome (GOLD analysis project Ga0315314, IMG submission 203631) | Freshwater sediment microbial communities from Lake Towuti, South Sulawesi, Indonesia - TDP9 | ecosystem: Environmental > Aquatic > Freshwater > Lake > Sediment | place: Indonesia: South Sulawesi...
AAGGAATCTTGCACCGACTTCCCCTTTATTTTCTTAACATCGATTACGTCGGTGCCTTCGAAGCTTGACAAATTCTCTAATCCCAGGATTCTGGTTGCATTAGATACTAAAGCAGCAATGTGTTCTCGATCTTGGTATGGTAACTTTCCAGCTAGGGCGTTATGAATCCCCAGATTAATGACCTCTGTTATGTCCAGCTGTAGATTAAAGCTAAGTTTATCTGAAGTTTCCATCGCCTTTTTATAGGACAATATCAAGCTGTCTCGGATAACATTCGGATGAATCCCCTCAGCAATCAACTTTTCACATTCTTCGAGTATCTTTCCCGCTAAAATTACTGTTGAAACCGATCCGTCTCCCTTCTCTTGGAATGTGGCAAACGCCGCTCCAGCCATAAGTTGTGCGACAGGATGTTCCACCTTGATCCTTTTCAGTATCGTCCTTAGATCGGTCGTTACAAAGGTTAACGTGTCTCGCCCGCTCTGCGATAGTACGATCTTACTCATTCTACGAGGCCCTAAAAGAGTTTTGACAAATTCCACCATAGACTTCGCTACCGCGATATTCTCCCGCAGAGCGTCTTTTCCAGTTTTTCTAATCGATCCCTTCCGGAGTATGCGGGAGGGTTCGGGTAGCGGAATACGTTCGTGCCTTAGTGGTAACCTCGTAGAGTCTAACCTTTTGATAGGCATCAAACCCCATGAGTTTATTTCGCTCACGATCGGCTCTTAACTCGATTATAGAGTGACGACGATCATATATTAAAATTCCATTTAAGGTACCGTTCTTTTCTTGGGTGTGACAGCCATATATCATTTTGCTGCTCGTTAATCCCGATTTTACTAGCATCCCAACAGCGAAAGGCAAATAATTTCACGAAAGCTTTCTTAGTTTTGGTCTTGGCGGTCTATAGGCTTCCTTACTGTGGCTTGCACCCATCAAAGTCCACGCTATCGCGGTGTATATAGCGGCTCTTAGCGGTTCTATTGCCGGAATTTTGATGCCCTTAGCCTTTAGTTGACTCTTGACACCCTCTATCAGTGACGACATCCCTGTACAACCTAGTACTATTGCGTAGGCTCCATCTTCCTTAACAGCTTTCTCCGCTGCTTGAGCGATGGTTGCAACGGTCTTCTCCGGATCTTTTTCTAGTGCCAATACTGGAATGTTGATGGTTATAACGGAGGCTAAGGATTGGAGAAGACCATATTTCACCGCTAAACCTCTTACAAGATGTTCTGTTTCTGGAAGTATGTTTATTATAGAGAACTTGGGTGCGAGTTGTGCGGCTAGATGACAAGAGGCTTCGTTAGCACCAACAACTGGTATGTTTACAAGCTCTCGAGCTGCGTCTAGACCCGGATCCCCAAAGCAGTCTATGACGACAGCATTGTACCCTTCCTCTGCTGCTTTCTTCACCTTCTCGAGTATGTAAGGTGTATTGATAGCTTCATCATAGGCGTCTTCTATGGATGCGGTGCCCTTGTCCAATGAAGCCATATCGAGCTTGACTAAACCCCCTGTTCGCTGGTCTATCTCCTTCGCAAGCTTTCGACGATCCTCAAGAGCACCTTTAAGGCCCTCCGTGTAGACTACGGGGAGCACCACCAATATTCTTATTTTTTCGGTCATTTTTCAAACACCCTCTAACTATTTTCCTTACACACGTAATTTCATATAAACAAATAAAGGCTTTTTCATTTCAATCCGAGATTAAAGAGACACGTGACTAACACACACCGTTAACTCAGAGATCTCTACTTCGCCAAAGAAATTTACAAAGACAAAGATCGAACAGAAAAATAGGGATGAGATAAAATCTTAAAATGCTCATTTAAATTCTCTCACCAGTTCCACCGGAAATATTAAATAATACAATGAAACAAAAAAAGCTTGGCAAAAATGGAAGGTTGAAAATGACTAGGAGAAAATCCAATACGGGTAAAGGCAACGTCAAACGCTTAGACCCTCCGGAGGAGGAAAGGAGAAACTACCTGAAGGCCGTTGGGGCTCTTGTGGTTGGCCTCGCCGTCGGTGGAGCCGCCGGCTGGCTCGGCAAACCAACAGAAAGGATAACAGAGAGAGTAACGGAAACCGTGACAAAAACGGTTACGGTGCCGATCACACCTACGCCTACACCTACGCCGACGCCTACACCTACACCAACGCCAACGCCCACACCAAAGCCCGCCAAGATAAGGTATCTGGGTTATCCGTTTTATCTTCCAGAAGAAGGCGCAAAGAAGTGGGGAGAAGAGACCGGCGTGCCGATAGAGGTTACTTATGAGGAGTTCCTTGTGTTGTCCATGAGGCAGCTTGCTGATCCCCGTGCCTGGGATGTTGGAGGCTCAGGTATGCTCAGACACCTTATAAATGGAGGGGTGCTTCTAGAGATTCCCATGGAAAAACTATTCAATTGGAAGCCTAATGAAATTATGGAATGCATAATGAATCCAGATGACTACTTTGTTCCGAAGGTTGCTGATAGATTCAAATCATTACTGTGGAAGGAAGTGGGCAAAACCTTGATGTCTGTTCCACTTATGTGGAACTACGACTCGTTTTCTTATCTACCCGAGGAATTGCCCTTCGAGGAGCGTGGCTCACAAGTCAGCATGGGGTACGAAGAGCTGCACAATCCAGAATGGAAGGGCAGAGTCGCGAGTATTGATGATCCAATGGTAGGTTTCGGCCAAGTGGCTAACTATTTGGAGGCCTCAGGTCAAGCTACGTTTACAGGTCCCCCCACCAACATGACACATGACGATGTCGACAAATGTTTCAACTTCTTGCTTCCCGATGTAAAGGGCGGACAATTTAAATGCTTCTGGTTCAAGTACGCCGATAGCGTCTCCCTGTTAGCCACTAAAGAGGTATGGCTCACAATGACATATCAGCCCGCTTGCTTTGATGCGAGGAAAGCAGGAAGACCCGTTTACTACGCTTGCCTAAGAGACGGGCCATTTTTCTGGACCAACAACAATATTATATCAAAATATGCCTCAGCAGATGTGGTGCCTTGGTGCTACAAGTTCGCCGATTGGCAGATTGACCTGTATTGCCAGATGCTTTTCACAAAACAGGGCTACCCATCACCCCGTATTTACTCTGCAGAATACAAAAAAGCCATGGGTGATGAGTTCTACGACTGGTTCTACATGGATAAAGCAACATACCTACCAATTGATGAAGTAATGAAGGAAATCTGGCCGGATCGCGAGGATTTCTGGACGTTGCCGGAGAGACTTCAGAACGCGCTGTTCCTACACGATGTGTACTTCCGCCACTTCTGGACGGGAGAACCTCCGAGGACTGGCAGCCCGGATGCACACGGCAACCATAGGGACATAGGTTCAGTTAGATTCAAGCAGGAAATCACTAGGTACTTCTTGACACCTGACCTCCCTGACGACAATGACTACTATGTAGAGAAGTGGGAAGAACTCAAGGCTAATTTGCCGGTTTAACCCCTTTCTTTTTTTATTTACGAGCAGTTTGTCTCGAAAGGATCCAAGCAAATATTATTAGTCCAACAACTGAAACAGTCGTTAGGATGGTACCTGCAGCGTACCATTTCGTGGTTACCGGGTTAATCTCTAGTTCGGTTAAGATGAAAGTTGAAAGCACGCCAGTTCCATGGATGACAAAGGATGTTCGGATAACCTCACTCCAAGCCAGCAAGAAGCCGAAGATCGCTGCGGAGATCACTTCCCAAATAATCAGGGGTAATGTTATATGCCTAAAGATTTTTAGCGGGCTTGCTTTCAGAGAGCTCGCAGCAATCTCGTATTCCATCAATTTTGCCTCAAATCTAGCCATCATGAGCACTAGACCGAAAGGCACCGCGAATACTGCATCCAACATCACGGGTGTCCAAAACGAGAATGGCAAGCCTAACAATCGGTGAGAAAGGGCGTTTCCTAAACCTAGTGTGATTCCGGGGACTATGAAGCCTAGTAGGATCATGTAGAAAATGAGGTCTCTTCCCGGTACCCTACGACGCAAAGTTAAAGCTGTCACGGTAACTACAAGGCAGGTAAGTAACCCTGCTGCTATGGATACGTAAACCGAGTTTGTAAGTGCCTTCCAGAAACTTTGATCATACAGAACCGAGATATAAGATCCGTACTCATAACCCTTCGGTTTGGCGATGTACCAATCTAACGTCCATCCCGTAATCGGAAAAGTTACGTTGGATGAAACATTGAATGAAAGCAATACCACCAAGATGATCGGAAGATAAATAATCAGAATTACTATGGCTATGTAGATTTTTGCCGGCAGATGTTTAATGTTCATAGGACTCACCTCTCATAGATAAGCTTCTTTATGTCAACTATCTTCAGAAGAATGTAAAGCGACGCAAGCGCGATCACTATCATGATTGTGGAGAGAGCACATGCATAGGGCCAGACGTTCTTACCGAAAAAAATTGAGATAGATAGGCCTAAAGTTTGTAGACCTCCACCCCATAACCCTGGAGTTAGGAAATCACCAAGTGTACTAACGAACACAAATATCCAACCACATATAACCCCTGGCAAGGACAGTTTGAAGATTATGTCGTAGAACACTCTGTGAGGAGGTGCCTTGAGTACTTTTGCTGCTTGAATTAGTTCCGGGTCTATTCTATTCAGCGCTAGATAAATCGGAAACATCATGAACAGCACAAAGGTCTGAAGCCATATCACATGCAAACCAATTCGACCAAAGAGAAGGGTCAGTGGCTTTTCTATGATCTTCAACGACATCAAAGCCGAGTTCACTATGCCTGCATCACCTAAAATTGGTATCCAAGCGATCGTCCTAATGTTCCAGTCGATCAGGAACGGAACCATTAAAAGACTTATAACGTACGATTTTAGTTTTACACTTTCTATGTGAAAAGTCAAAAAGTAGGCGAACGGATATGCAACAACGAAGCAGATAAGGCATGTTAATAGAGCCGTTCCGAAGGTGTTCAACAAAATATTAAGGGTTTGAGGGGACGTGAAGTACTTCACGTATTTTTCTACCGTAAGACCCCGTATTTCAAATTCAGCAGTGGATACAGATTCAGACAAACTTATTCTCAATATTATTCCCAAAGGAATAATAAGGAAAAGAACACACAGAATAAGGCCGGGTAGAAGCATCAAGTAATTTGTGTACTTAGCCATAATCGCCCTCTCCTACTTCCCATAGATTACCTCTTCTATGTTCAGTCCCTCTATGACGCTTGGCTTTTCCAACAGTATCGCATCTTCTGAACGCCAACCTATCGTATACGTTTCACCGAGTCTCAGGTTAATCGCGGTTTCTGGTGACACGGTAGCTCTTACGGTTATACCACCTTTAACTTCGAACATGCATTCGACAAGATTTCCCAAATAATACTGCCCAACGAACTTGGCTTTGTACTTGTTTTCACAAGGCGCAGCCTCACCGCCGACCTTAACAAACTCCGGCCGAATCCCATACGCCAATCTCTTACCCACAAGGTAGGTTTCATCAGGACCCACGGCTTTAAGTTCTCCGAACTCGGTCTTCACGAAGTATTCCTGGCCCTCCTTGAAGGCTACTTCTCCGGGAAACAAGCTTATGTCGCCCACGAATCTAGCTGCAAACACAGTTGTTGGCTTGCAATAGATCTCGTCCGGTGTACCCATCTGTTCGATTACCCCGGTGTTCATCACCATCATTGTGTCGGCCAAGGTCAGCGCGTGCTCTTGGACATGGGTCGTAAGGATGAATGTTTGGCCTAACTTTGTGTGTAGAGTTTTGAAGTCTTCCATTAGTTTCCTCTGGAGGATGTAATCCACGTGGCTGAGGGGCTCATCTAGTAGCAAAACACTAGGCTTTATAACTAATGATCTAGCGAGGGCAACCCTTTGTCTCTGCCCTCCACTCAGTTCCAGAGGACTCCTCTTCTCTAATCCGCTTAATCCAACGAGTTCGATAGCTTCCTTGACATCGTGTTCGATCTCAGCCTTGTCCTTTCCCAGCATTCTGAGACCAAAAGCAACATTGTCGAACACATTCATGTGCGGGAAAACCGCATACGTTTCAAGCATAAGCGAGACATCACGCTTATACGCCGGCACATCTTTCATGTTTTCCTCCTTTATGTACAGTTCTCCCTCATAGTCCAATATTCCAGCCATGACTTTCATCAGGGTGCTCTTGCCACAACCACTGGGACCAATTATGACGAAGAAGTCGCCTTCATCAACTTCAAAGGAAACCCTGTTTAGCGCGAGAACCTCCTTGCCGTACCATTTGACTAGATCTTTCGCAACAATTATCTTGCTACTCAAAATGTCCCCCAACCAAATTTCCTTCTCTATTTGTTAGCTCATTTCTATATATGTATTTCGTTTCTGTTAGATAGCCACTTTTTGAGATCTTATAGACCCATTCAAAGGCTATCTTAGTTGCTAAAACTTGGAGCATAAATAATTTATTATACATTTGACGTTAGGGCAGATATGGGTGATAATATGAGGCGCGTATTGAATAGGGAAAATGTTGAGGATCTTAGCTATGGACTTGCTCTTCTCGGAACCGGTGGCGGCGGAGACCCAGATCAAGGGCTCAAATTCCTGCTAGAAGATCTTGACGCTGGCAGAGAAATAACCGTGATGGATATCGATGATGTAGCCGAGGACGCTTTGACAGCGACATCATTCTATATGGGATCGATTGCTCCTCCTAAGCCCGAGGTTTTAGAGATCATCAATAAATGGGGGAAATACGAGTTCGCCGATTTAGCTGTGACTGCCACTAAAATATTAGAGAAAGAAGTAGGGAAGAAGGTATTCGCCCTTGTGCCCGTTGAAACGGGAGGCCTAAACACCGCTGCACCCATGAGTATAGCGGCCAAGCTTGGGATACCAACGCTAGATGGCGACTATGCCGGAAGAGCGGTGCCCGAGATTGAGCAGATAACCGCCGGTTTCCTCGGCATTCCGTGGACCCCCTTCATCCTATTCGATCGATTCGGCGATACAACTGTTATAAGGGAAGTCGTTAACTGCCAGCAACTGGAAAGAATAGGCCGTAACGTGTGCGTTGCTGGTTATGGACTCATTGGCGGAGCGGCTCTACCCCTCACCGGGAGGGATATGAGGAGAGCCATTGTTCCTAAGACTATATCGAGAGCCATAAAGGTTGGGAGAGTTGCGAGGGAGGCTAGAGAGAGGGGAAAGGACCCCGTCAAGGCTATAACAGATGCTATAGGTGGATACCTACTCTTCAAGGGTCGGGTGAGGAAATTCGGTTGGGAGGACAAAGAGGGCTTTATGTGGGGTGAAAACGAGATCGATGGGATAGATGAATACGCGGGCCATGAGTTGAAGATATGGTTCAAGAATGAGAACCACATAGCATGGAAAGATGGTAAAGTGATGGCCACCAGTCCTGACCTGATCTGTTCCTGCATAGACCTAAAAACCCAGAAGCCACTGACAAATGACAAGATTAAAGAGGGGATGAGGGTCGCTATCGTTGGGGTTAGGGCACCGGACATCTATAGGACCCCTAAGGGGATCGAGGCGCTCGGCCCTAGGCACTTCGGCTATGACATAGATTATGTTCCAATAGAGACCCGTCTAAAAGCTGTAAAATAGCTTCCAGAGCCCTCTCCCAACATCTTAGTTAGGCTCAATGGGTCAAGTCAACTTTCGCTCCTTTAGCGTCGCCCTAAAATATTTAAAGCCTTAGGTTCCGAAAATTCAGTAGTTCCGTGAATGCAAAATCTTATTTCTTGGTTATTGAAAAATACGATTGGGTAATAACTATGACTGAGAGATTTTTGGGTAGAAAGGAATTAGAAAACATTGTAACTGGCGCGACGCTACTCGGTTCAGGGGGTGGAGGTTCTCCAAAGGGTGGATTAGCGTTAGTCGAGTCAGCCTTGAAAGCTTCACCACAAGGAATCAGGTTAGTAGGTCCTGAGGATATCCCAGACTTCGAGATGGCCGCCATGGTAGCTGGCATAGGTTCTCCTGCCGCTTTCTTCCAGAAAGGCTTCGATGTGGAAGCGATACATGCCTTTGAAGCTATTCAAAGAATCTATTCGATGATTGGGCAAAAAGTCAATTATTTGGTCCCAGGCGAGATAGGTGGATTTAATTCGATCACGCCGATGTACGTAGCAGCCGTGAAGAACCTACCAGTTATTGACGCTGATGGATGCGGTAGGGCAGTGCCTGAACTAGAAAACTCACTATTTTACCTCTACGGCGTGCCGAACTCACCCTGTGTACTCGCTGACAGAAATGGCAACATCGTGGTACTCTACACCAACGATCCCATGGATGCGTACACCTGCGAACTCATCGCTAGACACGTAACGACAGCCTTCGGGATGATCGCTGCATTCGCAACATGGACCTTAAACGGCGAAACCTTGAGAAGAGCCCTCGCCTTAAATACCGTAACAAAATGCGAAAAAATAGGGGAAGCTATACGAAGCGCCGTATCTGCTGGTCGAGATCCCGTCAAGGCTGCTACCGAAGCCGGGCGGGGATACGAGCTGATAAGGGGGACCATCACCGACCTTACAACGCGAACAGTTGCAGGATTTGACTTCGGTACAACCACCATTGAGGGAATTTTATCCTATAAAGGAAAGAAACTAAAGATCGATTTTAAAAACGAAAACATAATTGCATGGAAAGCGGAGGGCAAGCCTCTGGTAATGGCGCCTGACTTAATATGCTTAATGGCTATCAAGGGTGAGCCTTTGACGAATGCTGACACTAAAAAAGGTATGGAAGTGGCTGTTATAGGGATACCAGCGCCCGACAAATGGAGAAAACACCCTAAAGGCTTCGAGGTTTGGAAACACATACTTGAGAAGATGGGTTACACGGGCGAGTACGCTCCCTTAGAGAAACTAATACGAAACCTCGAATGAAACGATTAAATGAGGGCGAATTTCATGAAAGTTTGCGTTGTAATCCCGATTTTGAAAGAGAAAATCTTCGAAGAGATTACGTACAGGGAGCTAGAAGTTGCAAGACGAAAGGATGTGGAAATAAGCGTTGTAAGCATTGATAAGGGTCCAGCATCGATAGAGTCTGCTTACGATGAAGAAATAGCTGCACCTTGGATTTTAGAAAAAATAAAGGAAGCAGAAGAAAAGGGGTTTGACGCAGCCATAATTGATTGCATGGGAGATCCCGCCCTAGACGCGGCAAGAGAAATAGTGGACATTCCAGTTATAGGGCCTTGTCAAGCATCGATGGCGATAGCATCCACGCTTTGCGATAGGTTTTCAGTGGTCACTGTACTAAAAAGTGTTCTTCCACTATTTTGGAGATTGGCAAAACATTATGATTTCGAATCTAAAGTTGCTTCAGTCAGGTCGGTTGAAGTACCTGTTTTAGAGCTCGAAGAAAAGAGGAATGAAGTAAAAGATAGGTTGCTAGCTGAATCTAAGAAGGCTATAGAGGAGGATGGAGCTGGCGCAATTATATTGGGATGCACTGGAATGATAGGAATGGCCAAGGAACTGCAAGAAGCTTTGGGCATCCCAGTAATCGATCCAGCTGTGGCTTCAATGAAACTAGCCGAATCCCTAGTGGACATGAAAATCTCACATAGCAAATTAGCATATCCAAAACCTCCAGAAAAAGAAAGAAGACTGTAACAGAATCAATTTACCTTCAAGAACGCATCTTCGAGTGATGTAGCGAAAGCTAGATATCGTCATCGATTTCGGGCTTACCGCGGTAGACCGTCTTAATGTCTTAAGTCTAAAAATTCGCATTCATCTAATAGCAAAATAAAAAGTGGGAGATTATCGTATAGCTCTATATGGAGATCATTACGCCTGTTTCTTTTCTCGTTTTAAGCAGAGAATAGGCTCCAACTATCAATGTAACGATTCCAATCAAAGCATTGATGACTGCGCTGGAGATTGACATTTCGAAGTACGGAGAGCCAGGCATGATGATGTAGCTCAAGCTAAAGGACATGTAAAACCATGTGCCCTGAATAATTGCTTTCCCACGAAGCGCTAGGTTGTCAGTTGCGGTCACTCTTATGGTGGTTATGATGACAGTTAAGATTATACAAATCATTATTGAAGCAAGTAGTAGTTGTGCCTTGAGAGTTGATCCCATCGCTGTTGCTAAGGCGATTATACTAAGCACCGCTACAACCGCATTGGTACGCCATGCCAATCCCTTAACGGATTCAGTTTTCTCGCTCATGGCTCAGAACCCCGTGGGTCGCTCAACCCATTCACCTACTTCGTACTTTATCCCCGACTTATGGCAGGCAGTGGCTATGATTAGATAGAGAAGGAAACCGCTTACCAATCCCAGTGCAACTGGTGTTATTCCTAATGGCTCAGCGACGAATATGGTTAGCAGAGAAGTGATGATCCATGAAAGAATTCCTGCAATATTGGCGACCGAATACTTTGTCCCTGGGCCAAATCTATACCTCTTGGCTGGATCTTTAAGGCCTAGCACGTAAGGCCTGAAGACAAAGAAGTCGGCGATCATTATTGCCCCCATTTGTGGTATGAGTTTTCCCAATATTTCTCCAAATTTAAATAAGACCGCCAAAGATGCTCCGTAACCAGCTGAAACCGTCGCTGCCCAAATGGTTCCCACGATTCCCATTATCGCAACCCAATGCCTCCTGCTAAGCCTTCCTCCAACAGCGTTTACCCAAGCCAATGAACTACTCCAGAGATTGTTGTCATTAGTATCAAACTGAGTTAGTGCGAAGAATACTAGGGCGCTGAAGCCCATCCCGATTTTGAGCATAGCTGCTGCTATATTCTCTGATCCTGTCAGAATAATTGAAAAGACACCTATCAGCACTAAGGACGTATTGAAGAGCATTATATGAGTTGCCCAAGCGACAGCACCATCTCTAGGTTTAAAACCATACCGACCCAGATCACCGACAATGACAGATCCTACCGCGTAAAAACCAACCACCGTAGTTATAATAGAGCCAATAGGCAGAGGACTTGGAGGTTTATATGCGAGAAGTGCTGGTACTCCTCCGAAAGCCTCAAAGGATGCAGCCGCTCCGATGAAACTTAACAGTAGGAACATTGGACCGACCAGATAAGAGAGAACTATTATCGCAGCGATTCCGTAAAGCGCTGTAAGCATCATGAGGATGCCCGACCATATGGTGGCTGCGACTATATCGGTAAACCAGTAACCTGGCAACATTGAACTTATGAGGACACCGAATAGCCATGTTTGAAACGTAAACCAAGCCATGGCACCGATTCCTGAACATATGGTTCCCACTATAGAGGATCCTATCCTCCCAAAGGGATATCTCATTATGTTATAGGTTGCCATTCGAGTGTGACCGCCGATCAAGCCTGTTAATCCACCTAGAATAGCGAGGATGACACTACCGATGATCACAGCGGTAATGAGGGTAAGAGCGTCGCCAGCCGAGGCAATCGCTCCACCAGCCCATATAGCTGCAACACAGGTTACAACGCTGGTATACTCTATAAACATCGCAAGCGAAGACCTTCTCTCCTTCATCGGAACCTCAACGATGGCATAATCCCCGTACTGGTCCTTAGATTCCTCTCCCATACTTTTTCCTCTCTTTTTATGACCAAAATATCATGTAGTATTTGCGATCATTATATAAAACTATTCCTCAAGTACCAAAATTAAAAGCTACCGAGAGAAAACGGGTACACTGATTTCATTTTAGGTTTTTAAACCGAATGGAACCTTTTGCAAGAAGAAAAAAGGGATTTTTGGGGAAAGTTCAAATTGAAAGACGTTTATGTTAAGAGCTTTTCGATTGGCGTGTATTTGTCGGTGTAGCCTAGCTCAGCGAGGACTGGGCGAAACACAGCGAGTCCCTCGGGGGTTCTCCACCTCTCGTAAGCCTTTATCCCTATCACCGCAACATCCAATCCTTCTTTTATGTCTGCGTTGGTG
>Ga0315314_1003646_pt1 | contig 11924 bp, 8 predicted proteins | sample TDP9_MG_FD_203631 | JGI IMG/M metagenome (GOLD analysis project Ga0315314, IMG submission 203631) | Freshwater sediment microbial communities from Lake Towuti, South Sulawesi, Indonesia - TDP9 | ecosystem: Environmental > Aquatic > Freshwater > Lake > Sediment | place: Indonesia: South Sulawesi...
GCTTATCTTGATGATGGGACGATGGTGGTGATTGAGGATGGAAGGAGACATATTGGCAGAAGAGTTGATGTAATGGTAAATAGCATTTTACAGACTGCGGCCGGACGGATGATATTCGCCCGCATTGTGGAAGAATGAACAGATGATTTCTGAGAAGAGAGGTAACCTTTGAAAGTGGTAGCAATTATTGTTGCTGCGGGCAGTGGAAAAAGGATGGGGCATTCAACAAAGAAACAGTTTCTCTCTATCGGCTATAAACCCATTCTGGCATATACTCTCGATGTATTCGATTCAATAGATAGAGTTGACAAGATAATTCTGGTTATCCCTAGAGGTTGGAAAAGGCATTGTCAGAAGGAAATTATGGAAAAGTATGGATATAGAAAAGAGATAGAGGTAATCAGCGGGGGAGCACGGCGACAGGACTCGGTGGCCTGTGGACTTGCCCGTGTATCTTCTGATTATGAGATAGTAATTATTCACGATGGAGTGAGGCCGTTTGCCACCAGAAGAATGGTGGTCGAATCAATTGTTAAAGCAAGGAAATTTGGAGCCTGCGTTGCTGCCGTTCCTGTTACTGACACTATCAAAATGGTAAGGAGAAAAGGGACTGTAGAAAGAACACTTTCTCGTGAACATCTCTGGAGAGTTCAAACTCCACAAACATTTCGGCTCAGTTTGATTAGGAAAGCATATGCCAAAGCTTTGAAAGATAAATTTTATGGCACTGACGATGCTCAGTTGGTGGAAAGGATGAATAAACCAGTAAGAGTTATCTCGGGTGACTACCGGAATATAAAAATCACGACCAGCGAAGACTTAATCCTTGCCGAGACATTATTATCAGGAAAACCGTTTTAGACTCTTCACAAACTATATTTCCAATATTAGGAGTAGCGGAGCGATAGCTCTGCGCAATGTAAGAGTTCAATTTATCAAGCCCTTATTGAAAGATGAAAAGGAGTAGCGAAGCAAAGCTTCGCTTTACAAATCTATGGGAGTAGTTGGGATGAAGGGATAGTTTTCGGAGTCGCTCGGTTAGAACCCCGCTCTAATTCCGTCAGCGCTGGGGCGAAACCTGGCGGAATTGAAGCTCCTCTAACTATCCCTTCATCCTTTTAAGGGGAAAAATAGAATTAGTGTAGGGGTTCGATTTATCGAACCCTTATTGTTACTTTATAGGGAGTTATTATGAAGGTAGGTATTGGTTATGATGTCCATCGGCTGGTTAGAGGTAGAAGATTAGTGTTGGGAGGCGTGCAAGTACCATTTGAGAAAGGACTGTATGGCCATTCTGATGCGGATGTTCTAACCCATTCTATCTGTGATGCAATTCTTGGCGCATTAGGAAAAGGCGACATAGGCCGCCATTTTCCAGATACTGATTCCCAATATAAGGACATCTCCTCCCTGATTCTTCTGAAGAAAGTTTCTGAAATTATGACCCAAGCAAGTTTTCAGGTGAATAATCTCGATTCAGTAATTATAGCCGAGAAGCCCCATCTTGCTCCCTATATTGAAGATATGGAAAGAAATCTCAGCCGGGTTCTCAAGATTAATCGAGAATTAATAAATATTAAGGCCACAACCAATGAAGGATTGGGATGGATTGGTAAAGGGGAAGGGATAGCCGCTTATAGTATGGTTTCTCTCAGAGAGCTCTGAAAGAAGATTATGTCTCTACTTGTTTACAATACTTTAACTCAAAAAAAAGAAGAATTTAAACCGCAATCTGCGGGAAAGGTGAAGATGTATGTCTGTGGAACCACACCATATGACCATTGCCATCTTGGTCACGCCCGGTGTTATGTAGTCTTTGATGTAATTAGAAAATATTTGGAATATAAAGGCTACGATGTCATATATATACAAAATTTTACAGATGTTGACGATAAGATTATCAAGAGAGCTCAGGAGTTAGGAAGCAAGGCTAAAGAGATAGCAGAGAAGTACATAAGGGAATATTTTGAAGTAATGAACAGATTAAACATAAGAGAAGCAAATTTTTACCCCAAAACAACAGAGCATATAGAGGAGATGATAAAACTTATCCAAAAGTTGATCGACCGAGGCTATGCTTATGCTATCAATGGAGATGTGTACTTTGAAGTAGCCAAGTTTAATGGTTACGGTAAACTCTCCCATCGGAACCGGGAAGAGATGCAAGCGGGAGCCAGAATAGAAGTTGATAAGAGAAAGAGGAACCCACTCGATTTTGCCTTATGGAAAAGTGCTAAGCCTGGTGAGCCTTGCTGGGAAAGTCCCTGGGGGAGAGGTAGACCGGGATGGCATATTGAGTGCAGTGCTATGAGTATGGGGTACCTCGGGAACTCTTTTGATATACACGGTGGCGGGCAGGACCTAATCTTCCCTCATCACGAAAACGAAATTGCCCAATCCGAGGCAGTAACGGAGAAGTCATTTGTAAGTTACTGGTTGCATAATGGATTTGTTACAGTCAATCGGGAAAAGATGTCCAAATCCCTAGGTAACTTTTTTACTTTGACGGAGATTTATGAGAAATATTCTCCGGAAGTGGTGAGGCTCTTTCTTATCTCACAACACTATCGAAGCCCTATAGATTTTTCTGATGATAAGTTAGAAGAAGCCCGGAAAAGTTTAGAGAGATTTCGCAATACTTTAGAGAACATCGAATTTCTTTTAAAAGGATTGAAAGCAGAAAAGAAATCAAACCTTCCCCAGGGAGACGATAGTACACTATTGGAGGCAAAAGAAAAATTTGTTACCGCTATGGATGACGATTTTAATACGGCTCGTGCCCTGGGTCATATATTCGATTTGGCGGGTAAGGCAAACAAAATAATGGCCGAGAGAAATCCCAACCTCTCTTTTCTTCTTGCGGCAGAGAGAGCCTTGACAGGTATGGGTTCTCTCTTGGGGTTTGTGAAAGGGAAGGCTGTAGAAAAGGCAGGGATAGATGAATTCCAAATCGAAATGCTTATTGACGAGAGGAATGCTGCCCGGAGAAAAAGGGATTGGGAGAAGGCAGACAAAATCCGTAGTGACCTGGAAAAGATAGAGGTCATTCTGGAAGATACTCCCGTGGGAACACGTTGGAAATATCGAGGCACAAAAAGCTCTTGACAGAAGGTCGCAATTAGCGATATAATCCTTTTGCGATCTTAAGAATGATAAATGCTGGCGTAGCTCAGCTGGTAGAGCAGGGGTTTTGTAAACCGATTTAAGCCCGACGAGAAATTTCGACATCGACGAAAAACGTATTCGCCATTCATCACCAATAGTCATCAATCTGTGCCTCTAGTTGACACAAATTTGGCACAGTGTAAAGAATTCTGCCCCGATGTTTCACACAAAGACCGCTAAACGCAAGTGAGGCGGTTTTTTATTGCCTTTTTAGGCCGTTTTTGGTATAGTAAAATAGAGAAAAGATAGAAAAATTATTAAAGATAAAATGATAAGTAATTAGAAAGATATATAAAATGAAAATCAAAGAATTTAATTTCCGAGAATTATGTAAGAATAAGATAAAAAAGACAACCTATCTTACGCATGGGTTTTTTCCTTATCCCGCCAAATTTATACCGCAGATTCCCCATTATTTTATTGATAAATATACGGATAGGGACAGCATAATTTTAGACCCATTTTGTGGATGCGGTACTACATTAGTTGAGGCAAAAATTTTGGGTCGAGGATCTTATGGGGTGGATATAAATCCATTTGCCCAACTCCTAACAAGGGTAAAAGCTACACCCCTTGATATGAATAGATTAGACCGAGAAAAAATAATTTTATTTAATAGGATAGAGAAGTTTAAAGACGAACCGAATGCGATCGATTTTATTAATAGGGATTTTTGGTTTTTAAAAGAAGCTCAAAAAGACCTGACTAAGATAAAATGTTCTATAGACTTAGTTAAGGATGATAAAATAAAAGACTTTTTCCTTGTGTGTTTGGCTTCTATTGTAAGAAAATCATCGAATGCAGACCCCAAAATAAGTAAGCCGGTGTATACTAAAACAATGAGGAGCCTTATGAATAGAAGAGTAGAGCCGATAAAATATTTTAAAGAGAAGGTTGAAAAGTATACTGTCAGGATGAATGAATTTAATAATTATATTTCTCTCTTAGGCAATAATGACATAAAAGCTGAGGTTATAGACAAAGATGCAAGAAATATTAAATTAGATAGCGGCGTTGTAAGCCTCATTGTTACTTCGCCTCCTTTCATAACTGCGCAAGAATACTTTAGAACAATGAAATTTGAAATCTATTGGACCGGCTTAGGTGATAGCGAAAAAATAAATGAACTTAAAGAGCGAATGATAGGCTTGGAGAAAACAAGAAACTACCATTCAAACGAATTGCACCTTTTAAAGATTAAAAGGCTAAAGAAACTGGATGATATAATAAAGAAATTATATGCTCAAGATAAAAATAGAGCCTTTATACTTTATCAATATTTTGTAGAGATGAAGAAAGCTTTTCAGGAGTTTAAGAGGGTTCTTAGTAGAGGCGGGTATTTTGTTATTACTATAGGTGATAATATAATAAGAAAAATCCCAATCAAAACACACGAGCTAATAGTCAAATTGGCTGAAGAAGTAGGGTTTAAAACAGAATGTGTGGGATACGATGTTATAAGGGCTCACGCATTAATGACCAAGAGAAATATTACTGGTGGTGTAATGAATATAGAATGGATTATGGTTTTTAAGAAACCTTGAAAGAGGCTAAAGTTGGTAACTTATCGAAGAACTTGGTGGCTTACACGTCCAGTAAGATCTCCTATTGCTCATGATATTACAGTTAAGGTGTTTGCAGAAGTTGCAGCCGGTAAAAAATGGGAGGGCAATAGGTCCTTGCAGATTTTATTTGAAAAAAGGCTTGGAGAAACAGGGATTAAAAGAAGGCGCGAAAGCGATGTTGGAAGAGGTAGTGGCGGTAGAACTTGGGCTTCTTTATTGCGAGATCTAGGTTACTGGTATCCTTCCGAAGAAGATAATAAGGTTATCTTAACGCCCGTTGCAGAGGCTTTAATAAAAGGCGACAGAATCAGAGAGCATATTATTAAACAAATAATGAATTATCAAATACCCAATGCCCACCATCTTTCAAAAGATTTTCCCATAAAACCAGATCCAAGGTTTAGAATATTTCCTTTTCGATTTATGCTCAGACTCCTTTTAGACAGAGAGGTTAAATATCTCACACAAGATGAAGTTGCTCTTTTTGTTATAACTGCTTTTAGAGATAGTGATTTTGTTGAGATAAAAAAGGCGATTCTTGAGAGTAGGAAATACTGTAAGCAAAAAGGCAAGAAATTAAAAGATTGCGGAGAAATAATTGAAAAATTACAAAGAGCACATGACCATAGAAGAAGAAAAAACGCACATTTAGATATGACAGGTTATCTAGATTATGTACAAGCTATAGCTCATACATTCATGATAAATCTTCGCTTTATAAATGGCATCAAAACTGAAGTTGGTAAGATCTCTATTGAGGTGGGCAAAGAAGATAGTATAAGAAACTTATTAAAGTTCTATGAATCTAGTTATCCTTTTAACTCGCTTCATAAAATTTCTGAAAGAGCTTTTGCAGGCCATTATGGTTTATCTTTAGGAAAATTTAAATATACTAGATTAAGACTTCCCGTGAGTACAGTACAAGAAAAAATATTGATTAAGACAAAACAAGCCATAGATAAAATTTTGGTTACTGAGCCAATTATAGAAAACACCAATGAACTAGTCAAAGAATTAGAAAATAAGACAGGATTTAAAAAAGAAGATATTGTTTCAGTCCTAAACAGACATTTCCCTAATTTAGTCGCAAGAAAATTAATCATAAGTTCATCTTTTGTAGATAATTACTTAGAAGTTGCAGGTGATGGAAATAGATGGCAGGAATTTGAGCAATTAACGAGAGAGATTTTCAGAAGTTTAGGATACAAAGTAATTAAATCTGAACAATTAAGATTGCCAAATGGGGAAAGAATAGATGGATTGATATTAGATGTTAACAAAAGGATTTCTGGTCTTTTAGAATGTAAGAATGGAGAAAAATACACTCTTAGTCCCAAAGACAGAGCCTTGATGATAGAGACTTATCTTCCAAATTTTAAAAATTACATGTCTGGATCAAATATTTTCACGTTATCATTCTTCATTTATATCATTGGTGGGGCATTTAGTGGAGAACAGAATTTTAAAAGAATCATAGAGAAAAGTAAAGTAAACGGTAGCGTAATCCAAACAAAACAGCTTCTTTTCTTATTAAATCTTCATTTAGAAAAGCCAATTTCTTTAGAAACATTAGAAAAGTTGTTTTCTTTAAATAAAGTTCTCACAGATACAGATATAACGAATATATTAGGTAGATAAATGAATTTAGCATAATTAGAATTCTCCTGAGAAATTGTTTCTTCTTGAAAAGTCTGATTAAATCTTGGCTCGAAAACATTGTGCCAAATTTCATTTAGATTTGATGTATGATATAGGGGGATGAAATTGTGAAATTGCGTTGGTTGCATATTCGGGGGTTCAGGTCGATTCGAGAAATTTCTTTGGATGTAGATAATTTTTTGTGTCTCGTTGGTCAGAATAATCATGGTAAATCAAATATCTTTTATGCGCTGGACCTATTTCTTTCTTCAGGAATTAAGACGGTAACTCCAGATGTCTTCTTCCGTAGTCCAACTGAAAGAGTGGAAGAAATAATTATTGAGGGACGTTTTGAAGACCTATCGCAGGCAGAAATGGAAAAATTAGGTCCGTGGACCGTTGATGGGAATCTTACGGTCTCGAAAAAATATTGGATTGATGATGACAATAGGCCTCAAGTTTCATATGAGGCACTCATGAGAGTTCCAAAGGACGAATGGCTGCTAGAGGATTTTGAAAACTATAATATCAGAGATATAGTATCAAAATTGCCTATAGCAGAATTTCTTCCTGGAAGTGGCCGCATAACGAAAGAAGCCTATAAGGGGGCAATACAAAAATATACTGAAACTTATTCTGATAAAGTTCAGTGGCTGGAAGAGAGGCGTGTAAATCCGGCAGGATATAAACAAGTCCTAGATGGATATCTACCTGAATTTCATCTAGTGCCTGCGGTTCGGGATATTACTGAAGAAACCAAAACAAGTGGTGCAACCCTTCTTTCAAGGCTTCTCAATGTTATTATAAGCCGCATTGCAAGGCAAAATCCTGCATTCCTACGGCTACAGGATACTGTTCAAGAAATTAAAACGCTAATAGAAGGCAAAACTTCAGAAGAGAAGCTTACAGAGATTAGAGAAATAGAAGGCAAGTTAAAACAGGAATTGGGTCCGTGGGATGTTGGACTAAGTATAGGCGTTGAAGCACCTGACATAGAAAAGGTATTCCAATTGGGGACAAGTATAACACTTGATGATGGTATTCCAACAGGTGTAGATGAAAAAGGACATGGATTGCAGCGCTATCTAATCTTCGCATTAATGCGTGTTTGGGCTGCTGAGGCGAGACGGGTACAAACCGAGGATGGAAAGGAGATTCGAGAGCGCTCACATATTTTCGCATTTGAAGAGCCCGAACTTTTCCTCCATCCCCAAATGTGCAAGGCTACTTATGAAGCCTTGAAGAAAATTTCAAGCACGGATCAAAGCTTTATTTGCACTCATTCCCCCCATTTTATTGATATGGAAGACTACAATCACATTGTTATTGTTACAAAACCTATTCTTGAAAAAGGCACTCAAGTTATACGTGTAGAGAAGGAACTTTTGGAGGGCAAAAGAAAGAAACAATTTAATATGGTGCGATTTTTCAATCCAGATAGAAATGAACTCTTCTTTGCCAGAAAGGTTGTGTTAGTAGAAGGGGCAACAGAAAAGGCAGTTTTGCCTCTTTTTGGAAGACGTATCGACTGTTTTGATTATAGAATTAGCATTATTGACTGCGGAAGCAAATTTAACCTAACCTTGTACATGGAAGTTTTGAATGCTTTTCGCATTCCATATCTTGTTATTTATGATGAAGATCCTATAGACCCCGAACTTGAGGTAGGGGGTTCCCAACACGACCCTGATAAGCTTAAGGAAGCTAGACAAGCATATGAAGAAAACGAAAGGATAAAGAATACCGTTGACGTCAAGATAGGCAAGGCACAACAAATACCAGGGAAGTTCGAAAAGTTGTTGGGAATCTCAAGGGCTCAAATTGACAAACTCGGGAAGCCTCTTGCTGCTATTGGAAAGTACACAGAAGAAGATATAGAGATTCCTGAAGGTGTCAAGGAGCTGGTTGGAGTAGTTTATGGATAATCTGAGAATTGAGACAGAGTTAGTGGAGAATAAGAAAATTCCATCTATTACGGGCTTTGTGGGTCACTATGTTCATCTAAAAAAGTCTTTTGTTTCCGATTCGTTTGGGCACAGTGGATAATATCTATATGCTACAACTATTCTCAGCTAATTTTTTTATTGATTATTCCCAAAAAATTTGTTAAGGTTTAGTAAGAATTTTCCAGAAAAGAGAACGGCGGAGGCCTTGAAGTCCAAAGTTGACACAAATTTGACACAGGGCCATCTGCTGAGAGCGAAAAAACAGTAGGTTAAGAAAAACCCTTTAAAAATAAAGGTCTGACAAATGCTGGCGTAGCTCAGTTGGTAGAGCAGGGGTTTTGTAAACCTCAGGTCGTAGGTTCGAATCCTATCGCCAGCTCCAAAGAAAATAGAAATAAGAATTAAACACAAAGAGGGACTGATAGCCGAGATTGATTCATATAAGGACAGGTGGCGGAGTGGTTAATCGCACTGGACTGTAAATCCAGCGGACGTAGTCCTTCGGAGGTTCGAATCCTCCCCTGTCCATGTTGCTTTGCGGAGAAAAGCAACTAAGCGGGAGTGATTCAATGGTAGAATATCAGCCTTCCAAGCTGAATGTGCGGGTTCGATTCCCGTCTCCCGCTCCAAAAGTCGGGATAATAATGTAATGATGTTATTCATGCCCATGTAGCTCAGTTGGTAGAGCACATCCTTGGTAAGGATGAGGTCACCGGTTCAATCCCGGTCGTGGGCTCCAAAAGGTAGGGTAAAGTTTAAGAGGAGGTAAAGAGATGGGCAAAGCGAAATTTGTGCGAACAAAGCCACATGTAAATGTAGGGACAATTGGGCATGTTGACCACGGGAAGACGACGCTGACTGCGGCAATTCTTCTGTGTTTATCGAAGTATGGGAAGGCAGTACCCAAGAGGGTAGATGAGATTGACAATGCACCTGAGGAGAAGGAGAGGGGTTTAACCATAGCCATAGCCCATCTGGAATATGAGACAGAAAAGAGGCACTATGCGCACATAGATTGTCCGGGACATGCCGACTATGTGAAGAACATGATAACCGGGGCGGCACAGATGGATGGGGCGGTTTTGGTAGTGAGTGCAGCCGATGGGCCGATGCCGCAGACGAGGGAGCACATTCTATTAGCACGGCAGGTAGGGGTGCCGAGTATAGTAGTTTTTCTTAACAAGATTGATCAGGTAGATGATAAGGAGCTATTGGATTTGGTGGAGCTGGAAGTGAGAGATCTTCTTACGAAGTATGAATTTCCGGGAGATAAGATTCCGGTAATAAAAGGGAGCGCTACAGAAGCGTTATCCTGTGGTTGCGGGAAAGAGGAATGTCCCAAATGCAAGCCGATACTGGAACTATTGAAGGCAATAGATGAGTATATACCTGAGCCCAAGAGGGATATAGACAAGCCATTTCTCTTAAGCGTAGAGGATATATTCAGCATAACTGGTAGAGGGACAGTAGCTACAGGGAGAGTGGAGAGAGGGAGAGTAAAAGTAGGGGAAAATGTAGAGATAGTAGGGATACAGGAGACGAGGAAGAGTGTGGTGACAGGGGTAGAGATGTTCAGGAAGACGCTGGATGAAGGTAGAGCGGGGGACAATATAGGGGTACTTTTGAGAGGGATAGAGAAGGACCAGGTAGAGCGGGGGCAGGTGATAGCGGCTCCTGGGACAATAACTCCGCACACCAAGTTTAGAGGGCAGGTATATGTATTGACCAAGGAAGAGGGAGGTAGGCATACGCCATTTTTCCCCGGATACCGTCCGCAGTTCTATTTTCGGACAACGGATGTAACGGGAGTGGTGAAACTTCCTGAGAAGGTAGAGATGGTGATGCCTGGAGACAATATCAATCTGGAGGCAGAGCTGATAACTCCCATAGCCATGGAGAAGGAGCTGAGGTTCGCCATCAGGGAGGGCGGACATACAGTTGGTGCAGGAGTAATTGCGGAGATAATAGGATAGGATGAAGTGATAGTTTTCGGAGTCGCTCGGTTAGAGATGTTCGGGATTTGGTTCGCTCGCTATTTCCTCGCCTGGAGTTAGAGAATGGCTAAAGCTGAGATAGTAACTATCAGTCTTGCCTGTAGCGTATGCAAAAGGCGAAATTATACATATAGAAGGAATAAAAAGAAGAAGGATCCCAAGAAGGTAGAACTGAAGAAGTACTGTAGGTTCTGTCGCAAACACACTATTCATAAGGAAGTAAAATAGACAAGAAGAGTGGAAAATAGAGTAGGCCTGTAGCTCAATTGGTAGAGTAGCGGTCTCCAAAACCGTTGGTTGGGGGTTCGAGTCCCTCCAGGCCTGCCAACTCAATAGCAGAAAGCCTTTTTGAGGGATTACCATAAAATGCTATTTTTATTTCATCTTCGGAGATAATCGCTTTATTTAAAATTGTCTTAATCAAATCCTTCTGTTGGTAAGGCGGTAAAATATTAAATTGGCCTTTCATCTTTTCAAGGGCGGAGATTATAATTTCTTTATTAATTGCTCGCCTTTCTATTTCCTCTATTGTCAAACCTAAATCATTAATATTCTTCTCAATTTCTTCTTGTTGTTTTCCAAGTGCATTTAATTGATTTCGGATAATTGCAAGATTATCGTTGGTTATGATAGCACTCCAATTATCAATTATTTTCTTGGCGGAATTTTTAACTTTTATCAATTCATTTTGAAATAATATTTTTTGGTCTTTCAATTGGGGCAGTTCTTTTTGAATTAGACTATTGGTTTTTTTGATAAGTTCGGATAAAATATCCTCTCTATTTGATAATTCAATCATCCTATCCAAAATCACCTTCTCTATTTCAGCCGCCGATATTTTAAATCTACAATTATTATTTTTACAAATATAATAATAATATCGAATTCCTTTCTTTCCCGACCCGCTTCTTCCCTCCATCTCTTTATTGCATTTTTCACAAAAAAGTAAACCATTATTAAGAATATAATTGTGGCGTATGGATTTCATATTATTATGTTTTGTCGCATCATTTTTCTGAATAAGTTTTTGCACTTGATTAAATTTTTCTTCATCGATAATTGATTTCCAGATGGCCTTAATTATTTTATGTTCCAATCTTCCGTTATTTTTATTAATTTCTCGTTTTCCGATATAACTATAATTGGTTAACAATGTGCGAAGTGTGGAATAAGTAAAATTTCTTGGTGGTTTATATCTGCCACCAATAGTAGTAAATGATTTCGTCATATAGCCTCTTCGATTCAATTCGCTGGTCGTTTGAAAAAGTGCACCACATTTCAAATAATAATCAAAAGCAAAATTTACAATAATACTTTCTTTTTCATTCGGGATTAAATTTCCTTTGTTATTCTGGTCAAAATCATATCCTAAAAATGGCTGTCCCCCCGTCCATAATCCCCTATTTGCTCTTGCCTCAATTGAATTTCGCATTCGTCTTGCCATAAAATCCCTTTCCAGTTTGGCAAAGGCGGCCATATTAATTAAAAAATATTCTCCCTCTGGGGTAGTTGTATCAATATTCTGGTCAAGGATACATAAATGCGCATTATATTTTTGTATAATATCATAAAAGAAAACGACAAAATCCCTTGTATTACGCGCAAGTCTATCAATA
>Ga0315314_1003647_pt1 | contig 11923 bp, 14 predicted proteins | sample TDP9_MG_FD_203631 | JGI IMG/M metagenome (GOLD analysis project Ga0315314, IMG submission 203631) | Freshwater sediment microbial communities from Lake Towuti, South Sulawesi, Indonesia - TDP9 | ecosystem: Environmental > Aquatic > Freshwater > Lake > Sediment | place: Indonesia: South Sulawesi...
TCGGATTGTATGGAAACAGAATGCTGCAGAAGACTCTCAGGTCGCCAATGCTGGTCCGATCGGCTTCGATCTTCGGAGTCACGAAGCCGTGCTTCTTCATGTACTCGGCCCAGTACTCCTTGTCCTTCTTCGTGTCCGGAATCGTCGTCTGCAATTACCCCATAGCATAGAATGCTTATGGGTCGTAAATGCTTTCCCGAATGGGGTAATTCAAGGGTGGCCTCCACTCAGCAATGGTGATTACCCGCCAAAGGCAAAGCCAAGGTCCCTGAATTACCCCACTGACAGTAATGATGGGGCATCGCCAGCCCCCGTCTTCTATTTCGTGTCGTCTAAGAACTCACTCGCGTCAGTGCCTTCGCGACCAGTGCGACCGGCCGGCTCCAACTTCTTGGAATGCGAACGAAATCTCCAAGAAATTGGATCATTCAAATGACGAACAGCGGCCCGCAGACTGAATCGGTCACAAGCTCGCAGGGCAAGACCAATCGAAGTGTGCGTTCATCGGAATCTGTTAAGCAAACGTTCTCGCCAAGATTCGCGTTTCCTTCGTGACAAATCAGATTGCCGTCTTCCTTCGTGAGCCTTCTTTGCCACACGGACCAGCAGGCGACCTTTGCTCATGAACCACTCCTCAATGTGGTATGTGTTGTCAAGACCTGCAGATGACATGATGCGCTTAAGTTCAGACAGTACGGTCAAACGGAATCGGTTCTGGTCGGCTAGATAGGCAAAGTATCCGCCGGACCCGATGAAGAGGACAGGCGAGACATTGAGGCGTCCTAGGAAGACCAGGCGAAAGTCGGATCGAAAAATGCTCCTAGGCACCCTCTCGAAGACACAGACCGGAACCAGCCGTGGCATCCACAGCATTTGACGGAATAGCATCCCGAGGACTTGGATCTAAGTAACGCTCGATCATCTTAAGGACTATTGCGTTTGGCGACAGCGTGTTCAGGTTCTGGCGGGATGGGACGGTTTCGCGATTATCTCGCTCACGTAGAGGACAAAGAAGTTGTTCGAATGAGCAGGATAAACAACGAGCGCGGTATCCGCTCCCTCGCTCGTTCCAGCCACAGCCACAACTGGCTGATCAATGGGTATCGCTCCAGCGTCAGCAGCCATGACGACGATCTCCAAGCTGACCTTTGTGCCCTCTCCGAACAGTCTCAGAGTATCTGCCATCAGCTCCAAAGGCCCAATCGTGTCTCGCTTCATTCTGATGGCGCGCTCGACGCCGGAGAAAGCATGGCTTGCCGTTACAATGCGTACTCCGTCTTCAAGCAGGGCTCCCTCGTTTTCCTTTGTCATCTGTTGCGCACCTGGGTTCGCGAACCCGGTGTGGTGGCGTACGACGACCAAGTTGAAGCCTTTGAAAATCTCAGAAGCTTTCACGCCCGTACGACCGGTCGTTGAGGCCACAACAATGTTGCGGATGCCGAGTGACATCGCTCGCTCCTTAGCGCAAAGAAGCGTGGTTTCAGTGTTGGTGTCACCCGGCGCCTCAAAGTAGACAGTTGGTTTCTCTTTCATTGAGGTCATCTCGCTTATGGCACTCTCCGCTAGCGACAATCACGATAACTCTTTCGCCTGTCATTGGGCGCTCTACCCAACGTTCAGAGAAGGCGAGTTAGAATTCAAGCAACAACACAAATGGATCCACACGCTGTTTCTCGTCGACACTTGGGCCTTAAGGTCACAGGTGCATTTTGATATTCAGTATGGTCACGCAGACTTTCTTGTGTCTGCCGAGGATCATGTAGTCCTGTTCTACTTGAGCATTGATGTGAAACGCGAACTGGTTTTTCCCTTCCTGCAAGAAGCGCTCGAGACGCAAGGAACCGCAATTTACGTGAGCGAACATGAGCCGTTGGACGAATTGAGAGAAGCCATGAAACACTGGGGCGTCTATGTAGACAAGTACGAATCTGAGCGTTCGCTGAAGATTACTGACTTTGAAACGCTCAAGACAGCAGAAGAGCGGCTCTACGACCTCAAGACAAACAAGTTGTTGGATGACCTGCTAGAACGCCTCATGAAACAGGGAGGGCCGGTCAGAGTGGTGGCAGATCCAACCCTGCTTGTCAAACATGGAATGGTTGATGCGGTGGCCCACAGGGAGCGAACTCTTGGCAGACGCTTGGAGCTGCCCTTGACCATGATCTGCTGCTACGAAGACACGCTGGCTGACACGAAGGAAGGCGAGTTTCTGGTCGAGACATTGCGAGCTCACAGTCACGCAGTATTCCCAGGTCTGGCTCTGGAATTGGCATGAAAGAGCCATTATCATTGGTGGCACCGTCACCCACGCTAGGTCATCGATTCGGCCTACCACGGTGTCTTCGTACAACTGAAGTCAGACACAGTCGAACCTTCCTCTAGTGCGCACATGCCGGGAAGACGCGTAGATCAGTCGCGTGATACGCCAGTGTACCGAAAGCGACACGCTAATATACCCACCGCCCATGCTAGCTGAGTTTGGGATTTGTGCATGTGCGAATGCTTTGCATCATCGACATCTAGGACTGTGCGTTCTGCCAGTTTCACTAGCACAGCGTTGCTTGGTGCTGTTGACTACGGTCTACTGGCTCTTGGCGAGATTGTGAGGTCGACGATCTATGAGCGTATCGAGGAGAGCTATCAAGTAAAACGTGAAGAAATTCCGGAGAAACTCGATACATTCCACAAAGCGCTTCAAGAGTTGCTAGGTAGAGGTGCCGAAGTTGTGAAGCGACTAATCGCCAAGAATCTCTACAGTAGCCTCAACCTGAGATTCCCCGAACACGATAACTGGTCACTGGTTGACTACGTCCAAGATGCAAAAGACCAGATCGCATCACGCGAACTAATTGGCATCAACGTCTGCTCCTCAGGTAAGGCGACCGCATCAAGAACGTCTACGGATTTCTTTGGCGGCCTTGAACAACCAAGCGAGAAGAAGAGAGCCTTCTCGCCTTCAGGTCTCTAGGTGCGTGCACGAAACGCAGTTGCAGGTTTGGACACCCTTGCCAAGAGCAGCGATGAGCAAGATAGCTTCTCGTACTACGGATGTGTCGAATTTTGAATTCCCGCGTCAGGAGACCAAACGACAAGCCACAAGAAAATGACTATGCAGTCTGTGTCAACGGTTGAACGAGCAAACGTTTTCCTGCTCGATGCTTTGATGCGGGGATACTCGAATAAGCGAATAAATTGCAGAGTGTTCAAATATCCGCCACCGGTACCTGTCGACGAAGAGGAGAATCGCGATGCCCTATTGTCCAAGGTGCGGCAAGGAAGTGCCCGCTGATGGCAAGTTCTGCGCTAACTGTGGTGCAGCATTGCAGGGCGCCGCGCCATCTGCCCCTTCCTCATCAGGACACGTTACGCCTAGTCCTTTAGGAGATCTTGGATCTCGCGTAGTGGCAGGCATAGTTGACTACATCATAATTGGGATCATTGCAGGCATACTGTCCATACTTGTGCTCCTTCCTGTTAGCGTAGTGACAGGACCCGGAATGATGAGCGGGTTCGGACTCGCTTGGTTCAGTGGGATGTTTGCAATCATGGGGATCATGTGGCTTCTCTGGCTGATCTACTTCACCTATTTCGAGGGAACTTCAGGCCAGACAATCGGAAAGAAGCTCACCCACATTAGGGTGATCAAGGAGGACGGTTCCAGATGCGACTTCGACTCCGCACTAGTTAGGAACATTCTCAGAATAGTCGATCATTTGCCCTTCCTCTACATTCTCGGAATTATCCTGATAGCGGCGACAGAGAAGAAGCAGCGCCTGGGCGACATGCTCGCAAAGACCATAGTAGTCAGGGCCTAGCAAAGGCTTTCCGTGCTCTCAGTGAGCGCAGAACTTGGTGCATGCTTAGCAAACGTGGGCCTTGTGTCATGATTTGCATTGTTTATTCTGTGTGGGTCTCATGGGTGGGGTGTCCTAGTTTGAGCTGTTATGGGTTTGGGGCTTCTCGTCGTCGGATCCTCTGCTAAGGGTGCTTGCATTTGAACCGTTGACTTGCGCGTGTGTCAGCTTGTGCTGTCAAGACTGAGTGAAATGGTCTCGATGGCAGAGCAAGACTCTTGAATTCCCTCCCCTTGTATCGGCGCAACGGCCTTCGTGGGGAGAAGATCGCAACGAATCAAACAACGGATCAGGCTCTCCTTTCTGGATTGCCGAAGAAGACGCTGCTTGGCTTGTTTCACTTCCAGATCCGAAACATCTGGCGCGTAGACGGCCTATACTTCCTCGGGATTGAGGCGGCGTATGGAACAGAGGCTGCTTCGAAGATCGATGAGGAATGCTGGAAGACGATGGGCACTCTTGAAGCTCGACAGCTCAAGGAGATTATTGTGGCAAAGGAATGGTCAATTCCTAATATCATGAAGGCTTTGAGGCTGACAAGCTGGTCGCTCGATCAACGCGACAAAGAGGTCCACGTGCAAGAAGACCGAGCGCTTTTCAGAGTGGTGAGCTGCAGCACCCAGCTGACGAGACTCCGAAAAGGTCTACGAGAGTTCCCTTGCAGACCCATTCGAGAAGGCTATCTTCAAGCATTCACGCGAGAACTGAATCCGAACGTCACTGTCGTCTGCAACTCTTGTCCTCCGGGACTCCATTCTGAGAACACTTGGTGCGAATGGGAATTCAGTATGCGGCACTGAAATTGTTCGTGTGAGAAATCTGTGGATTCAAGGACATTTTCTACGGCTTATGCAGCGGCAGTCTCGCCAGCAAAACGCACAACGTCACAAGCGCTTTTCTGAGCCTATATAGAAAAAGTTGAGCGTCCTTAATATGGAGCCCTCTATGTAGACGGCCAAACTTTCGTGAGACCAATAATGCTTCATGAAGTAAGATGGCATGGGCGGGCTGGGCAAGGTGTAATTACGTCGAGCAGGCTGCTTGCTCAAGCTGCCCTTCTTGAAGGAAAACATGCGCAGGCATTCCCTGAGTTCGGGCCCGAGCGGCTCGGTGCGCCCATATCCGGGTTCACTAGAATAAGTGACGAGGTAATTGACACGAGAAGCCAGATCTACAATCCCGGCTTCGTTGTCGTGTTGGATTCCTCTCTACTCGGAGTAGTCAATGTAACGAGAGGACTCTTGGAGAATGGAAGAGTTCTTCTGAATTCTCCGAAACGTGCAGCTGAGATGGCGTCAAGGCTCTCACTTGCTGAGAGTCAGGTTCGAACAATAGATGCGACACGTCTGGCCATGGAAATCGCGGGACGACCAATCGTCAATACGGCAATGCTCGGGGCTCTTGCGAGGATCGCGCCGCTCGCTTCTTTGAGTTCGATGGAAAGCGCGATTAAAGAACGGTTTGCCGGAAGCCTCGCTGAGAAGAACATCGAGCTGATACGGCGTGTGCACGAAATGGTGGAGTGAAGCATGAGCGCGGAAGAAGACAAACCTGGATGGAGATCGCTTCCGATGGGTGCGGTCTTGGTTACTCCAGGGTCAGCGGAACGGAACAAAACGGGGACATGGCGACTCAAGCGTCCCACATTGGATGCGAAGAAGTGTACGAACTGTCTGCTCTGTTGGATCTACTGCCCTGAACCAGCTATCCTGCGGGGAGCTAAGACGATCGAGTTCAACTACGACTATTGCAAGGGATGCGGAATCTGCGCGGTTGAGTGTCCCCTGAAAGCGATTGCCATGACGGAGGAATCCTGAATTGGCTAGGACAGTCGCACAGAGGATCGTAGGCATGAACGGCGACGAGGCTGTTGCGTTCGCTGCCAAGCAAGCTGACGTTGATGTTGTCGCTGCGTATCCAATAACGCCGCAAACCATTATTGTTGAAAGGTTTAGCGACTACGTAGCAAACGGCGAGGTCGACACGCAGTTCGTCTGCGTCGAATCCGAGCACTCAGCTCTATCCGCGTGCGTGGGGGCAAGCTTAGCTGGATCACGGGTATTCACGGCCACATCAAGCCAAGGCTTAGCGCTCATGCATGAGGCGCTGTACCTCGCGTCAGGTTTGCGCACTCCTATCGTAATGGCAGTGGTCAACAGGGCACTTTCGGCTCCCATCAATATTCACAACGACCACTCAGACATGATGGGTTCAAGGGATTGCGGCTGGATTCAGATCTATGCAGAGAATGCACAAGAAGCGTATGACTGGACCCTTCAGGCTTTCAGAATTGCAGAGGACGACAGGGTGTCGCTGCCAGTCACAGTGAACTTGGACGGGTTCACAATCTCACACGCCATGGAAGGGGTTGCGGTCCTCGAGGACGAACAGGTCAGCAAACTCTTGGGCAAGAGGGCTGCAAAGTATAGGCTTGAGACGAGCAGTCCCATGACCTTCGGGGCGTTGACGCTTCCAGATTACTACTCGGAGTTCAAGCGTCAGCAGGTCGAGGCAATGAATGTCGCACCGCCGGTCATCGGGCAGGTGACAGATGAATTCAAGAAGACTTCAGGAAGGCAGTATTCAGCTTTCTCCACGTTTAATATCGAAGACGCAGAGGCTGCAATAGTATGCTTGGGCAGCATCGCGGGCACAGCACGGACTGTTGCCACAAAGCTGCGGTCTCAAGGAAAGCGAGTAGGCGTAATCAAGATCTGGCAGTACAGACCGTTTCCGACAAATCAAATGGCAAAACTGCTATCAAAGATCAAGAGTGTCGGCGTTATCGACCGAGCCGTATCCTTCGGGGCCCCATACGGAGCTGTATGCAGCGACATCGCTGCAACGAAAGCGATGACGGGGGCCGACACCAAGCTGTTCAACGTTATCTGCGGTCTGGGCGGCAGAGACGTTAAGCCGAGTGACATCGAAGGTGTGTTCGACAAAGCGCTTCGATACGCAAGAGGAGAGCCAGTAGACGACCATTTCTCGTTCGTAGGAGTGAGGGAATAGATGGTAACTTTGAAAGAGCTTCCGACGACCGAGCTTTTCGGACCTGGTCACCGGATGTGCACTGGCTGCGGCCCCGCAGCTACAGCACGAATGACAATGAAGGCTTTGGAGAAGCCCGCGATTCTTGTCAACGCGACCGGCTGCCTCGAGGTTGCGAGCACCATCTACCCAGATACGGCATGGAAGGTACCTTGGGTCCACACGCTCTTCGAGAACGCTGCCGCAGTGGCGGCGGGCATCGAGGCTTCTCTCCGGAAACAGGGGAAGGCCGACGAAGTAGACATCGTGGCCTTTGGTGGAGACGGAGGCACATTTGACATCGGAATCCAAGCGCTGTCAGGTGCCCTAGAGAGGAAGCATGACTTCACGTACATCTGCTACGACAACGAGGCGTACATGAACACGGGAATACAGCGATCTGGAGCGACACCATACGGAGCTTCCACTACCACAACTCCAGCCGGCTCAAAGATCCCAGGCAAGGTAGACGCGAAGAAGGATCTCATCGGCGTCTGCGTTGCGCACAGGATCGAATTTGCGGCGACTGCTTGCGTCGCATACTGGAACGACTACATAACCAAGGTCCGACGCGCCGCAGCAGTGAAGGGACCGGCGGTCATACACGTGTTAGCGCCATGCCCGCTCGGATGGAGATTCGAAACCAGCGAGACCATCAAGCTTGCCAAGCTTGCGGTGCAGACCAGATACTTCCCACTCTATGAAGTCGACCACGAAAAGTACAAGCTCAGCATGAAAGTTCCAAAACCAGCTGCGCTTGAAGAGTTCCTGAAGCCTCAAGGGAGATTCAGGCACCTCTTTGCGCCTGAGTTCGCGCAAAACTTGGAGGAACTGAAGAGACAAGTCGACGGCAACTGGAACAGGATCGCTGAGCTCTGCGGCGAGACAGCAACGCAGGCCTAGATGGCTTCACGCGAGATTAGTCGTTCCTTTTGGTAGCTTGAAACGATTATATGGAGTTCGTCTGTGATAGTGACGCCTGAAGCTGAACCGTATGCGGGCTAAACGAATCATCGCTATTATCATGCTGGTGGTCATCGCCTTTCTGATAGCCTTCCCACCGCTTGCGAGTGGTGGCGTAAAGGTATCGTCTTCTTCAACCACCTCCCTTGCCGCGGAACATGTCTACGTCACAATCGGAGAGATCAGCGCGCACAGGGCTGACACTGTCGAACCCTCAGGCTGGTTTTCGATAAGCAACATGTCGACCAACATAGACCTTGCACTGGTTAACTCGAGCGTGACAGTTGCTCTGGGCTCGCTCCCGCTCGGAGAATACGACACGATTAAAGTGACGCTGACAAACGCGACGGCGATCATTAACGATACGTCAAAGAAGGTTCAGCTGGAGTCCACGGTATTTACGATACCAGCATCTTTCTTGGTCCAATTTGGAGCCGAGACTTCCGTCGTGCTGAAGATTACTCCAGAGCTGCAGACCGCGCCCGATACGACGACGTTGAAGTTGTCGTTCACGGCGCTGCCTAGTACGTGAGTGGTCAGCGTTGGGGATACTCGGAAAAGACAAGATCGTGGAACTCGTCAACTCATTCAAGTGCATCCATCCATTCGACTTTAACCTCCTAGATGGAGACGGCTACGTTCTGACAGTCAAAGACGAGATGACCCTCCACTACCTCGAGCACAAGAATCTGGTATCTCACGAAGTGGTATTTACGCCGCCGAACTTTGTCGCACACCTGACTGCCAAGAGTCGGTATGGCAGAATGGGGCTTTCGTTCCTAAACGCCGCCAAGGTTCACAGCGGTTTTGTCGGCAGACTGGCCCTGGAGCTCGTGAATCTGAGCAACGATCGTCAGCCGATCACAATCAAGCGCGGCGAACCCCTCATGCACATTGAGTTCATCGGCAGGGAAGGCGTGCCATCTCCCTACCAAGGGTCCTACATGTTTCAGTACATGAGCGATGACGAAGCAAGTCTGTACAAAGGGATTCTTCAGAAACACTTCTCAGATCTGTTTCCCGAAGATGTGTTGGGTCGGATGATCCGAGAACGGATAGGTGCCTAACGTTCCTACTTCCGTCTTCGAACGAATTGCCTTCTTCGGGATCTGTACGTCGAGCTGGCTGCCACGGCAACGACAAAGGATGCCAGCACCACCGCAAGCATGAGGAGCGGATCCACTCCGGCCGAGATGTCTGTGTTTATCGTGTTTCCTTGGGCTTGAGCAAAGCCGACAACCGTGACTGTAGCGTTGTAGCTGTAAGACGCGCGAGCAACGAATGGTGGCGCGTCCACCCGACTGACTTCCATCTTCAGGTCCACCGCCGGTGGCGGATTGTAGACGAACGTCGTCGAGCCGTCTACTAGATTGAACGTTCTTTTCCAGTATTCAACAGGCTCATCAAGATCGCTGAAATCCAGCAGGACGGCCTTCTCCGCTCTGTCCACGGCGGCTTTCGGGGCTATGACGTCTGGTCCGGATGAATAGATGACTTCATCTATGGTTTCGTTCATGGGGGTTGTTTGATAGTCCACGTACTTCTCGAATTCAGGCTTGACGTATGTCGCTCCCATCCGGTTGTAGCTGAGATTTCCAAGCCTGAGATCGCGCGATACACTAAACGATATCCACGAACAGTTGACAACAAGAAGATCGCCCTTCCTCGATGAAGCTCCTGCAATTTCGAACTGGATCGTCGAGTTGACCCAGCCGTTTGCAGATTTGAGTTCTCCCGCGACCGACGAGACCGAAAAGGCTTCACCCTTGCGCTTGAGGCTCTCGTTGAGTGCCAGTGTCAGATTCTCGGCTGACAAGCCTGTGAACGTTCCGTTCAGGCTGGGCGTTGCAGCTGCGTCTTGGAAGAAATTCAGGGAAAGGCTCACTGAAACGCGTTCGCCGTCTATTGCGTAGTTAACTGACGAAGCATGCACGCCGGAGACGGGGTATGACAGGGTCAACACGATCAGCAGAGAGAGTGTGAGAAGCATTCGTCTCTGCATGCGTGAATCTCCGTGTCCTGTTTGCGCAGCGTGGCGACACCCATTGCCAATTTCGATATATAAGGTTCAGCCGCTTTACCGCGAACGGTCAGATCAATCCTATCGTATTTTCGTGCCAGCAGCTACGCCTTCCGAAAGAGTAAGCCAGATCGGCTTGCCATGGTGGTCAGCCGCAAGCAGCATGCACTCAGATTTGATTCCGGCGATGGTTCTATGTTCCATGTTTGCAACGACGACCACGAGTTTCCCTTGAAGGTCTTCGGGCTTGTAGTACTCCGCGCCTCCCACGATCGCGTCGACGGTTCGGTCGCCGAGGTCCACTGTGGCTTTCATTATCTTCATCATCCCAGGTATGCGTTCTACAGTTGCGATCCTAGCGACTCGTATATCGAGTCGTTCGAAGTCTCTCATTGAGATGCTCATGCGTTTCGTCCTCCGAAGAGTCTGATGATTTCCTGCGCCACTGTAAGGCTCTCGAGTCGCTGACATTCGTGAGTCTGAGCGCCAATATGCGGCGTGCAGACGGAACGCCCGTTCTGCAATGCAACGAGCTCCTTTTCCCAATCCTCTCTTGGAGGCTCATCGTGGAAGACATCGAGGCCCACGCCGGCGACCCTTCCTTCCTTGGTCGCCCTCAGCAGAGCCTTCCCGTCAACAACATCGGCTCGAGACGTGTTAATGAGTAGAGATCCTTGCTTCATTCGACCGATTCTCTGCTCATCTATCAGATGATGCGTGGACGCAAGGTAAGGCACGTGGATCGTTACTATATCTGCTTGCTCAAGGAGAACGTCAAGGGTCGGGCAGACCTCGAAGCCGATCTGTTTCGCTCTCTCCGTCACGTCGATCACGTCGTAGCCGAGGACTTTCATTCCAAATCCCTGCAAAGCAATCCGGGCAACCTCATATCCGATGCGTCCTCCGGCACCGACAACTCCCAACGTCTTTCCGCGAAGCTCGCGTCCCATCAACTGCGGCTTGGGCCAGTGAGCTAGTTTCATCTCTTGATCCGCTAATGAGATCTGGCGAAGAAGGGAGATCATCAAACCCATCGCCAGCTCCGCAACGCTTGTCACCGGAGCGCCCGGCGTAGAAATGACTCTGATCCCCCGTCTCTTGGCGGCTTCCAGGTCGATGTTGTCCAAGCCGACACCTGATCGGGCAACAGCCTTTAGCAAGGTTGCAGCTGTGATGACTTCGGATGTGATCTTGGTTCTTCCTCTAACGACGATTACCTCGAAACTCTTCGCCTCCGTCAGAAGCTCCTCTTTGGTTATCTTCAGTTTCTCTGCGACTTCGAAACCCGCGTCGCGCAGGAGCTTCAATCCGTCCTGGTGAATTGGATCACAGATTAGCACCTTGAGCGGCATGAACTGACACCCGCCAGAGGATCGCTGTTCTGTCGTAATAGCATTTTCCGCACGCAGAGAGAAAACACGGCGAGCCAGAGAGATGTCTATGCGATCGAACGGAGAGCGAGCTCTTGAGGCGAATCGCGACTATGGTGCATCGATGATGGATTAAACTTTCTTGAAACGATCTCTGAGTTTCTTGAGGACCTGAGAGAGTGTGGTGTATTCCATCTCTTCTGGGCCTAATCTGTGTGGCATGAAGGGTCCGTGCAGCCGCATGTAGTCGGCAATCATGTTCGCAGTTTCTCTTGTCCTGTCGAAGGCGGGGTCGGCAAAAAGATCAGTTGGGCCAACCAGTTTTCCATCGCTAACTTGGAATCCAAGGCCTACGACTCTAGGCGGGCCGTCGAAGCGGCTTACCTTGTTCTGAGAGTCCGCGGCGCTCACAGGCATCAAGGGGCCGTTGTGCGATCCGCGCATCCACCCGGCGACCAGATGGGGAAAGACAAATGCCTCCAAGACCTCGCCTGCAGCAGGAAGTCCATGCTGAGCACGTATGATACACACCGGGTCGTCCTTACCAACGTATCGTCCCGCGATCAGTGAGAGACGAGAGGTGCTTGCAGCGGCAGCGGGCAGCCCATCGCTTCGGTGCACTTTCTCGATCACATACCTGCTCGTGGTTCCTATCAAGGCAAGAAGGTCGTACATCTCGCTCGGGC
>Ga0315314_1003648_pt1 | contig 11921 bp, 9 predicted proteins | sample TDP9_MG_FD_203631 | JGI IMG/M metagenome (GOLD analysis project Ga0315314, IMG submission 203631) | Freshwater sediment microbial communities from Lake Towuti, South Sulawesi, Indonesia - TDP9 | ecosystem: Environmental > Aquatic > Freshwater > Lake > Sediment | place: Indonesia: South Sulawesi...
CATCTTTGGGTTCCACAAGATGATGCAGACGATGCTGAGGGTACACCCTATGCACGATCCGTCGAAACCACTTGTCGGGGTGTTCGCCTCATGCTCTCCGACAAGGCCCAACAAGCTGGGACTGACACTTGTCGAACTCCTGGGCGCGAAGGGGGCCGTCCTCAAGGTGAGGGGATTGGACGCGTTCGACGGCAGTCCCGTGTTCGACGTGAAACCCTACGAAGCGGAGATAGATTACTGATTGCCAGGCCCGTCCGGAAAAGTAGATAAGCGGTTCGCCCAATCAGCCATCGGCATGTCTGACGAGGCCGTTGTCGAGCAGCTCAACTTCTTCGAGAAGAAGGTCCTGGAGGCCCTGCACGAGCTTCGCCGCGCGAGCCCCGAGCAGATACTCCAGAAGAGCGGGCTTGAGAAGCTCGTCGAGGTGATGAACGCCTCTTCTTGGCTTCAGGCGAAAGGGCTCGTGAAGATAGATGAGGCAATCAGTGAGAGCTACTCCCTCCGCAAGCCGGAGGTCGCCTCGCGGCCTCTCCCCGAGAAGGTGGCGGTCGAGGTCCTCCTGAAAGACCACGGAGGAAGAGGTTCGATGGCTGACCTCAAGCGGAGCGGAAAGCTCAAGGATGATGAGATAGCGATCGCGCTCGGATGGATCAGGAGGAAGGGCTGGGGGGAAGTGTCCAAGGACGGCAAGGACACGATCATCACCCTGACTGACAGGGGGAGGAGCGCCCTCGACAGCAAGGGCGAAGACGAGCTCGTGATCGAGAACCTGCGCAAAAAGGAGATGTCCGAGGGGGAGACCGACAAGCGAGTCATCGAGCAGCTGAGGTCGCGCAAGGACATCATCAACATCAGACACATCACTACAAGAACGATATCGCTAACCGATGCTGGCTCGAGAGTTGCAGCGCTCGACCTCAGGATCAAGGAGGAGGTCGCCCAGCTCACGCCCGAGCTCATCCAGACAGGAAGATGGCGCGAGGTCGAGGTCAGGAAGTACGATGTGAAGGCGTTCGCCCCGACGATGCACGGGGGCAGATTGCATCCGATGACGATTTTGATCGAGAAGACCCGCAAGACCTTCCTGACGATGGGGTTCACTGAGATCGTCGGAGGCTATCTCGAGAGCGCCTTCTGGAACATGGACGCGCTCTTCACGGCCCAGGACCATCCAGCCAGGGACATGCAGGACACATTCTATGTCAAGAACCCCGAGCGGGTGGACCTCAGCCAGGACGAGGAGCTGGTCGAGATCATAAGACAGGTACACGAGAACGGGTGGAAGACGGGCTCGCTCGGTTGGCAGTACAAGTGGAGCAGGGAGGAGGCGGAGAAGACCCTGCTTCGGCCGCACACCACCGTGAATACCATCAGGCACATCGCGCGTAATCCACACACGCCCTTCAAGGTGTTCTCCATCGGGCGCGTCTTCAGGAACGAGGCCATGGATTCGACCCACTTGCCGGAGTTCACGCAGATCGAGGGGATAGTCTGCGAGGAGGGTTCGAACTTCGACATGCTCGTCGGTCTGCTCAAGGAGTTCTACGCCCGCATGGGCATTCCGAAGATGCGCGTCCGCCCAGGGTACTTCCCGTACACGGAACCGTCGCTCGAGGTCGAGATCAACTGGAACGGCCAGTGGATGGAGCTCGGCGGCGCGGGCGTCTTCAGGCCGGAGGTCACGGAGCCTCTGGGCGTGAAGGAGCCTGTGCTCGCTTGGGGCTTGGGACTGGAACGGCTGGCCATGCTCATCTATGGCCTTTCCGACATACGGGACATATATATCTCTGACGTCGACTGGCTGAAGCGCGCTCCTCAGATCTGAGCCGTTAGCATGGTTATCCAGAGGAGCCTTTTTAGCCCCTGATGGGGATTCAGCCGCATGCCTGAAGGGAGGAATGTGGCCTTGAGAAGGGTCTCAGTCAGCTTGTGCGCAATAATCGCCTTTTCGATAGCAATGCTCGGAGTACCGGTCTCCGCCGAGGGCGTCGGAGTGGAGGTCGGGGACTACTGGGAGTACACCTTCGGAGGGGACTTCGAAGGCATGTCGATGGACGGCAAGATGAAGCAGAAGGTGGTCGATGAGACCTCGAGCGTCTTCGTGATCGAGCAGACCGGGTCGGCCGACATCTCAGGCTCTGTTGGGGGGGTGACCATGGACGGTGAGCTGTCGATTGACGGCGAGATGAACCGGCTCATTGCCGATTTCAGCGCCGTCGAGAACAACTTCATCATGACCATTTCGGTCTCCGGAAACGGCATATCGATGGACATGTCGATGGGGATCTTCACCGAATACGATCCTGCCCTCGATGACTACATCGGCGACGACACCCTGAGCGTCGGAACGACCGTGACCAGCGACTGCGCTGCCACGATGGAGACCTGGGTGGAGATCATGGGCATGAACGAGAGCGACACGATGACCGAGGACATGACCATGACGATGGAGATAGTAGAGGCAAACGTCTCGGTCGAGACGGACGCCGGCACGTTCAACTGCTACAAGGTAGAGGTGGCCTCCACCTTAGGCTTCGAGTCGTCGTCGATGTTCTACTACTACTCCGAGAAGGTTGGGAACTACGTCAAGATGGAAGGGGACGAGGACCCGATCCTCGGGCTGATGAACATGGAGCTGAAGGCGTACTCCTATGGAGGCGAAGGAACGGGCGCCGGCATCCTGAGCGGGCCGACGATGTGGATCCTGCTGATAGTGCTGGTCGCAGCGGTCGTGCTCATAGTGCTTGTGCTCGTGATGAGGGGCAAGAAGAGGGCCCAGATGGCGCCAATGATGCCGCCGCCCCAGGAGATGCCTCCGCAACCACCGCCGCCCACCCAGTAGCGCCAGAACCATAACCAGGCCAGGACCTGGGTCCTGGCCCACATCACTTCTTTTGGCCATCGATACGCTTGAGCTCCGCCGCTACCCTCGACAGCATGTCGTCCGCACCGATCCTTCGAAAGAGCTCCATCGATTCGTCCAGCATCCTTCGCGCTCTGTCGAGATCGCCCTTCTCCTGCAGCAGCAGACCGAACTCCAGCTTCCTCTGGCCCATGCTCCTCGGAACTCCCATCCCCTCGAGCGACGCGATGCTCTCAGCGAAGTGCTCCTCGCTCGAGCGCAGGTCGCCCAGGGCGCGCTCCGCGATGCCCAGGTTGGCGTATGCCGCCGATGTCCCGAGCCTGTCCCCGACCTCGGTGAGCACCTCAAGAGCCCGGTAGCAGTGCTCCCTCGCCAGCTCCGGGCTTCCGCTCCTCACGAGGACATCGGCCAGGGACGTGAGGGCATAGGCCTTCGACCTCGGCTGCCCTGTCTCATCGGCGAGCCTAACTGCGTTCTCGAGGTTGAGCCTCGCCTCGTCCAGCCTGCCGAGGTAGGCACCAGCAACGCCCATGTTTATGTAGACGTTCGTCAGATCGACCGGGCCGAAACCGGGTGCGCACTTCGAGAAATGGCCTATCGCCTCCTCGAACATGCCCCGGCCGATGAACACATTGCCCAGCTCGAGGTGCGCCAGCAGGTTGCCCTTCGAATCCATGGCAGCAAGAGCGTCGAGCGCGCTCCGCTCCAGCAGCTCCTGCGCCTTCGCGTAGTTTCCGAGCTTCCCCTCGACGACTCCGAGACCTCGAAGAGCCTTGGCGCGCTCGCCGGGGAGCTCGCGGGCCCTCTCCATGGCGTGGGCGAAGTACACCGAGGCCTCGGACAGGTCCCCCTTTTTGCTGGCTATCCTGCCCAGCTCGACCAGGGCCTCCGCAGCGACCTTGTCGTCGGCCGATTCGGCCAGACGGTTCAGGATGGTCTGCGCGAAGTCATAACGTCCCACCAGGCTCGCCGCCTTCGCCTTCGTCAGGAGCACCGCCTGCGAATACTTCGGTTTCACGGGCTCGAATGACGCCAGGATGTCCCAGAGCCTCCGGACGTTGCCCTGCGCGAGCAGCTCCTCCCCCAGCCTGGCGACCATCATCTCGGCCTCAAGCAGCCGGTTGGCCCTGATGAGATGGCAGAGGCGGTCCTGTTGCTCGCCAGTGCTCAGGTAGTGATCGGCTGCGGCACTGTGCCACCTCGTTTTCTCCTCCTTCGACATCGATCCGTGAACGAAGCTCCTGAGAGAGGCGTGTATCTCGAACCTCCCTGGGGAGACCTCCCTGAGCATAGAGCCCTTCCTGGCCTGCCGAAGTTCCTTGGGTATGGCATCGAGCGGGAATGGACGCTGATAGACGGACGCCAACTGGAGCAGGGATTTTTCCGCAGGCGGAAGGGCGGCGTAGAACTTCTCCTCGAAGAATCTTGCGACTTGGTACCTCGCCTCGGTCGGACTACCCTCGGTGACCATCTCGAGGGACAACGGATGACCTTGAGTTGACTCCACGAGCTCCGAGGCCACCTCGCCATGTATGCCTCTCGAGCGAAGCAGCTCGAGCGCGGCCTTCCTGTCGAGACCTCCGAGCTCCAGCTCAGCGACCTTCTTCGCCGCGACCACCTCGGTGGACTCGTAGAACTTCTGTTCCGACTCGATGGTGACGACGATCTTAGCCGAACCGCTGTTGTGCTTGAGCATCTTGAGGAACTCCTGGACGACGTCCGAGCAATCGGCATCGTCGAAGACGAGCGTGAATCCGTTTTCCGCGAGCTCCTCGTCGAGCAGGTAGCTGAGCTCCCCCAGCTCGAACTTGCCGGATGACAGATACGCCGCGAGCCTACGGCATGAGTTCTCGGCGAAGAACTTGCCGAGCGCGTCGCCGAGCGTCCTCTGGGCGTCCCACGGCTTCGCAGCGTACCAGAACACTCTCTGGCCCGACAGCTCCGATGCCAGCTTTGATGCTAGGGTGGTCTTTCCGATCCCCGCAATCCCCTTGATGGCGAGCACTTTGACAGCTGGCTCGGCGAAGGCTTTCCGGGCGGCTTCGAGCTCGCGTTCCCTGCCGAAGAAGTCCTTGAGAAGCGGCAGTGGGGATGACTTCTTCGCCGACCTTGCCCTCGATGAGGCAGAGTCTGCGGCAATCCTTCCAGGGTCTACCATCGGAGATATGCCGTTCTCCTTGACGTACTGGATCACCTTCGAAGCTCTCGCCTTGCCCTCGAAGGTCAGGAAATATACCTTCCTCCTGGCTTTTCCCCTCCTCACGTGGGAGAGGCGCTCGTCCACGATGCCGGCCGCCTTGAGTTTCTTGAGCTCGATCGCGGCGTGAGCACGAGATATCGCGCATGCCTGCGAGATTCCGTCCTGGGTGATATCGAATGGAGCTTCGTACTTGTCCTCGTACTTCGTGTAGCCGCTGATGTGAAAGAGGATTCGTTCGGAGACAGTCAGTTCTCCACCCATGGCACCGACGAATCCCGAACCCGGTTATTTAAAGACAACCACCACATGCAGTGGGAACCTAGAGCATCCATTCACGACTCCCGCACAACAAGCGGAAGCGGTCATGTGCCGAAGATGAAGCTACGACGTGGGCTGTTGACTTCCCGGTCATCCGCAGCAACCATTATTTAGCTCGGAACTTGATTGAACATTGACCCACTGTGAAGGGTCTGTGGGAGGGTAGGGAACATGATCATCTCGAACAGGATAGCTCTGCTGATAGCATTCGTGCTAGTATCGACTGCACTCGCGCCGATGGCGATGGCATCCCGGACACGGGCGCGCTGAACACAGGGCAGGCCACTGACATCGTAATACGCGTGTCCGTGCCTGCAGGCGTGATTGTGGGAGACGTCGAGACAACGGTCGTGGAGTTCACCTCGAGCACCGATGTCAACATCTCCAAGACAGCGACCGTGATTTCGGAAGTGCCTCCGCCGGGTGTCGATATCGGGCCCTCAGCCTACATCTCGGCTGATCCAGGCGAGCACCTCAACGTGACAATCGAGGTCAAGAACACGGGCGCAATGCCGGACACCATGGACATCGCCACGAGCGCGTCCCTCAGCTGGACGGTGGCGCTCATGCACGACGACGGCGTCACGCCCCTCACGGACACCGATGGTGATGGCGCGGTCGACTCGGGCCTCATGGACGGGCTCGCATCGATGCAGATAGTCGTCCTCATAGATGTCGATCCGGACGCGCCGCTCGGGACTGTGGCGCATTTCGAACTGACCGTGACCGCGGTGGACGCCTTCGGAAACGTCGTGGAGGTTGACGAGTTCACATGGTCGTCGGACATAGGGTCCGTGACCCCAACAGCGAACAGCTGCACCGCTGACTGCGACGCAGGAGACGAGGAAGGCACTGGCACCGTGACAGTGAGCGGAGGGGGCAAGAGCCTCACCGTGCCCGTGATGGTTTCCGGCGGCGCTGCGACTTTCGGCGAGCAGATCGCTCAGCCCTCGTCGATCGCGCTGCTCGTGGCGGTCATCGTTCTCGCTGCCCTCTGCGTCCTCCTGTTCTTGAAGAACCAGCAGCTGGCCAGACAGGTCAAGCAGGGCGGGGGTCCGGAAGAGCCCAAGGGGCCGGAGACGCAACAGCCTTGAACCTCTGAACGGGGTCTGTCAAGGCCCCGGCCGAATTATTTTTCCTTCTTGCTGCGGTAGCCGCAGCTCCGCTCTCTGACAGTGACCTGGACGAGGGTTATTGTGAAGATCCCAAGCAGTCCGGAGATGAGGAACGGGATCCATGTTCCATCCGCAGGAGGAGGCAGCCCCAGGTCGATACCGTGGAAGGAGTCCCACAGCAATCCGCCCGCTATCGCGCCGACGACAGACCCGATGTTGGCCATAGACTCCAACACGCCTATCAGCCGCCCCCTGGTGTTCTCCGGGATGACGTCCGCTTGCAGCGCTCTCAGGGCGGGGCTGGAGACCTGGAACGCCATGCTGCGCATGGCGAGGAAGACTATCACGAGCGCGAGCGCGCCCCCTAGCGGAAGGAGGATGGTGCCCGTGAAGGCGAGGTATCCGCCCAGGAGGAACATCTTCTTCTTGCCTACGCGGTCCGCCATCCTGCCGGACGGGAACGCGATGAGCGCGCCGAGGCCCATCGCGACTCCTACGATCAGCGGGATCGTATCGCCCCCGAGCTCAGGGAACTTGAAGAGCAGGAACAAGGCCATCAGAGGGCCGATGCTGGCTATCGCGAACCCCTCCATCGCTGCGTTCGCGTACAGAACCCTGAGGTCCCGAAGGCCCTCGCTGTCGACCCCCGACGGATGGAGGATCTCCCGGACGGACAGCTTTGCCTTCGCCTCCTTGGGCTCGGCAGCGTCCGTGACATACCTCCACACGAGGACCGCCCCTCCGAGGGCGAGCAGCGCCGTGAAGTAGAACGGGAACCTGTAGCTGTCGCCCGTCGAGAAGCCCAGGACACGGTCCGCAAGGCCGAACAGCGCGGCCCCGACGAACGGCCCGATGACCATGCCCAGATTGGATGCCATGACGATCTTCCCCATCGACGCTCCTCGCATCGACGCTGGGGATGAGTCTATGACGAGCGCCTCGCTCACGGGCCACACCATGGCGCTCGCGACTCCCTGGAATCCCCGTACGAGGATGAGGCCGTACCAGTCCTCAGGGAAGGTGAACAGCACCGCTAGTATCGCGTACAGGAAGCTGCCGACGAGGATGATCTTCTTGCGGCCCACCCTGTCCGAGAGGTTGCCAAAGGGAGTGGCGAGAAGCGCCCTAGTGAGCATGAACGACGAGAACAGTATCCCGACCTGGATGCCGACCTCTGTCGCTCCGCCCGCGAGATATGTTAGATAGAGAGGGAACAGGGGCATGATGAGGCCGAACCCGAGGCTGATGATCAGGTCGAGCGCGGCGAGGAGGTCCACGTTCCTCCGAGCCTCGTCCTCGCTCAGCAATGTGCGACCCAACCGACCGATCCCCCGCTCACGCGTCAGCCAAAGAGGTCAACGCCCGCACGCATGTTCCGCAGGATTATCGGAACCAGGGATTTGTCCGTAGCCCTCATACCACAGTCAGGGTGCGCGTAGGCGATGTTCTCGCGGCCGATCTTGCCAGCGAGCTCGCGGAGCTTCGACGCCACCTTGTCCGGACCGTCGACCTCGCCCTCGGACAGAGGCGTGACCGTCGCACATCCAGCGCCGAGCTTCTTGTCGTGGTCCTCGAAGGGGTTGCGGATGATGTGTTCTATGTTCGGCCTCTCGAGCCTCCCCGCGAACGCGAAGCTGAGGGTCGATACGTTGTCTAGCTTGAGCAGATGCTCCAGCACGCCGAACCTGCCGATGAAACCGCAGACGTGCACTGCGACCCTCTCCCTGGGAAGACCGTTTGCGACATAGTCCAGGAGCGCCACACGCGCGGCGAGGTCCTTGTATCCCTGCGAGAGGAACGGCTCATCTACCTGCACCCATGCTCCCCTGTCCGTGATGGCCTTCGCGATCGGGCCGAGAGCGACCGCGATGTCCTCGTAAAGGTCGAAGTCAGTTAGCCCCTTGTAGTGCGACTTGATCTTCCGGCTGCCACAGGTCATCCCCAATGTGGTCGGACCGGTGATCGCAACCTTGATACGGATGTCCGGGTGCTTCGAGCGGATGTAGTCCAGATCCTTGACCTTCGAGAACTCCGAAGGACCGTTCGTGAGAGCGATCTTCCCGGTGACGACAGGCGCCCCGCCCTCGACACCGAGGCCGGAGAACGACTCGGCGAAGTACGATATCATGTCGGTCCTCTGTTCACCATCCGACAGCAGATCCACCCGGTGCTCCCGCTGGAACTCTATCGCCCTGTCTATCGCCTCGTGCAGGTCCGGACTGAATCTGAACAGGCTGCCGATGGTGGTCGTGAGCAACGGAGGCATTGTGCTGGCACAGAACCCTAGGGGCCTTAAAAGCCTTTTGAGCATCCGCTGAAAGTGTTATTGAGCGATACCTCGGTCAGGGTGTCGTGAGACTGATAGTGACCTCCTCGGAAGACCCAGCCTCGATGAACATCAGGGCGAGGCTCCTCGAGATGCCCGGATGGGGGGACAGAGGGACTTTCGATGGACATCCAGTCCATGTCAAGGACGATTTCGTCATGGTCCTGGTCGACAGGATCCATCTCGAGGAGGACTTCGTTGACAGGCGCGTGCGGGAAGCCCTCGGAGGCGTTGTCGATGTCACGATATTCGCATCGAGGCATCGCGCAGAGTCCAGGATACCGACCCTGACCGTGCATCCGATCGGCAACTACTCGACCGCGGACTTCGGCGGACATCCCGCGACGCTATGCGTGTCATCTCCTCAGCTGATGACCTCCGCCCTTAGAAACCTCGCATCGAAAGGCCAGGGGCTCGGCTTCAACATCTCGTTCGAGACGACGCACCACGGGCCGAGCACGGAGGGCCCGGTGTTCTACATCGAGATAGGCAGCTACGAGGAGCTCTGGGGTCGGGAGGACGCTGCGCAGGCCATCGCCGAGTCGATACTAGCGATCAGGGATGACGGATACCCGGCGGTCGTCTGCGTGGGCGGCGGACACTACGCGCCAAGGTTCACGGACATCGCGCTCTCCCGCAAGCTGTCCATCGGACACATGGCCGCCAACTACGCCCTCGGGGCGCTGGACGATGGCATGATCCGTCAGATGGCCCAGAAGAGCGCGAACGCGACGCGAGTCTACTTCCACAAGAAGGGCATGCCCAAGCCCGCCTACAGGGATCTGCGAGGGAAGTTCGCCGCCGCGGGCATCGAGGAAGTGAGCAGCGAGGAATTCGAGCCGTTGTGAGGCTCATCCGACCGTGGTGCCTCTGAATGGCTTGCCCTCGAGGGCCTTTCTCAGGTTGGATAGGTCGTTCCCGTCGACAATCGAGAGCACTATCCTGGAGCGCTCGAGCACGCGCGCACCGATGGGGTCGAAGACGTTGCTCGGCCCTGCCCCTTCCACGTTCCCCACCAGCTGGATGAGCTCCTTGTGGGTCATCTTCGGAATGGGCTTGGCGCTCCGGTCCTTCTTCGGGTCGGCGGTGTACGCGCCGTCGACGGAGGTCGCGTTCACGAGCCGCTTCGCCTTGACGCGCTCGGCGAGGAGCGCGGACACGGCATCGGTCGTTATGCCCGGGCTGACGCCTCCCATCACGACTATCGGGTGCGTCCTGCCCGCGTGCACTGCCTCCTCGTAGTTCTTGGGGGGCGTGTGGGTGGCCTTGTCCCCCAACGCTGTAATCAGCAGCCTCGCGTTGAGCCTCGTGACCTCGATCCCGAGTTCGTCGAGGTAGCTCTCGTCCGCCCCGAGGTCCCTTCCCGCTCTGATGTAGTACCGCGCGATCCTGCCCCCGCCCGTGACGACGTATAGCTTCTGCTTCGCCGAGACCTCGGCTAGTACCTCGGCTAGCTTCCTGATGTACGAGGTGTCCCCTTCCTCCTTGACCAGGACGGAGCCCCCCAGCGACAGAACCACTGGTTCCATGGTGCTCAACTTTTATTACGGTGAACGCTCTAACCCGTACAAAAGGCTTCGGACTGGTTCTGGATGACAGAGCTGACAGACCTGCAGAAGTACGAGTTCCGCAGGAGCCTCGAGGAGGTCCGGAAGCTCTCGGGGAGAGGCACGGAACTCATATCCCTCTACATACCCCCTTCGAGGCAGATATCGGACGTCTCGAACTACCTCCGTAATGAATATTCTCAATCGTCGAACATCAAGTCCGCGAGCACCCGGAAGAACGTGCAGGCCGCGATATCGTCCATCCTCTCGAGGCTCAAGAACTTCAGGCAGGCGCCCGAGAACGGGCTGGTGTTTTTCGTGGGCCACAGGTCCATAGGCGCCGACCAGACGGACATGGTCCAGTTCGTCCTCGAGCCGCCCGACCCCGTCCCGACGTTCGTGTACAGGTGCGACTCGTCGTTCTACACCGAGCCCCTGGAGGGCATGCTCGAGGAGAAGGAGACCTACGGCCTCATAGTCATCGACAGGAGCGAGGCGACCATCGGGTTCCTGAACGGCAAGAGGATCGTCCCTGTCAAGAACATGCAGTCCCTGGTGCCCAGCAAGCACGGAAGAGGAGGCCAGTCGGCTCGGAGGTTCGAGAGGCTCATCGAGATCGCGGCGCACGAGTACTACAAGAAAGTCGCTGACGTCGCGAACGAGGCGTTCCTTTCGAAGAAGGATCTCAAGGGGGTCCTCGTCGGAGGGCCGGGGCCGACCAAGGACTTCTTCGTCAAGAGCGAGTACCTGCACTACGAGCTGCAGAAGAGGATCCTGGACACCTTCGACACCGGTTACACGGACGAGTACGGCCTCAAGGAGCTGGTCGAGAAGGCCAGGGAGGCCCTCAAGGACCTCGACCTGATGAGGGAGAAGAACCTGATGCAGAGGCTCTTCGAGGAGATCAGGCAGCCTGACGGCGGCCTGTCCATATACGGCGAGGAGCAGGTGAAGAATGCGCTGATGATAGGCGCAGTCGACACGCTCATTATCTCGGAGGATCTGAGGAGGGTCAGGCTGAAGCTGGAATGCCCTACCTGCGGGGACAGGAAAGAAGTGATGGCCAAGGACTCCACAGAGGAGTTCAGGTGCGACAAGTGCCAGACAGTGATGCATCTCTCGGAGTCGGACGACCTCGTGGGCGAGTTGCACAAGATGGCCGATGCGAACAACACCAAGGTGGAGTTCATCTCCGGCGAGTCGGAGGAGGGCGAGCTGCTGCTGAAGGCGTTCGGCGGGGTGGCTGGGATACTTAGGTTCAGGGTGAACTGAGACGATGACAGACGATGCGTTCCAGAGGTCCAGGCAGGAGGTCGCGGATGCCATAGGGAAGGCTCTGGCCGAGCTGAGGGTGGACGCCCAGATCGTCCTCGACAGGCCGCCCGAGGGAATGGGGGACCTGGCGTTCCCGTGCTTCCCTCTCTCGAAGAAGCTCAGGAAGGCGCCTGACGCGATCGCGAAGGAGCTGGCCTCGGCCATGAGGCCCCACGGAATGATCGAGAGAATCGAGGCGAAAGGCGGCTATGTCAACTTCTGGGTGAGCGCGGAGAGG
>Ga0315314_1003649_pt1 | contig 11921 bp, 17 predicted proteins | sample TDP9_MG_FD_203631 | JGI IMG/M metagenome (GOLD analysis project Ga0315314, IMG submission 203631) | Freshwater sediment microbial communities from Lake Towuti, South Sulawesi, Indonesia - TDP9 | ecosystem: Environmental > Aquatic > Freshwater > Lake > Sediment | place: Indonesia: South Sulawesi...
CCACGGCCAGCAAGTTCTTTTCCCTAGTCATGATCGGAGTTCAAGCTTCCTCCTACCTCATCGGTGGGGTCTACGGCACCTTAGAGCCAAGAATATCCATCGTCATCTTCATGGAGCTCATGGCCGCCGGGCTGGTGCTTATGCTCTTGGATGAACTGCTCCAGAAGGGCTGGGGTCTGGGAAGCGGGATCAGCCTTTTCATCATGGCAGGTGTGGCTCAGCACATCCTATGGCAGAGCTTGGCTCCAACTCCACCCGTAGGTGACGGAAAGAGCTACGGAGCCATCGTCGCCCTCTTCCAAACCATCCTCAATGGTGAAACTCTCTGGAACGCCTTCATCCGAGAGGGAGACCTCCCTGCTATGCTAGGCTTAATCACCACGATAGCCGTTTTTCTCGTCGTGATCTACGTGGAGGGGGTTAGGGTTGAGCTCCCCATTTCCTACGCTCGTTATCGAGGATTCCGCGGACGATATCCCATAAAACTCCTCTACGCGTCCAACTTACCCGTGATTTTCGCTTCCGCCCTTTTCGCAAACGTATATTTCGTGTCTCAACTTTTGTGGAGCAATTATAATCGAGACAACACGAACTTTTGGCTCAACCTCATCGGTCAATATACTAGCGGAGAGCAGGGTCCCGAGCCTGTAGGCGGCCTCGTGCACTATTTAATCGCCCCTCGAAACATCTCCGATGTTATCAATGATCCTGTGCGAGCGTTTTTGTTCACAGGCATCATGGTTGCTTTTTGCGTTGCTTTTTCACTCACGTGGATTGAGGTGGGGGGTCTGGGTCCAAGAACCGTTGCGAAGCAACTGGTCGACTCTGGGATGCAGATTCCGGGGTTCCGAAGGTCTGACAAACCCATCGAGCTGCTTCTTAAACGATACATTCCCACAGTTACGATACTGGGAGGCCTCATCGTGGGGTTGATCGCCGCCGTCGCCGACTTCTTCGGAGTCTTTGGGTCAGGAATGGGCGTTTTGTTATCCGTGGGCATCCTGTATCAGTACTACCAACTCCTGATGCAAGAGCGTGTTGCAGAAATGTACCCCGCGATACGTCGTCTTCTGGGGGAGTAACCGTTGGGAAGGGTGGTGGTTGTGACAGGAATCCCCGGAACAGGCAAGACTACTGTTTGCAACGAGCTTCTGAGGCTGGCGGAACAGTCTAAAAGAAACGTGGCGGTGATAAACTACGGCTCCGTCATGGTTGAACTGTCTAAAAAGCAGGGAAAAACCCTTCATAGAGACGAACTGCGGAGATCGGAGCTGTCTTTTCAACGTGACCTTCAAGCAGAGGCAGCGAAGAGGATAGCCCAAAAGATAGCAGCGTTCGAGGGAGACACTATCGTGGATACCCACATGTCTATAAAAACGAAGAACGGATACTGGGCGGGACTGCCCATCCATGTCCTGCAGCTCTTAAACCCCGACGCCTTTGTTTTAATTGAGGCAGAACCCCACGAGGTGCTTTTTCGTAGGTTGAAAGATGTAACCCGAAGACGAGACGAGGTTTTAGAAAGGGACATAGCTGAGGAACTCCTGTTTTCGAGGTTTATGGCTGCTGCCTGCTCGACTTTAACTGGTGCGCCAGTGAAAATCGTTAAAAACCCAAATGGGAAACAACTAGAAGTAGCCGAGGAAATCCTGAAACTGTTGGGGTAGTGTGTACATGCTTCCAGAATGGGTGGCAACAATCCCCGCTTCAACGATCCTCATCTTATGTCTGTCAGCTCTCATGGCTTTCCTCACGTCCCTAATCAGCCGTTTTTCTACCAGCAAGGAACAAATGGAACAACTTAGAGCCTGGAAACGTGAGATCGACGCCTGGACCTCTGACTTCAGAAGGGCCAAGAGCACGGGCGACCAGAAGCTCCTTAGAAAAGTCCAAAAACAAGAAAAACGAGTAAAACAGCTCCAGATGCAGATGGCTTCACAGTCGTTTCGGCAGATGAGGACCGTCCCGATCTTCATGATCCTCTTTATCCTCATGTGGCTACCCCTAACTGGCAAACTTCTCTACTGGGACCTGTTTAAGGGTCCCTTTACAGGAGGAGAAACCATCGCCTATCTTCCATGGTTCGGCGGGGTAGTTCACCTAAACCTCATCACGTGGTACATCCTTTGCTCCTTCCTGTTCGGGACCCTCTTTTCACGCTTGTTCGGCGTTGGAGCGGGGGCGACGGAATAGATGCCTAGACCATCCCTACGAACAAGAAGCAGGAAACGTCGACTCCTTCGACTTCCTGGAGGTCGCAGAGAAACCCACTATAAGCAGGAGAAGACTAGTGCTGCACACTGTGCCCGATGTGGTCGAGCCCTCTCGGGAATCCCCCGCTTAACCCCATCAAAACTCCGCAAACTTCCCGCGAGCCAAAAGAGGGTTGAGCGCGTGTACAGCGGCCAGCTATGCCACCGCTGCCTCCAAGAACTGTCGAAGCAGGCGGTAAGGAGCGTCTAGCATGGCTCCGAAGAAGCGGAAACAAAAAATCGTCATTTGCGTGGCGGGAATGAGTGGATGCGGCAAGAGTACAGTGGCCAAGAAACTAGCGGAGAAATATGGGCTTAGGTATCTTTCTGGAGGGTGTGCCTTGAAGGCCCTAGCTATCGAAGGGGGATACCAGCTTTGCGAAAGGGGTTGGTGGGAGACTGAGGAAGGCAGGCGATTCCTTGAACAAAGGATGGGAGATACCCAGTTTGACCGGAGGGTGGACGGGGAACTCCTTAAGGAAGCGAAGCAGGGAAACGTGGTCCTAGATAGCTGGACCATGCCCTGGTTGCTAAAGAGGGGCTTCAAGATATGGCTGGAGGCGTCCCCCGAAGTGAGGGCGAGGCGAATTGCGGAAAGAGACGGCATCAGCCTCGAAAAAGCTCTCAGCGTTCTGTCAGAAAAGGACGAAAAAACTAGGATGATCTATAAAAGCCTTTACGGGTTCAATCTGGGGGAAGACTTCTCCCCCTTCCACTTGATCCTCGACGCTGATGAATTAAGTGTCGAAGAGGTTTTCCAAACCCTTTGCATGGTGATTGACCGTTTGCTCATCAAGAAAAACTAAAGCCGATAATCAAATCGATGAAATTATAAATATGAGTTAAGGAATTCTTACCTTCCAGAGCTAAGGTGAAACGTGTTGCCCGCAATTGAAGTTGGGAGGATTTGCGTAAAAATCGCTGGTCGAGAGGCTGGAAGAAAGTGTGTGATCGTGGATGTCATAGACAAAAACTTTGTTCTCATCGCTGGACCCCAAAAGGTGAACGGAGTAAAGCGAAGACGGGTAAACATAAACCATGTTGAGCCAACCGAAAGGAAGGTCAACATCAAGCGAGGAGCAGGCGACGAGGATATAGTGAAAGCGATGAACGAGGAGACGCTGAATTATTTACGCGAAAACGTGAAGATTAAGCCATAAGGAAACCACGTATCCGCCATCTGAAGAGCCCATAAATTTACTAAGGCAGAATTCTCTTCCTCATATTCCATGTTGTTGGCACCATTGCTCCACTTCTTCTAGGGTCATTTCTCTTATGTGCTGAATCCCGCCGTCCATTAAGGCAATTATAAATAGTAGGGATAGGGAGACTCGAAATCCTCGTTTCGTCTTGACACGTTGTTGGTCGAGTCGGTGCAGTTCCTTCTCGAACTCCCATTTCCAGTCAGACGGGAGGCTGAAGCTCACGTGGGTTTTGTGCTTCTTGATGGGCGTGTTTTATCTCCCCAGCTTTCTGTAGGCGGTTCCCCGCTTCAAGACACCCATTTCTTCTCGTGTTTCGGCGAGAATTGTGGCTACTCTTGGTGGTTCAGCGATCAGAGTGAGCTGACTGTCGAACTCTCCCTCGTCGTCCATGTAGTGGTCCACGGCTTGGAGGCGGTAGTCGGCGTCGATGTTCTCGTTGGAGCTGACTACCCGAACGGTTTCCCCAGGCTTGATGTGGGGGTTGCCCAAGACGGTTACACGCAGGAACTCAGCAGGATCCTTCCGATATTTTAATTCAGCGGCGGCCACCTTAGCGCAAGCGTCGTCGCTGACCAAGGTTTCGTCGACGATGGCGAGTTCTCGTAGTCCATACCGGCCTTGACTTGACGTGTCTTCAGCGACGCCACTCCAGCGACACTTACCAAAGAAGAGGTTGTCGACCCAGAAGGAGCCGGTGTCGGATCCGGAGAAGTGGCAGAAGAAGAAAACCTTCTTCACCTTTGTCCAGTCGAAGGGTTGGGTGTTGAAGAGGCTGTAGGTCCACTGGTCACTGTGCTTTCTGCCGGCCATGAACGTTTGCAGGTGCCATTTCTTGTTGTTGCTGATTCGGAACTCTTGTCGAACGATCATGCCAGCTGAGTCTTCAAGTTGTATGGTGACGGCTCCGCTGAAGCTTGACTCCTCCATGATCTGGAAGGTGAGGCTTGGGTACGTGTTGCAGTTGATCTCCTTTCCAGCGTTGAGGGTGAAGACAGCGCATCCATAGTAGCCGGCGGTGGTGGTGGAGTGCTTGACGGAGTAGGAGCCCACAGCCTTCTCGCCAGAGTCTAGGGAAACGCTCCCGGTGCCGGTTCCGCTCGACCACGAGCCGTCTGCCGGCGTTAAGCTCTCGGTCCAAGCGTCTCGGTCTAAGGGGTAGGGCTTCGAAGCCTCGCCGTAGACGTAGATTTTGTTGCGTATGCGCTCGATGGAGCCTTCATGCTCGCACAGAGTGATGATTCCCTCCAGCGAAACAGGGCTTGCGTACTTGTTTTTGTGGAAGAACTTGACATCGCCTTCTTCACACTTGAAGTCGTATCCGATCACGCCGGCTGCGTTCTTCGCTGTTTCCGCGATGTACTGAATGATTTCCCAAGCCGGCTTGTTTTCGTACTCCTCCTCCGCGTAGGTGCTGCTGGTTGTCTCCACCCCCACGCTTTCTAGTGGCGTGTAGTTGGCGAGCACGTCCTTCACAATCTCGGAGCCCTCTTTGTTTTCATACCGCTTGGTGACCAGCCGATTGAACAGTTCAGCCCCTAGGTCGCGTCCCCTCAACCTCACATAATGTTGGGAACCACGCAACGTGGCTTCTGCCAGCTTCGCCACTGCTTCGATTCTGCCCTTAAAAACCTTCACGAAGGTTTCCCCTGTTCTGGAAATCGCAACCTCGATCAAGTCGCCGACAGAAACTTGATCCGTGTACTTGGCATCATAGTTTTGTAGGAGACAGTTCACGGAGCCCACCTCCTCGGTTACGGCTAAGTGAACCGCCACTTCCACCACATCGAGATCATCCGAGGGTGTTAGCATATTTTTCTCGCAGACTTTAACATAGTCAAATTTTGCTTGGTTACCCGCAGCCCCGCCCACAGTCAACACGACCTCATCGACATCTCCGAGGTATGGGGGCTCCGCCACCCCGTCGTTCTGCAGGTCGACAGTTTTGGTTCCCGTGTCGGTAAACGTCTTCGAAGCCTTCGTGACACCAGCTAGCTTGGCTTCAAGCTTCCAGAAGGTGCCGGTCAACTCGGTGCATTTGATGATGGTGTAGCGATGATTGTTAGTGTTGAAGCTCCAGCCCTTCTTCATGGAAGCCGAGGCGTAGGTGACGGCAATGGTGAGGGTTCCGATTTTTCCGTCAGTTGCTAGGCTTCCTTGGCTTACGGTCCATCCAGAAGCGAAGACATCGTCGAAGTGCTTGACGCCTCGGAAGATTTCAACTTTGCATTGTGGATAGCCCAAGCTCACCACGAACACCTTCTTGAGCAGAGATAGGACGAAGATCGCGGCTTTGTGGAAGATCATGGTTCATCGCCGTTCACATCTCACTAGTAGTATCCGCCCCGCCGTGTGATGCGCTCGTAGGACTCTTCCTCTTCTCTCCTACTTCCAACGTGCTCCCGCTGTCTCAACGTTTCATTATACTCTTCCTGGGCAGAGGCAGCGTCGCGAGTGGTGGAAGCCAGCCAAGCCATGTACGCCGCAGTCGCAACAAGTAAGCCTACACCCAACGTCAACAAGGCAATTTTCATGGCTACCGCAGCGTTAAAGGCCCAAGTCACCTTCGCAGCGACGGCGGTAGCCACAGCGTAGATTTTCTGGGCAGCCGCTACTCCCCAAGCTGACCGCATGAACACGCCAAGTGCAGTCACTATGTAGCTCATGCTGCTCAGCCACCTTTCTTGCTCCGCAGTGAGTAAGCCAAACTGATGACCGAGAACAGCGACGGCTCTGCTGGCGGCTCCTAGGCCGGCGACAGCGGTTCCCGCCGACCTCACCCTCGCTGCCATGGTTTCAGCGTCCGAGCCGACGCGTCCAAACTCGCTGCTTGCCCTGTTTACGGCCCGAATCATGATGCTGATTTCATGGAAACTCATGACGTGCTCGCCTCCACGACTGATTCATCCACAGCGTAGCCAACTATCTGCGCGAGCTGTGGGAGATGCGCCTCCATCGCTCGACCAAGAAAGCGGTAGGCTCGCATGAACCGGGTTCCGAACTCCACAAACGTCGCGTAGTGGGCGTAGGCACCCACCCTCACTGCCCATTCTTGAACTTCTGCGAAGATGGTGGACCTTAGGTATCCGGTTCGAACCGGAACGATACGCATGGCTGTTTCCTTCACGGAACCCGCTAGCTCGGCTAGGCGACGGTGAACGTTGTTTTTCATGGCAAAATCTAGACGTTGGATCTTGCTTTGAAAGTCCTCGAGTCCTTGGCATTGCATTTCCATTTCAACAGACATGTCTTATTCCTCCCAGAACCAAAGTGAAAGAAAGGTTCCCAGAAATATGGTAATGGCTCCTAGAGCGATGACGGCAAACATCCTCGTATAGGCGTCGTAGACCTTCACCGTTATAGCGTCCCATCTCCAGACTGGGAACATAAAGAGGTCGGTGGGCTTGTAGTGGTTCCAGACTGCTGGTCCGGCGATGTAGTCAAGCTGCCAAGCTCCGATGCACATGGCAACGGCACCCAGAATTAGGCTAGAGCTGAGGACTAGGACATTTTTCAAGTGTTTCTTAGCCATGGCGGGCACCTCTTTTCGCTTTCTCGATTTCCTCCTCGCTTTGCCGGTCCATCTCGTTAAGGATCACGACAAACTCCTCGATGGTTTTTGCTGGCTGACGGTCCAGCTCCTCCGGGGTCCATCCGAACTCCTTGCATAGTCGAAACTTGGTGAGGCTCGGGTGGGGTTTTCCACGTCTCATCGCCCGGACGAGTTTTTTGCCTCCTCCAGCGTCAAGCCGCAGAGACGATTTACGATGCTGCTGAGGAACTCACCCAGTTCGACGGGGATTCCGTCCTCCCCTTCGCTCAATAGTTTTTCTAGGGTGAGTGAGGGCGGGTGTTCTACTAGCGCAGCCCAGATGGTTTCCGCTTGAATGGCAGGTAGGTCGCTGCTGATTATCTGTCCCGTTACTGGATGGTACTTCGTGTATTTCGTGATGATTCTGCTTCGCTTCATCCATGAGATTTCTCGGAACACGTATCGTCCAGCAAATTCAGGTCCGAAGCGGTCGTCTACTTCCACCACTTCTGTTTTCATCTTGGTTTCACGCTCGCTCATGTGATGGATAAGCTCCTTGCTTCCCACTCTAAGCTTTGGACTACGGTGTCCTCGATGCGTGTGGGTAGCCGGCTGGACCTCCACTTGCAGCCGCTGAACGAGAAGTTCTTCCCGCTTACGTTGAAGAGCAGCGTAAATTCGGTGTCGGCTAGAATGTCGTCAAGCTCTGCCTTGGACTCGAAGTCAGCTCGAATCGTGCCCTGCAGGGTTTCGTGCCTCTCCGGCAAGCTCTTAATCAAGTAGGGCGTAGTCGACCTGATGACTGGCTGACGCTTGAGGTTGTTGACGATCTCGAAGCTAAAGTCGCTGAACCGGGTGATCTCCACTCCCCCCTTCGAAACGGAGCAGTCGTTTCCGGTCAACGGATCAGTGGCTGGTTCTGCCTCGTAGCTGGCGCCGACCTTTGCAGTTCCCACCGCCAAGTCTTGTCCGATTAAATCCGCTGTGACTTTCACAGGGTCCTCGACGGACACGTCCACTTTTATGCGGTCAACTTTGCATCCCTTGTGGTTTAGGCTGAGGACGCCCGCTGCCTTTTCGTAGAAAACCTCGATGCTCATGGACTTCAACGACCTCGCATACTCGAAGAAGTCCCAGTCTTGGGGCACGTACACGATTTTGAGGTCGACGTGTCTTAGTCCTCTTCGTATGGCTTTCACGTTTCTGGAGCCGACTCCTCGTATGACAACGTTTCGTGGGTCCAGCGCGGGCTCAACCTCTTGTATAACGCCGATGTACAGCATCGCTGGGTTGTTAGGCGTCGTGCCGTAGGTGGTTTCCTCCACGTAGTAGGCTTTTGCCTCCTCGCCGGTATAGACTGACGAAGCCATTTTCATTCCTCCCTTCATGTTTTTACGTAACGATGGGTGATGACCGTGACTTCCACACGCCAGTAGGGCGGCTTAGCGTCGACTTCCTCGCTCTCCGTCACTCCCCTGATATCCACAAACTGGAGAGCCCCACCCGGGTTCTTCCGATGGACACGGATGATGCGTTCTATCTCGCGGCGGATCTTCCAACGCATCTCCTTGCCAGTTATCCCTGCTTTGTCGATGCTCCATCCGATGATTCGGTAGCGGTCGCCGTATCGGACCCAAGACCCTCCGATGTTCAGCTTCTCCACCGAGCCCTCAGCAAGCCCTATTGTGACCTGGGCGTCAAAATCCTTGAACAGTTGGCTGTTGAACCAGGCTTGGCTCACGTGGACGGTTGCCGCAGTTACTCCGTCGTCTTTAGTTAGGGACACGTTGTTTTTAATAAGGTTCATCAGGGTGGTTTTTGGGTCTTCTCCACTCATCGATTCTCATGCCCCCGCCAGTATGCATGTGGCAGCGGAGATAAGCAGGGATCCTCTTGCCCTTGGACTGACGAAGCATCGTCCGTCGGGCGAGACGCAGTCGAGCACCGCTCCGTCGGGTAGGGCGCACCAGCGCATGAGCCTCAACGCCTCGTCGATGAACCTAGTATACCTCGTGGGGTTCACCTTCGCCATCGCGATTTTCATTAACGCTGCATAGTGTGAGTACTCCTCGGGCGGGTCAGTGGCTTCAACCATCGCATGGTATAGGTATCCGCCCCAGCGCCCCCGGTTAAGAGCCACCATCTTGTCCAGTGCGTCAGAAATGTTTTGGGTGTGGGTTCCGGGCGTTCCGTACTTGTCGTCCCAGTCTTTTAAAGCCCAAGCAACCAATGTTTGAGTGAAGGTGACGCACTGTTTAAAGGTGATGTACACGCCGGGAGAGCTCTCGCTTTGAGCGCCCAGAGGATACTCGGTTTGATAGTCGTAGGCAGCGGACCTCCACATGTAGTTGTCGATCCAGCTGATGACCCTCTCGATGAAGGGCTTGACGGCGTTGCCGTTGCTGTCGGTCACGGTGCTGCCATAAGCGTCCAAACCTCGAGTCAAGCCTAGGATGATCTCCGCCATGTCGGCGCTGAAGGCCACCTGTTCTACAACCCCGTTGATGACTTGATTCCAAACGCAGCCAGTGGTGCCGTTTTCGAGGCTTTTTAGGAAAGACGCGGCCTTCTGCCAAGCCGTCTTGTAGAGTTCGGTGGTGCTTCGCTTGTCATAATCCGCCATGGCAAAAGCCATCATGGAAGCTCCGCTGTCCACCTTTCGGTCTTCATACTTGGGAAAAGGCTTGTAGGGGTAGTATTGCTGGTACCAAGAGCCGTCCGCATTCTGAAGCGTCACCATCTTGTCGAGAACATCCTTCGCCAAGGTAGTCTCCGCCTTCTCCAGCAACGCCAACACAGCGTACCCGCCCTCGTAGGGAACAACCATCCCACCCGGGTCAGCAACTACAACGTTAGTGGGCAGAATCAGCCGTTTTAGGTAGTCGAGCGGTACAGGGGACACCGACGACTTCACGGACGTGTCTCGTGCAAGATGTACGTCGCCGGGTTCCCTTGCCGGAAGCTTCTCTTTAAAAGCCTGGCTCACACCCACCACGTTCAGCCTCCTAAAATGGTTCCCTCGAAGTCTTGTTCTTCGCCCGGCTCGTAATGGACCACCTTGATGGCGATGACCTTAGGGCCAGTGATGTGCTCTGTGCGGAAGATCACGTAGGCGTTTCGGTCCGCCTCGCTGGTCATGTAGCTGGCCTTCATCTCCTCGTCCACTTTTAAGCGATATATCGCGGCGCAAGTGCCAAACGCGATGAAGCCGTCCAGCTTCACCAACTTGCCGGATCCTACACTGTAAGAAGCGATGGTGGTCTCTTTTCCCGCTTCTACCCGCTTCTTGCTGTCCCAAGCCAAGGGCATTACACAGTCAGCCTCCTGCAAAGAGCTGTTCGATATTCCAGTGCGCCGCGAAGATAGAAGGCTTCGGGAACCAAAACCTCGTACTCGACGTTTCGATACGCAACCTTGTCTTTGGGTTGGATGTCGGCGGTTACAAAAACTCGAATGTAGTCTTCGGAGGTGTACCCTGCCTCCACCAAGATTTCGCCTGCTGAAACACGCTGAACCACCGCCTTAATGGTTTCTGTGGACCAGGTGACGATGCGGTCGCCGGTTTCGGTGTCGATTGCACCCTCCATTCTTTTACGCCAGACGACACCTTCACCGTACCGACGGAGGATTCTGTGGAAGGCCATGCTAAACCCTCTTTAAGGTCCCTCTTTTCAAACCTATGAAGCGCTCCACCTGACTCAGCAAAAACTCCACCTGGCTGAGGCGTTCCTTCAAGTCCGCTCGAAGACTGCCCACTGAGAAGTTGAGCCCCACCGCGGACCCGCCCGTCACGTGGCAGAAGCAGTAGACAGCCGCGAGGTTTCGTATGGCAGCCGCCTCTTCCTTGCTGCAGTTCGTGCAGTCGAGGGCTTTGCCGATTTCCCCGCCTAAGAAGGAGGCGGCATCGTCCGCAAACTCTGTCACAACCTCGTCAGCAATGTCGGTGGAGGAGAGCCCCAGCCTCCTCCTAACCTGATCCGCCGTAACGCTCACCATTCGTCCACGCTCTGAGAATAACTAAAGAAAATAAGCTTTATTTAAGCAGTTTTACGGAAAAAACGGCACAATAAAAGCGGATTTGAAAAACTAAAACGAAAAAAGCGGAACGTTTAAAGCGTTCTAGATGAAACACGCACGAGGCTTAGCTCGAAAGCACCTTCGTCAGCTTCGTTTTTAGATCTTCCACGGTTTCATACTCCACCAGTTTTGCGTTGGGCAGACCTTTAATCATCCAAGAGAGTCTCTTGCCTCTTTTGTACAAGCAGACAACACCCTTCTTCAACGTGTACGCGAGCATGATCTCCATGCCAACTCCGTGACTGGGCTGGGACACCTCAGCAACAAGAACGTCGCATTTTCTCACACCCTCAGTATCACGCTGAAAAACATCCAACTCCGTCAATTGTTGATCAGGACTCGGTAGAAGAACCCAGTAGGAGACGATTTCACACCCCATACCTTTAATGATCTCGGCAATCCTCCTCGTTGCTTCCAAATCTCGGTTGGCAACAACTGGAACCGACAAATAGACTTTAGGTATGTTTTCCACCCTCCCTACTAATCGTGGCATTAATCATTTGTTCCTCTTATGGCTTATGTCTCCATCTATAGCCGTGAAGACCATGAATTATAAAAGTGCTTTCCAAGAAGGGATTGTCAGAAAATTTTGTAAATACAGAAAATAATTATAGTTCAAAGCATCAGCCACCGTTCAGGCAGTCCTGTTTAGGTTAATCCTTGCAGAAATCGTGAGCCCTTGTCCGTTACTTTCCAGTGTCTCTTTTCTTTGATCAAGACGGGTTCGATGTAGCTTTGTTGCTTTAGCCATTGGAGTAGGTAGTTGAACTTGTGGGGAGAACCGCAAGCATTCATGCATTTTTTCAGCAGCGGCGTGTAGCGGAGAGGCTCCCTTTCTAAGGTGGACAAAATCACTTT
>Ga0315314_1003650_pt1 | contig 11907 bp, 11 predicted proteins | sample TDP9_MG_FD_203631 | JGI IMG/M metagenome (GOLD analysis project Ga0315314, IMG submission 203631) | Freshwater sediment microbial communities from Lake Towuti, South Sulawesi, Indonesia - TDP9 | ecosystem: Environmental > Aquatic > Freshwater > Lake > Sediment | place: Indonesia: South Sulawesi...
CTCTTCTACCTGGAAGATGGCGTTAAATTTAGGAAAGAGAACCGGACAGAAATACAGATCCTGAAACAAGTTCAGGATGACAGACAACCGCAAACCTCACTATTCCATGTCATGAACCCTGAAAGTGTCATGCCGAACTTGTTTCGGCATCTCTTCAGGGCAGGTTTATTTCAGCATCTCATCAATTTTGATCCGATTAGAAAGGAGGGTCAAAATGGACTTGTTCGATTTAACGGGTAAAGTGGCGATGGTTACCGGAAGCACACGAGGGTTGGGTGAAACAGCAGCCAAGGCCTTGGCCAAAGCCGGTGCGGACGTGGCAGTTTGCGGTCGAAATCCTGCTGACCTAAAAAGGGTGCCGGCTGAAATCCAGGCAATGGGCCGAAATTCCGCAGGATTCGAGCTGGATGTCCTCTCCAAAGAGAAGATTAAGAAAGGGGTCGAGCAGATACTGAACCACTTCGGTCGTATAGACATACTGGTCAATAACGCCGGTACCAACTATCGGGTTCCTGTCCTTGAATATCCTGAGGAGATGTGGGATCTGATCATCAATACCAACCTTAAAGGATATTTCCTGGTAGCCCAGGCCGTTGTCCCTCAAATGATCGAAAGAGGCTACGGCAAGGTGATCAATATAAGTTCAATCCTTGGTAAGGTCGCTCTTGCCACACAGTTAGCCTACGCCTCATCAAAAGGCGGGGTCGAACAGATGACTAAGGTGATGGCCCTCGAATGGGCCAAGTTAGGAGTGCGGGTCAATGCCATTGGCCCGACTTATTTCGAGACAGAAATGGTAAAGCAGATTCGAAACGACCCGGTGAGATTCAATTTCATTAACGAACGGACCCCAATGGGCCGCTGGGGTTATCTCCCCGAGTTGGAGGGGACGGTCATCTTCTTAGCAGCTCCGGCGTCGGACTTTATCACCGGACAGACGATCTATGTAGACGGGGGCTGGACGGTCTGGTAATGCCGCATGGCTCATGGTGCATAGCGTAAAGACAAGATAGACAAGAGAAACCAGACAAACCAAACAGACCCAAATGGGTACAAAGAAAAGAATCGGAATCAAATACTGCGGGGGATGCAATCCCAGTTATGAAAGGGTGGAAATGGTCGAGCGAATTAAATTTCGATTTAACGATCGACTCCTTTTTCTCCACCATGACGAACCAGAGTTAGAGGTAATGATCTTCATAAATGGATGCCAAAGGGCTTGTGCGTGGCGAGATTTGAATCCAAAAGCCATTCCCCATTATTCAGTCACAGGAGAGAATGATTTTGAAAATTTGATACGCTGGTTGACATCCCTCGATGAGAAAGGAGATTCCTGATGAATTCACCGACTCAACCAAGACGATGGCTTTCTGTATACCCCAAAGATTATTCACCAGATTTAACTCCTGAAGCTACTAATTCCTTAGAACACCTAAGGAAAACAGTCCAATTTCATGGGAACAAGCCTGCTCTTTACTATTTCAATAGGGCAATTTCCTACAAAGAACTGGATGAGATGAGTGATGCCTTCGCCTGCGCTTTGATAGACCTCGGTGTAAAAGAAGGGGACCGGGTTTCTCTTTACCTCCAGAATATACCCCAATTTATCATTGGCCAGTTTGGCATCTGGAAGAGTGGGGGAATCATTGTTCCTTTAAATCCAATGTACAGAGAAAAGGAACTCTCTTACTATTTTGGGGATGCCTCGGTCAAGGTCCTTGTCAGCATGGAATCGCTCTATGGTGACATGATCCAAAAAGTGGCCAAGGAAACCGGCGTTGAGCATGTAGTGACTACCTCAGAGTTAGATTTTCTTGATCCCAAAAGTCCGCTACCCTCGATTATGAAAGGGGTGGAAAAAGTCAAAGGACTGGAAACCTTAGACTTCATGAAGCTCCTCGAGAAGCATCGAGGAAAGAACCCTCCAGAAGTGAAGCTCCCTCGAGAGGATATAGCCTATCTCACCTATACCTCCGGGACGACGGGTCCTCCAAAGGGAGCGATGAATACCCACGGAAATGTTGTCTTTAACTCTGAAGTCTATCGTCATTGCTGGAGGCTTAAACCTTCAGATGTCATCCTTGGGGTTGCACCTCTCTTCCACGTGACAGGGATGATCGGCCACATCGGAGTCGCCGTAGCCACCGGAACCCCGCTCGTTCTCTTCTACCGTTTTGATACAAGAACAGCCCTTCAGATGATCGAGAAATGGAAAGTCACCTGCACGATCGGAGCCATCACCGTCTTCATAGCAATGATGAACGACCCGGAAATTGGAAAGTTCGATCTTTCATCGTTCCGAAAAGTCTATAGCGGAGGTGCTCCTGTCATTCCTGCTGTAGTAGAAACATTTGAAAAACTCACAGGGACTTACATCCATAATGTCTACGGTCTTACAGAAAGCACTTCACCTGCTACTCTGGTCCCTTTGGGATTGAGAGCTCCTGTCGATCCCTCAACTGGAGCCATTTCCATTGGTGTTCCTATCCCAAGCCATACCGCCAAAATCGTGGACCTTGAAAATCCCGAAAAGGAACTCCCTCCGGGTGAAGTCGGTGAATTGGCCATCAAAGGACCTGGCATCATTTCAGGATACTGGAATAAACCTGATGAAACCGCCCACGCCATCCGTGAGGGGTGGCTTTTTACCGGAGATGTGGGTACAATGGATGGTAAAGGATGGATTTATCTCTTAGATAGAAAGAAGGATATGATCATTGCGTCCGGATTCAAAGTGTGGCCAAGAGAGGTGGAAGATGTCATTTATCTTCACCCCTCTGTTCGTGAAGTCGCCGTGGTGGGAGTTCCAGATCCTTATCGTGGAGAGACTGTTAAGGCTTTCGTGGCTTTGAAAGAAGGATACGAAGGAAAGGTGAAGGAGGAAGAGATTATCACCCACTGCAAAGAGCGAATGGCCGCTTATAAATATCCGAGACAGGTTGAATTTGTCAAAGAGGTACCTAAGACCGCTACAGGAAAATTTTTAAGGAGGGCCTTTAGAAACCAATGAAGAGATGCTGAAATAAACCTGCCCTGGAGAGATGCCGAAACAAGTTCGGCATGACACTTTCAGGGTTCAGCATGACAATGGGGTTAAGGTTTATCTGTCATCCCGAACTCGATTCGGGATCTCTATTTTTGTTATTTACCCCGCCCCGCAGAAAGCCCCGTGATTTATTACGGAGATGAATGCTTCAAATCCGAAGCGCCCCAATGCCCCGCCTTCTAACGCGGGGTCGGGGTTTACTTAGAAGGAGAACACCAATGGAACGAATTGTGACTAAAGAGGATTATATCCAGAGCCTCAAGGATCTCCATCACGCCGTCTATTATAACGGGAGACGTGTAGAGGATATCACAGAACATCCTGGGATTCGGCCACACATTGATTCTGCAGCCCTCACCTATGAGCTCGCTTTACGCCCTGACCATGAGGAACTGATGACAGCCACTTCTCATCTGACCGGCAGAAAGATTAATCGATTTACCCACATTCACCAAAGTGTAGATGATCTCATCAAAAAGGTTCAGATGCTTCGTCTCCTCGGTCACGCGACAGGCTCATGCTTTCAGCGATGCGTAGGATTTGATGCCTTAAACGCTGTCTATATGACCACCTTCGACATCGATCAAAAATATAAGACCGACTATTTTGAACGATTCAAGAAATATCTTATCCACGTTCAGGATAGCAATGTGATGTTGGTTGGAGGGATGACCGATCCCAAGGGCGATCGATCCCTTGCTCCAAGCAAACAAGCAGATCCTGACCTCTTCACCCACATTGTCGAACGACGTTCCGATGGTATTATCATCCGGGGTGCCAAGGCCCATATGACAGGAGGTGTCAATTCCCATGAAATTCTGATCATGCCTACTCAGGCAATGAGGGAAGAGGATCGAGATTATGCATTGAGTTGCGCCCTCCCTCTTAACGCACCCGGGGTCATTCTCATCTTTGGCCGTCAGACGAATGAAGAAAGGAAGTTCGAAGGAGGGATTGATATCGGAAACCCCTTTGGACTTGTTGGTGGAGAAGCTCTCATCATCTTTGATAATGTCTTTGTTCCCTGGGAAAGGGTCTTTCTTTGCGGTGAATATGATATGGTGGGAATACTCGTGGAGCGCTTCGCCACTCTCCATCGACAGAATTACGGAGGTTGTAAAGGAGGGGTCTCAGATATCCTCATAGGAGCTACGGCATTGGCTGCAGACTATCAGGGAACAGCCAATGCATCTCACGTTAGAGAAAAACTGGCGGAGATGATTCATTTAGCTGAGACGATTTATTCAGGATCTGTCGCTTGTTCTGCCATGGGATACAAGACTTCATCAGGAGCATATTATCCGGACCCACTTTTGGCGAATACAACCAAACATAATGTCACACGTCACATCTACGAAATCTCTCGCCTTGCTCATGATATTGCAGGTGGAATTGTTGCTACCATGCCATTCCAGGGTGATTTGGAGAGCAGTGAGGTGGGCCGTTATGTAAAGAAATATTTGGCAGGGGCTAAGGGGATTCCTGTAGAAGATCGAATAAAGATCCTCAGGCTCATTGAAAATATGAGCGGTGGGACAGCACTGGTCGAGTCCATGCACGGTGCAGGATCACCCCAAACCCAGAAGGTGATGTACGGAAGACTGGGAAACCTGGAGCAAAAGAAACGCTGGGCCAAACGCATCGTAGGAATCGAATAAATCTAATCCATCAGAATGACGATGCGAATGGGATTTCCAATTTTTTTATGGAGATGCTCCAACCCCTTATTCACTTCCTCCAGCGAAACCCTTTCTGTAATCGATTCTGAAAGGTCTAACCTCCCGCTCGCTAAAAGATCGACCAGGGTACGAATTTCCAACTGCGTCGATCCATAGGAACCGAGTAACGACACTTCAGACCGTACAAAGACTGTCGGAGGAAGGAGGGAGATCTTTTCAGGACCGAGACCGACGACCACAGCCCTTCCTCCTAATTTTAGACATTCAACTGATTGCTCGATCGTCTCTCTCAGCCCAATAAATTCTATGGCCAGATCTACCCCTATCCCTCCGGTCATCTCCTTAATCTTTTGGGCCGGTGCCTCCCTCCGCGAATTGATGATTTCATCAGCACCCACCTTTTTCGCCATCTCGAGGGCCGAATCGACAGCATCGACTCCGACCACTAAGGATGCTCCACAAATCTTTGCAATCTGCACTCCGTGAATACCCAGTCCTCCGCAACCAAATACAGCCACCTTCTCTCCTGCTTTGAGGGTTCCTCGCTTTATAATCGCATGAAAAGGAGTGGCCACTGCATCGACGATAATGCCTCCCTGGTCAAAAGGAATATTCTCTGACAGACGCACAAGATTCTTGGCAGGGACCTTCAAAAATTCTGCTAATCCTCCTTCCGTATGAATGCCGATGACACGACGTGACAAACAGATTTGTGAATTTCCAGAAAGGCAGTTCATACACCTTCCGCAGGTCAAGAAGGGATTAACAGTGACCCGATCGCCAACCTTCCAGCCATCCACTTCAGATCCTATTTCAGCAATTACTCCGGATGGCTCATGACCCAGAGTGATCGGGGTATAAGGGGTTGGGGTCACTCCCTCGTAGAGGATATGGATATCTGAACCGCAGATGCCGCAGGCTTTAACATCGACCAGCACATCTCCTGGCCCCGGCTCAGGGATGGGGATCGTATCAATCTTCAAAGGTTCTCCAACCCTATAAAACCTCGCTGCCTTCATTTTTTCTTTCATCAATCCCTCCTACGATTCATTATGGGATCCTGTCATCCGGTGCTTCGCATTCTCAACTTATCATAAAACCCTTATTGGGTCGAGATGAGGAAGGGGGGTGTATAAGGATAGGGTGCATAAGCTCCACGCCATTTTCGTCTTGACAAATGGGTATCGCTAAAATAACATTTTGCAGAACGATTTCACTGACCATTGATTACTGGCGATTTCAGTTTGATGGGAGCTTAGATTTTATGTAAGAAGGAGGTGAATGAGAAGATCATTAAGAGCGAATGAAGGTATTTTAAAAATCGGAAAGGAGGGTGAAATCATGTCAAATAGGATCCTGAGGAGAAAATTTTTGGAGTACATGGTGATCGTTGCTATCACGGCCGCATTTCTCGGCGTCGCGACGAACGCCATAGGCCAAACCAAAAGACCGATTCCCACAACCCCCATTAAAATTGCTGCAGTGAGTTTCTTGACAGGTGCTGCCGCTGCCCCTTTCGGCATTCCGGGCGACAATACGTACAAAATGTGCGCTGATATGATTAATAAGGAAGGGGGCATACTGGGGCGGAAGATCGAGCTGATGAGCAAAGACGAAGCAGGTGGCGTGGATGCCCAGGTCAAGCTTTGTCGGAAATTGATTCTTGAAGACAAAGTCGATGTCGTATTGGGCTACATCTCATCGGCGTCTTGTCTGGCTGTTCTTCCACTCTCCGATGAGTTGGGTGGTTTGATCGTCGCCTACGACTGCGGGACCCATGAGTTGATGGAGGGGGCAAAATCTCCTTATGAGGTTCCAAAGTTTAAACTCGGTTTTAGAAGCAAAGCCCACCTCGGCATCGATAATATCGGACTGGCCCTGTATATCAAAAAATATTATCCAAAAATTAAAAAGATCGCAGGGATCAACCCAGATTACGCCTGGGGAAGAGACAGTTGGTTGATCTTTGAAGTGGCGATGAAGAAATTGATGCCACAGGTAGAGGTGGTCAAGACCCTATGGCCTCCCCTCGGCAATACAGATTTCACGGCTCATATCAGCGCATTGATGGGAGCGGAGCCGGATATTGTCCATTCATCCCTCTGGGGAGGAGATGCTGTCACATTCACTAAACAAGCAATCGGAATGGGCTTTTTTAAGAAAATAAGAATGGCCTATTCCCGCGGTGAACCCTATCCGCAAGAAGTGGGAAAGGATTATCCAGAAGGACAGATTATCTGCTGCGCTGGAACTCATTACTTCCTATATCCACCGCACGACAAATCACCTCTCAATAAATGGTTTGTGGAGGAATATCATAAGCGATACGGGAAATATCCAACCTACCCCTGCTACCATGCCTATCAAGCATTGTATGCTTACAAGCATGCCGTGGAGAAGGCTGGCAAAGCAGTAGGAGGCTGGCCCACCATTGAAGAAATTGCTAAAGCCATGACAGGCTTAACATTCCCTACCCCATCGGGAATGCTAACGATCAGAGAGGATCACAATGGTTATGAGGACTGTCTGGTTGGGATCACAAAACTCACGGCCAAATATCCTTTCCCGATCCTTGACAAGACGGAAGTATTTCCAGCCACCCAGGTCAACCCACCTGTAGGTACTAAGACAGTGGACTGGATCAATAGTTGGAAATAGGAATTGCTCAGAAAATAAGGGTTTCGCCTAATGGCAACGGTAACGAGGCCCGTATCGTTATTAGAGGCCTACGTTTATCGTATCTTAATTCTTTACACGTAACCGGTAACCGAAACGGGCTTCGTAACCGTAAGCTTAACCGATTGACCCTAAACCAAACTGGCTTCATAGCCCTAACCTTCTCACCGTGCCTCAGAGGCAATTCATTTGGTGATCGGGATTTAAATCATTGGGGTTTAACGAGTTATGTGGATTGTTTACACCCTTAACGGCCTCTACTTTGCAGCCCTTTTATTTCTCATCTCCCTGGGACTCAACATCATATTAGGGGTTATGGGAATCCTCAACCTGGCTCATGGTTCCTTATATGCGATCGGTGCATTTATCGCTGCCTGGGTCATCATCGCCATTGGGATGAAGGTTCCACCGTTCTTCCTCTATATAACGCTTTTAAGTGGATTGGTGTTGGCAGGCATCGTTGGGTTTTTAATGGAAAAATCCTTAATCAGATTCATGTATAAACGTACCCTGGAGTATCAACTCCTGCTCACATTTGGAGCGCTGATGCTCCTTGAAGACGTCATTAAAATGATCTGGGGAGGACAGGCCTATTATGCCTCTGCCCCTTTTGATCTCCTGGGCAAAGTCGATATGTTGGGACATGTCTATCCAATCTATTTTTTATTTGTGATGGCTGTCGCCTTAATCGCAGGGCTACTAATCTGGCTCTTTATGTCTAAAACGAAGTTGGGGATTATGCTAAGAGCCATCTCACTGGATAGAGAAATGGCAACGGGATTAGGACTCGATATTAATCGACTGAGCACATTTGCTTTTGTGCTTGGGTCAGGGCTGGCTGGGCTGGCCGGGGCCTTAGTGGTCCCAACGACGCCAGCCCTCTTGGGTTTTGGTCATGAGCCTCTCATCCTCGGTTTTATTGTAGTTGTGGTGGGTGGGCTCGGAAGCCTCAAGGGGGCTTTGGTGGGTTCCATCCTCGTGGGCTTCACAAGGTCTTTTGGTATTGCCATATTTCCAGAGATTGAATTGCCCTTATTATTCTTAATTGCCGGTATTATTTTAGTCGTTAAACCAGAAGGTCTTTTCGGGAGATAGAAGGTGTCATTGAAAAGGATCATTAGGAACCCGAGATGGGTTGTCTATCTGTTGATCTTTATCGCTTTGTTATTTATCCCACGTATTCTCTCAATCCATGACCTCATGCTCTTCGAATACGGACTCACATTCGCGATTGTAGGACTGGGCTTCAATCTCCTGTTAGGATACACGGGGTTGCTCTCCTTTGGTCATGGTGCCTATTTTGCAGCTGGAGCGTATACCGTTGCCATGGTTGGTAAATATCTTCCAAAAGCCTATTCCCTCGAGATATTGATTCCAGCAGCCCTCCTCTTTTCACTGGTGCTCTCCATTATCTTCGGTTTCGTATGTGTGAGGCACACCCGGATCTTCTTTTCCATCCTTGCCCTCTCTCTATCCATGCTCCTCTTTGCATTATTATTCAAACTCTACCACATTACAGGCGGATCGGACGGACTTCGTGTGCCCCTCCCCACAATGTTCGGCTTCTCATTCAAAGGTGTGAGAAGGCCTGAGTTTCTTTCCGGAACTTATTACTATTTCTTATTAGTAATGTTCGCAGTAAGCTTTCTCATCATGAAAGGGATTGTTAGTTCTCCCTTTGGTAAAGCCCTCCAGGCGATTCGCGATAATGAGGTGCGGGCAGAGTTGATAGGCATCCGCGTCCGGCGTTACAGGCTCTATGCCTTTATCATTTCTGGAATGTTCGTTGGGTTAGGAGGTGCCCTCTGGACTTTTGTCAATGGCCATGTCACGGCGGACCTATCTCACTGGGTTTTCTCAGGGGAAATCGTTTATATGACCTTGCTGGGTGGCTTTGGAATCTTCGAAGGACCCATCATCGGCGCAATGATTTTTACCTACTTAAAGTTGTATGCCATGGGGAATACACAATATTGGATGTTTGTCATCGGAGCAACCCTGATTATCCTCGTCCTCCTCCTTCCAAATGGTGTCGCAGGAGCTGTCTCAGGCCTGTGGGGTAAAATAAAAAGGAAAAGCCATTGAGGATCGATCATGTTAACGATAGATAACTTAAGGAAACATTTCGGATTTGTCAAAGCTGTAGATAATATCAATTTGGACATCAAGGAAGGGGAGATTGTCTCGATTATTGGGACGAATGGTGCCGGAAAAACGACCCTGGTCAACTTAATCAGCGGCTATATCAGACCAGACAGCGGGCGTATTCTATTTTTGGACAAGGACATCACCTATGCCTCCCCTTATGTGAGAATCAAATTAGGGGTGGGGCGAAGCTTCCAATTGATTCAACTCTTTGGGGGGATCAGCGTCCTGGATAACGTCAGAACTGCCCTCTTCTCAAAATACGGGATGATACGAAGGGGACTGTTATCAGCGGATCGTTATTCTTCTGTCACGGATGAGGCGATCAAAATTCTTGATAATTTTAATATGTCCGATAAAAAGAATCTGACCCCGAAGGGCCTCTCAGAAGGTGATTTGAAAATTCTCGATGTTGCCATTGCCTTTGCATTGAAATCAAAATTACTGTTGCTGGACGAGCCCACGAGCGGAGTAGCCACTTCAGATAAGTTTAAGGTGATGGATTCTATTGTCTCTGCCATCAGAAAAGAAGGAATCTCCACCTTAATTATCGAACATGATATGGATATCGTTTCAGGTTATTCGGACAGAGTCATTGTGATGCACGAAGGGAGAATCATGGCTCAAGGCAAACCAGACGAAATCATGGAAAACAAAGACGTCAAAGCGACCGTCTTTGGTATCGTGAATTAAGGGAGATGTTACTCAAAATTGAAAATTTAGATGTCTTCATCGGTTCAACCCAAATTTTGAGAAATATTTCGTTGGGTGTGAACGAAGGAGAAATTGTCTGCTTGTTAGGGCGAAATGGTGCAGGGAAAAGCTCCATTATCAAAAGCACGATTGGTCTTTACCCTTCCAAATCAGGCAAAATCATTTTTAAAGAAAAAGACATAACCTCCTTCACGCCCCGGAAGAAAGTCCTATCAGGGATTGGATATTCCCCAGAAGATACAAGAATCTTTACAGAGCTTACCGTGGAAGAAAATATCAACCTTTCGACCTGGGTTCGTGGAGAGGGGGAGATATTCAGTTATGACAAAATCTTTGCGATTTTTCCAAGAGTCAAAGAATTCTTGAACAGAAAGGGACTGCATCTAAGTGGGGGGGAGAAGAAGATGGTTTCCATTGCCAGGGCCCTTGCACTCAATCCATCCCTGCTACTTTTGGATGAAGCCTTTGAAGGACTCGCCCCCCTTGTGGTGAGTCATTTCATGGACGCATTAAAACAGATCAGAAAATTAGGAGTGACCATCCTCCTTGGGGAATCCAATGTCCGAATCGTGTCGCAGGTGACAGAGCGGACCTATATCATCGAAAGAGGAGAAGTCATTTTTGAGGGACACCCCCGGGAGATTCTCGAAAATGAGAGGCTCTTAAAACTGGTGGGAAGGTAGCTTAATGCAAACTCCAAATATCAAGCACCAATAACCAAACAAATTTCAATTACGAATATCGAAACCTCTTTTCAAAATCAATTATTATTGTTTGGTTATTGTAATTTGGTCATTGGTGATTATTTGGGGTTTGGAATTTGGTTATTGGAATTTTTTGAGGCTGTTTCGATAAGAATGGGAGGGTTTGTAGCATGATTGAAAAGATCAGCCTATTCAGGACAACGAAGAGGATACTGTTTGGGATGGGAACGGTTGAAAAGATCGGCCCAGAAGCTCAACTTCTCAAGGCAAGGAGAGTCCTCATCATCACAGATCCGGGGATCATTCAGTCCGGTCTTCTTGCATCCGTCGAGAAGCCCCTCCAATCGGTGGGCCTTTCTTCTGTCCTCTTCGATGGGGTGGAACCTGATCCAAGAATTGAAGTGGTTGAAAAAAGCGTTGACTTAGGAAAGAGAGAGAAGATTGATCTCATCATCGGCTTTGGAGGAGGCAGCTCCCTCGACATCGCTAAAGTGACCTCTGTCCTGATCAGCAATCCCGGGAAGATCGACAATTTTTTTGGAATCGATCTCGTCCCCAACCCTGGCGTGCCTGTGATCTTGGTTCCAACCACTGCGGGAACCGGAAGCGAAGTGACCCCAATTGCGATTCTCTCCGACACCAAGGAGAAATTGAAAAAGGGAATTGTCAGCCCCTACCTCTTTCCTGAAGTGGCAATTCTCGATCCAAAGCTCACCATCGGTCTGCCTCCGTCGGTCACCGCATCCACAGGCATGGATGCCCTGACCCATGCCATTGAGGCCTACTATTCTGTCAATGCCACGGATTTGACAGATCTCCTGGCCTTGAGGGCGATGGAACTCATTTCAAAAAACTTGAGGATGGCCTTTGCCCATGGCGAGAATCTGGTCGCCCGCTCGAAAATGATGGAAGGAAGTCTCCTTGCGGGAATGGCCTTTGCCAA
>Ga0315314_1003651_pt1 | contig 11907 bp, 11 predicted proteins | sample TDP9_MG_FD_203631 | JGI IMG/M metagenome (GOLD analysis project Ga0315314, IMG submission 203631) | Freshwater sediment microbial communities from Lake Towuti, South Sulawesi, Indonesia - TDP9 | ecosystem: Environmental > Aquatic > Freshwater > Lake > Sediment | place: Indonesia: South Sulawesi...
TGAGAGCAGAAGAATGGTTGAGTTGCGAGATAGACTCCTAAACAACATCATCAGCGATATTCCGCAGTCGTACTTGAACGGACACCCAAGAGAGAGGCTTCCTATTAACGTGAACATCAGATTCAGCTATATTGAAGGGGAATCGTTGATTCTAAGCCTCGACATGGAAGGTGTTGCTGTGTCTTCCGGTTCAGCCTGCACTTCAAAGACCTTAGAGCCATCGCATGTGTTGCTTGCGATAGGGCTGGCCCACGAGGAGGCTCATGGATCCCTCCTCTTCTCGCTCGGTAGGCAAACTTCAAAAGAGGATGTTGACTATGTCTCAGGAATACTGCCTAGCATAGTGAAGCGATTGAGAGCTATGTCCCCATTGACGCCGAAAGAAGAGTTCGGGTGATAAGATGTACAGCCAAAAGGTCATGGAACACTTCAAGAACCCTCGAAACATGGGTGAGATCCCGGATGCCGACGGAGTAGGAACCGTTGGAAATCCCATCTGCGGCGACATGATGAAGATCTTCATCAAAGTGAAAGACAATAGGTTGGAGGACGTCAAGTTCAAGACTTTCGGTTGCGGAGCGGCTATAGCTACTAGCAGCATGATAACTGAATTAGCGAAAGGGAAAACGATCGATGAGGCTTTGAAGATTACTCGTGCTGATGTTGCAGATGCTCTAGAAGGCTTACCTCCAATAAAGATGCATTGTTCTAACCTAGCGGCTGATGGGCTACGTGCAGCCATAGAGGACTACTTGAAGAAAAAGGAGGCATCGAACTGAAAGCTTCAAAGATGTGCGAACTCTGCGGTACACAGGTAGGCGATGAATGCGCGTTCGCTGTCTACAAGAGAGTGATAAGAGGTAAGCAGTATTTCTTCTGCTGCGCTGCTTGCGCAGATAAATATGAGGAGAAAGATAGCTAGTCCTAAATTCTTAGAACGCGTCTTGGGAGAATCAGCAGATGGCTAAGACAGGGCTAGTTTACCATGAAGATTATCTGAAACACGATCCTGGTCGGGGTCACCCTGAAAGCCCTGAAAGGCTACGTAGAACTTTTCAAGTCTTGGCTGAAACTAAACTGATAGCGAAACCGAACATAGTGATACTGAAACCTAGACCCGCAAGCGATGAAGACTTGGCGCTCGTTCACACACGCGAGTATATCGACGCGGTAAGATCGTTGAGCACATCCGGTGGCGCTATTACTGCAGATACGCCTGTTCCAAGAGGAGCATATGAAATAGCTAAATTGAGCGTTGGAGGCGCTATCTTGGCTGGTGAAGCAGTAGTAAAGGGAGATGTGAGGAATGCGTTTGCATTGATTCGCCCGCCAGGCCATCACTCTGGAAGAAATTATGGAGGAGGATTCTGCTACTTCAACAATGTAGCCATCATGGTTGAGTACCTCCGCAAGAAGTATCACTTGAGACGCTTCATGATTCTAGACTGGGATGTCCACCACGGTAATGGAACCCAAGACATATTCTATGAGGACCCTACGGTCCTATACTTCTCAACTCACCAGATGCCGCTCTACCCAGGGACAGGCTATCTAGATGAGATAGGAGATGGTGAAGGGAAAGGATACAATGTCGACGTACCATTGCCGCCAGGAACATCTGGAGCCAACTGCACCTACATTCTGGATGAGCTTTTCATTCCGTTAGCTGAAGCTTTCAGGCCGGAGATAATCGCTATTTCAGCGGGGCAAGACGCCTACTTCAACGACCCTATTGCAAATCTAAATTTCACAGTTCACACGTACGCAGACATAACTAGGAAAGTCATGGATGTCGCTCAGAACATCTGCAAAGGAAGAATAACGATGGTCTTGGAAGGGGGATACCACCTCGACGCTGTGCCGCGCGCCATCGCAGGAATAATCGCAACTTTAGCCGAAATCCACGACTACGAGATAATTGAGCCAAGAAAGCCTCCTCAACAGACGCTAAGCAGTGAGGTTAGATCAAGAGTCGACATGATCAAGTCGATTCTAGCTGAATACTGGGATATCTTCGATAAACAACGCACCGCCTAAATAGAATACCTATTAATGTAAGAAGTTTCAAGATCGTAACGTTAAAGAAGTGAGTGATTTCAGCCCGTTCTATTTTTGCTAGTGAATATTGAAGCAAAACATAAAACAAACCGCCTCTTAGATGTCTTGCGTAGAATAACAGCTGGCTCTGAACGGGGACACCGGAATGCCTTTGCGAGGCTAAATATTGTCCGAAACAGAACGGATTGTCGAAAGAATACTTACTCAACGGAGAGACTTGACGCGGGAGAAGCTTCTCGCCCTTATAGAAGACAAGAAGAAACAAGCAGGGAATCTGCTTTCCGATGAGGGTGCGACGAGATTAGTTGCCCAGGACCTACTCGTCGAAATGGAAGCAAAGAGGATGGCGGAAATAAGAATAATCGACCTGGTCACTGGGCTAAATGATGTAACGATAACCGGTCGAGTCATGGTTGTTTGGTCAGCGCAAGAATTTAGAAAGAGCGACGGCTCCGCAGGGAAGATCCTGCGATTCCTTCTAGCCGATAGAACTGGCAAGATACATTGTGCTGCATGGAACGATAAAGCTGAAAGACTTGAAAGAGAAGGGCTGATGCAAGGAAAGATTGTGAAGATAGCCCACGGCTACACTCGAGAAGGGCTTGCCGGTTCCGTCGAGTTACATTGCGGCGATCGAAGCGATATTATCATTTCACCTGCAGAAGTTAGAGATGCAGACTACCCTAAGTTTGAAGAGTTCTTCGTCAATATTGCAGGGATCACTTTAGACAAGAAAGAAGTTAACGTCATCGGCGTAGTGAAATCCGAACCGAAGTTGTTCACATTTCAAAGACAAGATGGAGAGGGCTATGTGCTTCGAACCCGAATCGCAGATAGAACAGGGAACATCGCGGTAGTCATCTGGAATGAAAAAGTTGGAGAGATTAGAGACCTAAAGAGGGATGGTATTCTTCAAGTAATTAACGGAAAAGTGAAGAAGGATCTCGGCGGGTTCCCAGAGATACATGCGGACAAGAGAAGCAAAGTTGAGATCTTTAAAGAGAGCCCACCATACCTTCAGGCCCCAGCCTCAAGATTCACAAAGATAGCTGCATTGAAACCTACATTAAGAGGAATCGATCTACTGGTCAGAGTTATGAGAGTTGGAGAACAACGAGAGTTAAAGAGAACAACTGGAGAGCCTACGCATGTGGGAAGACTACTAGTAAACGATGATACTGGCTTGACAAGGGTCTCCCTGTGGGATGAGCATGCAAAGCTACTCGAACACGTGAAAGAGGGCGATGTCCTCTTGATAGAGGAAGCCTCAACTAGAGAACGCGCTGGCGCGATTTCAATAAACGTAGGGAAAACAGCTTCCGTAACCGTAAATCCTCAAATCTCAGATGCTGAGAAACCAGCTCCTCCAAAAGCAACTAGAATCAAGGATCTACCTCACGCTTCGGGAATGGTCATCGTAGAGGGGACGTTGACTGAAACGCCGATCCTCAGAGAGGTACTCTCGGAAGGCGGAGAGAAGATTGAAGTAGCATCGTCAAGAATCAGGGATGAGACAGGCGAAGCACGAGTCTCTTTCTGGAGAACTCTTGCGAGGCAAGCGGTAGAGATCCAATCGAAGATGAGGGTTAGATTGGTGGGAATACGGTTCAGGGTTGGAATGAATGGGGAACTTGAGTTATCCTCAGACCCACTAACTAGGCTGGAGATAATGCCGAAACCTGAAGATCAACTTGCTTCAACCGAAGAGGTAAAGAGACTTGTGGAGCTGAGGCAAGGAGAAAGTGCAACGATACGAGCTATGATTCTCGAGGTCTCAGAGAAATCATTCATGTACGCTAGTTGTAGCAACTGCATGGGCAGAGTTGACTTTGAAGATGATGAGATTGCGTGCAGTTCCTGTGGAATCGTAAAGGACATTTCCCCGCAGCTCTTATTGCACTTAAAGATCGATGATGGAACAGCCTTCGCCGACGCCACCACTGAATCTCCTAATGCCGAGAGCCTACTGAAAGAGAATATGGACATCCTCTGGAAGAAGTTGCGCGAGCAGAAAGTTTCTAAAGTATCATTGCCAATAGAGGTTACTGGGAAGCTCATAGGAATGAGAATAGAAGCTTCCGGAATAATGGAACACGATACGAAAACAGGAAAGCCCAAGTTTCTCGTGAACAGACTGAAAGTAATCACTTAGCAAGAACCAGGAGATCATTTTGCTGCCTTATTGTTTTCCGGAATAAGAACATCAAACTGTAGTGTGACCTGAATGTTAACAATGAAGATAGGTAAGGATATCTTCGACTACATCAACAACATTAGAAATTCGAAAGCTAAACAGACGATGAAGAAAAGAGTACAAGAGTATCTTCCAAAAGAGGAGTATGTAGATAAACTCGAGCGAATAGACGGAAAACTTTACTTCGCAGTATTCTCAGCCGAATGGTCACCGGACTGTCAAGCGCACGTTCCAAGCCTAGCGAAGCTGTTGCTAGCGGCTAGAAACAGCAACTTGGTAGTCAAAATAGTAGACTACGATGAGAACCGAGATATCGCTGAGGAGTTAGGTGTCCTCCGCATCCCAACAATCATAGTATACGACAAAAGCTGGCGTGAATTGGGAAGGTTTGTTGAGAAACCTCAACGGTACGGCACAATAGAAGAAGAACTATGCGCTATTATCGAAAAAACTAGTAAATAGCGCCACCGGCATCCTTAGATTCTCCAGGTCGCTTAGCCGATTGGAGTTCAGCAGCCTATTCGCTTTAACTCTACCGGTAGCCTTACCATAATCAAAGGTCATAGGATAGCTCGTATCCGCAGTATTGAGGTACCCGTATTTGGGAATGAATGAAATGTTAGATTTATCCAAATACCGAATAGTAGACTTGTCCACGAGATGTTCTCAAGGAAAACAAAGGGAAGGATGGAATCGAAGACTCGAATTGAAACGTTCGACTATCCCGTATGACAACACGATAATGCACGAGATTAACACTGTAAGCCACATAGGCACACATGTTGAAGGCCCATCTCACTACTTAGCAAAATTGAAAGACATATCGCAGCTTCCTATCGAGCTCTTCATAGGAGAGGCAGTTCTCTTGTGTCTGACAGGCATGAAGCCGAATCAAGAAGTCAAATCAATGGACTTGGCGAAAAATGGCAGACTTCGCAGAGGAGATATAGCTCTATTAAGGGTTAAGGACTGGTTCGCTCAAGAGGAACGGCCATATCTATCAGTTGACGGTGCCAAATGGCTTGTTAAAAGAGGCGTCAAGCTCATTGGAATCGATAGAACTCTACGTCTTGAAAAACCTGGCGCAAAAGCGCCTAACAACCTTCCTGTGCACGATGTACTTCTACGCAAAGGAATCCCGATAATAGAGTTCCTTGAGAATCTTGACAAATTGAGAAGGAAACGGTTCATTCTAATAGCCTTACCTCTGAGAATTGTCGGCTTGGACGCTTCACCAGTTAGAGCAATAGCCATGGAGAGAAACAAGTAATTAGAAACTTCTAAAAACAAGACTACACTATTCTGGTTCTGTGGAATATACTGCCTTCTGCACGCATAGTTGGGAGAAGAAAGCTGAACCTAAGCGAGAACAGTAGCGTTATGCGCTTGATCGAGGAGCTTTCGAAACTTAAAGTCAGTGGAATTGCTGTCGCAAAGATAGAAAGGTTTGCTGCTAAAATTGGAGTCGATGAGAACAAGCTACTTGAACTCTATGTTAAGACGAAGAACATAGCTGGCAAGGAAAGATTCGCAGCTACCCCGTACTCAGAGAGGATACTGTTTCTCCCTCAATGCTTGCGTGCAAGAGAATGTCCAGCGAAACTTGGAAGTCATGGTTACGAATGCCAAGAGTGCGGAAAATGCGAATTACTCCAAGTGACTCACCAAGCTTTGAGTCTGGGTTATAAAAGTGTCTTCATTCTACCGGGAGGAAGCATTGTAGCTAAGATCTTCGCCAAAGTGCGTCCTAGAGCTTGCTTGGGTATAGCCTGCTTGAAGGAGCTTGTGCTAGGAAGCTATGTTTGTGAGAAGTTTGACGTAATAGCACAAGGAATCCCCCTACTTCGAGATGGTTGCGTCAACACAGATGTGGATTGGAAGCAAGTGAACACTGCCCTACGCTTGCACGTTCCGATGACGACCTGACCCTTCTGTGCGCATTCAAGAATCTAGCTTCGCTCAACCACACATCTTTCGAGTCTACTTCCAGCATGCAAAGGCATAATTCCTGAGTTTAGCCTAGCTTTGTGCTGAATGTGATATTCTATGAGGATTGGGGAGGATCGAGTGGATCTTTCGATTGACGACTTTTATGGCGTAAAATCATGGTATAACATCCTTCCAGACCTACCTGAACCATTGCCCGCTCCTAAAGAACCTAGCGACGGAACATCAAGGATAAAGTTCATGCAAAAAGTCATGTCGAGAACATGCTTCAGTCAAGAGTCCTCATCGAAGAGTCGAATCCCTATCCCTGACGAGGTTATGAAACTCTATGTGCAAGCCGGTAGACCACGCCCCCTTCATAGAGCCAGACGACTGGAAAAATACTTGAAACTCAAGAATGTCAAGTTGTACTACAAAAGGGAGGACCTTTCACCAACAGGAAGCCATAAAGTCAACACCGCGATCGCGCAAGCCTTCTTCGCATGGAAGGAGGGAAAAAGGAAACTAATCACTGAGACTGGAGCTGGACAGTGGGGAACCGCCCTCTCATATGCAGCGAAACTACTGGGCTTAGAATGCGTTGTCTTCTGGGTCAGAGCTGTCTACAAATGGAAACCTGATCGAAGCACTCTAATGAAGCTATATGGAGCTACTGTCCATCCTTCGCCAAGCGATCAAACTGAGACTGGAAGGAAACTGCTTAGGGAAAACATGGATCATCCCGGCTCCTTAGGAATAGCTGTTTCAGAGGGGTTAGAATACGCTGAGAAACGAGAGGAAAGCGTATACTGCTTGGGTTCAGTCCTGAATCATGTGCTCATGCATCAGACGATCATCGGCCTTGAAGCAATGAAACAGTTCGAATCAATAGATGAATCTCCTGATTTAATGATCGGCTGCCTAGGAGGAGGCAGTAACTTCGGCGGATTCATCTTACCTTTCGCAGGTGAAGTACTGCGGAAGAAGAGGACATGCGAGTTTCTCGCAGCGCAATCGATGGCTGCGCCAAACCTAGTTAATGGTCAATACAGATATGATTTCGCAGATGTAAGCGAACACACTCCCCTATTGAAGATGTATACTTTAGGCCACAACGTCGAGATGCCCGCGATAAAGGCTGACGGCCTAAGATACCACGCCGCTGCACCGATCATAAGCTTCCTACGCCATTATGGCGTGGTCAAGGCGAAAGCATACCCCACAGATGAGAAAGAGATCTTCGAAGCGGCTAGAATCTTCCTCAACAAAGAAGGATGGCTTGCCGCACCTGAGTCAAGCTACGCGATCAGAGCGGCCATAGATGCAGCGCGAGAATTCGAGAGGAAGAAGGAAGATAAGGTCATAGCCTTCAACATTTCAGGCCACGGATTCCTAGATTTGCCAGCATACAAGGAGAAACTTTTCCTGCGCTAGCTCTTGGCAACCTCCTTGATCGCGCCTTGAATTATCTCAAGAGCTGGGTCCACAAGGTCGCGAGTTATAGTCAATGGTGGAACTATTCGTATCGTCGACAAGCCGCATGTGATTAGGGCTACCCCTCGCCTCCAACATTTCTTCATGATCTCATTAGCTTCCTCCTTCGCTGGAGCCTTAGTCTTAAGGTCTTTTACCATCTCAACCCCAATCATCAGGCCTTTACCTCGAACGTCGCCTATGATGCTGTATTTCTCCTGCATCTCCCTCAGCCGCTTCATTACATATGCTCCTTGCTTCGTAGCGTTCTCAAGGAGATGTTCATCTCTGATTATATTGATCACCTCTAGCGCAGCAGCGCAAGCCACAGGGTTCCCGCCGAACGTATTCGCATGTGAACCTCCTTCCCAATCCATCAATTCAGCCCTAGCAACCGTGACACCAAGAGGAAGCCCAGCGGCTATTGATTTAGCTATGCAGACGACGTCAGGCTCTATATCCCAATGTTCGATTGCAAACCATTTGCCAGTTCTCGCAAGTCCTGACTGAATCTCATCATCAATAAGGAGGATGCCGTACTTGTCTGCGAGTTTCTTCAAGCGTTTAAAGTATTCAGGTGGAGGAAGAACGTAGCCGCCTTCGCCTTGAATTGGCTCCAAGAAGATTGCAGCTGTATCTTCAGGCGGAACATATCTCTGAAGAACGTATTCGTCGATGAAGTCTACGCACCAGTAGTTACAATCTGGATACGTCAGCTTGAATGGACATCGATAGCAATTCGGATAAGGCACGTGTGTAACCCCCGGCATTACTGGGAAGAAGTGTCTTCTCTGGACTGGTTTGCTAGCGGTTAGGCTAACTGATCCTATTGTCCTTCCGTGAAAGGCGTTGATATACGCAAGGAATAGTTGTTTGCGTGTATGCCACTTTGCAAGCTTTATTCCTGCTTCAATAGCCTCTGCTCCACTGTTGCTGAAGAAGACCTTTTTCTCGAATGTTCCTGGTGTAATCTTGCATACTTGTTCGCCTAAATCCACGATGTTTTGGTAATAGAAGTCTGTCCACGAGTAATGGGTGAACTTTTCAACTTGCTTCTTTATAGCTTCGATAACTCTTGGATGAGAATGCCCGACGTTCAGGCAGACAAGCCCAGAGTTGAAATCGATATACTCATTGCCGTCAACATCGCGGACGATGCAGTCTCTTCCAGATTCTATAGCCAGCGGATAGAATCTAACAATCGATTGAGAAAGGAGTTTTTCGTCTTTTTCAAGCAGGGCTCTTGTCTTCGGCCCAGGCGGAGTGACAACTATCTTAGGATACTTCTCAACCACGTTTGGATCCCCTAAGATATAGCTATGCGGCGACGAAGGTCGCATCTGCGCAAGTTGCATTTCTTCGAGGCTCGTTTTGTTAGGACTAAGAAAAGCTGAAATCGAAGACATGGAACATTAGGGTATTGGTAGATCGAAGAGGGTTGAACTCGTTTTAAAAGAGTTTCGGTGAGCAATCGTGGAACAGATGGATGAGGTAATGAAGAAGATTTTGGCCATTCTCGAGCAAGACGCCAGAACATCATATACTCAGATCGCCAAACGGCTCGGAATATCCGAAACCACCGTTCGAAACAGGGTGAAGGCGCTTACGAAGGAGGGCATACTCAAAGGGTTCACGGTTCGAACATGTCCTGAGAAGCTGGGCAAAGCCATGACAGCCATGGTCGGGGTTGATATCGGCGGCGAGACAACGCCAGAGATCACCAACAAACTGGCCAGCATTGAGGAGATTTCAGATCTCTATGTCATTACAGGTGAGTTTGATCTTCTATTGAGAGTTATATGCGAGAGCATAAGTAGGTTGGATGACATCTTGGAGGAAATAAGATCCTACGATTTTGTTGAAGGAACGAGAACGTTTGTAGTCCTAAGAAAAGTCAAGGAATCCGGATTGTCTTAGATTCTACTTACGTGGATAAGTTGTTTCTCTTTGAATGCGGACCGGCCCACGGATTATTTCTTGCCCAGAGTTATCTCGATCGTCGATATACTTGCCATTGTTCCATCTTGGCGCGTAATATCTTCAGACCCCACGTTAATCGATTTTATTACTAGATCTTTAACGAAGGCTCTCCGAAGCATCTCGACCGTATCGACTGCCTTACAGATCGCTTGACCTCTTGCCCTTACCATGATTTCGCCTCTACCGGAGTTGAATAGGGTCACACAGGCCACAACGTAGTTCATCACGGGTTTCTTTCCAATTCGAACAAGGTTTGTCTGACTAAGAGTCATCCATCGCACCGCTCCGATACAGCCTTGGATACCTCACCTAAGAAAACAATGTGGTAAGATTAAACTTGCTATTCTGCGGGGACAGTCCATTACATAGCTTTCTAAACCTTCTACTTAAAAGCATGTAGCCTATATCCCGTCGGCTGATGACAGCTGACAAGTATGGTGTATCCGTAGACGGGGTGAACTCACCCCTTTCCGAAGTTGTTGATGCAGCTGCAGATGGCCCCGGAAATATCTGCGTCGTCTGATCGTCTCCTTGGTTAAGGGCGGTACTCACTCAATTCTTGAATAGGCTAATCAGTAAGTTAGGGATATACGCGTTGGCCGTTCAGCTTCATATAATAGTCGAGTGTTGCATCCACCGCCTTTTGGATTTGCGCTACCTCTTCAGTCGTCAAGTGTCTAAATCTTCCTTGCAGCTTGAGGTACTCTTCTACCGGTTTCCTCTTGGCCTTGTCTAGCACGAGGCGGCTTAGGGAGCTTATCGAGAATACCCCGTTCTCTATCTCGAATAGGGCCCACATTCCTGTTTGAACAGCAAGCCTTCCCAGCTCGATAGATAGATCCGCGTCCGACCTCCAACCTGGAGGGCAAGGCGTAAGAACGTGAAGGTATCTAGTGCCCTTAACCTTCTTCGCTTTCTCAAGCTTCTCTATGAAGTCTGTTGGATAAGATGGAATCGCTGTCGCAATATATGGGATCCTGTGAGCCGCCATTATGAAAGCCATATCCTTCTTGTTCTCTCTCTTCCCAGTCGGCGTTGTCGTCGTCCACGCACCCATCGGCGTGGCGCCGCTTCTTTGCATCCCAGTATTTCCGTAAGCTTCATTATCGTAACAGATGTAGATGAAGTCCGTTCGTCTTTCAGCTGCTCCACTCAACGCTTGAATTCCTATGTCAACCGTACCCCCATCCCCAGCCCATCCTATCACCGTCACATCCTTAATCCCCCGCATCCTGAGCCCTGCAACCACCCCCGATGCTGCTGCACCTGTCGTCGCAAACGCGATATTCAAGACAGGAATGTTGAGCGAGGATGCGGGAAATTGGCCTTGAATTATGCTTGTGCAACAGGCGGGCACAACGAAGATCGTTCTGCTACCCATAACCTTCAAGGTTAGACGCAACGCTAGGCTTGCTGCACAACCAGCGCACGACGCATTCCCCGAAAGTACAAGTTCCTCTCTTGGCAATTCCTTCAGCATGACCATTTTCCCGTTACCTCCTCATATTCACCCATTCTATGCCTTCGACGCCCGTCCCAGTCTCAACGATTCGAAAAGTTTTCTTTGCGATCTCCTCGATGTCGCCTTGCGTTACGTCTCTTCCACCAAGTCCAGCTATGAAATTCTTCGTCAACGGTCTTTTGGGTAAATCGAATAGCGTGCTCCTTATCTCTGTGAAGAGTATCCCCTCCATTCCGAAGCTTATGTCACGATCAATAATAGCGAGAGCTTTAGCTTTCATCCCCATCTCTCTCACAGCCTCTCGTGGAAACGGCCTGAAGACCCTTATTCTCGCTGAACCTACCCTGTATCCTCCATCTCTAAGCTTCTTCACAGCCAGCTTAGCTTCGCTACCTATGGTTCCCATAGAGACTAGAATTACCTCAGCGTCATCGCACATGTATTCTTCAATTAGGCCGCCGTAGTCTGGGAGACCAAATTTTTCTGAATATTCTCTAGCGACATTCGGGATGAGTTGCTTGGCGTTCTGTAACGCGTCATGCATGAAATATCTCAATTCCATGTAGTATTCTGGCGAAAGCATATTCCCATGTGTAACTGGGTTCTCAACATTGAGTATCCAGCCGGGCTCAAATGGTGGCAGAAAATCATCAATCTCTTTTTGGTCTGGGATCTTTATTGGCATAATTGTATGCGACAGAATGAAGCCTTCTAGGCAGATCATGGCCGGCATTAATACTCTTTGATCTTCACATACTCGATATGCTTGGATTATGCCGTCAAATATCTCTTGATTTGATGCACAGTATACTTG
>Ga0315314_1003652_pt1 | contig 11907 bp, 13 predicted proteins | sample TDP9_MG_FD_203631 | JGI IMG/M metagenome (GOLD analysis project Ga0315314, IMG submission 203631) | Freshwater sediment microbial communities from Lake Towuti, South Sulawesi, Indonesia - TDP9 | ecosystem: Environmental > Aquatic > Freshwater > Lake > Sediment | place: Indonesia: South Sulawesi...
ACCACGGAGACGTAGGATTCCACGGTGGTGCTCGAGCTGCTATCACTGGTAGCAACGGAGGTAATCTTATAACTCGCCATATCCCCCCCTGGAGGGGTAACATCCTCTATAGTAACATTGACCGCCTTATCATTCATGGCAAATTGTGGAAGCTCCAGCGGTCCACCTTGCGGCACTTGCCCCATCTTTATGTGCCACAGAGCATAGTCCACTCCAGCATCGGCAGCATAAAGCTCGTCAGTCCTCCTTTCATGGGTCTGGCCAGCTTCCAGACCGATGTCCATATAGGCGAGAAGGGGGGTAATGATGAGGGCACCCGAGATAAGCAAAATCAATACCGCCGTCAGGGTGGCATAACCTGACTGCCTCCTGACCAGGTAAGCTAGTATGCTTCGTGCTCTTTTTACTATCCTGTTCATCATAAAAACCACCCTGATGTCCCGATTTGTGTCAAATTACGCCTTGGCGCTATCGACAAGACTAATGCGCCTTACTGGCAGCAAGTACCACCTCTCCCTTTTCTACTACAACCTTCATTGGTTGCCTGCAATTAGGGCAAAGGATATCATCCCTGTAGTTCGCCTTTGGGGAGCTAGCAGACGCGGGTTTCCCGCTTCTCAGGATCGTATCCCTCTCTGGTGGCTCCTGGTGGACAAGCTTATGCTCTGCGAACTTATGCTCAACAAACTTACCCACCGTGTCAAAGCTAATTCCGCAGGAAAAACATCTGCAGGGCATCTATCGCTCCTCTATTGTGGCGAAAATTGTTTCAGTCTCCCAGTTCCCTCTCGGCTATGAAGGATTCTCTTGACCACATGATATAACTCGTACCACCTATTCCGTAAGGATAAACGGGGTCTATTTGATGAGCCTAAGGGGTCATGCGGGACTGGAGGGCTACCTACAGGCTTAAGGAGGTAGAATCAGATGGCTGCCCACAGGCAGGCTGTCTAAAAATGTAGTTGCCCCCCGATATATCGGGGGGCTACCTTGCCTGATAAATCAGGCAACTACAAAATTTTGGGGGTGAAAAGCTTCCAAAATACCTCAAACTGAAGCTAAAATCAAAATGAAACAGCCTCACAGGCTTAAAGGGGCGGAGTCAAACAGGGACAGGAACCAGCTAGGCCTGCTACAAGGGAGTCGTTTTTTTGTAGCTGAGGTTGCTTTGCAAAGGGTTAAAAGCGAGGGAGGGAGATGGGAGGTTATGCCTCCAACCTCCCTCCTCGAAGGGGGTGATGAAAGGAAATGAGCCAATTCTGACATAGCCTATGTTTGCTCTAACTACAGGCGCTCGGCTACCCTCAATTTAGCACTGTGACTGCGGGGATTAGCCTCCCTTTCCTCTGGTGAAGGTGTAATAGCCTTTCGGTGGATGAGCTTCAGAGTGGCAGCATGCCCGCAGGTGCAAACTGGTATGTCTGGAGGACAGAGGCAGCCCTTTGATTCCCGGCGCATGAATTCCTTCACCAGGCGATCCTCCAAAGAGTGGTAGCTGATGACTGCTAACCTGCCTCCGGAACCAAGAAGACTGATGGTTTGTTTCAAGGCTTCTGCTAGGTTGGTGAGCTCTTGATTAACGGCGATACGCAGTGCTTGAAAAGTCCTGGTAGCCGGGTGGATCTTACCACCCACTCCTAAGGCTTGCTTTATTATATTGACCAACTGAAGGGTGGTGCTAACAGGGCGATGGCTTACCACCTTTCTGGCTATAAGGCGGCTGCGGCGCTCCTCACCGTATTTCCTAAGAAGGGAAGCAAGCTCAGCCTCTGAAGAGTTGTTGACAATATTGGCGGCAGTGATGGGTTGTGCCGGGTTGAAGCGCATATCTAAAGGGGCATCAAACTGGAAGCTAAACCCTCGACACGGGTCCTCCAACTGAAAGGAGGACATGCCTAAATCAAAGAGGATGCCATCCACTGGATGGAAATGATATCTTTGGCAGATATCCTCTAAGTATCTGAAGTTCTCATTAGCTAGAAACACGGTTCTACCCAAAGGTCTGAGCCTTTCCCGGGCTATCTCAATAGATTTAGGATCGAGCTCTATGCCCAGCAGTTGCCCTTCCGGTGAGCTTTTCTCCAGAATAGCCATAGCATGCCCGGCTGTCCCCAGAGTGCAATCAATATACTTCCCTCCGGGCTGTATATTTAGAAGTTCAATAGTTGTCTGTAGAAGAACGGGGGTATGAAGTGTTGAAGTGTTATTGATGGGTTCAGTAACGCTCCTCTATGCCTTCGCTGATCTGCCAGGCTTGATCCTTCATCTGTTCAGTTTCCGCTTCCCAGTTTTCCTTACTCCAAATCTCGATATAATTATTTACCCCAGCAATAATGACCGTCTCTCCAATTTCGGCATATTGGCGCAGGGGTAATGGTAGGGCCACCCTCCCTTGGCCATCGAGTTCTGCAGAGAAGGCAGTGGCAAAGGTGAAGCGGCTCATTCTCCTGGCCTTGCTACGGGTGGGGGGTAACAAAGTAGCCAGCTTTTCTGACATCTTCTGCCATTCCGACAAGGGGTAAACGTTGATACATCTCTCCAAACCCCGGCTCATGACCATCCCTCGCCTGAGTTCCTCCCTGAACTTAGGTGGGAAGGGCACCCTGCCCTTCTGGTCAATTTTATATTCGTATTCACCCGTGAACATCTTTCACTTCGAAATGGCAGCTATAAGTTTCCTCATAGCCTAGCGGTCTATTCGTTCTAACTGAAATTCGAAGAACTTGCTGGCAGAAGAGCGAGCAGTTTGAGGATTATTATCGAAGGAGACTTCATATTTAACAGCCAGTCCATGGACCTCAGTGCGGACCACTATCCCGGTGCAGCCATGAAACGGGGAAAGGGATGGCTCCTTCACCTTGACCCTGTCACCTGTCCTATAACCTGGCATGGTAAACCTCCTTCTTGCTTTGATGTTGTCTAGATTTTGATCTATTTTTGATTTTGTATTGAATTATCTTTGATGATCCTTGACAAATTGGACAAGCTGTATTTTTAAGCAGACTGGCTCAGAAGCTTGACGTTTTGCATCTTCATAAGGGCCCAGATGATCAGCGAAGAAATTCAGACTCTGCTTTATTTCCCCTTCAAAAGCCACCAGACGCAGGCCAGCATCACCCCCAACACAGTGGTCAGAGGCTCCGGTAGCACTATTAAAGCGATAACCAGAGACGCTGCTAGATTGCGTTTTTTTGTTCCGTTCTGGACTACAGACTGAAACCGGCCTAATTGTATACTCATGACCTTCCTCCATGAATAGGGGAGCCTCTTCTATACCAAAACAGGGCTGGAAGTTTCTCAGATGTGTTTCCTCTCCTCTTGTCAAACTACTCCTACCCCGCAGACTAATAGCTTCTGAAATTCTTTTGGAGTTTCCCCTTCTAACACCTCGATATAACCACTTCTAACCAGGTCCTCTAAATCGACTTTTATATCCGTCGACCAAGGAGGCACACCTTCAAAGTGTTTTATTTGTTGGGTAATCTCCCAAAAGCCCAGCGGTTTATCAGCACGAGACAAAATGGTGAGTATAGCATGCTTGGTGTGTGCTGCCGTAGGCAGACCAAACTCTTTTTCATCCCAATTTTGTAGCTTGGTTTCACCTTTATCGGTAATACGCTTTAAGTTTGCTATAGCCCTCGGATGCTGTCTCATGCTGCCTCTCCCATGGCCTCACTTAATGCCATCTCTACCACGCCTTCATCCCCTGGCACAGAGTGACCTGAAGTTGCCCCCTATATGCTGAGAGGCTGAGAACCCACTGCCGCTTCTCAGGGTCGGCGGTAAGGCAATAGAAGGGTAGTCCTTGCCGGGTATGCTTCTCGATGAGCATGGCCTTGACGAAGGATTCTAGAGCCTCCTCTATGTCCGCCCTTCTATTGCAATGCAAGGCATGGGCTATGATTCCTGAGGTAAACTTGGCATGAGGATACTTGTTCCAAAAGAATAGTAAATCAAGTTTCAGCCCTGTATTGCCATACTGGTTTACAAATTGGGTCACCTCTTGGGGTGACTCGGTTCTTTCTTTTGTCTCTATTTCCATTTGTGCCTACCCCCTGAGTTATTCCATAAATCTGCTTCTCGGTGACTTTTGGGAAAAGTCACCACAACGCACCACTTTACTCCACAATTTCCCATTTGTCAAGCCCCTTAATTCCCTTTTACTGCCAAGTATGCCTTCTATCACCTCTCTTTCTCATAGCTTTTTTCGCACTGGGGCTCACGATTTCGCCTTCCGCACTATGGTGAGTTGACATAAACTCAATGGGAAAAGGGCAGTGTTCAGTTCTCGAACATACCCTACGAACCTCCTCCCCTTGCGGGAGGAGATTAAGAGGAGGGGGAGATTCACCCTCACCCTGCCCTCTCCCGTCGAGGGAGAGGGATTGGGGTAAACCGTGCGGGGGACAATAAAACACTACCCAGGGGTTTAAGGTGGTTACTTAAATTCTATGCCCTCTAGCTTGCTGGGGTTCCAAGGGGGCGCAGCATCCCCTTGGCCAAGGGCGGGGTCAATACCCCGCCCGCGGAGCGGGGGCCCCCCGCAAAATCGAAGATTTTGTGGGGTTTACTTTAGGTTGCCAGAATATTGGAGGGCGACTATAATCAAGCTATGCAGGTGCAGCAGCTACATTCATGGCAGGTGACTCCAGCCCAGGCTCAGGCTATCCAGCGTAGACTGGCAACTTTAGTATCAAAAAGGAATGAGGTCAGTTCGCCGAGACTTATCGCTGGAGTAGATATATCTCCACCCAATGCCCAGGGGGTGGCTATTGGGGCAATAGTGGTCCTTGTTTATCCCCAGTTGACGATGGTGGAAGTTGCGGTGGCAGAGCAAAGAATCGGCTTCCCTTATGTGCCTGGACTTTTATCCTTCCGCGAATTGCCCTTGATTCTGGCGGCCTGCCAAAAACTGGCCACCACTCCAGACCTCGTTCTGGTAGATGGGCAGGGCATTGCTCACCCGAGGCGACTGGGTCTTGCCTCTCACCTTGGTCTTCTACTGGATTCACCTACTATTGGCTGCGCTAAGTCTATCCTCTGTGGTCGGCATGAACCGTTAGGGGCAGCACCGGGCAGCTTTGCGGAAGTAAGAGATGATGGCGAGGTCATTGGTGCTGCCCTGCGCACCAAGCTGGGAGTACAGCCAGTTTATATCTCTATTGGGCATAAGGTAGACCTGGAATCGGCTATATCCTGGGTAATGAAATGCTGCCGCGGCTATCGCCTCCCTGAGCCAACTCGCCTGGCTCATCTAGCTGCCTCCGGTTCTTTGCCCAGCAAGGAGGCACTGCAAGGCAGGCTCTTCCCTTAAATTTGGAAATGAGGGACTAGAAATGCAAAGTGAGAAGGAAAGGTTGGAAGACTTGCACCGTCGAATTTCTGCCATGATGGTGCATCTTTGACATCTCGGGGAAGGAAAAGGAACTCGCTGAGCTGGAGAGGGAGTCTAGTCAGCCTGATTTCTGGCAGAATCCCACCAGGGCCAATGAGGCCATGCGTCGGCTTAGCGCACTCAGCGAGGAAACACAAAGCTGGCGTGAACTGGAACGGAAAGTCAACGAGCTGACCGAGCTGATCGACCTCTCTCTTCAGGAGAGGGATGTCTCCTTGGAGCAAGAAATCCACTCCGGGGTCAATCAAATCTCTTCGCACCTGGAGAGGCTTGATTTTCAACTACTGCTTAGCGGTGATTATGATAAGAGAGATGCCCTCCTGGCTATCCATGCTGGTGCTGGGGGCACTGAGTCCCAGGACTGGGCAGAGATACTATTGAGAATGTATCTCCGGTGGTCGGAAAGACGAGGCTATCGTGCCGATGTATTAGACCTATCCCCGGGGGAGGAAGCAGGGTTAAAGAGCGCTATGCTCGAGATTAAAGGGAGTTACGCCTACGGCTATCTCAAATCAGAGCATGGGGTGCACCGCCTGGTTCGCCTTTCCCCTTTTGATGCTGACCATGCTCGGCATACCTCCTTTGCCCTGGTAGAGGTCTTGCCTGAAGTGGAACAGGCTATGGAGGTAAGGATAAACCCTGATGATTTAAAGATGGAAACCTTCAGGTCCAGTGGACCAGGTGGACAACACATGCAAAAAACCAGCACGGCAGTCCGCCTAACCCATCTTCCTACCGGAATAGTGGCTTCTTGTCAGAGCCAGCGCTCCCAGCATCGGAACAAGGAGATAGCCTTGAGAGTCCTTCAGACACGGCTTCTGGAGCTAGAGCGAGCCAAGGAAGCTGAGGAAAGGACAAAGCTTAAAGGTGAGCACCTGACTGCTGCTTGGGGCAACCAGATCCGCAGCTATGTCCTCCATCCTTACCGCATGGTAAAGGACCACCGTACTGGCTATGAGATTAGTGATGCCGAGGCAGTTTTGGATGGTGAGCTGGATGAGTTCATGGAAGCTTACCTCAGGTCACAGCTAGGGAAGGGAAAATGAAGAAGTCCTTCACTATTCATGACCTGCCGCCTCCAGAGCGTCCCCGAGAAAGGCTTCTCAAGCTAGGGGCTGAAGCCCTTTCTGCCCAGGAGATTCTCGCCCTAATCTTAGGTCGTGGGGTTAGAGGCGAATCAGTAATGCTCACCGCCCAGAGATTGCTGAGCCAATTTGGTAATTTGGAGGGCATTGCCAACAGCTCAGTAGAGGAGTTGTCTCAGATAAAAGGGATAGGTATTGCCAAGGCAACCCAGCTAAAAGCTGCCTTTGAGTTAAGCAAAAGGCTAGAAGGTTATCCCGAAAGAGCTAAGGCGGTTATTAAGAGTCCTGAGGATGTCGTCAGTCAGGTAAGAAGCAGGCTAAAGGGTAAGAAGAGGGAGCACTTCCTCACGCTTCTTTTGGATACCAGAAATCAGCTAATAGGGGTAGCCCCCATCTCTATAGGTAGCCTTGACTCCAGTATCGTCCACCCTCGGGAGGTATTCAAGGAAGCTATCTCCGCCAGCGCCGCCTCAGTTATCTTTGTTCACAATCACCCTTCGGGGGACCCTCAGCCCTCTGAGGATGACATAAAACTCACCCAACGACTGGTGGAGGCAGGCAAGATTGTGGGCATCGAAGTGCTGGACCATATTATTGTGGCCGACCAGGCATACCTGAGCATGAAGAGCAGAAAATCAATCTGATTTCAGAGATTGTTCAAAAAATAAACAATAAGAGGATATACAGATGTAGGGACTCCGATTTATCGGAGTCCCTACGGGTGTTAATAAACGACCTGGCTTAGAGAGGGCGTTTAACAGCATTCAGTTGTCATTCTGAGCTGAAGCCCTGAGCGAAGCGAAGGGGCAGCGAAGAATCTCAGAGATTCTTTGTCGTCCAATTTCCTTTGGACTCCTCAGAATGACACTACTAGAATTCTATGCCCCTCAGCTTGCTGAGGGGAACAGTTCGCTGGGGTTCCAAGGGGGCGCAGCATCCCCTTGACCAAGGGCGGGGTCAATACCCCGCCCGCGGAGTGGGGCCCCCGCAAAATCGAAGATTTTGTGGGGTTTATTAAACACCCTGGTGCAGAAGATAAGCCATAATTCTATGAGTAATAATTTGGAGAAATATACATCAAATTAGCCTATTGACAGATGTAAATAAGTGATGTAAAATTGGCCAAGGTAATCAAGGCAATGCAAAAACAAGGTAAAGAGAGGATCAATGTTATTTTCCCCGATGACGTGTTGCGGGAGCTACGGCAATTGGTTCCACCCAAACGGCGTAGCCAGCTCATAGTGCAGGCAACCCAAGAGAAGCTATCTCTCCTGCGCCAGCAGATAGCAGTGAAAAAAGCAGCCGGAGCGTGGAAGGATGGGGAGCATCCTGAATTGCAAACTGACGAGGATTTCGCTCTGTGGATAGCCCAAATTAGAGGTCCTTGGAGAGTTCGACAGGAGCTTTTTGGCGAACAAAAGGTAAAAGATGTATCTCCTTGATACTGACATAATAGTATGGCACCTACGCAACAGAAAAGAGGTGGTTGCCTTAGTGACTCATTTATCGGAAACAGGACGCCTAAGCATATCAGCCTTGACTCGCCTTGAGGTTGGCATTGGAATGAAGGAAAGTGAACGGGAAGCAACCGGTGAATTTCTTAATTCTATAGAGACGTATGAAGTCGATGCTGCTATAGCCGATATGGCTGCTGAATTTGTTCGCTACTACCAAGCCAAGGGTATCACCTTAGATATTGTTGATACGGTTATTGCTGCCACCTCTGTTACTTATGGACTTACCTTAGTAACTCTCAATGTAAAACACTATCCTATGCCAGAGGTGAGGCTTCACTCTGCCAGGGTGAGAAGGCGTTGAGATTCTCTAAACTGCAGGCTACTGGCAACGATTTTGTTCTGGTAGACGCCGCTGGGCTGGAGCAGGATTGGGCCAGTCTGGCTAGAGCCATGTGCCATCGTCAATTTGGCATTGGAGCTGATGGTTTATTACTGTTGTTGCCGTCAGAAGTGGCTGACTTCCGCATGCGGGTGTTCAACTCCGACGGCTCCGAAGCCGAGGTCTGTGGCAACGGTCTAAGGTGCTTTGCCAGATACGTTAATGACCGCGGTCTGGCTGATGCAGATAAAGAGTTAACCATAGAAACCACAGCCGGCATTAGAAGGGTTAAGTCCCGTGGTGGCCATCGGTTTGAAGTGGATATGGGGGTGCCCAGGTTCAGACCTGAAGAGATTCCCATCACCATAAAAGTTGACATAATACCTATCTTGGATTACCCGATTAATGTCAAGGGCAAGGAGCTGCTGCTGGACTTTGTCTCTTTGGGAAACCCGCATGGGGTATGTTTTGTCGAAGACTCAGTGGCTGACTTTCCCTTATCTCAGTTGGGTCCGCTGATAGAGCACCATCGGCTCTTCCCCCAGCGTTTGAACTTTGAGGTAGCCCAGGTTTTGTCCCGCAGGGAGGTAAGGGCAAGGGTGTGGGAGAGGGGGGTGGGAGAGAGTCTTTCCTGTGGCAGTGGTGCCTGCGCTATAGCTGTGGCAGCCCAGTTGCACGGCTATGTGGGAAGTCAGGTTGAGGTCATATTACCCGGAGGCAGGCTAGGTGTGGAGTGGGGTGGGAAGGGGGAGGTATATCTCAGTGGAGGCGCTGAGCTGGTATTCACCGGGGAGTGGCTACAATAATTTTAGTCTGCCGCAAGACTCCTTGTAATTCTCCCTCCCCTGGCGGGAGGAAGCTCATACCCAGGGTCAAGCTTGTCTGAAAACCCCAGCCTCAATTTCACATCAGAAGTTTTTCTCTAGTGGCGTAGGCAGAGAGACCCCAGCCTTCAGGCTGGGGAGCTTCACTAGCTCTAGCGTCCGATGGTGACCTTCAGGTCGCCTGTCTTATGGCGCTCCGATGAGTCGGAGCACTGTTGAAGGTAAAGGTGATGCTCTCCGCCTCGAAGCGTCTTGTCGACCGTAGGGGACGAACTCTGTGTCGTCCCCAAGGGTGGAGACACCCCGCCATCACTCGACATAAAGATCTGGGTATCAAAAAAGGCACGGGTGTTCAGACGTCGAAACAGATACTCCCATAGATTGACAAAAAGCAACCGCTGTGATATAAACCTAAGCAAGTCCTGCCGGCACGACACAAATCCTCAGAGGGTGTTTCCCGACCCAGTGCCCAAGTAGCGGGGCAAAGCAAGGCTACTCACAAGAAGGGGGGTGAAGGTGAGTAGCAATGAGGCTTTCCTTTGTGCAACTAGCTTCTATTGCTCATTATTGTCCTGCTGCCTGTTCTTTCCTTACGGGCTTTGGATACCATAGGGGTAATTTCAGTGTAGCGCAGGCTTTGCCCTTTAATAGAAAGGCAATGATACCATCATGAATTGGTGAGAAGCGGAGTAGTGGATACTGCACAAGAAGAATTGTGGACAAGATGGTTCCGAACATTGGAGAAAACGAACCACTCGACAGGATAGCATGAGCATCGAGGTGGCACTGGTCTGTAACTTGGTGACTTGGGTGGGGGAGTCAGTGCTGAGGCTGACCCGCCAACAAGACCTTTTGCTGAAAGGATGCCAGTAAGTCCCAAAGACCAAATCTCAGAACGGGAGCATAAAGAGCGGCCACGATGAAGACTGGTCACAAGCACTGGAAACTTCTCTTTAGTTTCAAGACGGCTGTTGGCATCTCCTTGTTATTGTCTGTGCTCTGCGGTACCTTGCTGGGAGTTTTGGCAGCACCAGGCGACGTTTTCCCCGACTGCAACTGGGGTTGTACTGCCGGTGACACCGAGCTTACAAGGGTATGGATGGGCGATGCCACCGGTGCCGAACTTCCCCCGTGTACTCCTGGTGAAGGTGTAACCGCGCAAGTTTGGGGCTCATTTTATAATAATGCTGCTAAAGCCAGATATGATGTCTGGATGCTGGCAGAACTATACATAAACGATGTTTGGGTCATTGACATCAGCCAATGTGTCGCGGACATGATACCCCCAAAGGCTACCACCAATATTAGCCTTTATGGTCCCATGACTTGGACATGTGGTGATGTTGTAGAATACCGAGTCGTTGTTGTCTCCTGGCTCACTTCAGATCCTGGTGCGCCCTACTGTCAGACACCAACAAAGTGTGCACCGCGCCAATCACAGTGCTATGGCCCTGCAACCTTCACGGCGGAGGCGCCGCTGGTGGCCGACTTTGACGCGCCACCTTCTCACTGTTATTGCACGACTGTTCAATTTATGGATGCTACAACCGGCGGTGTGCGGTGTGATCTGCCGCCGTACACCTATCCCTATAAGTATACCTACAATTGGGACTTTGGGGACGGCGGAAGTTCCACTGAGCAGAATCCCTCTCATCACTATGCCGGGGCGGGCACTTACAATGTGACGCTGACGGTGACCGACTGTGATACTCCTGCGAACAGCGATTCAGAAACTAAGCCGGTGACGGTCTACGCCCTGCCCAGCTGCACCATCACGGCGCCTTCAGCAGTCTGTGCCAATTCGACCGGGAACACCGCCTCAGTGCCATCACAGGCAGGGGTGAGCTATAGCTGGACAGTCACTGGGGGGACAATTATCGCTGGTCAGGGGACCAACGCCATTACCTGGACAGCTGGTGGAGCAGGGACAGCCACCATCAGCGTTACGGTGACCAATACTACTACTGGGTGTCAGTGCAGCAACAATGTTAATGTGACTGTTAATGCCCTACCCAACTGCACTATCACCGCGCCTTCAGCAGTCTGTGCCAGTTCGACCGGGAATACTGCCTCGGTGCCATCGCAGGCAGGGGTGAGCTATAGCTGGACAGTCACTGGGGGGACAATTATCGCTGGCCAGGGGACTAACGCCATTACCTGGACAGCTGGTGGAGCAGGGACAGCCACCATCAGCGTCACGGTGACCAATACGACTACTGGCTGCCAGTGCAGCAATAGCGTTAATGTAACCGTTAATGCCTTACCCAACTGCACTATCACCGCGCCTTCATCAGTCTGTGCCAATTCGACCGGGAATACTGCCTCGGTACCATCGCAGGCAGGGGTGAGCTATAGCTGGACGGTCACTGGTGGGACAATTACCGCTGGTCAGGGGACTAACGCCGTTACCTGGACAGCTGGTGGAGCAGGGACAGCCACCATCAGCATCACGGTGACTAATACCACTACTGGTTGTCAGTGCAGCAACAATGTTAATGTGACTGTTAATGCCTTACCCAACTGCGCTATCACCGCGCCTTCAGCAGTCTGTGCCAATTCGACCGGGAACACCGCCTCGGTGCCATCGCAGGCAGGGGTGAGCTATAGCTGGACGGTCACTGGGGGGACAATTACCGCTGGTCAGGGGACCAACGCCATTACCTGGACAGCTGGTGGAGCAGGGACAGCCACCATCAGCGTTACGGTGACCAATACTACTACTGGGTGTCAGTGCAGCAACAATGTTAATGTGACTGTTAACCCCCTG
>Ga0315314_1003653_pt1 | contig 11904 bp, 10 predicted proteins | sample TDP9_MG_FD_203631 | JGI IMG/M metagenome (GOLD analysis project Ga0315314, IMG submission 203631) | Freshwater sediment microbial communities from Lake Towuti, South Sulawesi, Indonesia - TDP9 | ecosystem: Environmental > Aquatic > Freshwater > Lake > Sediment | place: Indonesia: South Sulawesi...
ACCGGTGCTGCGGGGGCGATCGGATGGGGAATCTGCAAAACCCTGCTTGAGGAAGGCTGCCATGTCGCCGCCACTGACATCTCCCGGGAGAATCTTGACAGCATGGTTGAGGAATTGCGCGCCTGCGTCGGCCCCCGCGTCATCGGTGTTCACCTTGATGTTACCGATGCCGATTCCGTTGCAGAAGGCTTCCGTCAGGTCATCCGCGAATGGGGGGGCATTGATATTGTCGTGTTGAACGCCGGCATCGCCCTGGTTTCCTCGTTGGCGGAGATGGAGGCCGAGGCCTTCCGCAGGCTGGAACAGGTGAATGCTGAGGGCACGCTGCTGGTCCTCGCAGAGGCGGCGCGCCACTTTCAACTTCAGGGCACTGGCGGGGACATTGTGTTAGTTTCCACCAAGAATGTTTTTGCCCCGGGAGCGAAGTTCGGGGCCTACAGCGCCACAAAGGCCGCGGCCCATCAACTCGCCAGAATCGCCAGCCTGGAACTGGCGGAGATAGGAGTGCGGGTGAACATGGTTTCTCCGGACGCAGTCTTCTGCGGCGGCCCTTTCAGATCAGGACTATGGGCAGAAGTTGGGCCAGACCGGATGAGGGCGCGCGGTCTGAGTGAGCAGGAACTGGAAGAATACTACCGCAGCCGCAATCTCCTCAAGGCGCGCATCACCGCGGAACATGTGGGCCGGGCCGTGCTCTATTTCGCTACCCGCCAGACTCCCACCACTGGCGCCACCCTTCCCGTGGACGGCGGCCTTCCGGAGGCCACGCCGCGCTGAGCGCCGAAGAGGAAAAGGAGAGGGATACATGGAATTCTGAAGGAGAAGCGGCACTGGAGAGAGAAATCACTTGGCTGAAGAAGTTATCTCAACATAAGGAGGCAGGCCATGAGCCGCAGCGTTCCCACCCTGCTGGGTATCATCATCTTGCTGCTGGTGGCCGTTCTGGTCATCGGCATCTACAACTACCTCGCCTACAAGGGACTGTCCGAGGGCAAAGAGGTAGTGGGCACTCGTATTCACGAGGCCCTGACCGGCCAGGAGCCGCCCAAGGAAATCCTCCAGCCCTCTCCGGCACCTCCCAGCCAGAGGTAACCGGCCGGGCATGTCAACCCGCAAATAGGGCCTCCGCTTCCGAACCGGAGCGAGAAAACTGAAAACCGGGGACAGAGTGCCACTTCCGCCCGAGAAGGGCGGGGTGATGCACAGTCTGTCTTCGTATTTTCAGTGGCCTCCCCGGATTTTGCTGTCTCCTCTTGCGCCAGAGCCCCGCCCGACGGGTGGCTTCCCAGAGGGAGGGTTTGGTGAACCCGGAGATGCCCGGATGCTAGACCTCACTGCCGCCGCGGTGCTGATGATTTTTGCGGGGGCGGCTCTGCTGATGTTTCTGGGCCGGCTCCCCGCGCTGCTGGCCTTGCCGGCGATGGCCGTGGCGATTGCCGCGGCCGCCCGCGTTCCCGCTCCGGAAGTCTTCACCGAAGTTGTTGAAAAAGGTCTCTTTCGGCTCCATCCCGCCTATGTGACGGCCATGCTGGGGGCGGTGCTGGCAGAACTGATGCAGAAAACCGGCATCGCCGAAACCCTCATCAAGAAAGCCGCGGAACTCGGCGGAGACCGGCCCTTGCTGCTTTCCCTCTTGCTTACCGCGGCCGTCGCCCTCCTTTTCACTACCCTGGGAGGGCTGGGGGCGGTAATAATGGTCGCGACGATTGTCTTCCCGATTCTCTTGACCCTCGGGCTTGCTCCCCTCACCGTGGGAGGCCTTTTCCTCCTGGGGATGAGCCTGGGGGGAATCTTCAACCTCACCAACTGGCAACTCTACCGCGAATTGGGCCTGGAAACAACCACTATCCTCCGTTTCGCTTTTCCCGCCGCGGGAGTTTTCGCGCTCGTCACCGCAGCCTTTGCCCTGCTGGAGGGCAGCCGCGGCCGGCGGAGGCTCTGGGCGGTTCCTCCCCCGGATACAGGAAAACGCGGCGTCGGCGCGCTCTCTCTTCTCAGTCCCATCGTGCCACTGGTGCTGGTGTTAGCCTTTTCCCTCCGAAAACAGATTCTCGGCGACCCTAAGGCTTTTGAGTTCCCCATCACCGCGGCGATGATAGTGGGCATCTGCTGGGGGCTGGCGACGACCTGGAGGCCGGGATCGGGAGGCACGCGGCTGCTGGCGAGAGCGGTCTTTGAGGGTCTCGGCAATGTCGCTCCCGCGGTAGCGCTGATGTTCGGCATTGGCATGTTGGTCAACGCCGTCACCCATCCCGCGGTGCTGGGGAGCCTCCAGCCCCTACTGGAGACCGCTCTTCCTCGCCATCCGATATCCTATGTCTTGGGCTTCTCTGTCTTCGCCCCCCTCGCTCTCTACCGGGGCCCCTTGAATATCTGGGGAATGGGCTTTGGCATCGGCAAGATGATGGCAGGCATACTGCCTCCCGCGGCAGTCATGGCCGCGCTCCTCTCTGTGGGTCAGATACAGGGGGTTTGTGACCCGACAAATACTCACAACGTCTGGATTGCAAACTACCTGGGCCTTGATGTGCAGCAAATCCTCAAGCGCACCCTTTTCTATGTCTGGGCCGGCAGTGTTCTTGCGCTCATCGTGGGCGCGGCGATGTTCATGCGCTAAAGGATTTTCTCCGCGTCCCTTCGGCTTCGCTCCCCTCGGGCCGAGCCCCTCGGGGCGAGGGCAGGGCACGCCTCGGCGTTCTCCGCGGTTCAATCTGTTTGGGTTTTGTTAGAGGCTCTTAGCAGGTATCTGCCGACGGGGAAAGAAAGGATAACTGAGAGGCAGTTATGAAGCGGCGGACGCTCCGTTGGGTGGTTATAATCGCGGCGATTTGGCTCTTGCTGTGGGGTGCGCCCAGGCTGGCGCATTTCTATGTTGATTGGCTGTGGTTCGGCGAGGTCGGTTATCGCAGCGTTTTCTGGCGCGCTTTTTGGGCAAAACTCTCTGTTGGCCTTATCTTCGGCCTAGGCTTTTTCGCCATCGTCTATGGAAACTGCTATCTGGCGCGCCGCCTTGCCGTCCGGGCTCCCTGGCATGAATATGAGAGTCGTTTTCGCCTGGAGGCCACCTATGAGTGGGAGAGGTTCCTGGAGCGCTGGCTGGGCCGGCTGGCCCTGGGAGTCTGTCTTTTCGCAGCCTATGTGGTCGCCCGCCAGGCGGCGGCGCAGTGGCTAACCGCGCTTTTGGCCTTCAACCCAACTACTTTCGCAAAGGCCGACCCGCTTTTCGGCCGCGACCTCTCCTTCTATGTCTTCCGGCTTCCCCTTATTGAGATGGCGCAGAACTACCTCGCCGGCGCCTTCGTCATGGCGATCATTTTTTCCGCCGCCATCCACTATCTTGATAAGGCCATCCGCATGGTTCAGGGAGTGCCGGCCTTCGCCCCCCATGTAAAGGCCCACCTCTCGCTGCTGCTTTCTGCCTGGTTTCTGACCAAGGCCTGGGACTATCGCCTCCAGGCCTTCAATCTCCTTTTTTCTGAACGGGGCGTGGTTTTCGGAGCAACCTATGCCGATGTCCACGGCCGGCTTTTCGCCTGCTATGCCCTGCTGGTGGTGGCGGTTCTGGGGGCCCTGGCGGTGTTGGTGAACTTGCGTCTTCGCGGCTTTGTCCTCCCCCTGGGAGCCATCGCCTTCCTCGTCGTCTCTTCCCTGCTGGCAAGCATTTACCCGGCCGCCATCCAGCGCTTCCGCGTCGCCCCCAGCGAACAGAGCGTGGAGGCTCCCTACATCGCCCGCAATATTGAGGCCACCCGCTTCGGCTTTGGCCTTCAGAGGGTGAAAGACCATGCCTTTCCCGCGCTAAAAAGCCTCACTCCGGCAACCCTGGAGAAAGAGGAGATAACCCTCCAGAATGTGCGCTTGTGGGATCACCGCCCTCTCCTGGAGACCTACAAGCGCAAGCAGGAACTCCAGCCCTATTATCATTTCAATGATGTGGACATTGACCGCTACCTCGTAGATGGCCAGTATCGGCAGGTCATGCTCTCCCCCAGGGAGATCAACCTGGACAACCTGCCCGACCAACGCTGGCCGAACAAGCATATCAAGTACACCCACGGATATGGCCTTGTCCTTTCTCCGGTAAACGAGGTCACCGGCGGAGGTGAGCCGAGACTGCTGGTGAGGGATGTGCCTCCGGTGAGTAACGGGCTGCCGAAGGTGCGCCGGCCCGAGATTTACTTCGGCGAGATTGCCCAGTCTCGCCATTTCTCCCTGGTGCGCACCAACCTGCCGGAAATTGACTATCCGCTTACCGGTGAGGAAAGCGCCACCACCACTTACGAGGGCCGGGGCGGCGTGCCCATGGGAAGCGGCCTGAGGCGCCTGGCAATGAGTTTCCACTTCCAGGACATCAACCTCCTTCTTTCCGCTAATATCACCCCGGAGACGAAGATCATCTTTCGCCGTTCTCTGCAAGAACGGCTGAGAGCGATTGCTCCTTTCCTCGGCTATGATGCCGATCCCTATATGGTGCTTTCCCGCGGCGGAAGGCTCTTCTGGATTCAGGATGCCTATACCATCTCCGGCCGGCTGCCCTATTCTCAGCCCTTCCCCAGCCGCTTCGGGCGGCTGAATTATATGCGCAACTCCGTGAAGGTGGTGGTTGACGCCTATGCGGGCAGCACCCGCTTCTTTATCGCCGATGAGAAGGACCCGCTCCTGGCGAGTTTTCGCAAGGTCTTCCCCGGGGTCTTCCTTCCCCTGGAGCAAATGCCGGAAAACCTGCGAGAACATCTTCGCTATCCGGAGGAACTCTTCAATCTTCAGGCGCGGGTTCACGCCGTCTATCACATGACGGAGGCAGGGGTTTTCTACACCAAACAGGACAAATGGGAAATCGCCCGGGAGAAGCCGGGCAAACAGGCGCTGCTGCGCCCAGAATACGGCGCGGAACCCTCTGCCGAAGAAGGGGAGATAATGCAGGCCTACTATGCTCTCATGCGACTTCCTGGAGAGAAAGAGCCGGAGTTCATCCTCATGATTCCCTTCACCCCCCTGCGGCGGCCCAACATGGTGGCGTGGATGGCGGCGCGCTGTGACCCGGAACACTACGGGGAACTGATAACCTATGAGTTTCCCCGCCGCGAGCAAGTCTGGGGGCCCATCCAGTTTGAAGCCGCGATTGACCAGCACGGGGAAATCAGCAAACTCTTCTCCTGGTGGGATCAGCGGGGGTCTCAGGTAGTGAGGGGGAACCTTCTCGTGATTCCGCTTGGCGAGGCGGTATTATATGTTGAGCCGGTTTTCCTGAAGGCCCAGGCGGCGCCGATTCCCCAATTGAAACTGGTAGTGGTTGGCAAACAGGAGGGAGAGACGATGCGGGTTTCCTTTGGCCCTTCCCTGGAAAGGGCCCTGGCTGCGGCCGTCGGCCTGGCGCCTCCCCTCACTGCGGAAACCCTCATGGAAGCGGCCGAGGTTGCCGCGGCTGCGCCCGCGCCAGCCCGGCCGGTTCCTGCAAGGGTCGGCCCCCCTCCGAAAACGACTCCCACCGCGGCCGCCGCAGAGGAGATGCGCACCCTCGCCGCTCGCGCTAAGCAGCAATACGACCGCGCCCAGGAGCGCCTGCGCTCCGGCGACCTCGCCGGCTTCCAGCGGGAACTGGAGCGAATGGAAGCCACCCTGAAGGAAATGGCGGCAAAATAGTCCAGGAGTCTGTTGGTCTGGAGTCTTGGGTCTGAAGAGAGAATGCAGTCCGAACGCTCAACGCTCAACGCTGAACGCAGCACTACCATCATCGGAGTTGACCCGGGGCTGCGGGCGACGGGATTTGCCGTCCTGGAAATGGCCGACGGGGCGCTGCGGCTGGAGGAATGGGGAGAGATTCGGTCTGCTCCGCGGCAGTCCCTCCAGCAGCGGCTGGCGGAGGTTTTCGCCGGCATGGAGGCGGTTCTGGAGCAGTGGAGGCCCCGCTCCATGGTGCTGGAAAAACTCTATTCTGAATATCATTTTCCCTATACTGCTATCCTGATGGGACATGTGCGCGGGGCCATTTGTCTGGCTGCTTATCGGGCGGGGGTGGAGGTGATTGAGATTCCCCCCACAGAGGCGAAAAGGGCCCTCTGCGGCTTCGGCCGCGCCAGCAAGCCCCAGGTCGGCCTCGCCGTCGCCCGTCTGCTGGGGCTGAGCAGCCCCCCCCGCTCAGAGCATGTCGCGGACGCGCTCGCCCTGGCCATAGTGGGGGCCTTGCGGCACGGTCTGCGGGTCAGCCCCATAAAAGGAGTGAGGGGATGATTTGCTATCTGGAAGGTCGGCTGCTACGCAAGGGGGAAGACCGCATCCTCGTGCTCGCCGGAGGGGTCGGCTATGAAGTGCTGGTAACCCCCATTTGTCGGAGGGTCTTGCAGGGTCTGCGTGCCGGCGCGGAGGGAGACGAGATTCGCCTCTTCATCTCCTACCATCATGGGCCCCATCAAGCGCGGCCCCTTCTCATCGGCTTTGAGCGAGAACTGGAAAGGGAGTTCTTTGAGAAACTGATAAGCGTGGAAGATATGGGCCCTACTGCGGCGGCGCGGGCGCTCTGCCAGCCGGTGGCGAGGATCGCCCGGGCAATAGAAGAGAGAGATGTCGCCTTGCTCACCCGTCTGGATGGCATCGGCCGGCGCAAGGCGGAAAAAATCATTGCCGCGCTCAATGGCAAGGTGGGGAAATTCGCCTTGATGCCGGAAGAGGAAGGGGCTTTGCCAGCGGAAAGCGCCCGAGAAGTCATTGTGCAACAGGTTCACAGTGTGCTGGTGGAACAACTGGGCTACCGCGCCCCGGAGGCGAGAAAGGCCATAGAAGAGGCGCTGGAGCGAATCCCGACCCTTGCCTCCGCGGAAGAACTGTTTGAGGAAATTTTTCGCGGTCAGAAGAAGAAATAGTTGAGCGTTCTGCGTTCAGCGTTGAGCGTTGAGCGTTTTACTGCTGACGGGCACAACGCTGAACGCTCAACTCTCAACGCTGAACGAAGCCCAAAATGAAATCCGAGAAGCCTGATGCCGATGCCCTGTTGAAGGGGGCCAGTGCAGAGGAACGGGAAGACCGCTGGAACCTTCGTCCGCGGCGGCTGGAGGAGTGCATCGGTCAGCAGCAGGTCATTGAATCCCTCCACATCGCCATTGCCGCGGCAAAAGGGCGGGGGGAGCCACTTGATCATATCCTCTTTTTCGGCCCGCCGGGACTGGGCAAGACCACCTTTGCCCGCATCATCGCCAATGAGATGGGCACTTCTTTCAAGGGCACCTCCGGGCCCGCCCTGGAGCGCGGCGGAGACCTGGTCTCCATCCTCACCAACCTGGAGGAGGGAGATATTCTCTTCATTGATGAGATTCATCGTCTTTCCAAGACGGTGGAGGAGTTCCTCTACCCGGCGATGGAGGATTTCCGCGTTGACATCATTTTTGACAAGGGCGCCCATGCCCGGGTCTATCGGCCCTCTATCTCTCGTTTTACCCTCATCGGGGCGACTACCCGCGCCGGCCTCGTCTCTTCTCCTTTGCGCCAGCGCTTCGGCCTTTTCAAGGAACTTACTTTCTACCGCGAGGAAGAACTTCTCCAGGCGGTGAAGAGGTCGGCCTCCATCCTCGGTGTTCCCATGGAAGAAGACGGGGCCGCGGAAATCGCCCGCCGCAGCCGGGGAACGATTCGCATCGCCAATCGCCTCCTGCGGCGCGTGCGCGATTACGCGCAGGTGAAAGGCGATGGTCGCGTTACCCGGGAATTGGCCGATTCTGCCCTGGCGCTGGAGGGGGTTGATGAAATCGGCCTTACCGACCTTGACCGCCGCCTGCTGAGGATAGTCATAGAGAATTACGCCGGCGGCCCGGTGGGAATTGAGGCCCTCTCCGCCAGCCTCCAGGAGGAGGCGCGCACCCTGGAGGAAATGGTGGAGCCGTTCTTGCTGAATATTGGATTTCTCGTCCGCACTCCCGGGGGCCGAAAAGCAACCGAACGCGCCTGTCAGCACCTCGGAGTGAAGCCCGTTAACCAGGCGAAACTGCTTTGAACAGCCTCTTCGTCCAGAAATCTCGGGGAAGGAATTCTCGCCTCCGGCCTCTCCCCCGGGAGGGTAGGAAGAGGCCTCCCAGTGTCCCTCGCGTGCCGTTCAAAGCAGGGTGGCTTGTCTGTGTGCTCTTGGCGTTCTCCCTTCTGCCTTGCCTGGCGGAGCCCCCCACGGCAAAGGCCGGGCCCTACACCGTCTCCATTGAATCCGTGGCCCGGGTGATGGATTTCACCCAGCCGCCGGAAAGCCGTGCTTTCACTCTCATCAACCTCCAGATTGAGGGTGCTGCGGAAGTGCTGGGACGAGTGCTGGAAGCAGTTCAGGAGCCGGCTGCGAGCGATGATCAGAAGAATCAACTTGCCCTTTGCCAGGTTCTTTTTCCGGGCCGAACGCCGCCGGCCGAGGGTCGTCGGCCGGCGGTGAAGATGGCGGTCCAGGTATGGTTCTCTGCCGCCAGCCGGGCGGCCACCGCGCTGGCGGCCTTTTCCGCACATGTGGTATGCTATGAAAAGAAAGATAGCCTGCGGGTGGATTTCCTCAGCGTGGCCGGGGAGAAACCTTCTCCCCAGGCTCTGGATGGGCTTCTCATCGCGGCCGATTTCCTGGGCCCGCAGGAGAGTCCAAGCGGAAAGGTATATCAAGTCAAGGTAGAGGTGAAAGTATTGCCTGAAAAGCCCGACCCGAGCGTGCAGTGGGCGAATGAGCAAGTGGAACTGATTGATGCCGAGGGCCAGCCAAGAGCGGCTCTTTCCACCTCTCGCAGTTATCAGTATGATGAGAGTGGACGAATTATCGCGAGAACCATTAGCGCGGCCTTCGCCTTTTTCCAGCAGCCGCCGCGCGGGCTGCGCTACCGCGTTGACCGGCTGCGTGGGGTGCAGACTTTTCCCTATCATTTTGAGAACCTGCCCTTGCCCTAATCAAGTTCGCAGATTACAGTTAGCAGTGGGCAGAAAGTCTTATCGGGCTTTATGCGGGTTTTCTGTTCGCACAGACCTGACCTTATTTTGCGAAATCCGGTAAAAAGGCTTCCTGTGGGCTGAATTCACCAGTGCTCCTCCAACTTATTTCGCCAGAAAATCCGGGCGATAGTGGGGGCGGGGTTCGCAAACCCCGCCAGACTCTTGAGCGGGCTTCGCGAAGCCCGCTCCCACATAAGCCAAATCATTCGTCGGATTATAAAGTTGGAAGGGCACCACTTCGCCAGGGAGAACGGAAAGTGCCTGAAGTCGTCTGCGTTGGAATTATTGTCGCCGATGTCCTTGCCCGGCCGGTGGATTCTCTTCCTCCCCGGGGCAGGCTGATACTGGTGGAAGAGATGAAACTCCACATCGGCGGTTGCGCCGCCAATACCGCCATCGGCCTGGTGCGCATCGGCATTCCCGCCGCGGTTATCGGCAAGGTCGGCGCGGATGGCTTTGGCGATTTCGCAGTGAATTTCCTACAGCGGCAAGGGGTTGAGGTGAGCGGAGTGGTGCGAGATTCCTCCTCCCTTACCTCCGGCACCATGGTTTTGGTGCACGGCGATGGAGAGCGCTCTTTCCTCCATTACCTGGGAGCCAATGCTGCGCTTGAAGAAAAGGACCTAGACTTCGGCCTCCTCTCCCAAGCGCGCTTGGTGCATGTCGCCGGTTCCCTGGTGCTCCCCAGGCTAGATGGCGAGCCAACCGCGCGTTTGTTTGCCAGGGCGAAGAAGGCCGGCCTTATTACTTCCCTTGACACGGTGTGGGATGCGCGGGGAGGCTGGATGGAGGTTCTGCGGCCCTGCCTTCGCCATGTGGACTATTTTCTTCCCAGCCTGGAGGAGGCGAAAATGCTGACCGGTCGCAGCGACCCCGGAGAGGTGGCGGCGGCCCTGCTGGATGAAGGAGTGGGAACTGTGGTGCTGAAAATGGCGGAAAGGGGATGTTATGTCCGCAGCCGCGAGTCGGCCTTTCAGGTCCCCGCCTACCGAATCCAGTGCGTGGACGCCACCGGCGCAGGGGATGCCTTTGTGGCCGGATTCCTGACCGGTCTGCTGAAAGGCTGGGACCTGGAAGCCTCGGCGCGCTTCGCCAATGCCGTCGGCGCTCTTGCCTGCCTGGCGATGGGGACTACGGCAGGAGTCCGTTCCCTTGAGGAGACCCTCGCCTTTCAGAAATCCACCCCGCTGGGGAAGGGAGATTCGTGAGCAAGCGAACCCTTAGGAGAGGGACTCCCTCTCTGAAGCAGGAAGAATCTCTCGTTTCATATCTGAAAGAAAAGGCGCGCCAGATTCGCCGCGATATTATCATCATGCTCGCCGAAGCGGGCTCGGGTCATCCCGGCGGCTCGCTTTCCGCGGCGGACATTCTTGCCTGCCTCTATTTCCATGTCCTGCGGCACGACCCCAAGAGACCGGAGTGGCCTGCGCGAGACCGCTTCATCCTTTCCAAGGGCCATGCCTGCCCGGTGCTTTATGCTGCTCTTGCCGAGGCCGGCTATTTCCCGAAAGAGCAACTCCTCACCCTGCGCAAACTCGGCAGCCCCCTCCAGGGACATCCGGATATGCGCAAACTCCCCGGAGTGGAGATGACCACCGGCTCCCTGGGCCAGGGATTTTCCACCTCCATCGGCATGGCCCTGGCGGCAAAACTTGACAGGAGCTCCCGCCGCATCTTCGTCATGATTGGGGACGGAGAAAGCCAGGAAGGCCAGGTCTGGGAGGCGAGTATGGCGGCCTCGCATTACCGGCTGGACAATCTCACCACCATCCTGGATTTCAACGGCCTCCAGATTGATGGGGCCAATGTTGAGGTGATGAATATCCAGCCAACCGCGGAAAAATGGAAGGCCTTCGGCTGGAATGTGATTGAAATAGACGGCCACGACATTACCCAGATTCTTTATGCCCTGTCTCCAGAGCGAAAGCAGCCGGGGAAACCCACCATGATCATCGCCCATACGATAAAGGGCAAAGGCGTTTCCTTCATGGAGGGGGTGGTGGACTTCCACGGCAAGGCCCCGACAAAAGAACAGGCGGCCCAGGCACTGGCGGAATTGGAGGCCGCTGAGGCGACTTGACAGTTGCTGACGGCGGCAAGCAGATAGTCTGTGCCCAGCCCCCAGGGCCTGGCGGTGCGTCCAACCCCACATTCCCTTGGAAGTGCCGTGTTTGCTGTGACACGCCTGGGCGGCAAAAAAAGTTGTGTTCTGGGTCTTGACAGTTGGGTAGATATATGGTATATTTCTCCTAAAAGTCTATTAACTTAGTAGACAATGCAAATTTCCACCAGAGGTGAATATGCTGCGCGCGCCCTGCTTCACCTGGCATTAGCCTATGATGGGGCCAGGCTGGTGAAGACCGCGGCTATTGCAAAGCAGCAGAGCATTCCGAAGAAGTATCTGGAGCAAATCCTTCTCCTTTTCAAGAAGCGAGGCTTGGTGCAGAGCAAACCTGGCCTAAATGGAGGCTATTTTCTGGCGAGGCCTCCCGGCCAGATTACCATGGCGGAGATAGTGCGCGCGGTGGATGGGCCGCTCGCCCCGGTGCGCTGCGTCAGTAAAACGGCGCATGTTGAGTGCACTTGCGCGGTGGAGGCTACCTGTGCATTGCGCACGGTTTGGCAGGAGGCCAGGGATGCAGTGGCCAGGGTGCTGGAGGGGATCACCCTGGAGGAAGTGGCGGTCCGTGCCCGCGTTCTGGCACAGGTCTGCATCCTGACCTACAGCATTTGAGGGGAACTGGCAATGGTAGATGGCTCTAGGAACATTCAGACAGCCTGGCGGCGGCGGTGCACTTGCAAGGTCTATGAGCAGCAGCCCACCCAAGCGGAGGCCGCCCTCCTGCAAGAGGTGCTGTATGCAGTGAGGCGGATTTGCCATGGCCAGGTGCAGATTCATATTCAGGACGGCAGAGTCATCCAAATAGACCATACGGAGAAGTATAGGCTGGCAAGCAGGTA
>Ga0315314_1003654_pt1 | contig 11903 bp, 12 predicted proteins | sample TDP9_MG_FD_203631 | JGI IMG/M metagenome (GOLD analysis project Ga0315314, IMG submission 203631) | Freshwater sediment microbial communities from Lake Towuti, South Sulawesi, Indonesia - TDP9 | ecosystem: Environmental > Aquatic > Freshwater > Lake > Sediment | place: Indonesia: South Sulawesi...
CGGTACTCCCATACTAATTACAGGATTGACGAGATTGGGGGCGCGAACAAGCACTTTACTCACTTTCTTCAACGTAAACCTTGCAACATATCGATCAAAAATTTTCATGAAAAAGCGTTTATGGAAGGGATGTGGAATCAGAGAATGCACATCAAAAACAGTTAAGGCAATTGGTTTTTTAACAGCATTACCCACCTTACCCGCCACATAACTATGCGGCTGCCCATAATCATATGTATGAATCACATCAAAATTTCCTTCACTCAACCGCTCTTTAAGTCCTTTCCAAATCTTTACACGATAAGTCAAATCCAGTTGGAGGGGAACACGATGAACAAAAATACCCTCAACAACATCCTCAGGTGGGTCAACCTTCTTACCCTGATATTTATCTACAGCAAACACGTGAACCTCATGCTTCCGCTTAACAAGCTCACGAGAAACATTATACACATACCATTCAGCCCCACCAACCATATTGGGATAAAAATGAACGTTTACTTGGGCTATCTTCATTGCTTAACCTCTCAGACCTCAGTATTACTGCTTATCTCACAATGCCACGAAATAAGTTGACAACTACAACAAATTAATATTGCGGGAATGATGTTATCACAAAGGGCACGAAAGCCAATCTACTTAATGAACGGCTCTAGCTTAAGAAGCACTAAGATGGTCTAAATGAAAAGGCTCACACATGCAATCTTACATGCAATCAAAAGAAAACTGCAGAAACTGTGGATAACTTTTCTTTTACTCTATTCTTCTCTGATATTGTTCTACCAATTCCTTCGAACCCAACCGCCTTTAATTCTTTTCATACCTTTCCTAATTTTTGTACCAGGCTATGCGCTAAATGAAGCATTACTTCCTAAACTCCAAAAGTTAGAAAAAATCATTTTTTCACTTGCGCTCAGCCTAGCTCTGCCCTTGGGGCTAAAGAGTCTTATGCAAACTTTTAAAGTAGAGGTTTTCGTCTCTGAAATAACGATCACAACCGTTCTCGCAGTAATATGTTTTATCGCGATATTGGTTAAGGACTTTACAAAGTGACGCTAAATGAACATCCTTCTCCAAACCATCACTAACTCCTCATTTTTTCGAACAAAATCCTTTTTGACCAAACCAGATATTGAAAACTTCCTTAATTTCTCGTAAAACCCTTCCAAATCTGTTTCAGACCTTGCAATTCGCTCATAGGCTTCAAACACTTCCTTTCCAAAAAACCCTCTCGGTTTCATCCTTGAAACTGCAACCAAAAGTGTTTCTTCATCTTCCATTAAAAGAAAAGCGTTTTCGACAAATTTATCGTCTTTTTCGTCTTTAGCTCTAACCCAGGCAGCAAACGCCAAAACAACCACAACGCCAACAACCATGAGAAAAATGTCACCAAACAAATTATATATCATATTGATATTGAAAAAATGAAATGTCCAAGAACGGACAAAGTTCCACCAATTGATAATTTGTGCGCTGACATGTCTGAATTCAGCTAGAATCTCTTCGAGCTCTGGTTCAGTCATTTGCTCCGTAAAAGTAGAAAGCACACTGACACCAACATTTTTAACCGAAAAAACAGAATCCACTTTAAACATTAGCTTCATCGTCCAAAAGAGCACAGTTATAGTGGTATTCTCCTTTAACAACCTAATAGATTGAGCCTTTATTACATTAGTAAGAAAAACATCTTGACGCAACCTTTTCCAACCAGGCAATTTCCACTCGTTCATTATGTAAGGCATTCTAGATCCGATCTCTAACTGAATCTGCGATTTTTTTTGGAAGGACTCTCCTGACCCATAAGTAGCTACTACAACAAAGTCTTCTGAACGCTCCCGTTCATAGTCAAACAACCTCTCAGAAGATTCCAGCTTCCACCCATCTGGGGTTGGAATGATAGATTGTTTCTCTATTCCATGAGGCGTATAAGAAATCAGAGAGGCCTCTCCCTGGGCAAGAGAAAAAGTGGGCACATACACAATAGAAAGAGCAAGAACAATTAAGAACAAAACCAAGAATTTCCCCAAAGCAAACTTGAAAGGCTTAAGTTTAGGTTGGACTCGTTGTCTTCCACAATGAAAACAAAAAACTTCTTCCTTGAACCCATCAGACTGACAAAGCGGACAATACCCGTTCTCAACTTCATTCTTTGGGATGGGAGACCGCTTAATAAAACTACTCGCTCTCCATTTCCACCATTTTGAGGCTTTCATAATGTAAGCTACTAGCGTCACAATAACCGCATCTGCACTCAAATACAAAGCAAACAATGTTGGCAGGTCTTGAACCTCGGAAACATTAATTCCCAAGGGTGGCACAACAAAAAGCAGAGTAGTCAAAGGCAAGAATAGCATTCTAGGGATTCTGAAGTCAATTATAAGGAACAAGTAACCTGTTAGGAACAAAATTAAAGAACACAAATGCAGCCAGAGTGCATGTGTTGTGTAGGAACCAACAATGTAGAGAACAAACGCCAATAGCATTAATGCAGCGCCTTGACTGTTATTGTTTTCAGATATTAAAAGGAGAATTTTCAGAGGCCTTCTTCTCTGAAAGACAAAAATTGAAGCAAGAGACACTATGGCTGACGTGACAATTATCCACGGAGTAGAGGTAGTCTTTTGCCATATTGCAATAAAATCCCTCCAATAGAACACTGACACTAACGTAATCAATAAAAGAATCTTAATGTAAACAAGCAAACCTCTTTTAAATGCCAATTTACACGCCTATTTATCTTTCTACTTTTTCTTGCTGTTTCAATTCTTCGAGAGTTGGTCCAAGCCTATAAAAAGTAGTGGTTTCACGTTTAACCGAGTCATTTTTGCACCCGAGGTAATGGACTAATCGACCAGTATTCTTAGAAACAGCTTCAGCAAGGGAGCTACATACTGGACAGCCAGTAATCTCGCAGACAATCTTAGTGTCTGGGTGTTGACACGCGTTTCTGAAAGCTAAACCAGTAATTTTTACAGCGATATTACTTGCATTTTGAGTCATTTCTACCTTTTCCGCCATCTGAAGCCCATCAACCATAACCCGAGGAAGCCAAGCCATCAAATACTCCAAGTCCAAGTTTCGAAGGTCTCCAAGCTCGTTTTCATAAAGCTGAAGCAAAGCGCTACCAACAGAAGGCAAAAGAACGCCTTCATTTAAAACAGCCACACTCGTTTCTCTTGTTATCTCTTTGTAGGCTGGAAGAGCAACTCCGTTTTGTTTGGGAAGATAGATTCTTCCCGAGCGCTGTTCATAAGTTGGGGGTACATAAATTGCCTTGCCTTTTGCTTCCAGATAACTTAAAAAGCTGGCTAAAGGAACTAAAGACGAGATAACAGCTTTGTTTGCAACATCCTTTTTCACGTATGACTCAACTCCAATGAAAACAAATACCACACCCAAAAATAGGGCAAGAATGGAAGTGACTTCAAATACGATGTACCGTGTAACATATGCAAGAAGAAGAAAAAAACCACTTAAAACAAGAAAAGCCCCACCTGTAATCCTCGAACGTCTTCCCCGAGTCTTCCAGAGTTTCTGCCTTAATCGTATAGATTCTTCTTCGATTGCTTTCTTTGGCAATTAAGTGCGAGCTCCTGTTCCAGTTTCCGTATAAAACTTTGATAAAAGCTCTTTGTCAACACGCTCAAAGTCGGTTATGGTTCCAACATCCGCCCAGTAAGCATCTTCATAATAGCCATTCAATCTCTCTCCCTTCTCCAATAGTGTAGGAAAGGTTTCAGTCTCCAAGCTTGCAACATGATTTGCTGCAATAAAATCAAATACATTTGGCTCCAAAACATAGATTCCCGCGTTGGCTGAGAAAGTAAGTGTTGGTTTCTCGGTGAATTTCTTAATGCTTGAATCTGAATTCACTTCAATGTATCCATATGGAACAGGGACATCAAATTTCTTGAGAGCGATAGTTCCGACACCACTAGCCTTTCTATGGAAATCAATGAGTCGACCTATGTTAAGAGAGGTAATTATGTCACCATTCATTGCCAAAAAGGTTTCAGATATATGTCTCTCAGCAGTCTTCAATTGTCCAGCAGTTCCAAGAGGCATATCCGCCTCCGCATATTGAATCTTTGCTCCAAGATCTTTTCCGTCTTTGAAATAATCAATAATATGGTTCTTAAGGTACGCAACACAAACAATCACATCTGTTATGCCATATTCCTTTAAATATTGAATTGTATGCTCCAGCAATGGCTTTCCGCCGATTGGCAACATAGCCTTGGGAATAACATACGTCAAGGGACGCATCCGCGTTCCAATTCCACCAGCTAATATAACAGCCCTCATCTACAACCCAACTCGAACAGGGAAAGTTTGTGAGACATTTATTTAATGGAAAAGCTTCTATTAATCGTTATTTATAACCATGCATCAATAAAAGACATGATAGGAGACTGAACTATGACAAAGGTGCTTGACCTATCTCGAGAGGAAACTACACAAGCCATCCGAGATGGAAAAGTCACAATTTGCGTTGTTGGACTAGGCTTTGTCGGACTTCCCTTAGCGGTATTGTTTGCTTCCGAAGGAGCACAAGTCATCGGTTGTGTTCGAACAGAAAAATCTGCCCAGGGAATCAATAGAGGCAAAACCCGCGTAACTGAACACGACGTATCAGCTCTTCTGCGCGAAGGCGCCTCTATGTTAGAAGTTTCTTGCCCGAATTGCGGCGTGCGTCTATTCGAGTTGAGTAAAGAGACTTTTTGTCCTTGCTGTGGCAGGCTTGCATCTGTCACAAAATTTGGCGTCCACCTTCACGACAAAGTGGCAACAGCGCATGAAAGAATAGTTAAGACTCGTCAAAGCCTCGAAGACCTGCTCAAAGATTCTCTCAAATCGGGCAAGTTTCACGCTACTACGCAAACTGTGGAGGCTGTTCAACAGTCAGATGTCGTTTTGATAACTGTGGGAACCCCCATAGACGAGAAAAATGTTCCAGATTACACTGATTTACAAAAGGCTAGTCACGATGTAGGCCGAAGTTTACAGAAAGACACTCTTGTCGTATTGAAAAGCACGGTTTCGCCAGGAATAACGGAAAAACTCTTGAAGCCTATCCTCGAAGCCGAGTCAAAATTGAAGGCTGGTCTAGATTTTGGATTGGCGTTCATGCCAGAGACCGTTAAAGAAGGACATGCTCTATACGAATTCCGCACTCTTCCAAGAATTGTTGGTGGAGTTACAAAGCGATGTGCTATTGCTACCGCCAATGTCTTTTCAGTTTTCCCTGCCCCGGTGTACGTTTATGAGAAAACGTCGGTAGTTGAAGCCGCTAAGCTCTTTATGAACATCTACAGAGACGTCAACATAGCATTAGTCAATGAACTTGCCTTAGCTTGTGAAAAGCTGGGAATCGATGTTGTTCAAGCCATAAACGCAGCTAACATCGACCCGAAGACCCATCTCCTAACGCCTGGCTTGGTGGGCGGCTATTGTTTGCCCAAGGACACGTATCATCTTGCATATCCCTCAGAAAGGGCTGGCTACTCATCTTGCTTGATCACTTTGGCTCGTCAAATAAACAACACCATGCCTGTCCACATCATCGAGTTAATAGACGAAGTTTTCGGAGAAATGAACACACCATTGAAAGGTGTAAAAATAGCCGTCTTAGGTTTAGGCTTCAAGGCAAACAGTGGAGACTTACGCAATACGCCTGCTGAACCTATAATTAGAGAATTGCGCAAGCTTGGAACCATTGTCATTGCTCATGATCCTTTTGTTCAATTTGATGAAGTGAACCAGATTCTACCTGAGCTTGCTTGTACGAGAAAGATTGATGAAGCTGTTCAAGGTGCCTCATGCACAGTGATTGCCACAGACCATCTGGAGTATCGGGGACTCACTGCAAGCCGCCTCAAGAAGTTAATGTCTTCGCCATGTGCTATCGTCGATGCACGTCACATAATTGACCCAAAAGAAGCCATCTCAACTGGAGTGGTTTTTCGAGGACTCGGAAAGCCCAGGCGATAGCTCGACGTTTGCTCCATTCTAAAATAATTTTTCCATAATTTTCTTATAATCGGATAGAAGCTGCAATCCCTCTCGGGTTGCTTTAAAGTGCTGTCCACCCGCGAGGTCGCTACTTTCCGCTAACAGTCCCTTTCTCTTGAGCCAAGCAACGTCTTCTTTGACTTTTGAATAAGACAAATTACCTGCTTGCATTATATGCGTAAGTTTTAGCGAGCGAAACGCCACTAGGTTAAGTATTATCATGTGGATTTCCACCTGAGACCTCCGCTTAGGCAATTTTTCCACTGTCAATCCAGGCTCTGCATAAAGTCGGTTGATCTCTTCTTCCATCTTTAGAACAGGGTTTTCCATAAGATCTACAATTAACCTTGTTCGTTCGTAGAATTCACGTTGCTCTTTCGGGTTCAAGTAATCCAAGGCTTTCGTAACAACCTCTTTCGGATCTTTTGAGTGGGGAATATATTTGTGAAGTTCTGTTACTGGTTTGGATTCTTGCCAGTAAATGGTGCTGATGGCTGGCTTGCCAAGAACAAAAGCCTCCATCAGCATCGTTTCAGCAGCACCTATTGTGACATCGGCGAAAGCTACTGGATTCTCAATGAAAGCCTCATCCATTATGGCAACAGGATACTTTGCATAACATGATGCTTGAGCTTTAGTTCTAGGGAGCACCACGATGTTGAAGTCGTTTTTAAAGCCATGATTGTTTGAGAGAAGGAGAACAGAACGCTCGAGAACATCTTGTTTTTGACCGAAGAACGTGGCGAACTCAGGTTCCGGTCTGATTAATAAAATTGGCGATTCAAATCCGAGCTCTTTAAAAGGGTTTTTTTGGTTGATTGTCTGACCTTTAAGGTAACATGTATGAAATCCTCTAAACCAAACGACCTTCTCCAGGTCGATGCCGTTTTCACGTATCTCAGTAGGTGTGTAAAAATTGGGAGCAAAAACTCTGGAGGACAATGGGAAAACCATGCGGTTCACGTGATGCTCACGCTCATCATAATAAATGGTCCAAGCAGGAATATTGAAGCCAAAAGCCACTCGAACCGCTTCGGGCCATCGCTCTGTGAGAAGAAGATCAGGTTTCTCATCTTTGATGACGGGCGTGAGTTGTTGTATGTTTTGCGCGTAAGCCTGAAGCCTACCGTCAAGTTCTGGTCCACCATGCTTTCCTATGGGGACGTAATCCAAACCCTTCGCATCAAGAATTGAGAATATACGATCATGATTACGTGCTGTAAGTATGAAGTCAAACTTCGTTTCCAACTTTTTAATGAGGGGATAAAAGAAGTTCACTTGGAAAGGAGTGCTTATTGCTATCCATATTTTCTTGTTTAAGGAGGCTTTTGCCTTTCTTGACAAGTAGTGATAACCTCAGCAATCCTTTCTCTGTTTGTCTTTAACTGCCTAGAGGACTAATAAATCCCTACGAAGGATAAATCTAGAAATATCTACTAGACAAATTGTCTTAAGAATCTATCTCAAGAATAAGGTTAGGAAAATCCCCAACGATGAATACAACGCTTGCATAAGTAGCAATACCACGACTAAATCTCTCTCCTTAAGTTGTGCGACATTCATAAAAGCGTGAGCAAGCGCAGCATAACCTGGTGAAATCAAAGTTCCATCCTCAGCAACCACTGTGTCACCAAATTTCTTTCTATGAGAAAAAGGAGACCTAGAAAACATTTTTAAAGTGAAGTCTATCGCCGAAGGAACCATCATCACAATCCCCGCAGCTTCCACACCACCAGAGATAGATACAGCGGCGATAGCGGCTCCTGAAAACAGTGTTCCTGTGTCTCCAGGAAAAATTTTGGCAGGGTACCAGTTGTAAAACAAGAAAGCCAAAAAAGCCGCAGACAATGCAAGGGCAAGAGATGCAGCGTCCCACTTTCCCATAAGGGCGAGGAGAAAGCCCAACGAGAAGCATGATATGGCTCCCACACCAACTTCTAATCCGTTAAAACCCGCTAACATGTTAGTTAAGTTAGAGGCTGTAGCCACTCCCAATGGAATAATTATCAGATAAGCGGTTCCCAAAAAAATCCAGCCAAACAGTGGAAACCAAATTTCAGCGCGACCAACATTAGCTAAGATGAGAGGCGTAGTGACAAAAGCAATCAAGACAGGTTTATATCTCTGCTTCAATGTGAACAAATCGTCTACAATTCCAACGATGCCAGCAAAAACTATTGTTAAAAAAGCGGAAGTAATGTGGAAATCGAAATCACGCAACAGCAATACGGTGAAGCCGAAAGCTCCCACAAATCCAAGGAGAACAGCGAGACCGCCCATCTCGGCACAAACAGACTTTGCAGATTTGTGCACATCAATTCCTACGACCCCATGCGCCTTCAGTTTTTTAATTAAAATTGGAGTTGCAAAATAAGTAATGAAAAAAGCTATGAGAACTTCGATTAGAACCATTAACGTTTGAAAGCACTTCTCCATCTCGAAAACTTGACTGAAAAACGCCAGAAAACAAGTGCGCCCAAGGCAAAACCAACAATACCAGCAAGTATCATTGCGATGCCGTTAATTACACTGAAAGACATCGCGAAAAACCAAGCCACGTACATTGAGACAAAGGCAGAGGTGACGATCTCCAGACTGAATACCATCAAAAATAGGACCCTGCTCCATTGCGTATGTTTTCGCAAAGCTCTCCCTCCAATTGATATATATTCATTCCTTCATTTTACATATTAGTACTAATGTTGTGGCATACCCGCATTAGGACACATTTTCTCTAGCGCATTCTTCTCATTGTTAACACGGTTGATTTGCTCTTTCAAGCGCTTACGGCGCTTTGAATGTTCTTTATGTTTATTGAGAAACTCCTTCCCCTTGGCCGTAAGCACATAGCAGTCTTCGTTCTCAAAACTAACCAAACCGGCATCAACTACCTCGCTCAAATATCGACAAAGAAGCTTATAACTCAAGTTAGCTTGATACATAATCTGGGTTTTCTTAGCCCTTCTCCCAGCTATGGACAGAATATCTGCAATAATCTGTAACCTATCCCTATAGCTACTCATTAGAACACCTCACAAAGGCTATCCAAGACAAAATTCTTGAATAAAAAGCGCTATAAATGGCAATTTGTTGGCAGAAGATTTTTATCTTTTAAGGTGGAGCCAGCCTCTTCCGCCCTTCTTCAACTGTTGACTTGCCTTCTTAGTTGGTTCTGTTAGAGTGTTTCGTCTCCGTCTTACCGGAGGTTGTTGCTTGCTCAAAACGTTGCGGACAAACTTTCCCCATCCGCCAACTGTTGGGTTGGGAGGGAGCACATTGTTGATGTCGCTGGAGTGGGATGATAAGTGTTGTTGCAGTATCTCATAAAAGTCTGGAGGTTTAAACTTTCTCGTGGCCATGATGACTGTTCCGCGTTCCACAAACAGTTGTGAATAGTCTTTGTCAGATATTCCTTCGGCTCTCACTTTGTCGTCTATGCGATCTTGCCACAACATTTTCCATTGGCCCTTTAATTCTTCAATGATTTTTCTTTTTTCTTCAAAGTTTTTCACTAGGTAATCCCTTCCTGACAGAAGCGGATGAGAAAAATTGCTTCCAATTGCGTCGTTTTTCTCACATATTAACCCCTTTCGGTTACCTCACTTAGGAAAGTCCTTATCAACGACCTGATGGCTTCGCTCCTGGTAGAGAATCGTGACCTTAGCTTTAAGTCAAAAGCTTCCATGAGTTTCTTTGGCGCCTTGAATTCTACTAACAGCATCTCTTCATTCAGAACAGTTTTTTTCAGCTTGGTTACTTGGTTTTTTGGCACTCTATCTCTCTCTCCAGATTTGTTTTCAGACAACGAAAGCGATCTCCTAAGGCGCTTTCTAGCGAACCAATAACAAATTCATCGTTACCATATTTAAAGGGGTAAGAAAAGAACCTCTATGGACATCTTCTAGAGATTTCTTCTATATCATTTGTTCATTTGTTCCAATACCCACAAACCTTTACATGACATTCTTTCTTAGATTCGCTTTCCCTATACATTTCTCATCTCTCTTCAAAAAAGAAGTGAAAGTTAAAAGTCGGCTTATCAACTCACTCACCCTTCTCAAAAAGTAAGTAATGATTGACGATGGCTGGAGTTCCCACGGCTTGATAGGTGTTGAGACGCCAGCCCTTCTTTTGCCATTCGTCAATTGTTTTGTGGATGTCTTTGTGGTGGCCAACTTGCACGCACATGTATTCTTTCAACTTAACCATCACCTCCTTTCTCAAATAGCATTGACCCAATACACTTCCTAAGACATTACCAAGAGTTCTGGTGTGCAGATATGGTGCGGGGGGTGGGATTTGAACCCACGAACCCCTGCGGGACAGCCGCCTCAGGGCTGCGCCTTTGACCATGCTTGGCAACCCCCGCTGGGTCAACGGCTATTTTCATTCTTTGAAACGCTTCAATTAAATGTTGCTTGTCTTCAGCCTATATCAAGCGAAAATCCTCTTTAATGGTTGTCAAGACCACATGCGTGTTGCTTCTCTCCACGAAAGGAAGCGCCAGCAAACGTTTAGCAAAAGCGCTCAATTCTTCTCTGCTCTTGAACTTGGCTATCACAAAGGCGTCCGTGAGGCCGGTTACATCGTAGACGCAGCAGACGTTGGGCATTCTTGCGATTTCGTTTTCCATCTCTAAGAGCCGACCTTTTGAAACGGTTATCTCTGTGAGCGCTGTCAGCTGGTAGCCGAGTTTCTCGTGATTGACTATGGCGGAATAGCCCTTTATCACTCCCTCTTTCTCCATTTTTTTCATCCTCCTCAACACTGTGCCGATGGAAACCCCAGTTTTCCTTGATATCTGCCTGGAGGAAAGCCTCGCATCATAAACCAACGTCTTTAGGATTTTGACATCCGTCTCGTCCAGATTCATGCTTTTCTCACCTCATTACACATTTATCCAATTCAACTCAGTTTTTTTCAACATTTGTTCTGCTATCTGCTGAAAAGATTTATATTTTAATAGAAATAAATCTTTCTGTTGAAACATACAAAAACGATGGGTTTCTAAATGAGTCACGAGGATTTTCGAACAAGAGAAAACATGGCAATATGCCTGTCATTAATCAAACACGCCGACCACATAGTGCTGCATTTTGTAGATTTGCTTGGCACCTTAAGGGGCAGAACAATCCCTGCGGAAGAGTCGGAATCCGCCTTCAGCGAAGGTGTGGGCTTTGACGGTTCCTCTATTCCAGGTTATGTGAGCATTCAAGAGAGCGACATGGTGATGAAACCAGACATATCAACCTTTGCCGTTTTACCCCGATACTTTTATGACAAGGCGGTAGTCAGCTTCATCTGTGACATCCGCACTCCGAGTGGTAAGCGTTTCGATGGCGACGCACGGTATATTCTGCAGAAAAAAGTTGAACACATTAGGAACGAAGGCTATGAACCAACCGCAGCCGCAGAGCTCGAATTTTACTTGGTTGAGAAAGATGCGCGTCGAGGACTGCGTCCTGTGGAGCATCGGGTTAAGGAGAACCCCAGGTATTTTGACATCTCACCTGAAAAGGATTTGACAGAGACCTACCGCATGGATTTATCTGACACCTTGACGTCTATGGGAATCAAGGTTGAGAGGCAGCATCACGAGGTGGGTTCAGCCCAAAACGAAATCACGTTTCAGTATTCAAACCCAGTCACGACCTCAGACAACATCACACGATACAAGTTGGCAGCCAAGGCGGTTGCTGACCAGAGATACAATTGGACAGCCACTTTTATGCCCAAGCCTTGGTTTGGCAAGGCAGGCAATGGTATGCATGTGCATTTAGGTTTGTTCTCCAAAAATAATGGGAAGAACGTGTTTTTCGACCCTAAAGGCTACGCTTGTCTTTCCCAAACCTGTCGCTACTCCATTGGTGGTCTGCTCGAACACGCTCGGG
>Ga0315314_1003655_pt1 | contig 11900 bp, 12 predicted proteins | sample TDP9_MG_FD_203631 | JGI IMG/M metagenome (GOLD analysis project Ga0315314, IMG submission 203631) | Freshwater sediment microbial communities from Lake Towuti, South Sulawesi, Indonesia - TDP9 | ecosystem: Environmental > Aquatic > Freshwater > Lake > Sediment | place: Indonesia: South Sulawesi...
GGTTTCGGCTAGGTTCTGATCGGGGTCGACATCTACTAGAAGCAACGGAGCATGGTCTTTCTCGATGAAATACTTTGCCATCAGAGCGACGAAACTCGTTTTGCCAGTGCCGCCCCTGCCAACAGAAACGAGCGTTTTCACCCGGTTTCCACCTTCCAAAATGAGCTACTCGTAAACTAATAAGCATTGCCTCAGCTCTGCCCAATGCAATGCTTATATCCACACTGGCGCATACTTAAGCTGGGCGTCTGCGATGAGCACTCATGAGATGAAGGGAAGGCATAAGGCGTTTATTTTCATCGACGTAGAGCCCGGCAAAGACAGAGATATCTTGGAAAAACTCATGAAATACAACGAGGTCGTTGAGGCTCATCTGATTGCCGGCCAGTATGATGTGCTCGCCGTGCTGGAGTTCGAACTCTATGGAAGCGAAATCTTCGCCTCTGCGCAGGAAACGATCTCGAAATTCGTAATCGAAAAGGTCAGAAAGCTAAAAGGCGTCCGAGACACAAGCACAATATACCCAACCTTCTCAGTAACCAAAAGGGAATGACCGCTCAGAAAAAGAGAAGCAGAACCACATTTTTCCCATGTATTCGCCTGTGTTGAACGGGTCTGAGACGAGTCTGCCAAGCGAACCCTCTGGAATTTCCAGCCCTTTCTTTTCCGCTATCAGTCTAGGTCGGCTGCCGTCTCTCGATAATCCGGAACGCGTAGACCGCTATGATCTCGTTCGGGTCCTTTAGGTAGGGTCCATAGGTCATCCTTCTTCGCTGATATTCCACCTTTTGACGGCTATGATCGTTCTACTGGTCTGACGCCTCTTCTTGCCAAGGCATCCGAGACCAGCCTCCACGGTGTCTTTCCTCGAACTCTTGCATCTTAACCCTCTCTGCTAGGAAGAAAGGAAAGGCATGATGAAAGTGTCACTTAAAAAACCCAGAGTGACACTAATCAGCACAGTCCTGCCAATCCAGAGGACCCATCAAGGCTGTCTAGAGAAGACTATGCCGGTTGTCTGCATGGCGTTCTCCCAGCCCTCCCAAATCCTAGATTCGATGCACGGCCTTGTCCTAGATGTCTACGTGAACGACACCGTATGGTTAGGATTAGATTGCCTGCCTAGCAGAAAAACCTCACCACTAAGCTCATCAACACGAAGGGTAGAGGTCAGGGAAAAGAGGGCTATTGCTTTGGCTGGTATATCTCTTCGTTGGGTCTAGGCAGCCTTTCCTGAACTGGTGGCAGCTGTGGTCCTCCTCTCTTGGGCTTTGAGAGGTAGTAGTAGGCGGTGCTTGAGTAGTCGTTGCTGAGCCTGTTCGCATGACCATGTTCTATTGTCGCCCTTATGCTTTTGCGGAAGCGGATCGGGTCTTCAATATAGTAGCGGTAGACGGTTTGCTTTCCCTTCCAGTTCCAGTCCTTTGTGCCAGTGTACAGGATTACGCCGTGGTAGGGCGCATTGTACTCCTGACTTGGGCCATAGGCGCAGTTGAACCAATCTTCTGTTCCTGTGCCGTGCAGGGACGGTGGCCACCTTTCGCCGTCGATGAAGACCATGTCATCGCCTTCCCCGTACCAGTCATTCGGGTTTCGTTGGAAACAGTCTATGTCAAGGTGGGCTCCGCAGTAGACGCCGTCTCCCTCAGCCTCGAGGATGACATAGTTGTCCTTGCCGTCGGTGCTAAGGGTGCGCCGGTCTCTTTCGGCGTCTTTCAGGCTTAGACAATCCTTGTAGGCCCACCCGTCTGTGTCTGCCTCGCGGCGCCACTGTACATGGAAGTAGGCCAAGCCTTTAGTGGTCTCTATGGACTGGTATTGTTCGTAATCAATGTAGAAATAGTGCCAGTAAGCCTCGTTGCCCTGGTTCTCAACCTCAATTCGGGCTCTGCTTTTGAAGGGCATAGGCCACCATGAATTGAAGCCTTGGCCGTCTTGAGGGCTCATCTGCAAAGGCAAAGAGACAAAGTTCTTGCGGATTCCGTGCCCTACACCGAAGAAGTCTCCGATGGGGCATTCAATGCTCGGTTCACCGCAGTCGTCCCAGAAGAACCTAAGGACTATCCGACGTACGTAATCTTCTCTCGGTAGACCGAGAGTCATCCAGACATGCTTTATGCAGCCTGGACCCTTGATCTCAGCAAGGGTTCTCTTCTCGCCGGCTTTGATCTGCCAAGCGTCCATGTTGCCGCCGGTCGGGTCGAAGCTTGAGATTCTGTGGCTCGCGTAGTCCCTTAATAAGGGAAGGGAAGCCAGACTTGAATATCCAATCATTCTGCAACACCTCTGGAGTTCAGCATTAGCTGGAAAGGATATAAATCTTCGCCAATCGCCGGGCGTCATTCTATGTCGGTCGGGCTATACTTTGGGGCATCCATACTCGAAGAGGGCGATAGGCCATCCACCGACAGCGGTGCGACCGGTCGCTCCACGCAGAAACATCCGAGTTCTGCCATAACAACGCTTGGCTGGGCTGAAGGCCGTCGAGGCTGAAGAAGCTTCTGGTTGTTCAAAATGTATTGCCCGTTCATAAACCCTATATCAAGGTTGGTTCTGAGACCTCATTCATGGGGAAGGCGGTATTGAAGAGTCCCTTAGTGGCAGTCTTGATTCTGCTTCTCGCCGTGTCGATTTTCATAGGGTACCAGTATATGTGGGGGTTTCTGGCGTCGCAGGTTAAGCCACCGCAACCGGACTTCGAGATCTCAGCAGATCCCGAGCAAGTGGCTGTTCACAGCTGGGAAGGAAGCTCAAACACCTCTGTGATCACGGTTAGATCTATCGGCGGATTCAGTGGGAGGGTAACGCTTGAAGTTGGGTATACGTTCCTCTTCGGTGATGTGAGGCTTATCCTCAGCTCTTCTGAGGTGACGCTTCAAGCTGACGACCGGGCCTACTGCCTACTTACCGTGTATACGCTTACGCCTATCAAACCTGGGCAATACCATGTCGACGTCGTCGGCAAGTCAGGAAGTATTGAACATTCAGTCCGCATAACCGTAACTGTTACGTACTAATGCCTGAAAGGAAAGGACATCTAATCTGGGATTGAGCAAGACGCGGGACCTGTCATTGCGTGGCACGAAAAGGTTTTGCATGTGAGACTCTATTACTTCATAGGTCGCTGAAGAACGGATGCGCCTAACGAATATTAGGTTGCAGAGGGATACGTGGCGGGGTGAGCCAGCATGGCGGATCTGGACATAGTCTCGTTGGGGGAGCCGATGGTTGAGTTCTGTGCTTCTTCAAAGGGTTTGCTCAAGGATGTCAAGCTTTTTGAGAGGGGTTGGGGCGGGGACACTTCGAACGTAGTCGTTGCAGCTGCAAGGTTGGGCAGGCGGTGCGGCTATATTTGCAGGATTGGCAGCGACGAGTTTGGCAAGAGCTTTCTGAAGATGTGGAAGCGAGAGAAGATCGACACATCCCACGTGGTCGTTGAGGAAGGCTCGTTCACGGCGGTTTACTTCATCTCGATAGTCGACAGCGGAAAACATGACTTCACCTATTACCGAGAGGGCTCGGCGGCCAGCCACCTCACTCCGGGTGATGTTGACCCAGACTATGTCAGGCGAGCCAAGGTCTTCCATTCCAGCGGCATATCCCAAGCCATAAGCGCCACCTGCAGGGAAGCCGTCTTCAAAGCATCTGAGATCGCGAAAAGGTTTGGGGTTCTGTTCTCCTACGACCCGAACATAAGACTGAAGCTTTGGCCCCTCGATGTGGCGCGTGAAGTTGTTTCCTATACTTTGGAGATTGCTGACATAGCGTTGCCAAGCATCGAGGATGCAGAAATAATCACTGGAAGATCGTCTCCTGAGGAAGCTGCACAAATAATCTTGGAGAAAGGTCCGAGGATCGTCGCCCTAAAACTTGGAGCAGAAGGTTGCCTCGTCAAGACAGAGGAAGAAACCGTCAAGGTTCCTGGCTTCAAGGTTAATGTAGTGGACACAACGGGAGCGGGCGACGCCTTTGACGGAGCCTTCCTAACAGCCATCATAGAAGGGCTAGACATCGAGAAAGCTGCCGAATTCGCCAACGCCACCGCTGCGCTGAAGACTCTAGGGAAAGGAGCCGTCACACCCCTACCAACAAGAGAGAAGGTCACAGAATTCCTAGAAAGAACCCGCTCCGAAACCTAGCACTTCAGAGGCCTTGTCCGCACCTTCAAGTTCATTGAAGCCCTTCAAGGGAACCATCAGAACCGCATCTTCCATCTCAACGAACTCGACCTTCATGCCTTCCCTAATGCCATACTTCCGCCTAGTCATGGCAGGAACCGTAGCCGCGCTTTTGCCCGCGACCGTCGCGATTTAGTTACGGATTCTACCATACGCACAACAGTGAAACCATGGATATAGATCCTAAGCATGGTGAAGGGGGGTATATATACTCGTATCTGAACCCCCTTACAAACCTGTCATGCCAAGTGTGGCGATAACTTATTGTCTCTGAGGTGGTCTATACCGGAACATCAGATCTTTGTCTCATCAAGTTTTCTTGCCTTTATCTCCCCAACCTGTTCAAAATGTGAATCCTCTGTTATGATGAAATCGGCCTTCTTCGTGAGCCCAGTGGCGGCTATTATGCAATCTCCCCATGGAATCTTCTCTTCATACTTCCGTCTAAGGATGCCTGCGTACCTCGCAACTTCTACGCTCAGATCAGCAATGCTTAGACCGGATTCCACTATTTCGTTGAAGTGTTTTTCAGCTGAATCCTTGCTCGCCTTTCTGTGGGCTAATGCGTAGAATTCACTAAGAACTATAGTTGGCACCAAGCCCTTATTCCCAAGCTTCCTACAGACGTGCAGGACCCTTCTAGTCTTGGAGAGAATTTCATCTTCACTTGAAAAATAGTGTTGCGCGAAAAATGTTGTGTCAAGAACGATAAGCATCTGAATCCCTAACGGAAGTCTTCTTTCCTACCCTTAAGAATGTCTGACAATACTTCTTTGAGATCAGCATAACTTGATAGCGCACCGGCTGACTCTGTTATATCGGGCAGGGGCTCCAGGAGTAATCCCTCATCTGTTTCTTTGAAGGTTAGAGTTGTCCCCTCTTTCAGGTTGTACTTTTCCCTATACTTGAGAGGTATGGTCGTCTGCCCCTTCTTCGTGACTTTTGAGTAAGACATGTAGATCGCCTTACTTGAGGAGAAGTATTACCGTCATATAAGCATTACCGTTACCATAGGAGCCCTCACAAGAAATGGTGCGGGGAGCGGGATTTGAACCCGCGAACCCCTGCGGGACAGGCTCCTGAAGCTTCCGTGCCGCTTTTCGCTGCGGCTCTGCGCCTTTGACCTGGCTTGGCGATCCCCGCTCTGCCCTTTTTGTTGAGCAAACGTTTTTCCTCCTTGTTCAACAAAGATATGTTTCCCATTATAAACTTTAAGTTAACTCTTCCACGAAACTTGCTCCTTAAACGCTTACGTCTCTCTAGAGGCTTCCAGCGAAGAAGGAAATCATGCCAAACATCATCCAGAGCATAACAAGGTTCTTGATTTTTCTGGTGTTTTCCCGCGAGGAGTCTCGGACAAGCATAACCGAAGACGAGGCAAAACCTAAGTCCGCAATGGCGACGAAAGGGACAAACCATGCGGACACCAGGCTTAGCAACGGGGGCAAGAAGCTCAAGAGAACTGCAGAAAGAAAGAAGCCAGAAGCCACATACGCCGCAGCTTCCGCCCCATGGGACACTGCAATCGTCCTTATCCCCTTAGCCCTGTCACCCTCCGCATCCACAATTCCCTTCGTCACCTCACGTCCAGTACTCGCCAGAAAAGCCAAAGCAGCGAAGAAGACCGCCTTCAAGCTGAGACCCTGCCCTACTGCAAAGCTTCCGTAGATAAAGGGTATAGCCATGCACGAGCTCACCAAGAAGTTGCCCAAAAGGCCTGTCTTCTTCCCCTTCGTCGCATAGGTTACAGAGACAATCCAGGCCACCGTAGCCACCATGAGGCACGTTAAGTTCGTGAGGAACGCCGCGACGATACCTGCAGCGGTCAAGACCACAGCAAATACGAGGCTCTCGTTTGGCTTCACGAGACCACTTGGGATGGGACGGTTAGGCTCGTTTATCTTGTCGATCTCTCTATCGTAGTAGTCGTTTACGGCCATCGACGCAGATATAAGCGTGAAGGCGGTGACGAAACCAAGCAAGAGCTTCAAGGCGAGCTCTGGAGAGATTTGCTCCGCCAACACCAACCAAGCGCCAACAACGACGGCGAAACCCATCATCAAACCGTTCACGGGACGGATAAGCCTGATGAAACCAACAGTCCTGCTCATATCACTAGTGCAATAAGATCACTTAGCACAGAAAAGACTTTTTGTAAGGCGGTCATCTTCTCTGTCCGATTAGCTCTTTGGCTGCCAATATGATGTCGTTAACGCCCATCCCATATCTGTCCAAAAGCTCGAAGTACGACCCTGTCTCTGCAAAGGTGTCTTTGATCCCAACACGCCTCAGAGGAACGGGATATCTCTCCGCTAAGCAGCCCGCCACAGCCTCGCCTAAGCCTCCGATTATGCTGTGTTCCTCAGCTGTCGCAATTGCGCCTGTCTCCCTTGCCGCTTGAAGAATCAACTCATGATCCAAAGGCTTCAAGGTATGCATCTCTATCACACGAGCGCTCACTCCACCTTTCTTCAGTTGCTCCGCAGCTTCAAGACAACGGCTAACCATGACGCCAGTTCCGATGAGCGATACATCGGAGCCATCTCGAAGCACAGCCCCCTTGCCAATCTTCACCTCATGGTCTTCGTTGAATATGACCGGCACCTCCGCCCGGCTGATTCGCAGGTAGACTGGTCCATCCCACTCGGCTACAACCGGAACCATCTTCTGCACCCCCACAGCATCTGTTGCCACCACTACCGCTATGTTTGGCATGGACCTCATCACCGCCAAGTCACAGATAGAATGGTGAGTCGGACCGTCCTTCGAATCAGATAGGCCCGCATACCCCGCCCCCAGCTTCACATTCGTCCGCGCATATGCCACGCATGTACGCACCTGCTCAGCTGCTCTTAGTGCTATCAGAAAGGCGAAGGTGTTCGCAAAGGGGATCTTCCCCGCCAAAGCTAATCCAACTGCGACATCAACCATCCCCGCCTCAGCCACACCGAGGTTAAAGAAACGGTTTGGAAAACGGCTGGCAAAGAAGTGGGTCTGCGTAGAGGCTGAGACATCGGCGTCCAAGACCACAACATCCGGGTTTACAGCTCCATACTCTGCAAGAGCCTTCCCATAGGCAACACGCATGGACTCTAGCTTCTGCAAAGGTTTCGACCCTCCGTCAGCTCCTCTACCGCCTGTGCATATTCCTCGTCATTGGGAGCCCGTCCGTGCCAACGAGCCTGATTCTCCATGTAGGAGACGCCTTTGCCTTTAGTCGTGTGTGCGATAATAGTCTTAGGCTGGTCATGAATGTTGTCCGTAATGTCCAGGGCATTGAGTACTTTCCTCATGTCGTGACCGTCGATCTCGGTGACATGCCAGCCGAAAGACCTCCACTTCTCCGCTACTGGCTGGATGGGCATTATCTCATGAACAGGACCGTCCAACTGCACATTGTTGAAGTCAAGTATGACCGTCAGGTTTCCAAGCCTGTACTTGGAAGCCATCAAGGCTCCTTCCCAAATCACCCCAGCCTGGATCTCTCCGTCGCCCACAAGCACGTAAACCTTCCACCGGGCATCGTCAAGCCTCGCAGCCAGAGCTAAACCTACCCCGATGGCGACACCGTGCCCCAGAACCCCCGAAGTCATCTCAACACCCGGCGTCTTTAAGCGGTCCGGATGTCCCTGCAGACGGCTGTCCAACCGTCGCAGCGTCTTCAGCTCATCAACGAGGAAGAAGCCCCTTCTGGCCAATGCGGCGTAAAGGAGCGGCGCAGCATGACCCTTAGACAGCAGAAATCTATCTCTATTCGGCATTTGCGGATTCTTGGGGTCTATGTTGAGGTGATGGAATATTAGCGCCGTGACAATCTCAGCCGCGGAGAGTGATCCACCTGGATGTCCCGACCCAGCCGTGTGTATCATGTCGACTATGTCAATCCGTAGGGTCCAAGCCAACTCTGCTAGTTCTCTTATAGTCTTTTCAGAGTGTGAGACCATTTCACAACACGCACATGTTTCCTTCTTCACGAGTCATCCAAGACAAACAGAATCGATCTCTAAATGCTTACACGCAAAGGGCTGACTCTCTTATAGATCAACGCGCCAAGTTTCCCAAGACGTCGAACTGCATTTCCCTTGGTTCGCCTATTACCTCCAGCCTCTCCCGGAGCTCGGGCTCAGCCTTGACCGTCTTGTAGAGGCTTTCGGATATCCACAGCCTTCCAAGTTCCTGAGTGTTCTTTATCCTTACGACCCTAGCTTCCTGAGGATCGATCGGTCCACAAGTGTGGAGAGCTATTGTGATGGCATCCCGGTCACTGGGCAGGAATATCGGCGTCTTCGCCACTATTGGGTGCCCGCCGGTTAACGCGTTCACGAAAGTCGATGGGTAATCGATCTTGGACACCAGCTTCTGAGTCGTTATGTCAGCCAAACCTATGCCTATAGCGTTTCCATGAGTCCCTTCGGTGAGGTCCAAAACGACGATCCTCCTTATGTCTGGCGCTAGAGGCTCATATTCGCCCGGAAGCCAGAACCTCCCCACCACATTCGTGTCCATTCCTGCGCCGCTTATTTCCTTCCCGATCTCGTCAACTATCAGCACGTCTATCTCCTTGAAGGGGATTCTGCCAAGCAACGCCTTGGCCTTCTCGAGAAGCTTCACTTCTTCGCTTTCGATGTCCTCGGGTTCGATGGCCTCTACAATCGCTGTCTCATGATAGGCGTTCTCAACAGCCGCCAAGCCCAAGACTATCGGCGCCTTCTTCATGATCAACCTCGCCGCTTCAGGCAGAAGCTTATGGTAGCCTTCGGACTGAAACCGGTGGATCATCTCTGCGCCCTTCTGCTTTCCCAAGCCTATGACAATCATCTTCATCAAGCCGCTCTCTATCTCGCCCTTGAAGTCAGTGTGGGGTTTCACCCTTCCTACGACTATGATCCCGTCTGCCTTCATGGCGTTCCTGTCCACGTAGACAGGGTTCCCGTTGCGTAACCTCCCCACAAAGTCAACCTCCATCGTCGCCCTTATGGGAGCTCCCACAGCCTCCGAAGTAATACCTAGGCTCTTCAGGACCTCAATCTGCCCTTCGGGCGTGGCGCCACCGTGGCTTCCCATGGTCGGGATGAGGAACGGTTCGCCTCCAGCCTTCCTAACTTCGTCAACCACCGTTGCCAGAATCTCAGCATAATGCGCTACTCCTCTGCTGCCGGCGGTTACCGCTATCTTCGCTCCGGGTTTGATTTTGTCCTTTAGCCCGGCTCTCTGCAATTCTCTCCTTATCTCTGAGACAAAGTCGTCAAGCTTGGGGGAAGGAATCTTCTGGCGCACTTCCGCCATTCTTGGAAGAGCAATAGTTGGAAACGACAAGACTAAAGCACCTTCAAGCAGTTATTCATGAGATGCCCAAAAATATAAGTTTTTTTTCCATTCTTCCGCCGCAGAGTAGGCAGTAACCTTACCCAGTCGCTGTGGACTTCATCCTAAAACGCTTGGTGAACGCAGCCTATAAATGGCGCATCTGATAGACTACTTTACGGCATACTCCATAGAGTAGCGTGGTCAGCGTGGCATCAATCTCAGCTAACCCGTTCGGGGAGTTCAGAGGCCAATGCGGAACTTTGCTGCGAAGCGTGATGAGAGAGACTTTCCCGGACGCAAAGGTGCCTTCGGCCGGTTTGGATCTTCCCTCAAGTCCTGACTTTGGAGAACTGACTTCTTCAGTCTGCTTCGAGATGGGTAAACAGTTGCGGATGAGTCCTCTAGAAATCGCCAAGCAGATAGAGAAGGAAGCCGAAGCCGAGAAGCCTTCTTTCCCCTTGATCGGATCGGTTAGGGCAGAGGGACAGGGATACGTCAATTTCTATGCGAATCTGGCCCGGTTGGCTTCGCTGACTCTTGGATCGGCTAGGACCTTGGATGCTGAGTACGGCTACGTCAAGACCGACAGACCTGAGAGGGTCATAGTCGAACATACAAGCGCTAACCCGATTCACCCCATCCACATAGGGCAAGGAAGAAACTCGGTACTCGGCGACTCTCTGGCACGCATCCTAGAAGCCAGAGGTCACAAGATCTCTCGGCATTACTACGTCGATGATGTGGGCCGCCAGTCAGCCATCATAGCCTATGGCTATAGGATATTTGGAAAGCCTCAGCCCCAGGAGAAACCAGACCATTTCGTAGGAGCCATTTACGCTATCACGAGCTGCCTACTGGAGATTCGCAGGCTCAGGGAGATGGTCAGACGACTGCGATCAGCCCAAGAGAACTCAGAAGAATTCAGGAAGACTCAGAGAGACATGGATGACTGGGTCGCTGTCGCAGCGGATCTTAAAGAGAGATTTCCCTTGCTCTTCGACAAGCTTCTGGAGGAGATCAGCAAGGCCAAGAATCCGGAACTTGAGGTTAACCTTCTGCTTCGCGAGTATGAGGCGGGCAGAGAAGATACGAAACAGCTGATTCGAGGATTCTCGCAGCTATGTCTAAAAGGATTCGAGCAGACCCTTGTGAGGGCTGGGATTTCAATCGATTCCTGGGATTGGGAGAGCAGTTTCGTCTGGAACAGCGATGTCTCCCGCTATCTTGACGCTCTGAAGAAAACACCCTTTGTCTACCAGGAAGAAGAGGTTCTAGAGTTTGACGCCGAGAGGGTTGCCCAGACCTTCGGCCTCAAAGCAACGTTCGGTGTGAAGGAGAACTATGAGATTCCCTCCTTGACCTTAGGCAGATCTGACGGGACGACATTGTATACAACCAGAGACATAGCTTACAATATATGGAAGTTCAAGAGGGCGGACAAAGTCATCAACATCATCGGAATGGAACAGAACCTATCACAGCTTCAGTTGAAGTTGGCGCTGTGTGCGCTAGGCTACATCAAAGAGGCTAAAAAATTGGTTCATTTCTCCTATAACCTTGTCAAATTCCCCGGCTTCCGAATGTCAAGCCGAAAAGGTCGCTACGTAACCTTCGATGAGGTTATGGACGAAGCCGTACGGAGGGCTTATGCCGAGGTCTCGAAACGTTCCTCGGAGCTCGCTGAAGACAAGAAGACCAAAACCTCGGAGATAGTCGGCGTGGGGGCTGTGAAATATGCCTTGTTGGAGAGCGACCCTATGAAGCCCGTGGTTTTCACGTGGGATAAGGTCCTAAATTTCGAGACGAACAGCGGGCCGTACATCCAGTACTCACACGCAAGGGCATGCAGCATCCTGAGAAAGGCATCTAGACAAACCGAAGAGGCTGACTTCTCGCTCTTGATAGATCCTATGGAACGCGGTCTCGTCCTCATGATTTCCCGTTTTCCAGAAATCTTCGTGGACGCCGCTGAAAACCTCAAGCCTCACACAATTGCTGACTTTACCAACGCTTTGGCGGACAAGTTTAACACGTTCTACGCGGCTTTGCCAGTCATCAAGGCTGAGACGCTGCAGCTCAGTGATGCACGGCTCATGCTTGTCGACGCCGTCAGGATCACTCTTCGTAACGCATTAAGTCTCATTGGAATAGAATCGCCCCATCGAATGTGAATCGCCCGCAAACCAGAAGGTATTGAGAAAAGTCTCCAGTGAGCGTTTTACTTTAACGGGACATACATGCTGCTGCGGCTGGCGCCAATTCCTGGTGTGCCGTGCTTCACCGGCTTGTTCGTGACCGCGAATTCGCCTAGATAGTGGCCCACCATCTCAGGGGTTATCTCCACCGACGCGAACTCTCTGCCATTGTGGACCAGAATTTTCATGCCAACCATCTCGGGCAGTATAATCATGTCTC
>Ga0315314_1003656_pt1 | contig 11892 bp, 14 predicted proteins | sample TDP9_MG_FD_203631 | JGI IMG/M metagenome (GOLD analysis project Ga0315314, IMG submission 203631) | Freshwater sediment microbial communities from Lake Towuti, South Sulawesi, Indonesia - TDP9 | ecosystem: Environmental > Aquatic > Freshwater > Lake > Sediment | place: Indonesia: South Sulawesi...
GTTTCTGCTACCTCTTAATATGGCAATGATGGAATATTGGGCTAGTGGAATATTGGAACATTAAAAGCTTTTCCCATCATTCCATTATTCCAACATTTCCCTTGTTTACTTGTTTATTGGTAGCATTACTCTGAAGGTGGTTCCTTTTCCTTCTTCGCTCTCCACCTCAATCCTTCCCTGGTGCGCTTCAACGATCATCTTACTCTGGTAAAGGCCGATGCCCATTCCCTGCTTTTTCGTCGTTTGAAATGGACGAAACAGGGAATGCTCGATGAACTCCCGGGACATGCCACAACCAGTATCTTGAACAGAGATGCATACCCAACCGTCTTTCGGCATTGTGGAAATTCGAATCTGCCCACTATTTTCAATTGCCTCATTGGCATTGAGGATTAGATTCGTCAGAACCTTCTGTATCTGTTGCGCATCGAGTAATAATTTTGGTATGGGTCTCAGGTCTCGCAGTAACGGAGTTCTTAAGCATCCATCCAGGCCGGAAAGTGTAATTTTGACCAGTTCATTTACGTCTGATTCCATTCGTTTCAATTCAGGTTTTTGACTCAAGGAAGAAAGGCGGCTGCACATTCCATTGATCCTGCCCAAGCTCTGCGAAATCGTCCCCAGCATATCATTCCGAAATTCCGGGTTATCGAAGTGAATGGGTAGATTTTGCACCGTCAGAGAGAGCTTTGATGCGAGGTTCTTGAGGTCATGGACAAAAAAGGCCGACATCCTCTGGAAAGCTTCCATTTCCTTCGCCTGCCGTAGCTGCTCGGATAGTTTGATACTTAACAGCCGGCTTGCTGTTTGATCGGCAATTGTTTTTAATAATTCCAGGTCCTCTACCGAAAATGAGTTCTTTGTTATCCGGTCGTTCAGCGTCATTAGCCCTAAAAGTCTCTCACCAGCAATGAGGGGGGCACAGTAACGAATCCGAGCTTCGCGAAAATAATCATTATTTAATTTCTTGAACTCAGCGCCCCAACTATTTTCAGAATGCTTAAAATCAACGGGCATTTGATGCTGGCGCATGGCGGAGATTAGGTTTGCAGCCCCTTCCCCGGTTATTTTGAGGTCCTGCGCCTGGGCTTCGGAGAAGACTGTCGATCCACCAAACGCGAGACCCTCCTTGTTTTCATCAAAAAGCCAGATAGTTACAGAAGATACGCCAAAGGTTTCGGACAACATTTTCGCCACCACACTACAAAGAGCCTTAGTTTCCACCAAAAAGGTGGTCCGCTTGGTAAATTCTCTCCATTTTTGCCGGTAATCATACTGCGGGCGCCTTAAGTTATGACTGATGAACTCCTTCATACGTTGACGCACCTGATCGGATAAAAGAACGAGGGCCAAACCTAAGAGAGCTAAAAATATAAGAAAAGCTTCGAGAGGGATATTATGGCTGCTGCTAAAATGCCGAATCACTTTTGCCAGAAAACCAACCATTAGAAGATAAATCCCAATGATCAAAACCATGAAAGAATTATAAAGGAATGTCTGTGATAAATAGATCTCCGCATTTAAAACTCGCATACGCTTTAGCCCAATCAGGATTAGTACAATGGCCAATATGAGCGACCAGACATTAAATATCTCCAGCCCCGAATTCACTGACGAAAAGAGCAATGTCTGACTGCCGCTATAAATCCGGAAGGCAAAAATTCCCCCGATACCCAGAACCATGAACTTGATTTGCCAACGCATGGTACCTGTAGAGGCCCGAATTGTTCTCTCAAGGTTCATCAGGATGAGGACAGCAGTAATCAAGAAAAACAGATAAAAGAGATAGCCGGACCAACCTAAGCGCAGGAGCCACCCAGAGGATACACCAGAAGCAGATTCAATGATGAAGAAAAATTTGCCAAAAATGGATATTAAGATGAGAGGGAAGATAAAACCCGTGATCACAGCCCATTGCCACTTGGCAACAATTTCTTTATAATTTGCTCGCCCATAGGTCAGGCTGAACAACAGCCAGATGCCGGCTAATAATCCTGTGGCCACAAACCGCAAATTCTGCCAGCGAATTACTTCGGGGATTGAGAGCGCCTGGAAGCTCAGGCCATTCAAAAGCGCTTCTATTCCCAGAGCCACCATCCCAAGAACAAAAATGCGGTGCACAAAAGAGTGCCGATCCCGGTATAAAACAAGGAAAGCCAGAACAGAAGAAAAAAGAGCTCCGGCAAATGAAAGGAGAGAGTTAAAAGTCATAATAGAATATCGTGAAGCGTAAGGCGCAAGGCGTCAGGAGAAGGGAGCAAGAACAGCTGATAGCTCATGGCGGGTAGCAAAGGATGAAAGGCGTAAGGTAAAAGGCACAAAAAAGCAAAGAGCATAGCGCGGAGCACGAAGCGAATTTATAATGAAAACCGCAGGAAACAGAGCGTAAAGCGTATCGCGCATCGCCAATTGCCGTTTATTTTTCAGTACCTACTACTCGGCCCTTTCCCTTCCATGGCTGGAGAGCTCCTGAAGGAACGAAAAAGGGACGACAAAATCGATGAAACGAATTCTTTCTGATGCCCATGCCATTCTTAAATGGACCCCTCTCCATCATCCTCCCCGATAGCGAACTCATATGGAAAGCTTCCGAAATCAAGGCCGAATATGCTATCTCGTATGCCGATTGCTTTGCCGCAGCTACAGCACTCCGATATGAAGCTGCGGTCCTCACCGGAGATCGAGAATTCAAAAAGATCGAATCCCTTGTCTCTGTTGAATGGCTTTGACAAACAAGGATATTCACCGGCAATGCTAAAAATTAGGAATGCGTCCCCGGAAAAATACATGGGTTACTCGACCATATTATTATTCCTTACGCCCTTTGCCCCGTGCCTTATGCCTTAAAAACCAGTGATGGGTCCCCCGAGATAGAGATCGCCCTTGACTTCTCGAATGGAAATGTTTATCATTCAGCCATAATGTCGAAAAAAAGCGAGGGCCAAATCATGGCCATAAATTTTTCCGAAGAAATCGATAGCATTACCGCCCAAATCATAGAAAAATACAAACCGGAAAAAATTATTCTATTCGGCAGCGCCGTCAGGGGAGATATGGGCGCCGACAGCGATGCCGACTTTCTAATTATTAAGAAGGATACCCCTCTATACGGGGTGGACAGAATTAGGGAACTTTCCCGCATGATCGAAAGGAATATTCCCGTTGATTTTCTTATCTACCGGCCAGAAGAATTTGAGGCCCGCTCTCGAATGGGGGACCCTTTCTTGAAGGCGATCCTCAAAGATGGAAGGGTAATTTATGGCTGATCCTAAAATCGTCGAGGAGTGGCTGGCCAAAGGCGATGAAGATTTTGAATTCGCTTCTCTCAATCTAAGAGCAGACCATTCCTTTTTTGCTCAGATCTGCTTTCATTTTCACCAAGCTGCCGAGAAATATCTGAAGGCATTTATTATTGCCTACGATCTCGAATTTCGGAAGATTCATGAACTTCCTCTTCTGTTGAAAATATGCCGTTCCCATGATCCATCACTCATAAACCTGCAAGATAACTGCGAATATCTGGATGCCTTTTACCTCGATACCAGATATCCGGTTCATTGGCCCACCAATTACTCTAAGGATGTAGCCCAAAGTGCCTTCCAGGCGTCTTCAAAAATTCGTGACCTCATCAAAGAAAAATTGCGAAGGGAATAGGTGAAATCCTTTATTAGCGGCGGCTTGAAAGGCCAGATGCTCGTTCCCTATCCTTTTTCTTCCACCATTCCAACATTCCATTATTCCCATCTTCCGTTTTCCATCATTCCATTCTTCCATCCTTCCGCTCTTCCATTTTTCATTCATTTTCCTTAAGTCACATTTCAAGGCCTGACACAATTTCCCTTTTCGATAAAAATTAAACCCAGTCAAGAACGTCCCACTTTCCCCCAGAAATAAGTTTACTTCCCTTAGCCCTAAACGTGCAACGGATTTTTCTCCTTTACGCCCTATGGCTTAAGCCTATGCCCCCGCAGATTTAGATTTTTGTTGACGTTAAAAAAGGCTTGACATTCTATTTTCCTTAGGTTATACTAATTGAAAAAAGTTAATCCTGAATGAAAAGGGTTACCGAAATGATGGCTGTTAAAACCCATGCAAAAGGGCAGATCATTATGCCAAAGGAGATCCGCGACAAGTTGGGGATAAAACCTGGGACAGCCTTATCCGTAAAACTGGTCAATGACCATGTTGAGATCAGGCCACTCCCGGATGATCCCATTGAATTTCTAACAGGGATATTTAAAGATCACCCTCGTTCCATGGCCAGAGAGCTCCTGAAGGAACGAAAAAGGGATGACAAAATCGATGAAACGAGTTCTTTTTGATGCCCATGCCATTCTTAAATGGACCCAGAAGGAACGCGGCTACCAAAAAGTCAAGTCTCTGTTGGTTGCATGCAGGGAGCAATCAGCGCTGGGTTACATGAATCAGATCAACTTGGGTGAAGTTTATTATAAAACGATCCGAGCCGTGGGGTTAGAAGAGGCCAAAAAATTCCTGGAGAATTTTTTTAGACTTCCTCTCTCCATCATTCCCCCCGATAGCGAACTCATATGGAAAGCCTCTGAAATCAAGGCCGAATATGCTATCTCGTATGCTGACTGCTTTGCCGCCGCCACGGCCCTCCGATATGAAGCTGCTATCCTCACCGGAGATCCAGAATTCAAGAAGATCCAATCCTTTGTCGCTGTTGAATGGCTTTGAATCGCTTCCTTGTTCCCTGCCCCTCCTCTCTCCAGCCCTTTATCCTTGCTCGTTTTCCCTTTTACCTTAAACTTTGTTCTTTGATCCCTGTTCCTGCTTCTTAGTTCCTTATTCCTCCTGCCCCGAACCTCGTGCCTCGGTCCTTTTAATCGACCCGCAACCTTCAACCCATTGACGCATTCCTTTTCCATTTTTCCAACATTCCATTATTCCAAGTCCCCCATCCTTCCATCAATCCATCATTGATCGATTCCCATCCCCGCCTCTCCGGACGTCTATCTTGGAAATCAGATGAATCCCTTGCTTAAGTGGCCCCAAACAAACACAACATCTTGTGCTCAAAATCCCTTGACACTTACGCGTCTTCCCATTATACTCTAATTACTAAAAAACGACTTTCTATCAAAGCGGCCCTTTCCTCTACGGTAGACTCCGGCTCACAGCTGCTTCGAAAGTCTTGGTAACACGCCGTGGGGCGCCGTCGGGCTGCGGCGGCCACTCCGCGGTTGCGGAGGGCGATGGTTATTTAGTACGTTTCTGCTAATGCATGTAATCATGGAGACCTTAACGCGGTCCGTTGGAATCCTCTTTTCACCGCTCGCCATTATGGTAATCCTGCTGGGTGCCGGGGTAATGCTCAGTGCCTCCAGGCGCCATTTGCGCCTGGGGCGCCAGACGGTAATTTCTGGCGCTGTGCTCTACCTTGTCTTCATGTTCTCGCCGCTTGCCGAGTTCCTTATCCGAAACCTGGAAAAACAATTCCAGCCCATGCTCTCCCCGCCCGCCTCGCCGAAGGTCGATAGAATCGTAATCCTCTCCGGTTACGGTGAGGCAAATTTTGATTTTCCGGTTACGAGCAACCTCTCGGATGAGATGTTGGGCCGCCTGGCGGAGGGCATCCGCCTGTATCGCCAAGTCCCCGCTGCCAAGCTGATTGTTTCGGGCGGGGTGGTAAACAGGGGAAATGGGCCCGTCTCCGGGCTTATGGCCGATTTTCTCCGGCAAATGGGAGTGCCTGCTGATGACATCGTTGTGGAGGGCAACTCCCGAAACACATACGAGAACCTAGTCGAGGTTAGGAAGCTCGTAGGTTCAAGTCCTTTCATTCTGGTCACATCGGCATATCACCTTCCACGTGCCGTCGGCGTTGCTCGAAAACTCCAGATGTACCCACTACCCGCGCCCGCCTGCATATGGGCCTTGCAGCATTATCCGCCGCAAATGAGCACTGCACAGTGGGCAGCTGCCTTTATCACTGGTTTCGCCTATCCTTCCACGACCCGGCTTGCACGCATTCAATGGGCCTATCACGAGCACCTGGGCTACCTCTGGTATTGGCTGATGGACCGCATTTGATCAGTCATCCGGCAGAATGAATCCTGCTCGCTGCTCGGGGCGTTTTCCTGCCGTCTTGGCCGATGATTAGCAAAATAAGAAAAGCTGATATTCCTTTCTGATTTGGATGGACCGTTAATACTCTTTACCATCCTCATAATTGGTTATAAAATCCCATATTTTCGCAGCTCAGGGCCGCTCAACCGGCCATACAAAATAAGCAAGATAGGCCAAAACTTATTTCTCAACTGGCCAATAATGAGGGATTAGATCTAAAATCTTTTCTGCAAAGAATTTCGCTACCAAATTTGCTTCTTCTATCCCATTTTCCCCTGTCATAACGGAAACCCTCACGAAAGCCCCATCATTCCGATTATGCAAAATCCTCCCCAAGAATCTCTGCATATTTTGTTGAATCCCGCTTGAAAGAACTTTGTTCCTTGCTGATTGGTACCAGTGAAGGACGCTTTCATAAGCTTCTCCTTTGCGGGCAAGGATATAGTTGACCTGGATGCCGTCAGGATACTTATTTGTTTTCAGGGTCACCCGTTTTGTATCAATTATCCCCCACCCTGCTCCCGGTAAACAGGCATAAGGATTGTGCCCGGTACGGCCACCCTTAGCTGTCCCGTAATATCCAATATAAAGGTCAATTTGTTTCCCATCAGCATTTCGATAGTGTCGGTAGACGTGCTTGTCGGCATTCAGTTCTCTATAAACAGCCTCAGGGAAGAAATCTTCCGTCGCCTCGAAACCGCCAATCTCCACAGGGAAGTTCTCAAGGTTAGTCTTCATAACAACTGGCTCGCCACGACGAGAGATCAGCGCAACCAGTACAATCGTCGCCAGCAGGATAATCAATGAGATGCTGAAAGATTTGTTGTTCATTGTTCAGTGACGTGTAACCGGTAACAACTAACAAGTAGTGACTTGTCACCTATCACTTGTGACTTGTCACTCTACTTTTTTAGTGTTCTAATAAGGCCAATAATCATTCTAGAAATTTCATCCAGCTGGTCTAATAAATGCATATCCTCTTTTTTCAGAAATCCCAGATTATTTGAAATGATTAATTGCGTTTCTAATTCTGCCGTTGACCCTTGAGCAATAGACAGAAATTGAATAAATTCCTTTTTACTTAAACGCCCTGCCCCTTCAGATATATTGCTCGGAATTCGTCTTATTTGAGGAACTAGAACGAATCTTTCATGATCTGGAAATGATTCTGTAATTTTGTATATCTTAGTCACAAATTCTATAGCCTTCTTCCATACCTCCAATTTCTTATGTGGCCTCATTTTCCCTCCGTTTCTTTGCTCGTTACTTGTTACCTGTCACCTGTTACTTTTATCTTATTCAGCAGGATGTATTCCCCCAAAAGAAGAACAAACCCAAACCCAAAAACCGCCAGCCCTGAGAACTCATGAAGAAAGCCACGAGCCACCTTGTCCCCATAAAAATGGGCCAATGCCCCTGTACCTGTCACTCGGACTATATTGGCAAAGAGCGCAAGAGGAATGGTTGATAAAACGATTAGAGTTCTTTTCCACCATATTCTATCCATCATGTAAGCAAAGATGAAGCTTAGCATCCCAAAACTCATGATAGATCGAATACCCGAACATGCCTCGGCCACTTCGAGTTGGGTCTGGGCGAAGTAAAGCATGTTACCTTCCCTGTAGGCTGGTATGGAAAAAAGGTGCAAGGAAACCGCAGAAACCTCGGTTGCAAAAAGTTGGAGAGGAAATGCTACTAAGCCGAGAATCGAATCCGGAACCGGGACCATAAAGAAAAGGAAGAAAAGAGGAAACGCCAACAAGGTAAAAAATGTCTTACCTAATGTTAATATTACTAAGCCAATGAGAGAAAGGATGATCATGGAGCGTTGGATGACAGCAATCCCTCCCGCGTAACTCAGCAGGTATAATCCCAGGCTGCCTGCCAGGATAACTCCTCCCCAATTTGTATTGGAAATTCTAACCCTCTGGAATCCTTCCCTTTTCTGCCAGATGAAATATAAAGAGATTAATGGCACCAGGATGCCATGCGAATTATCGGAATGGTTAAGCCAAGTTTTGACCAATTCTGAGTAGACGGGGAGAAAACAGATAAACCAAAGTGCTAATAAGATCAGGAATTTGCTTCCCAAATTCTCTTGGTTGGAACCAATGACAAATTTGTCAGAAAGGCCCACTCTTTTTCTCACTTTTTAGTATATTCATCTTTCAGACGGCTGCCACATTACTACCCTATGCCCCGCCAAGTATTTCCACCACCCCACTAAGATTGAAGCGTTCACCACAAGAAAATACATGGGAATCTTAATCAGTCTATTCGATGATAAATTGTTCATCCTCCATCCTATAACTGCTAAGGAATAAAAGGTCAATTGACCAATAAATAGTATCAAAAATACCAAGGATCCCAAGGCCAGTATCGCATTAGACACAAATGCAATAGATAGAAAAACTGGAACGAGCCATCTAAGGAGTTTATGGCAAAAGTACTGGTATGAAAAGAATCCATACCCAAAAACATTTAATAATTCGAGATGGCGAAAAAAAACCGTAATACCTCTTAGAACCGTTCGAACTTTTCGATCAAACTCTTCCTTATCATCTGGAACATCTTGATAATACCCAATAGCCTGAGGATCACTGACTCCCCTTAAGCCCAGTTTCACACTGGTCAAGACAGTCCTGAAATCACTTTGCAACTCCTCAGAAAAATCCTGGCATACTTCCTTTCTGGCCGCGAAAAAAGAACCACTCAAACCTACCAAAGAATTAATCTTGGATTCGAGTCTCCGTAACGACATCTCATACTGCACATAAATACCCTCGGTGCAAGGCTTGCCATCAAGCCCAATCATTCTATCTTCACTACTGACGCATCCAACCTTTGAATCGGCAAAATTCGATATGATCGCCTTCAGTGCTTGTGTATCAAGCATGGTGGCAACATCGCTGAATATAATTATCTCTCCATTGGCTATCTTGAGCGCCTCCTTTTGGGCCCTTTCTTTTCCTCTTCGGTCCTTCATGGCGAGAAGCAAAATCCCTTTGTTTTCAAAACTCTTAACGATCGCATTGGTTAGGTCCGTTGATGCATCCGAGGATACAATAATCTGAATCCTTTCTCTCGGGTAATCGAGCTCTAAGGTGTTTTCGATTTTCTTCTTGATTCGTTTTTCTTCATTGTGAGCTGTGATAATAAAAGATACCTTTGGCAAAATAGACTGTTTTTTTGTTATCTTTCTTCTGAAGAGACCTAACAACATAAGCGATAATGGATAGCCAACGTATGCATAAAAAATCATTATAACTGAACCGGTAAATATAGCCTCCAACATTTTTCACCTTCTTTCGTCATCCCCTAGGTGATTCCAACCAATAGTCTTTTAACACATAACTCTATTCGGTCGAAGCATTTGATAAATTCATCACGCCCTTTTCCATACGGATCGGGAATATTATACTTAAGAAATCCGCTCGGCGAATTTGAATTGAAAGGCTGAAAGAGGGGCAAAAGAAATATTTTTTTCTCCAGCTCCGGAAATAGATTTTTTAAAGTATTTAATTGTCCTTCTTCCATGACCAAAATCATATCATATGCCTTTAAATCTATTTCTTCTAATGACTTAGAGACATGACCATTCAGGTCCACCCCATAGACTCTTGCAACTTCCCCTGCATTTTCAGGTGGTGGTCCGGCTCTTCCAACCTCAATTCCTGCCGAGCCGAATCGAAAACGATCCATCTGTCTTTCTCTGGCGATTCGTCTTGCCAAATGCTCCGCGAAGGGACTTCGGCAGACATTGCCCCGGCAGACAAATAAAAAAGATTTTGGAGAGACTGGCATCGCCGCCATCTCGATCCTTCTCCCGTGAAAATACCAATATAGATCCCTCAAAAGACTTTTCAAAGTCTCTTTGAATCGCTTTTTAGAATCCGGAGCTTTATTCATTCTGCTGATATTTCTTGATACAACTTATAATATTGAGAAGACATCCTCTCAATGGAAAAATTCTTCTCCACTCTATCCCTGGCAGCTTTTCCCATTCGGTTTCTTAATTGCCCATCCTCATATAAAGACAAGCACCTCTCTGCAAAGTCCCCAGCGTTTCGATTTTCCACCAGGAACCCATGAACTCCATTTTCAATTATTTCACAGAATCCGCCAACTTTGGGTGCGATAACTGGAAGTCCATGTGCCATGGCTTCAAGAACGCTCATGGGAATACCCTCATGCATGGATGTGCTTAGATATAGGTCAAGCCCATCATAAAATTGCGCGATGTTTTGAACAAACCCCTCTACCTTAAATGACTTTTCCAATTCATACTTTTCGATAAGCAATAAGACAATTTCCTTCTGCGGGCCATCTCCTGCTAATTTAAATATTACCTGAAAAAAGCACGAAAGTAATGTTTTCTTTAATGACGAAACTTCGAGATACCCTTTAAATACTCATGGAAACGGCGTATAATATCAAAAATATCATCCTGGCAGAACCTTCACTAAAAGGTAGCATTGTGCCCGATGCCAAAAGGATTAAGAATTTTACACCTCGCCCTTGGGGAACGCAACCTGACTCACTTTGGAGGTATCTTCCTTATTCATCAGTTTTGCAAGAAGCTGAGATTGAAATGGCATTTGCAAAAACAGGTTCCCTTCCCTCAACGTTCAACCTATTTTCATCCCGTGGATTTAATTCTGGCCATCGTCTACGCCTTAATCGTTGGTATTCATCGTTTAAGCAAGACGAAGATACTTCAGGGCAACGGTGCGTTTCAACAGATCATCGGTTTAAAGCAGTTTCCTTATGCCAGCAGCTTAAGACGTTTCCTGAAACGAGCCGATTCCAAAGTGACTCAAAACCTCAACAGGGTTCACGACCATTTGAAGCTGAAGATGTTCTACCTTCCCCAGCCTCGCACCAGCCTTCTCTTCGATTTCGATTCTTCCGTCCTTACCCTCTATGGCAAGCTGATCGAAGGGGCCGAAGTCGGATACAACCCCCACAAAAGAGGGGCTCGATCCTACCACCCTTTACTCTGTTTCGAAGCTCATTCCAGAGACTTCTGGCATGGCCTCTTAAGGCCTGGAAATGTTTATACCTCTTTTGGTGGCCCAGAATTCCTAAAGGAATGTCTGAGGAAAATTCCACCGGGCGTCTATCGTATCCGTGTTCGAGCCGATTCCGGTTTCTTCGACCACAAATTTATCGAACCTCTAGACCAAGAGGGAATTGGTTATGCCATCGTAGCCAAGATGACCCGCCCGATCAAAAACAGAATAGGCAATCTGCGTTATCACAGGTTCAAGAAGGACTGGGCGGCGGCCGAGTTTTTCTACCAACCTTTCCGTTGGAAGGAACCTCATCGGTTTGTGGTCATCCGCCGACTCCTCCCAGAGAAAGACTCGGAACAGCTCACCCTCTTTACTCTGAAACGCTATGCCTATCAAGTCTTTGTCACCAATCTTCCTCTGCAACCAGAAAAGATTTGGTATTTCTATCGGCCCCGAGCCGCGATCGAAACCATCATCAGAGAGCTGAAAGAAAGTTATGCCTTGGCCAAGATTCCTACCAACAGTTTTCAAGCCAACCAACTCTATTTCCACCTTTTACTGCTCGCTTACAATATCGTCAACTGGTTCAGAAGACTCTGCCTGCCACCGATATTTCAGAATGCCACCTTAGAGACCATTCGGGCGGAAATCTTAGTCTTGCCAGCAAGGCTGGTCAAATCACAAAACCGAAATGTACTCAAATTACCCGTAGAGTATATCTCCAAACAAAAGTTGGATTACATTATTCACAATATCAAAAAGATAGATCCATTATAATTTTAAC
>Ga0315314_1003657_pt1 | contig 11888 bp, 10 predicted proteins | sample TDP9_MG_FD_203631 | JGI IMG/M metagenome (GOLD analysis project Ga0315314, IMG submission 203631) | Freshwater sediment microbial communities from Lake Towuti, South Sulawesi, Indonesia - TDP9 | ecosystem: Environmental > Aquatic > Freshwater > Lake > Sediment | place: Indonesia: South Sulawesi...
TCAAGAAGCTGCATATTCCCCTTGAAGAGAAAGACATAATCAGTCTTGAAACCGGAGAATTCATTGCCTGGGACAAATTCGGCGTCCACAAAGTCAAAGTGCGAAAGAGGTCTTGCCCTCATGGTGCTGACACTCCCCTCGTTGCTCCTGTGCCCTTCGCATCAGGCGTGAATCAAACTCTCAGCTCCCTTAAGGAAAGCATTGAGAAAGCTCTTGAAGCGAAACGAAAAGAGAAGAGCCTAATCGATCGACTTCAAGCAGAGTTAAAGGCTAAAGACGATAGGATTAAGGAGCTCGAGAAGAAAGCGGATATTAAGATGGCTGTCTCCGAAATGTTCAAGGGAGAGTCCGCTCCCAAGGAAACGCCTGATCTTAAAGCCAAAATTGAAGAGCTCGCAAAGGTTTATGATCAACGGATAGGTAGCCTCGAGGCGGACAGCAAGGCTAAAACTGACAGGATCCTTGCACTCGAATCTGAGAAGGCAGCCCTAGAAGAGAAGTTTAAAGCCTACGAATCTCTTGATAAAGCCTTAGCACAAATAATCTCTCTGCATATACCTACGAATTTGTCTACTCCTATAACGCAGGGTGATAAACCGTCTGAAATCATCGTGTCAACTGAGCAGCCAGCGTTAATTCTTGAGAAGCATACTCCACCATTACGGTTAACCGATTCGACTCTTGAAGGTAAAATCGCAATAGTTTATGCGGAAGGAAAACTGCCGAAGGACAAGTGGTTTACAGTCACAGATGTTACCAAGGCGTTTGAAAGTCACGGTTGGAGCAAGGACCCTCGCACGAGTACTATTTTGGATAAGTTCTGTCAGTGGGGCTATTTTGAAAAACAGATGAGTGGCCGGAGACCTGACTACCGGCTCAGATTATCGCCAGACCAAGCTCAAGAAAAAGGATTGATCAAGGAGACTGAGGAAAAATGAGGTGTGGCAATTTTGGTGAATGTACACTTGATCCTTTCATATTCACATGGGAACAACGTTGTCGTGGCGCTTCCTGAGAAGTTCATTGGGGAAGGCGCCAGTAACGGAAACTTTCTAATTTTGGACGCTCAGGACCTTGGAGGCGTGGATAAGACTCATCTGAGGAATGTTTCTCTATTGGTAATAGGTAAGATGATGGAGGCAACGAGATTGAGAGGGAGCTAAAAATAGATAATACTTTTATTCGTAGAACATGCATAGTTGTCACTATTGAGAAACATTAAAAGCCTAACGAACCGGTAGTTCAAACCTCACGTCAATTCCAAGCATACTTCCAACATTGACTTCATCTAATGACTTCAGTTTCGGGGGTAGTGCCTCAACGATAGCCTAGTCTGCTACTCCCCAAGTAACCAACCGCTTTCTTCCACACAAACTAAGGTGAGAAGTATGATAAATGTTTAAGAAAATCGTTACCTTCCATTAACATATCTTAACGGAAATAGGATCTGGGACTGTGTCCAGTCTACAATGGAAACTATTTGGATCGACCTAGAAGGAAGTCTCAAGCCATTATGCGTAAGTTGGATGACAGATTGTGAGACAGTCTTCTGAGAGCATGTTGCCTGTTCAGCTTTGCGATCTAGCTAATCTGATATGAAGGAGTTCAATGGTTGAACATACTATTGGTTAGGTATTGATTCAATGGCAAGGATAGTGCTTTTGCTGCTGTCGGCAGGAAATGTATTTTCTGAGAGAAGAGAGATCCTAGTAGATTCGCCTACACCCATCTTCACTCAATCCCAGGATATCGATCGATCTAGGCTAGGAAGGGATCTACTGAGATGCTTAGGGATAGATGCAAGTGAACCATCTTCTAGAGGTCATAGAGGTTCTTGATGTGCAGATACCTGAGGTATCAGCGAAGATCAAGGGGTTGGTTAGGGAGAACGAGGATGCTATGTTGCTGACTACTGTTCCTGGAGTGACATACTATATGGCGAAGGGGTGTGGGAGAAATAGATGTCACAAGTTTGTGGAGAATTACTTGACTACCGGCTGAGTCTGCCAAGTATAGGAGAGAAGATGGCCGGAAGAATTGTAAGGTGGGCCGGGAGAGATTTGAACTCTCCCCATAACACGGACTCTGAAAAACCCTCTGCTCCCTATCTATTTTATGAACAACTGCTCTCTAGGAGTACCATTTGAAATGATATGCTCTATCTTCCTCTCCTTTAATAGGAACCTCTAGAAGAATTTAATGAATGAAAAGGTATGAAAGAGAGGATGTCGCAATGTGGAGAACACGTTTTGTTCTCACTTCACAGCAGGAGTTAAGGAAATGCCATCAAGAATATCAGAAAGTTGCTCAAGAAGTACATTTGATATTAAAAGATTCTGTGCTTGGGAAACCTCCTGTAATCAAGCCCAAGGAAAGGAGATTACTTATAGGGCGCGGGTCACACCCATGGGTTATCAACCCTTGGCAATTAAAAATCGGTCGTTTCTTTTACGACCAAATTCTATGTGATGATGTGGTATTCCAATTTCTCACAGCGACACCGATTATTGCTGATAAAACAGATCCTCTCCTTGTCCCCGATACCTTCATCCCCGATACGGCGTGGAATATGATAAGTCTAGCAAAGTCGGGAATAATGCAAATTTTCGACACACATGCGATTCTGTCTACAGACTCATACTTCGAGCGGATTAATGCGTTACCCCAAAGATACTTTCTAGGTGAAAGAGATGTAGAAGCAATTCTTCAGTCCTTACCTCGCACTATAAGATTCGTAGAAAAGCACAATGTGACATCATTTGTGGACTCCCTTAACCTTGACATTGCGTTTGCGTATTTTACATCCTCTCACCTCTTTCCTGAATCAGATATTAGCAGATGGATGACCAGTAGATTCCTTGAAGGTATGATTAGTGTTTCGATGTGGAGGAAGAGAGAACTTATCTATGCGTTGGCAGAGGCAGAGGTTCCTGATTTGTCAGGTTTGACTCTCTCTGAGATAGAAGATCTTAAAGGAAAGGTTTCAATTTCACGTTTCTGGGAAAAAATGGACAACCTTATGCTCGAGCCACTTACGGAAAGCGAATTTTACGCGATAATAAAGGAAATGAGAAATGAGTTATGGGCTAAAATCCTCGATTATGTCCCATCTTCTCGACTGAAAACCTCCGCAAAGGTCGGCATCGACTTGGCATTGACCAACATTCCTTTCTTAGGACCATTAGTCGGTATTGTCAGAAAGGGGAAGCAATTATGGGACTCGATTTCCTTCAGGCGATTCTGGGGATATGCACTTATACAATTGAAGAAAGAATCCTTATAAGCAAGGCGAGATGATGCGCTAGCTAAATGTTCCGTAGCCCTAGCATTCGTGCACGGTTAACGGAATTCTTCCGATTGATGGAAATAAATGTGTCACAATTTCATCCGCCGTTTCAAGAACTTTCTTTGCGAATTTTCCCGCAGGATCGGTTATATTCGCCTAGCATTTCACGTTCTTCATCTGATAGTTCTTCAAATCTCTTTTCTGATAATTCATATATTCTTTCCACTTCTTTTTTTGTGAAGGGTCTTATATGAACAAGCTTGTTCCGTGGAAATCTCCGCATCTGATTCACTTTGCTAGCTTGACGTTGGTTAAGTAGGGAATTCTGTTCTGCCCATTCTATCAAGTATTCAAACTCGGCTTTTCCTTTCTCACCTTTTTCCTACCAGTTAGCTCGGTGTATTTGATTCTCAGCGCTGCTTCGATAATCGTAACGGCCCTCGCATAAGAATATCCAAGCATGTCAAAGTTAAAGAATAGTAAGTTTATCTAGGACAGCCCAAAAAGCTTTGGGCTTCTTACATTCATTAGGGGAAAGAATATGAACAGCATAGACATAAAGATTGAGTATAGTACGAAGAGTCTTTGCAGGGGGGAAGGACATGAAGGTCCTTATATCGTACACTGAGAATGGCAAGGAACACGCTGAGAAGCTAGAAAAAGACCTAAAAGAGCAAAACATCGGAATCTGGATTGACAAGAAATGCATTAGCCCAGGAAAAATATGGTTGAGGGAAGTTGACCGTGGGCTGTATCAGGTAGATTATGTGTTGGGAGTTGTAACGCATAGCTACATAGATTCTATTGGTGGAGCCGAGGCCTATGCCAAGATTTCAGAAGGTTTGAGCAAAAAAGACGTGAGGTTTATTCCTTTATTCTTTATCCCTCCAAAAGAAGTGGAGTCAGTTATCATACCTTCTCTTCAGGGATTCGTTTTTTCAGAAAATTATGAGGAGGGATTCCATGAACTTGTTAGATTTCTGAAGCAGGAAGAAGGAGTGGATGCCAAAGAACTTCTGACGAAAATAGAGAGTCCAGAATCACCCAACCCTTTTAGGAGAGTCAGGGCAGAATATTTTCATGACGACTACAAATTGATCGCCTCGGCATTTGCTGAACCTGAGAAAGAAAAATATGACATGATTCGAGAATCTAAACCGATACTCATTTTTGGAGGAAGAGGGTCTGGCAAAACAATGATTCTGAAGTCCCTCATCCCTGAGGTCGTTGTTTCTCGTGTCAACGTGAGAAAATTTCAAGACGCAAGAAAGAAAGGAAGTAACTTCTTTAGCATATACTTCAGACTTAAAAAGGGTTCTCTTCTTGTGTACGACTACCATCCCATAGTGGAGATGGGATTTCTTAAAACTGGATTACAGAAAAATTATGATTTATATAAGGACTTGATGGAGAAACTCAGAAAGGGTCGGTTAGATGGTGAACCTGTTCTAACAGCTGGTATCAATGCAGCATGGGCTATTTGTCTAAATGAGATCAATCTCAAAATTCTTAAGACAACAATACAAAATCTGAAGAAGCTGCATGAAGAGAATCTTATCAACATTAACAGAAGAACTGAAGAAGAAATTGCAGATCGCATAATACAAAAATTAGAACTGCCTACCGCAGGAGATAGAAAAACTTTTGATGATCTGACAATTCTCATCGATAAGGAACTGAAGAAAATCGAAAGATATCTGCAAAATTTGGCAATTCCATTTGCTGCTCCTGTGGCAAATTGGTGTCGAAGTGGCCTAGAGTTCCTTGATGAAATCTATGAATTGCTCACAAGCCTTATGGATGATCTAAAAGGTGCTCACATTTTTTTGCTATTCGATGAATTCGAAAATCTTCGTCCCTTTCAGCAAACTATTATAAACGAATGGATTAAGACTGCCCAAAATTTCACAGTGAAAGTAGCTTCCAAATTCGAAGGCATGTACACGAATATGACGCATCAAGGCCAACCACTTCAAGACGGACAGGATTATTTCACACTGACCCTAGATTATAACTTATTCGATCCACAAAGGAAAAAACAATACCAGAATCTGCTACTGAAAATATGTAGAAAACTTCTTGACATAGAGAATTGCAAAGAAAAGGACATACGAAAAACACTGATTGAACCCAAAGGATTGGAATTGCCGCGAAACGTTATCGACGAGGAGATAAAGAATATAAGATCAGCAGCAGGACTGGAATTCTCTGAAGAGAATCTGTCCGAGTATCGCAATAAGCTGGAAATGGCTGCGGTTTTCCGACTGTTAAGAAAGAGAGAAACAGTACAAGGAAGGAGAAGTAGAAAGAAAACCTATGCAGGATTTGAGACCTACACATATCTGTCTTCAGGTATCATCCGAATTTTCCTGAACTTGGCAGGTATGGCATTCTATAAAGCTGAGGAAGAAGGTATTAACGTAAAGCAGGGTGGAAAGATTCCCATCGACCATCAGACGTGGGCATCCTATGTAGTTTCCAAGGCTTGGCTAGAAAAGATCCCAGCGAATTTGGAAGAATATGGAGACAAAATGTATCAGTTCATAGTAGATATTGGTGATATATTTAGGGAAAGATTGTTGTACCACTCGACCGAACCGGAGACTTTGACGATTAGCCTTACGGATCCTTACAATTTAGAACCTGACAGCATTCTAAATCTTCTTCTTTCTCACTCCATTAAAGAATCCATTCTGTGTCAAAGAATGGAGACAAGTTCGATGAAACCCAAACAATCAAACAAGATCAAATCAAAAGAATATGTGATGAATAGGATCTACTCGCCTATGCTGGAAATAAGTTATAGACCAAGATGGCCAAGAGGAAGTAGATTTTCTACTTCGGAATTATCCTCTCTTCTAGATCCCAAAACAAGAGATAAGATGAAGGGAAAATTACAAGCAAGACAACACGGCAAGAAAAAAAAGGCATATGGGGTCAAACCGTTATCTGATTACAGGGTGCTGGTTGAGGATGGCGAAGAAGATATCTGAGCCTATGGAAGTAGAAAGAATAGGAAACATAGTAAGTAATGAGCCAGATGAAGTGTTCATATGCAGCGGAAGCCCGGAGGAACGATGTAAAGGAACCATAGGAAAAATAGCTCTAGGCTATAAAGCAAACTCAATCATTCTTTGGAGATACTCCAATCATGAAAGCCAGAAGAGAGAGAAAAATATCAAAGAGATGAAATCGAGATTAAGAAAAGCCGGAAAAATAGAAGATTTCCTTGTTGATGAAGATAAACCGATACCTGTAATAAGCGATATCATAGAAAGAATAGAGAAGTACGTAGACGACCCTAAGAAAGCGAGAATAAGCATGGATATCAGCACTATAATGAAATGGCATCTTCTTCTTTTCTTAAAAGCTTTAGACTTGCATGATTTGTGCGAGAGAGTTAGATTCCTTTACACCGAACCTGAAGACTACGTGACTGACCTCTTTCAACCGCTATCTTTTGGGATTCGAAAAATCTTCCCAATACCTACCTACTCTGGAGACTTCAATTTTTCCAAAGATACATTGCTGATTCTTATGTTGGGATATGAAGGTGACAGAGCATTAGCTTTACTGGAAGAAATGGATCCTACACACTGCCTGCTTCTAATACCAAAGCCCGCCTACCATAAGGAATGGGAGGGAAGAACTGAAGAGATGAACAAAGGAATTATTAACATTGTGGGAAAGAACAAGATTGAGTATATAGATTCACGCAATCCAGTTTTGGTATGTCACCAACTCGTCAAGATTCTATCTAAAGTTAGGTATTCGAGCTATAACCATGTGATTTCTCCTTTAGGGACAAAACCTCAAACTTTGGGACTCTACCTATACCTTTGCACGAATCCGGCTAACACGATCCTTATATACGGCTCACCATTGAGGCACAATGAACCGTTTTACTCGAAGGGAATCGGCCGATCTTGGATTCTCCCGTTTTACAAGATGTTAGAGGCTGGGGAAGATCAGAGCTAAACACCTCAATTTCAAAGAAATCTACGGGAGTAGTTCAGCCTACTGGACTCATAGTATTCACAAGTATACTGCAAAGTTGATTCCACAGATAGCAAGATACTTCATAGAAAGGTATACCCGAAGAAATGATATCATCCTTGATCCTTTCTGCGGCTCTGGGACAACCCTTTTGGAAGCAAGACTCTTGTCCAGAAATGCGGTAGGTATTGACATTAACCCCTTAGCAGTACTCATATCAAAGGTCAAGACTACCCCCATAGATATAGATCAACTGGACTTGGCAACTCGTTTAGTTAAAGAAAGAGTAAATGATGGAGGAAGTATTGGTGTTGAATTTCCAAACATCAACTATTGGTTCTGTGAGAAAGCACAGGATGAGCTATCAAAGATAAAATTCGCTTTGGAAAATCTGAATGGATTTGATGAAAGTATTTATAGGTTTCTTCTAGTTTGTTTTTCTTCAGTGATTAGAAAATCATCATATGCTGACCCACGAATGGCAAAAACATACAAATCCAAAAGGGTTAGAGAAAAAATAGAAAATGGATGGGTGCCCCAACCAATCCAATATTTTGAGGAATCTCTCGACAACAACTCTGAAATGATTAAATCACTTTCAAAACATCTGAAATCAGACAAGAATTACGTGAAAGTCTTTCATGGAGATGCAAAAGAAACTTCGACCATATTAAAACAAAACAGGATCGGAGGAATAGATTTCGCTATCACTTCACCACCTTATATCAATGCTCAAGATTATTTTAGAAGCTACAAGCTAGAGATATGGTGGTTGAGTTTGGCTAGTCACGAGAAGGTACGCCAGCTAAACAGACAAGCGATCGGAACCGAGAACGTTGGTAGAGGTAACTGTGATTCTGCACCTCAAAGTGAGAATCGTATTCTCAACAAAATAGTTAAGGAAATTTGGAAAGCAAGCAAAACGAAATCATATATCGTTCATAGTTACTTTAGGAATATGGACGACATTTTCAGAGAATTCCATGACGTCTTGAAAGCAAAGGGGCATTTCTGTTTGATTACAGGTAATAACACCATTTGTGGGATCCGAATCCCAACATACAAGATTCTCACTCAAATGGCGGAAAACAGAGGATTCAAACTTGTAGAAATCATTAAAGACAAGATTAGAAATCGTTCATTACCTCCTGATAGAAATCATGACGCGGGAATTATTAAGGAAGAATGGATTACAGTATTTAGGAGGAATGGATCTTGAAAAGAAACATTAGGAGTGGTCATGGTTACTTGGGGTGGTGGTAGACTAGGAGATGCTGATTTGAGAGTTGAATTAGTGTCTTACACCAAGGATCCAGAGATAACTTGCGCGAAATGTGCATCTGTCTCCTGGCGTCGAAAGGGTATGAGGGATTTTTCGCTTAGCGAGGCCAGAGATACAATCAGGCGCATCCTAAGCTTTGGACATGAATCCGTTATAGAGCATGCAAGTTTCACCTTCTTTGTCGAAGGAGTTTCGAGGAGCCTGACTCACCAACTGGTTAGGCATCGAATAGCTTCGTACACCCAACAAAGCATGAGATATGTCGACCTGACCAGATCAAAGGATTACTTCGTTAAACCAGAATCCATAGATAAGAACCAAAAGTTGAGCGAAATGTTCGATGAGATAATGAATAAATGTAAAGACGCCTATAATTCATTCAGGAAAAGCGATATTCCACAGGAAGATGCGAGGTTTGTCCTTCCGATAGCAACACAAACAAAGATAGCTGTAACGATGAATTCAAGGGAACTTAGGCATTTCTTCGCGTTGCGTTGTTGTCTCAGATCTCAATGGGAGATAAGGGAACTAGCCAATGAAATTCTCAGGATTTGTAAGTCTGTAGCTCCCTTCATATTCGAGAATGCTGGTCCGTCTTGCGTCAAACTGGGATACTGTCCAGAAGGCGAATTAGCGTGTGGAAAAATAGAAGAAGTATTGGAGCTTTATGCAGCAAGCAATGATAGTCGGGTAGATATTTCTACTCATGAACCCGATCCATAAGCATGTTGTAATAGTCCACTGGGTCATAACTTGAAACGTACTTGAAGAGTTCCTCTTGGTTCTCCGCGTACACCATGTCAAACTCGTCATATTCGGACCCACCAAAGATCCTCTGCTCGAAGATGATGCATTTCATGACGTTCTTGATGCTCTTGTGTCCCATGGACCCTTAGACCTTGAGCATGTTGCCGTCTACCCTGTGTGCCTCCATAGTGAGCCTGCAGTCCCAGAGTCTTCTGAACCCCAGCTTCTTGAGCCTAGGATTGGCGAGTTTGTCTGAGGCTTTGTCTCTCTGCTTCATGAAGCACTGATATATTGAGCCATAGATTGTTGGAAAGACTCTATCGCTTTTCCTCGAAAGTCTCCCTGGCATCTTCAGCAGTTTAAGCGAAACCTTGATCGTTCGCGGTTTACTGCCTTTTTCAGGATAGTTGATCGCTAGTAGCCCCCTTTCGAAATCAATGTCATGCGATTTCATGCCCAGGAGTTCTTCGGATCTGTCACCTGACTCTTTCAGCGCCGCATACTTCCATGGCATGGCACACCAAATACCATTTGACACAATGGTGGCGGTCCTGAAACAGAGAAGAAACATAAGGCTGGGCTCAACGAGAATCCGTTTCATCAAAGTAAACGAAGAGAAGTTCTTCGGTTTTAGCGAGCAAAGATATTCAGAAGCATTTGTCATGGTCTCTGACGTCGAAAAGACAATTCTCGACTGTTTCGACAGATATGATCTCTGCGGCGGAATTTCAGAAACCACAAGAACAATCTCTGCGGCCGTGAAAAAGACGGACTGGGACAAACTGGTTGAAGATCTAATTAGATATTGAAGAAGCAACCGCTCTAAAATTTTCTTTAGAGCAGATAATCCAAACCTTCAGCCAAGATGATTACATACTGAAAGAGGATATCAAACCTTTCGAAAGCATTCTTGCAAGACTTCCTGAATCTATTGAGACTCACGACATGCAACAAGAATTCATGGAGCATGTCGAAGAAGAGGCGTGGACGACTGTCAAACAGATTCTTGGACGATATCCTGCTTTGAGAGAACGCCTAAGTCGATACCTAGAGCAATCGACTGAATGACAGATTACGTGCCCCTTTAAAAAGCTATACAACTAGAATCGTTTTTCACTGAAGCTCTTAAAGAAAAGCCAACAGATCCATAGGTGATGTCGCTATTCTTACACTTCATCTTGAATTCGCTCGATATAATTGACCCAAATCCACTTTGCGAAGAAAGTAGCATTCGTAATATGCCCGTCTATTGAAATGGTCATCCCCAAAGTCCTTAAAAGCCCCAATCACACGCAAAAATTTGGTTCCGATAGACACACTTATTGGAATGTGTTCCTAGCTAGACAGGATTACAGGGATTGGCTATTAGTTGGGGGGCTGCAGAAAAGGAATATTGGTAGGCTCCAACGAAAACTTGGATTTGGTAATGCCAGATCGTGGAGATCAGGGTTTAGTTGTCCTCCGCCCCAATTTTTCCTTTTTCAGCCATTTTTGTCCGCAAATATGAGTTAACAGTATCCGCGCCAATAAAAAATTGGTTGCTTTCATAAATTTTCTAGATGAAATGCTTTTTAAATACACAAAATAAGGATACTTTATGCTCCGACACGACCAGCCCTGCCCGGAGTGCGGATCTCGAAGCGTGTGGAAGGACGGTTTGAGGAAGACTTCCAACGGATCAGTTCAAAGGTGGATGTGCCGAGACTGTGGACTCAGGTTCTCTCACACCAAAAGCGTTAAAAGGACATTCAACATAAACGGATGGCGCCAAGTATGCGAAACCTTGGCAGGCTCGAAAAAATGCCGTCTATGCGGCATAATCAAACCATTAACAGACTTCTATAGCGACCGTATTAAACGAGATAGTCGCAGAACAATTTGTATCGAATGCCAAAAAGAATACCACAAGCAGTATTACCAAGCACATAGGGAAGAGGTCCTTGCCCGAACAAAAGAATATTATCATATGCATGGCACGCATCGCGACGGAGAAAAAAGGAAGTCGTATAATAGAGAATACCAGCAGAAGCATAGAGAAGAACTGACGCGGGGTAAACGAGATTGGCGCCGAGAACATCCAGAAAAAGCACTTGCACGTGCCATTAATCGCGCTATTTCGCTTGGAGAAGAGTGTAAATTATGTGGTTCTAAAGAGAATCTAGAACGCCATCACCCAGACTATCAGAAACCGTTCGAAGTAATGACAGTTTGTCGCAGTTGCCATCGCATGATTCACACCTCCAAAAAAGCCCTCATTGAGGGAGGCTAAAAACATTGATTGACGCCTCCCATCCCATACATTGTCCCGAATGCGCTTCAACCCTGACATGGCGTGACGGTTTACGCAAAACCGAATTAGGCGCTATCCAAAGATGGATCTGTAGAAAGTGCGGTTACCGCTTCAGCAAATCAAACCTAAACAATAAGAACAAGTTTAACTACATTAGTAAGCGCCGAGTATGCGTCTCAGAAAACGAGATGAGAAACTTGGCCGCACCTGAATCTCGAATAGAAGAGACGGGCGCGGGGGACCATACGAAGGATGTCAAAGGCAAGATCGTAGAGTTCTTGTGGTGG
>Ga0315314_1003658_pt1 | contig 11887 bp, 15 predicted proteins | sample TDP9_MG_FD_203631 | JGI IMG/M metagenome (GOLD analysis project Ga0315314, IMG submission 203631) | Freshwater sediment microbial communities from Lake Towuti, South Sulawesi, Indonesia - TDP9 | ecosystem: Environmental > Aquatic > Freshwater > Lake > Sediment | place: Indonesia: South Sulawesi...
GAAGAAGTGTGGTCTGGAAGAACTGCTCCAAAGGAGACTATCAAGAGGGCAGTTGAAGAACGGTTTGAACCATTGAAGAACGAGGAAATGTACAGCTTTGTTCCTGACAAAATATACCGCTTGAGTAGACGCGCATTGGTCAGCGTGAATCTAAGCCGCAAAACGAGAGAAGTGACGTCGCTCTCCACAAAGAACTTATTCGGATTGATTCCTGACCCCGCAAGATATGGGAAGTGGCATGGAGAAAACGACTCCCTCCTGCCCCAGAGCATTCTTGACATTAACAAGGTCTACCGAAGCCTTTTCCAACCCTGCTTCTGGATAAACGAGATAAAAGAACGAGGGCTTTTCATCGGAAGTCAGAATTCTGTTTTGGCAGACGCTGTAACTGCTGAACTGATAGGAGTAAACCCGAAGAAGATTCCATACCTACAGATGGCCTCCAAGGTTTTTGGCGGATACGAAGAGGCTCAAGTCTCAAAAGCGCTAAAGGAATCGAAGCTACATGAAAGTCGTTGAAATCATCCACGCGCTTGGGCACGAAAACATTCAGTCGACGAACAAGACAACCTTTGAAATCACTAGGGAGACCTTTCTCACCAAACGTGGCGACTGCATCATCGCAGTTGGAGCAGACAAGGCGGCAAAAGACCTGAGCCCAAGATTCAAAAAGGCAGTAAGAAACGAACAGACAAGAATAACCATCATCATTGAAGCCGACGATCAAACTCAGGTTGTAAAGGCCTGGAGCAACCCTCAGTTGTCGTTTTCCCACCCTACCGACTTGGTCGTCAGAAAAAGCAGTTACGTGTGCGGTCGAACCCTTGCCATACGCGCAGACAAGGCGGCAATAGATTTCTCACGAAAGTTAGTTGAAAAACTATGGAATCCAAATCAAAAAGTAAAGATCACATTGGAAGCTGAGAGCGTTATTTAATCTCTGCGTCCACCACAACGTGATACGTGAAGGGTGCAATGCCACGCACGATTCGAGCCAGCAAGACTTTTTCTAGGCGCCGATTGGAGCGTTCGACTGCTTCGGTCAATCGAAGTCTAGCAGTTTCCAAGGGCTGCTGCGTGTTCGAGAACTCGTAGTAATGGACGATGCCGCCTTCGGGTTTGAGGGCTTGGCAAGCCGCATCCACATAGTCAATCGCCTTCTCCGGGAGGTTCATGATTACGCGGTCCGCAAGTCCAATTAGCTTTTTGTTGACAATCTCTCTCGCGTCGCCGAGAATAGGCATAACCTTTGCTTCTACACGGTTGACAGCCACGTTTTTCTTGAGGAAAAAAAAGGCGTCCGGATTCACGTCGATTGCGTAGACCTGCACGTCTGCGTGTTTCTTGGCCGTTAAGATTGAAAATGGACCAACTCCCGCAAACATATCCACCACGGTTTCGCCTTCTCCAACCATAGAGGCAACTCTGCTGTGCTCATAAGACAGCCGAGGTGAAAAGTAGGTTTTGGCTAAATCCACATAAAAGACACACCCGTGTTCCTTGTGGATGGTTGCAGTCTTCGCTTCGCCGCCTATAACCTCAAACGCTCGAAGGCGAAAGACACCGCTTACGGCTCCCGACCTCGCCAGAACGGTTCGCACCCTCTTATGCGCCTTCAACACTGCTTCGCCGATAACCATCTTGTGAGTTTCCAGTTCAGGAGTGATTTCAACAACAGCTATGTCGCCGACAAAATCAATTGACTGAGGCAGACTCGCGACCAAGTATGGCGAAAGCGTTTCGCCCAACAAGTCAACCAGTTTGGGTTGATGTTTAACCTGCTTGAGAAACATCTGCATGGTTATTTCAAATTCTGGCAGGTGCCGCTTTAACTCTTTCATTTCTGTGTCTGAAGGCTTGCTTTTTAGGGGCACATACAGGTAACTCTGGTCATGCGCGACTTTAAACTCCGAGTCTTGGAGATTCATCTTCTTGACTACAGCTAACCCATTCTCTCCATAATTCTTCGGGATTTTCAGACAAGTTGTTTCAAACATGGATGCACCCAAACCATTCATGAGACCTGACATTTAATAATATTAAACATAAACCAAAAATATCACGGTTTGCAACGATAAAACAGAATTGCCATGCAGGTAACGGTCCAGTATCTCACTGTTCTCCGCAGAGTAACTCAGAAAAGACAAGAAAGCCTCACGTTAGAAGAAGACTCAACTCTCGAAGACATGTTGACTGTTCTAGCGGAGAAATACGGAGAAAAATTTCAGCGATACGCATCTTCGGGAAGAGGAAAGAAAGGTCTCCGCCTAATTTTTCTTCTGAATGGGCAAGACGTAGGGCAACTTGACGGATTGAAAACAAGGCTGCACAACGGAGACAAAGTGGAAATCATACCCCCAATCGCCGGCGGTTAATCAAGCCAACACGCCAGGGTCTTCGTAATGTGGCTTTTCCAGATGGATTCTCTCGACGATCCCTGCATCAAAAATATCACCCTCGCTAAGCGAACTCGAGATGTACCCTGTTCTCAGCAAAAAGGGCACAAAAGCCAAAGTGGAATTAACGTACTCCTTGGGCAAACTCGCGCAGTATTTTGGTGAAACAGCGTAAACTTCAAGGACGAAGTCTTTCTCAACCATCCCAATCGTCTTTGCAGCTATACCCGCGGCTTCCTGAGGACGCGTCCTAATCAGGTTGCAGGCTTCCTCGTGCAGTTTGAGAAAGCCTTCCAATGTTTGACTAGCAGTTTTCATCATTTCAATGATCGCGACGATTCCATAGCTGGGATTGTGAGGCCACATGACGTGTGGTGGCATTATGATTTTTGCGTTGAGAAGTCGTGAAGCCAAAACTGCCAGAGGAGGAGTGCCGACGCCTACGTCAACCTCGCCGTCTTCCATGGCTTGAAGTATTTGATCAGCCCACGCAAAATTCCTGACTGTTATTTCATCTTTTAACCCAGATTTGTCAATTAGGTTTCGTATTATCACGTCATGTATTGATCCTTTGGTAGGTGTCCCAATGGTTTTTCCCTTGAATTGGCTTAACGTTGCTTCGACGCTTCCTAGTTCTTTTAATGCCTTGAAGTCTTTTTTGGCTGTAAAGATCGTGCCTTCCATATGTCCTCCAGCAACACACTTGACTGGGAATCCTTTGTCTATGCCAATGATTGCTGGAGGCAGTCCAATGTATCCAACGTCCAACTCGCCCTTTGCAAAAGCCTTCATCATCTCGGGTCCTGTTGGGAACAGCCTCCATTCTGCTGAAGTGCCCATTCTCTTTTCGATCCATTCTGTCCCAATGAGGATGAATGATGTATGATAAGTCGTGGAAAGGTATCCGATTCTGACTCCTTTCATTCTCTTATAGCCTCCATAACGTTCTGCTTGATCTGAACGGGCGTTAAAGAAACATTTGGAACCTTCGCATTTCCACTCTTTGCTAACACGTGAACAAAGTTGGGACCTTTGCCTAAATCATTGAGAGTCGAGGTGATTTCATCTCTGCTGGCTACTTTGTAGGTTTCGTTAAGACCTGAACCTCGTGCAATTAATTCTAAATCAACTCCGTGACTTGTGGCAGTGGGCTGATTTCCCGTTGACCCGTGAACGCCGTTGTCTATGGCAAGTATAGTCAGATTTCTTGGCTTTGCTACCGCGATGGTGGAGAGGGTTCCGAGGTTCATTAACAGGCTTCCGTCTCCATCAATCACGACCACGTCTTTTCTTGTAAATGTGGCTATTCCCAATCCAATGGATGATGCTAAGCCCATGCTTCCGAGCATGTAGAAATTTGATTTTTGGTGTTTAACCTGATAGAGCTCTTTGCAGGGTATTCCCAGATTGCAGACCACGATTTTGCCTTCAAGGTACAGAGCTAATATCTTAAGTATCTCAAAACGCGTCATACTCGGCTTGGAAACTCTACTTGTATAATGCACCGAACGTCTTTCGGCTTCAGTTTCACTGCTCTTTGATTCAACAGCTTCCTCTCTTGCCCAGATTTTTGGATTCAGCAAAATTGCATGTATAGTGTTCTTGGCGTAGACCTTAACGACAGCCTCGGAGACAACGCTGGCGTCTTCTGGACTTTCAATTATGTTATAATCAATGTTTAGAGCAGCAAACATCTGTGTCAGTCTCTTTCCAAGCGGAACCTGAGTCGGTATTTCCTCTCTGTAAACTCCTCTCCAACTGACAAAAATTGGTAGTGGCAGTTTGTAAGCTTTAGTCAATGAGCACAGGGCATTTACCATGTTTCCTATTCCCGAGCTTTGAACCAGCATCGCGGGTTTGGCTCCAGCCATGTATGCTCCAGCGCTTATTCCCACGCCTTCCTCTTCTCTGGTCAACGCAATGTGTCGAAAATTCACATAGACTAGATTACTCAACGGTCTTGCCTTTTCGCAAGGCAACGTTACAAACAGATTCACGCCTTCATTCATGAGCGCCTGAACAATTTCCGCAGAGACCATTGGACAACACTCTCACTGATGCTGTAAACTGCGTTTCGTCCAGCTCCAGAATCCATACTATACTTCCAACCATCTATAAAGCTACAATGATACCCGGGTTTCAAGGTTACTAAGAGTCAGGTTGACAACAACGGGGTGCCAGTGAAGAATGTTTTGTGGCGGGCACGAGTAGATCCAACTCCTCGTTTAAATTCCCCATGTTCGCAAATGCTTTTTATTGATAAAGACTTTAGTAGTTGTATGGGTCGGGAAAAGTGAAGAAAACTGCAGAAAAGCAAATCAGAGCGCTATTTTCAGAACACTCAATTCCACCCATGGAAGTGATTATACCAATTCTCGAAAAGACGGGGCGCGGTGAACAAGAATTAACGGCGCAAATCTATAATACTTATTCGAGTCTGGTTAAGGGACTAAAAGAAATTTTAGGGTTAAAGGACAAAAACATGAAAACAGTAGCTAAAGTGTGGACGGCCGTGCTTGGTTTTGAGGGTTCAAAATTTGAGCCTATTGAATTGACGGAATCAAGGTTCTCTTTCAGTATTCCCGATTGCCCTATGTTGCATGTTGGAAAAGAGGTAAGTTTGAACGTGAAGAGCAAATTCTGTGATTTGATTTGCACGGCTGGAAGCAAAGCCCTGATGGACACTGTTTTGAGCCCACATAAAGGCAATTGCACTTGGAACAAGGCGCTTATAAGAGGAGCAGGCAAATGCACGGTAGTATTTGAGTTAGTGAATGGCACATGAATTTTTTTAAGAATTCTTCCCTTCTCATTTCTATCTTGTTAGTTGGTGTTGGATTAACCTTCATTCTAATTTGGCTTAGGGCTAAGTCCATAAGTTATGCAGATATGAAAACAATCTTGACTACAACTACGGCAACATTTGGAACGTTGCTCGGAATAATCACTGCAGGACTCATGTTTACTCAAGGAAAATTCAGTGAACTCACAAGCGAACTCACCGAAAAGTCGCCCAATTATCTTGCAAAGGTGTTATCCTTGGAGAAAATACAATCCATTGAAACCAATTTACTTGCTTTGAAAAAAGCATTTACTCAGCTTGCAACTTCCACAACAATTGCCGAAGAAAGGAATGTTTACGAAAGAATTGCCGCAAAAGCGTCTTCGATGTTTGTTGATTTTGCAGTGCTCTTGAATTTGAAATTCACGCAACAAGGATTGGTGGACACAGGTCTTTTAGTCTCAGAAATGGATTCAAGCCTCTACAAAGCTTATCAGAAAAGGAGACAGAGCATTAACAAAGAATGGCAAATATTCAGTATAATTAAACAAATAATAGATACATGGGAAGCTCCTACAGCCTTATTCATTGAAAAATCCAATAGAGAAACACCGCTTCAAGCCGACCTCAAAAGTTCCATTGCTATCTTGAAACTGAAAGAAAATGTTGACAAAAGTTCAACAAACATTCACACTGAAGCCGCAGAAACATTAAGTGAGCTAAATGATGAACTCAGTAAAATCAGCAAACAGCTTCACGAAGACAGAATACCTCAACTTTTACCTCAGATGAAACAGGCGAGCACCATACGGGGCAAATATTTCTATCTGGCACTAGTATTCATTGCTACTCCGCTTCTTATCAACCTCTTAATCTTGCCGCAACTCTCTGAAACAACCGCAACATTCTTCCAACCAATCATTTCAATAACAAGCTTACTAAGTGTCTTTGGGGTCATTTTCTTGCTTCTTTACATTCACAAAATTCTAAACGTATAACTGTCTGGCCGCTACGTGCGTTCTGAAAACTGAAGGCAAATTCAGTGGCGGGCCCGAGGGGAATTGAACCCCTGACCTACGGATTAAGAGTCCGCCGCTCTAACCTTGCTGAGCTACGGGCCCTTCCTCGTGTACTCCAAAAGAAGTTTTTAATCACTTAATAAGCTTAGTCTTTTGAAGATTACCGTAACAGGAAAGTGAGTCGCGTTGGGCGAATTAACCTTCATTGGCCTAGGCTTGAACGATGAAACAGACGTTTCTCTCAAAGGCTTAGAAAAGGCTAAAACAGCCGACGCAATCTTTGCTGAGCTTTATACGAGCTTCATGCCCGAACTGAATCTGCGAAGGCTAGAAACACTCATTGGCAAGCCCGTTCAGATTGTTTCCAGACGAGACCTAGAAGATGATGAGGGAATAAAAATACTGAAGGCAGCTGAGATAGGTAGGGCGGTTCTTCTGGTTCCAGGAGACCCTCTGATAGCCACCACGCATATCGATTTGAGGATTCGAGCTCACAAAAAGGGTGTTAGAACAAGTGTTGTTCATGGGGCATCCATAGTCTCGTCGGTTATCGGGCTTTCAGGCTTGCAGAATTACAAGTTTGGGAGGAGTGTAACCATTCCCTTTGCAGAGGTCAACGCAGTTTCTGAGACTCCCTACAACGTGATTGCAGAAAACAAGAAACTGGGTCTTCACACGCTTTGTTTCTTAGACATTAAGGCTGAGGAGAAACGGTACATGACCGCTAAGGATGGGCTTAAAACACTCGTTGAGATGGAAGAGCGAAAAAAACAGGATGTAATCACAGCCAAAACCCTGGTCATCGGCGTTGCCAGAGCGGGTTCAGAAACCCCAACCGTAAAATGCGACTTCTTAAGAGAGCTTGAGAAATTCGACTTTGGAGAGCCACCGCACTCGCTCGTTTTTCCTGGCAGGCTGCACTTCATGGAAGCTGAGGCGCTTGTCACATTTTCGGGCGCGCCTAAACAGGTTAGGGAGACAGCTCGATGAGTTCCCAAGCTTTGTTAAACAGGTACATTCAAAATTCGGAGAAGGTATTTGCTGAAATCCAACTGAAGCAAGATGTTGTAGTCTTAGACGAAGACAAGATAAAAGAGATAATTGAACATGCAAAGCGATATCTGAGCGACGCAAAGTATTATGAAGAAAAGAAACAGTTTGAGACAGGACTCGCGGCGGTTGCCTACTGTGAAGGCATACTCGACGCATTACGACTGTTGGGCATGGTGGATTTCACTTGGCCAAAAGCAAAACAAAAACAGTGAAGAAGAAACGAAAAGTTGTGCTTGCCTCAGGCACCTTCGACCTAATTCACCTTGGGCATGTAAAATATCTGGAGGAGGCAAAGAGGGCTGGAGGCAAAAACGCCAAACTCGTGGTTATTGTGGCTAGAGATAAAACCGTCGAGAAGAGGAAGGGTGCAAAGCCCGTTATGCCAGAGGAACATCGACGAGCCTTGGTTGAGTCCCTGAAGGTTGTTGACGAAGCCATTTTGGGATACGAAGAGTTCGACATAGGGTCGGTGATTGAGGAGTTAAAACCCGATGTAATCGCGGTGGGCTACGACCAAGAAGGAATAGAAGAACAGGTGCGCAGGGCTATAGAGAAAAGAAACCTGCCCATCAAAGTTGCAAGGATCGGAAAGTTTGGAAGGGACGAGTTGAACAGCTCCCTGAAAATCAAGAGAAAGATTACCGAGTTGTACAAGAGATAGAAGGATGCTGATACTGCTTCCTTTTAGGGGAGGGTTAAGACTTCTACCTTGACCTTCTGTCCGTCTTTCAGTTTTAGGCTCCCTCGCAGATATACTGGGGCAACGATTTCGAGCACCGAGGAATCGTAGTGAGTTCGCATTGCCGTCAGGAGGACGCCTTTAACCTTGTTGTTGATTATGGCTGGATAACACCTGACGCCTCCGAAAGACCTTGTCTCGTTTTCGAAACCGTGAAGTTCTACGGCGGGGTATGCTTCAAGCTCGGTTCTGGTTTTAACATCGTAGTCGGTTGTGAGTTTGAGGTTCAGTGTTCCCGGATAGGGGTCGAAGCCCAACTTCTCGATGAACTGTTTTCGGTAACCGTCCCTCGACACGTAATAGGCGCCTTCGCCTAACCCTGTGAATAAGGTTCCCTCGAGGGTAACCGAAGGTGGATAAGCAGCTTCGAAGATCAAGCGCAGGTTGGAATACAATCGCTTTAACTCTTGTTGACCCGCATCCGTGATTCTTACGAGGCAGCCTTCGGGAGTGATGGTTCTCTTTATCCACTCTTTTTTCTCGAGCTGCATCATGTAGCGTGACGCTGTTTGCTGTGATAGTCGCATTTTTGCGGCGAAGTATTCGGTGGAAACCTTTACGGTTCGACGCGACGCTCCCATCTCGGCAAGTTTGTAGAGGGCGAAGAAGTGTTTCCAAGACTGTGCGTCAACGCTTGAGGGGTCCATTTGACCTCGCCTTATCTTTGGTAAAAACGGCGACAGCCTATATAAGCCCCACGAAATCAGCGACTGCTCTAGGAATAAGCATGGATAAGCGTAGTGGGTTGAAACTGCTGAAAATAGATTGTGCTTGGAGTCAGGCGATTAAGCAAAGCATAAATATGTAAATCCCGTGTGTATGTGTTTCAAAAGAAAGGTGTAAAGCAGTATGCCAATAGACCCTGACTTCATGAAAAAGCCTGTGGCAGGCGAACACAATGGACACAAGGTCAGAGGCGAGGTGAAGCCTCCGGAAAAACTGGGGGTTCACGGGACCAGCGTAGCCCTGGATCAGGACGTCTGCAACGGAGACGGCATATGCATATCGGTTTGCCCCGTAAGCGTTTTCGACTGGGTTGAGTCGCCTGGTCATCCCACGTCTGAGAAAAAGTCTGATCCAATTAACGAGCCCCAGTGTATCTTTTGCCGAGCCTGCGAGGTGCAGTGCCCAACTCAGGCAATAAAGATAACTGAGCCATAAAGTCGACTGTTTACGGTAACCTTAGCGTCCATAGCCACCCGAAACGATGACCTGCTTGCTCAGTTTGAATGCTGAAGTTTGACACGAAAACGCTTTGCAGCATGCCTTGGGTTTGCTTTTGATGCAAAATAGGACAAAGGATGCAACAATGATGCTGTCTGCATTTTGAAGTGAGCTTGAATCTTAAAAATCCTCGCATTATGCAGCACAACAATATTTTAATGATGCGCTCTGAGAATAATTACTAAAGTTTCATAAACGTTATAATAAGCTTGATACAACACACAAAAAACGTGCAACAGACGAATAGGATGGGACAGGAATGAAACAGACGAACCCACAGGTGTTCACCATAGACCTCGCAAAGATCGAGGGCGGCGGCGATTTTCCGTGCCCAAGCTGTGGTGCCATGATATCACCTGACGATGAGACTGAAAGCGTATATACGATCGTAGACACCAAGATGAGAGGCGAGTCGCTCGAAGAACTGACCATCCAGTGCAACAAGTGTGGAAGCAAAATACAACTGGTAGGTTTCCTTCAGTAGAAAAACGCGCTCTCCCGCACTATTTATGAGACCAGTCTGCAAATCAGATCTCTGAGCATTTTGTTGCCCTTACTTGCATGGTCCAAGTTATTCTTATGGCTCCTTGGGTGGTAGCTGTGACTATTTTTGGAAGAAGGCTGTCAACTTGCCTTAGCGCCTTCTTCTTCCCATTTTAGTGGACAAGGATGATGGACTTTGAAATGCTGATATGAGTTCGAATCTCTCCTGGGCTACCACTGCTTAAGCATGAATTCATACTCTGCTCGTTTTGCAAGGTTTCTTTGATTGCTCCGTGCAATCTTTGATGAACAACCCGGAAAGAAGAAAGATTTTAAATCCTGAACAAAACCAGACCTAACATTATGAACCGCTTGGAAAATGTGAGGGAAATGGTTCTGAAGACTTCGCGCGCTTATTACGCTCATCTAGGCTATTACGAAGAGCGCACACGCACTCAGAAGGCCACAACACGTGAACTCGACTTTCTTGAATTCGCCTTCCGCACACTTGCGACTCATAAAGTTAGAGACGTGCTCGATGTCGCCTGCGGAAGTGGCAGACACGTACTCGGGCTAGCGCACCGCGGCTACAAATGCACTGGACAAGACTACACGCCTGAACAAGTTCAGATAGCCAAAACCAGAGCCAAAAGCGAAGGTGTCTCCATGAAACTGTTGCAGGGTGATGCCACGAAACTAATGTATGAGAGCGAGTTTGACGCTGTGCTTGCACTCTACATGCTTTTTCTCTTGCCAGACGATGACCTTGTACTGACATGCCTGCGGCAGATTCACCGCGCACTAAAATCAGGAGGAATAATGATCTGCAACATCGGCAACCCCTTCTATGAGGGTAAGGAGTGGTTTTCTCTCAAGACAATTCACCAAGGACATTATTCTCAAGAAGCTCGTGTTCCAAGCATGCGACACATGAGCATTGATCGAGTCCAAGACTTCGATCCACTTCACGGTGTAGCTTGGTGGCAGGAAACACATGTAATCGAGGCTGCAGATGGCGTGCACATCTTTCGAGAACGCGAACGCCTGCGACTGTTCACTTACTGGGACATCCTCCACTATCTTCAGGTAGCTGGCTTCAAGGAGATTAAGTGTTATCCCGATTGGAAGATTAAGCCGCCCAAGAAACCGAAGGCGGAGATGTTAGTCTTCGTTTCCCGAAAAGATTGACTCCTCTGCGCATCATGTGGAACTAATGGGTTATGAAACACTCAAGACTTGGGTGTTAGTCTGACTTTGACTCGAAAATAACTGTGTTACGCTTTATGCGAATCTTTTATTAATTGAAGCATTAACATATAGCAGCTTTGAGGAGAAACCCATGGCTAAAGCGTTCGTGCTCATAAACACTGAGGTTGGCAGGGAGCAAGAGGTTGTAGACCAATTGAAGACAATGAAGACCGTTAAAGAGGCATACACCGTGTACGGAGTCTACGACGCAGTTGCGCTCGTCGAAACAGAAAAGATGGACGACTTGAAGAACGCTGTTTCCTACGACATTCGAAAACTCAATGGAGTCAGATCGACCGTAACGATGATGGTTGCCGAAGGAAAGAAAGTGGGAACAAGTCCCATCTAGCACAACTAAGAAAACGATAAGCAACCTTCAACCAACCGACTTGTTCTGCCGTCTAATAGCTTTCACCATGCTAATATTCAACCCGAGAATTTTAATCACTGAAAACGCAAGATTAATGCAGCCTCATGTCCCTTCTTAAAGTGTGCAACGCGCCATGCTGCTCTTGAAAGATGAGTGCGCCCTCTGCGGAAGAGTGGTTTCAAGCTCTTACCTTAGGCGTTGTTTTCGCTGTGGAAGACGCTACTGCTTCGACTGCAGCACGTTCACTCAGGAAGGATACGTTATCTGCCTCAACTGCGCCCGCAGGGCTGTTTCTCCGAGAAAGCTAGGCACAAAATACAGTCCTTTAAGCCGATACCTCCTCCGCAGGGCTGTTTTCACGGGCAGGGTTGTTCTGACATTCGCTGAAGTCGAAGGAATAATTGGTGACAATCTGCCTCTTACGGCGGCAAGAGACAACGATTGGTGGGGCAACAACCGCTTCACAGCACAGGCACGAGCTTGGATGGACGTGGGATGGAGAGTTGAGAGCGCAGACACCAACAACCGCACCGTCACTCTCATCAGAGTGGCTAGCCCAATGGTCAAGCCCAA
>Ga0315314_1003659_pt1 | contig 11884 bp, 9 predicted proteins | sample TDP9_MG_FD_203631 | JGI IMG/M metagenome (GOLD analysis project Ga0315314, IMG submission 203631) | Freshwater sediment microbial communities from Lake Towuti, South Sulawesi, Indonesia - TDP9 | ecosystem: Environmental > Aquatic > Freshwater > Lake > Sediment | place: Indonesia: South Sulawesi...
ATTCCTGCTAGTCATCACCTTCGAAATACGTCTTGCACTTCAAAGACTGATCGGATGCACGACCCATCACCTGAACAGCCCGATCTTCTCGGCTTCCTTGATTGCCGCACGTGTTATGGCTACGCTGAAAGTCCAAGTTGTCTGACTGGCAAAGACCCACTTGCCTTTCGCTCGTCTTCTATACGCAAAGCGGATGTGTTTCTCCTTGATACGACTGAACTTTATGAGTTCAATTCTGGTCGCATACGGGATGGGTTTCCATCGATGAATCCTCGTCTTGGTGGCGGCTATCACGGTGCCTGTCAACTTGTGTCGATCTGGATAGGTAAAGGTGACTTCACAAGGCGGCTCTTTGAAGGGATGCCCAATTCCTCTTTTCTTCATGGCTTAGCGTATGGTTTCAAAGCGATAAAAGCTCCCCAGAAGTTGCCAGTCAAGTTTGCCCCCTACTTGATGAGATGAGTACTCATCAAGTAGATGGGTCGAATAGAGATCTACATGATCGCTGGAGAGCCGATCTGCTCACAGCGTCCTGAGATCCCCAAACCTAGGAAAGACTTGACTATCTTCATTTCTTCTAGCTTCGATCTTTTCGCGAAGAGCGTTGCAGACTGGGTACAGAATATTTTCGTCACGAATGGAATCGACGCATATATCTCAGGACAGGCAGAAGCAAAATCTCTCCCCGAGAGTATAAGGGAGAGGATTCGGTCTTGCGAGGCAATGGTAACGATATTTACGGACAGATTCAGCGCCTAGGTGCAGAATGAGATAGGCATCGCTTACGACGCAGGCAGACCAATGTCGACAGGATGTCGAGAGCAGAAGAGAAAGTGTGATTGTTTCCGTTGTAATGCCTTCGTTCAGCTTTTCCTTATAAGAGTCGAGAGATGAGAACCTACCTGTCGGAGTATCAGCTAGTTGTCCTCTGGGTACTCGACTGTGGAAGGAATCAGGGTCCAGTTCAAGGTCTTAGGACCATACGCGAACGCGGTCTCTCCAACGTTGAACGTGCAAGTGGAGTTCTCATCTCTATTGGATGAGGGGCAGATCACCATTCTTCCGATGGTTTGCGAGATGTTCCTCGCACAACCAAAGGAGATGTACGTAGGAAACGCATCCATCTACCAGGAAGGCTCAAGCCGTTCCCGTCTGCAGGAAGTCCAAGTTGGTCCGAGAAGCAGCCTCACACTCGGTTCACGTTTTGGACTGGGCTTCGCCAAGATCAATGCTATTGAGAATCAGAGGAGAGAACTCGCAAAGAAAGATGTGCATCTCAAAGTCGGGATATACGGTTGGCTTCTTACCGAGAAACAGATCATGAAGACTCTTGCCATAGGGATACAGAACATCATGATCCACGAAAGCGAGTGGGTCGATTGGTTGAAGTCATGGGGAAAGGAAACCCGTCTCGTCTCTCTGTCGGGCAATGTCGTGAAGCGCTTTGATGAATTGAAAGCAGCTTGGAAGGTCAGCGACGATTCAGAGCTCGTCTCACTAATGACTGATAGACTCAGAGAAACGCAGCTCGACAAGAAAGCCGATTTTCTTTGCACCCTTCCACAGAAGCGAACAATCGAAATCAGAATCAAGGACATGTTAGCAAGAGCCACCAGCGCCTCTGAAGTCATGATTACAGGCTGGGTCGATCAGGTTTTGGAACCTGACATTAAACGGCTGGCGGAAGAGAAAGTCGCCGTCAAAGTGATCATACCAAAAGGAGTTACAAAGCCGCCATCCAGAGAGGTTAAAGACGCTCTGAGTCGACTGGCAGGATATGGAGTTCAGATAAGGGCGAATGATTGGCTTCACGGCAGAGTCCTCATCGTAGATGACAACGAAGCTGTCATCTCATCGGCTGATCTGAAGACAGATAGCCTAGCCAAGAATCGGGAAGCTGGGATCTACACCACGGACCCCACAAGCGTCAGACACGCTGGGGAATTCTTTGGTAGGGTATGGGAGGAGAGCTCGCCGCATACTTGAACATTCAGAGGACTCTTTCACCCTCGGCGGTTCTCCTGCTCATTTCACTTGAGCGTATCTTAAGTGCAAGAAATTCTTGAATCGGATGACTGGCATCATCAGATGATCGTCCTGCAGAGGCTGTCTGGAGGATTATCAACGTACATGGGCCGCATTCCGAGTTTGCCTCAGGTTCTCGTGCCACCACGTGCACGCTAGTCGGCACACGTCATGTGGGTCTGCCTGTTCTCCGTCGGTCGGCGCCGACTAGCTCGCATTGCAAGGAAGGCTGCTGCAACGGTGACTGCGATGACGAAAGGCGGTACTGAGTATTCGGGCACGTTCATCGTGTTCGGTGTTGACGTGGCGAACACCCAGCTGTCTGACCCGTCGGGGGAACGTTGCCATGTTGCCGAACCATGGGCAGTGTCACTCTTGGTTGGTGTCTGATCGACCAGCTGACCCTGAGCGTTCAGCAGCACGAGAGAGTCCGTTTGGGAGTCAATGAAATCGCCCGGGAACTGTAGGAACCAGAAGTCATCTGGCTCTAGCACCGTCCCCGAGGGAACCGTGTAGCTGCCGATATCCCCGTGCGTTGTGTAGATCACCCAACCGCTTATGTCGACGGCGAATGAGGTTGGATTGAAAAGCTCGAGGAACTGTGGCTGGCCGCTGGGTGGGCTCTGCTCGAACTCGTTGATGACGACATGTTTGAGGATTGAGAATGTGGTGGAAGCCGACGTTTTCTGAGTACTGGTTGCAGTTTCCGTGCTAATCCCAACAGTGAGCATAACAAGCACCCATTTCGCGATTGGTGGAGTAGACGAACTGGTCCCCGTCACGTTCAGGGTATAGGTCCCGTTCGGTGTTGTTGGAGGGACAGTCACGGTGAAGATGGAGGTCGCGCTCCCTCCCGGCAGTGGTACGAGCGCTGAAGGCGCGAATGTGTAGCTTGCTTCAGGAGGCAGGCCTGTGGCCGCGAGCGTAACGGGCGTGCCTGAAGCGTCAAAAGGCCTCACGGTGATCACAAAGCTCGTCGATGTCCCTTGAGGAACTGAGGCGGAGCTTGGAGTGGCCCTGATGAGACTCGTGGAGGGTCGGTGGACGAACAAGTTCCCGTAGAGTTGACGCACCGCGTAGTAGCCGTTCTCGCCTACTACGAATTTGGTCTGTTGTTGCGGATGGAAGGCGACCCCTTCGACTATCCCATCTCCATATTCGAAGTAGAACGCAAGAATCGCGTACTGGTCTCCCGTGGCTCCATAGCTTTCCGAGTCGGCGAGTATTCGAACATCATTGACCCTTGTCGAGGGTATCGAGGACACGACGTAACCAGCCGATTCAGTGAAAACGCTGATCCCCTCCGTATGCGGTGGAGGGTCGTGGTATTGGCTCTGAAACTCGGAGGAGAAATGGTCGGATGATCCATACTTCCTCGGAGGATTATGCACGAAAGTGTTCGTAGCGTTTGTCACTCTGTCCGTTGGCTGAGGTCCCCACAGGTTCACATATCCTGAAAAAGTAGAATCCAAGTCCTTCAATGCGATGTCAGTGAAGATCACTTCATTGCCTGCGTCCACGTGGCTCCGGATATTCTGCGCAACCTGCGAGGGAATGCTGCCAGACCAACCGTAACAGTCCACTACAATCAACGAGTAGTCGAATATCTCTCCGGGATTTGCCGCGAGATCTTCACGAGTTGTGATGTCGTACGGGATCTTCATCTCGTCGAGCGTCATGTCGGTTCGTCCCCACAGTCCCTTGACTACTAGTATGCTCGTCGGGCCTTCAAGTCTGAAGAGGTTGTTGAACCTCTGCTCCGCAGTGAGTCTTCCAACCGTGATCTGAGTGAACTCTGGCCTGTTCTTGACTTCGTTCAGCTTTGAGGAGCCGCTACTATTGACTAGGAAAGGTCCGCCCGTGAAGACCTTCGGCGATGTTGTCAAATCCGTCGAGAGAGCCGGATCGGGTGGCTCCATGAGCCTGAAGACCTGAATCGGGTTCGGGGAACGGCCAAGAGCGTGTACAAACCCGAAAACCCGTATTCTGTCAGCCTGCTTCTCATCCATAGGAATTACGAACGTACCGGGCCGAAAGACAACGTCCTGCTCGACAGAGGGAATCTGAGAAGCCGAGGGCAACAACGTCAAAACAGTAGCTAGTAGGAGCAGAACTGTGACGAGCGCTAGTCCTGAACGCACCAACCCCGACCGCCTGGACGTTATAGCGTTATCGCTTCTTAAGTTGCGAGAGCGCTTGAAATATCATTTCCGATGATCCACGACGTACGGTTGATAGAATATGCATGGACATTATTGGCATGTTAGCTCTCAGAGGCACCAAGAAGATTCTGTTGACCCTAGAGAAGGCTGGGAAGATGAGGTACTCCGAGATCGTGAGGGCTGTTGGCTACTCAACAACGACGACTAGGGCGCTGAAGAGCATGGAGAAGCACGGCATAGCCAAGAAGGAGGTCCTCAACGAACCATACCGACCAGTAGCCTATTCCCTCACCGACAAGGGAAGGAAGCTTGCAGTCCTCGTCAGAGAGCTCGAAAACCTGTGAGCCTCGTTGCCAACATCGTTCTTGATCATCTAACGAAGGGCTCCTCGCAAGCTAAGATTAGCACCACACGCCTACGCGACGACATCTGAAGGGTACTGGAGCCCAGCTGGCGAGGCGTAGTTTTCTTCGCTCACCCACGCAGACTGTCTTCGTTACGTCGTCGAGGGCAGGCTATCGACTTTCTTGAGGTTATGTCAAAAGGCAGCAACAAATTCCTAGATACATCGGATCTACCGCCTATTCACTTTCGAGTCTCGAATGGACAACTGACCCTAGACATGAGGGTGGGGAAACACCATTTCATTGATCCCGGCCAGGTCATCGAGTGGTGGAACTTCACGACAGTGAATCCGGACGGCAGTCTATCTCGCCGCTCAGTTGGAGGAGCTCCCGATTTCACAGTCAGCATCCTCGCTCCGACAGAATTAGTCCTTCAGAAGAAGAAGACCACCGGGGGGCTTCAGCCCTCCGGCATTCATTCTGCCCGTGGTCATAATCATTCTACTCGTGTCCCTCGCCTTGTTCCTGCTCTACGGACCGAGGAAAAAGCCTGCGACCCGTGTGTTCTGTACTAATTGTGGAGCCGGGAACGCGCCCACGAATGAATACTGCGGAAAGTGCGCGTAGCGATGCCGATTTGCAACTAGAACTAGTGGACTTGGAATAGGTAGGCTAAGCAAGCCGTGCTCTCAACCCCGTTCTCGTATCGAGTACCATCAAGGTTCTTGTCGATTCTTCTGGTGGGATCGATTTCAGGGAGATGGCGAAGTCGCGAGAACCCAGAAGATATGGTCAAACGGACAGGAAGATGGAGCTAAGGCTGTGAATACGTAGGACGCCAAGCCAATCCGAACGGATCTCCAACATCTGCAAGATGAAAGACTGAGTAGCCTACTGGTAGCCTTGAGGTGCTCATGATAGGGACCGCGTCCGCCAATTCCGGGAGTGCTGTCTCCCGGAATGCCGAAAAATGCTACGAGGAGCGCCAGGCAAACGAGGCGGAGGCAGGTCATTGAGGCCAACTCGCCGCGTAGACAGCACTCTACTGCAAACCGTCAGCCTCTGGAAGCGGCCCGACCGCATGTCTCCTTCCCTAGATGGGCAGATCGCCAATGCAAAGAAGTTCCTTGAAGATCTCTCGTCAATGAAGGTTACTCCGGCAGCTACGTTCTCCTAAGGCCGCGCATTTGTCGACATCCATGGAGCCTCGCGGAGTTCCAGCTGAAAGAGAGAAGTTGCTGCCAACAACGCCACAATAGGACGGGACGAAGAGGTGGAAGGAAGAACCGCTTGCTTATGGACTGGCTGCCTGTTTCTTCTCAGACCGCAGAAGGGAGATTAGTGATGTGGCCAGTTCGTAGCCGACCTCGCCGTGCGCCCTCGCTTCTTCATGCTTTCCGTGCTGATGCGCGAAAACCATGCTCTGCATTTCCTTGGAGGTCAGTCTTACTTTGTTCGCTAGGCTAACGCCCCATGATCCCCCATGCTTCGCGTCTAGGTCAACGAGGGCACTATAGAGCATGTACACGTCTTTCGTGTGATCCGGTCGCCAGTCTCTAGTAATGTTTCGACGCAGAGCCTTCGAGACGCAGCGGAGGCTCAGCCCCGAATAGTATAGGTAGAGCGCGTAGAGAATGAAGGGTAGAGGAGTCCTCTCACGTTGGATTAGACCATTCGCCAACATAACCCAAAGTGAGAGGACTTCCTCAGCTTAACTTGACAGAACTTGCTGGCGGCTCCCAAGACGTATGAGAGACTCCTGAGGTTACTGTCCGACGGGAAGATCGAGCTGCTCACTACGCATATTCAGAGGGATGAGATCATGGCCGTAGATGACCATGTAAAGAGGGCGCGGCTGGAAGCTCTACTTGCACAGGCTCGCTTGATAGCAACTCGTGGATTCATCTGGGGTAAATCCAGATGGGGTCTTGCCAGGTTCGGCAATGACAAAGGCTACAACTTGGTCGAGCGCATAAGAGGCACAACTTGGGACAGGAAGACTGAAGACGCGCTAATAGCGGCCACAGCATCCAACGACGCAGATGTGTTTGTGACTGACGACAAGCGTTTGGCACGGAGGCTAAAGAGCTACCCCGGCATGAAATGCGAGGTTATCGACTTCAACGAACTCAAGCGTCGTTTGATCAACTCGGCGCCACAAGCTAAGTTCTTCAACGCGTAGACACTGTCAGATGAGCAAAATTGGGGGGAAAAGGGAAAGGAGACAAAGGCGTCCGCACCACAAATCTTATACCCACAAATTGGCACACGCACACAAAGCCATTTTGCATGACCCAAGCTGGTCGAGCGTCCTGTGATAGGATCCGAGAGCAGGATCTCTATGACGTGTGAAAGGATCCGGCTAACGTGTTCTATCGCATTGGGCTTTCTCTTGAGCGCAATCTCGTTTTTTCTGGGAAATTGGGGAGAGTTGTCACTGAATCGCAGCTATGGCTGGCCAATCGATTGGTATGTTGAGAGGAGCGTGCCTCCTCAGTCTCTTCCATGTTGTGCCATCGTCACTTACGGATCTTCCTCATGGTCCAGTGCGTTTCTTCCAATGAACTTCTTGGCAGACTCGTTGGTATATGCGTCCATCGTCTACTTCATCCTGTGGTTAGTTGGCAGAATTGCCCATGCGTCCAGTGTAGGAAATGCTGAAACTCGGAGACTGAGGTGATTTTGCTTCAGATGAGGTTGGCAGTTTCGAGTCGTGGCAAGAGGATATTCGCAGCTTACGTGTTGTTTGTTCTCATTGGCAGCATTCTGGCATCTGCGGAGATAGCTGGGATGTCCACCGTTCATGCCAGTCAAGTTGTCGCTCAGGGTGCACATGATCGTTCGTATCCTTCTCAATATGGGTCCTGGGATGTTCTTCCCAGCGTTATGGCAACTCATGCGTCACAGCAGAAGGGTTCTCTAACTGGCCGCGTTTCGTCGTCTGACATAGTTGACGCGGTAACCATGTTGTATATCCCTAGCTACGTGGGTGCACTTTCTAGGAGCGGAGATATTGCCGGGGCTGACATGTGGAATCATTCTTCTGTCGCTGAGCCAATTCTGGAATATACCTTTGATGCATCGTCGCAGCTTGTCCCGTTGACGTGGGTAACGCCCGTAGAATATGGTGGCAACACGATCGGGTTGGTTGGCTCCAATGCAACGACCGGCGCTTTCATGTGGCTGATACCCAACTACTCAGGACCCTTTCCTCTTCTGTCCTTGCATGATGCGGTTTCTAATGCGCATGCAGAAGGTCTCAACGTTACCATTTCCAGTGCGAAATTGGTCTACTATGAATACAAAAACTACTGGATGTTTCCAAATGCCTCATCCTCCGGTCCAGTAACACTAAGCGCGCCCCTCGAGGATCTATTACTGGACATGAGAAGCAACGCAAGAAAGAAGTCGGACATCCTAGTTGCTCCTAGGAACGACACGAGAATTGAGAGCTCATCCTCTAAACAGTCTCGTAGTGTGGCTCTCGTTCCTCTTGGCACTCCAAGCGAGAACATCACGGGACATGCGCTTGAGTTTGGTCCTCCACCGGACGCAAATGAGACACAGATCGGTTATCCATCTTCCTACACATACATGGTTGGACATGTCCCATACTTCTGGCAAGATGGCTGGAACTATTGCGCAGTATATTCAATGAAGGAGATTGTTTGGTGGTTTGGCAGGACGAGTGTTAGCGAGTTTGATATAGCCAGCAATATGGGACTCTCGACAACCTACCCCGGTGAAGGTCCAAGCAACCTAGAACAAATGTACAACGGACTAAAACACTGGTTGGGCTATGACAATGACAATAACGTGCAAGGCTCCTTTGGGGATGCGGGCAGCTCACCTGGAAACAGAGACTTGGTGAAATCTTGGGTAACTGGAAACACTCCCGTGCTGCTGACAATCGTTGCCCCGGGAACAAACCCGCTAGGTTGGTACAGTAATCATGCAGTATTGATAACTGGATATGACGATGGCCTAAATGGCGGGTCATGGTACCTGCATGATACCGCTCCCTTCTGGACTGAGGGCAGCAGCTACATGGGACAGGATGCTGTGGTCGCTTACTCCACTTTGGAGTCCCAATGGTCAGGATATGTCTATGTGTGGTGGTATGATTTGCCCTTCCTTCACCGCCACGGAGCGGTCGCTATGTACAGTTATCTGTCTCACACGGTCAATTTCTATACGGACCCATCTTCCGGAACGATCACTGTTGATGGCGTCACCAAGTCCAATGGGGAATTCTTGAACTATTTCGAGAACCCACGTGTCCATGTGGTCGCTAATCCGCCTAGCGGATACCAGTTCTCTTATTGGGAGACGAGTGGTGTATCGGTTGACAGCACTTCATCCGCGGATACTTACATGACCGTCTCCAACAACGGTTGGTTGAAGGCACACTTCGTAAGGCCGTTTGATTTTTCGTTGTCGAATAGTGGCGGGATCACTGTGACGCAGGGTGGTTCTGGCTCTAATACGATCACGGCTACTTTGACGAGTGGTTCAACACAGTCTGTCAGTTTGTCCTGTACGAGTGGTTTGCCTTCTGGTGCTTCATGCTCGTTTAATCCTCAGTCTGGTAATCCGACGTTCACGAGTACTTTGACGATTAGCACGTCGTCTTCGACTCCTACAGGGTCGTATACGATCACGGTGACTGGGACGGGTGGAGGTAAGAGTCACACAACGCAGTTCACGTTGACAGTGAACGCTCCTTCTCCTGGCTTTGATTTTTCGTTGTCGAATTCTGGTGGGATCACGGTTACTCAGGGTGGTTCTGGGTCTAACACGATCTACGTGAATTTGGTTAGTGGTACTACTCAGTCTGTCAGTCTCTCCTGCACGAGTGGTCTTCCTTCCGGTGCTTCATGCTCATTCAATCCCGCGTCTGGCAATCCAACCTTCACCAGCACGTTGACGATTAGCACATCGTCCTCCACGCCTGCAGGCTCCTACACGATCACGGTTACTGGGTCTGGTGGAGGGAAGACGCGTACAACCCAGTTCACGCTCACCGTGAATGCTCCTCCACCGTCGTTTGATTTCTCTTTGTCGAATTCTGGTGGGATCACGGTTACTCAAGGTGGTTCTGGGTCTAACACGATCACCGTGACTTTGCTGGGTGGTTCGACGCAGTCTGTCAGCTTATCGTGTACGAGTGGGCTTCCTTCAGGCGCGTCATGCTCATTCAGTCCCGCGTCTGGCAATCCGACCTTCACGAGTACTTTGACGGTTAGCACTTCATCCTCAATGCCTACTGGTTCGTCCACTGTCACGGTGACTGGGACGGGTGGAGGTAAGAGTCACACAACTCAGTTCACGTTGACGGTGACGGGGGAGGTAGAGCTTTCATACGATGATGATGACATCGATTATGGTGTTACTGGGGGATACCCTTGGGCGGCTGCAGTTAGGTTCACGCCTCCTCGCACTCCGTTTCTCGTATCCAAAATCAAGGTGAACGCTTGGTGGAGTGAATCAGGGAGCGGGACCTTCTACCTGGAGATATGGGATGCGAACAGAAAAGAACTCTACCAAGCATCATTCAGGTACGACCAGTACTTCAAGGATTATCCGACGTGGGTCATCATCATACCCGTGTCAGATGTCGTGGTCTATGGAGACTTCTACGTTGTGGTGGCCCCTAACCCGGGGGGGACCAGCCAAGCAGCTGTGAGGACGGTTCAAGTTCAATCCTCCAAGGCAGGGAATGTCACGGAATCTGCTGGACCAACCTTGTGGATAAGCTTCGACACTGATCCCCCATTCTCCGGCCGCTCTTACGGGGCCAACATAGCGACTAACACTATCGACTCCCAGCTCAGCGACTGGGATTTCATGATCAGGAGTGTTGGTATTGAATTACCTCCTTTCGACGGTGATGGCCTATCGGATCTTGTGATCTATCGTGGTGGCGCTAGCGGTCACGGTAACTGGTACTCCTGCACGTCCTCTAGTAGCTATGCCTCCGTCCAGTTCATTGCAGCATTCGGCATGTACGATGGCGACATACCTTTGCTGGGGAACTTTGATGGTGATGGTGAGCCCGACCTGTTCATTTATCGTGGTGGCGCTAGCGGTCACGGTAGCTGGTATGTGCGGACGTCCTCAGGCGGCTACGCTTCTGCGACATTGATTGCTGCGTTTGGCCTGTACAATGGTGATGTGCCGTTGCTCGGTGACTTCGATGGTGACGGTTTATCTGACCTCGTCATCTATCGTGGTGGCGCTAGCGGTCATGGTAACTGGTATGTGCGGAGGTCATCTACTGCCTACTCCTCCGCTCAGTTAATCGCCACATTTGGGATGTGGGACGGTGACGTACCGTTGCTCGGCAATTTTGACGGTGACGGTAAAGCGGACCTCGTCATTTATCGTGGTGGCTCAACTTGGCATGGTAACTGGTATGTTCGGAAATCATCGGATAGTTATTCTTCTGCCACGTTGATTGCTACCTTCGGTATTTGGGATGGTGACATACCCCTGCTAGGCGACTTCGACGGTGACGGTAAGGCTGATCTCTTCATCTATCGTGGTGGTTCAACCTGGCATGGTAACTGGTATGTTCGGAAGTCGTCAGATGGCTACTCGACCACGGAGCTGATCGCGATATTTGGCCTGTATAGTGGCGATGTGCCGTTGCTTGGTAATTTCGACGCTGACGGTAAAGCTGACCTGTTCATTTATCGTGGTGGCTCAACCTGGCACGGCAACTGGTATGTTCGGAAATCATCAGGCGGCTACGCTTCTGCCACGTTAATCGCCACATTTGGCCTGTATGATGGCGACAAACCATTACTCACCGATTAGGACTCAGATTGTTAGCGCGGTAGCAGGCGGCAGAAACTATTTTCTCATTTCCAGCACAATAGCTCAATCGCTCAATCGGACAGGGAAATTCTGCAATATACGATGAGCTCTCCGCGATCATTCGACTACCTGTCGGTGGCTCAGGCAACGTTGACATTGGCACCGCTTCACCCATTGAACGGTTGCAACGCGTGCCCCTCGTGTCTCAGTGGTTGAGTAAGCATCCGGACAAGAGTCCCGACGTTCCAGTCTGAACCGAAAAAAGCAAGCGGGGCTGTCACAAGGACGGAACGGTGCCGATGGACTACTACTCGGCACGGATGCTCCTGCAGCGCTTGAAGGCCAAGGTCGGATCAAGAAGGCTGTCAACCCACATGCCTTCAGACATGCGCGTGCCACACACCTGGCCAACTTTCTGACTGAGGGGCAGATGAAGGAGATGTTCGGGCTAGACTGCCGCGGCGGCTCGCGTGGTTCCGCCTCCTCCGACGGTTTGAATAGTCGAAAACCTCCGTCCTGGCACGGCTACAATTT